>ERZ1292640.174-Hain-H43-02um-R1-174-length-52940-cov-43_pt1 | contig 52940 bp, 43 predicted proteins | sample MGYA00564404_ERZ1292640 | MGnify/ENA primary metagenome ERZ1292640 (study PRJEB36523, sample SAMEA6512636) | groundwater metagenome | collected 2019-01-08 | study: AquaDiva: Metagenomics assemblies of 32 groundwater samples | reverse complement strand
CTTATTATAAACTAAGCTCTTTTTGCATTAGCAACTTGAACTTAACGGGTTTAAGAACTTTCGTTGCGAAACTTATTTTTTTGATTATAATCAACTGTAATTGTTGCGACATAATATTTTACCCTCTGGGGCACATAATAATTTTGCGATTTGGCGGTTACCTTGTTTAACTCCTTAAAACTATATACTACGTTAGCTATTAACCTTGAGGATATCTTATCCATTCTTGTTGAATTTGGATACAAGAGACAGGAGAGGGTGTCTGAAGAAGGTGATTTTTCCTGCCGGGGCGGGATTATTGATATATTTCCCTTTTCCTTTGAACTACCGATACGCATTGAGTTAGACTTTAACAAAATAGCTTCGATCAAAACCTTTAACCATCTAACCGGCGAACCTGTCTGGGAACACAGTATGGTTATTATCCTTCCCATAAAAAAATCTCACCCATTAAAGCCACAAGGCTATGGTTTGGCTTCCGATAGCCAAAGCCGCAAGCCGTCATCTTTTAGCGAAGAATTTCCTTTGGACAATCTCGTAGATTTAAAAACAGGAGACCACGTTGTCCACAATCAATATGGTATAGGAAAATTTTTAGGCCTAGAAAAAATAAAAATCCTTGATAAATATAAAGATCATTTAGTTATTGAATATGACCTTCAGGAAAAGCTTTATGTCCCGATTGAAGAAATGAATCTGGTACAAAAGTATATTGCCTTCCAAACAAAACAACCAAGGCTTCATAAACTAGGCACAAAAAAATGGCTTAAAGCTAAAGAAAAAGTAAAACGCGGAGTGCAAAAGTTAGCCTTAGACCTTTTATCTTTACAGGCAATGCGTCTTTCGGCAGAAGGGTTTTCCTGCCATACTGATACCGATTGGCAAAAACAATTTGAAGAATCTTTCCCTTTTGAAGAAACCCCTGACCAGCTCAAGGCAGAACTTGAAGTAAAAAGAGATATGGAATCAATAAAACCAATGGACAGGCTTCTTTGCGGCGACGTCGGATACGGAAAAACAGAAGTTGCTATGCGCGCCGCGTTCAAAGCAGTCACAAATAATAAACAGGTAGCTTTTCTTGTACCTACAACAATTTTAGCAGAACAGCACTATCAAAATTTTTTGTTTAGGATTCAAAATTTTCCTATTAGCATTCAAATGCTTTCAAGATTTAAAACCACGCGTCAACAAAAAGAAACCATAAAAGGCCTTGGGCAGGGAACCGTTGATATTGTCATCGGGACACACCGGCTCTTGTCATCTGACATAAAATTCAAAGACTTAGGCCTTGTAATTATAGATGAAGAGCAGCGCTTTGGGGTGAAACATAAAGAAAAACTAAAATCTCTAAGGCTTGCCTGCGATGTCTTAACCTTAACCGCGACGCCTATCCCGCGCACCCTATATATGAGCTTAATGAACGCGAAAGACCTTTCAATAATCAATACCCCGCCTGAAAATAGATTGCCAATAAAAACCATTGTGGTAGAATATGATGAAGATTTAATCCGGCAGGCTATCCTTAAAGAAAAAAATAGAAGAGGACAGGTTTTCTTTCTGCATAACCGGGTTAAAGACATAGAAAAAATTAAGAACAGGCTTACCCGGATTCTGCCAACAGAGATTTCAATAACTTTTGCTCATGGACAAATGAGGCCTAAGTTGTTAGAGGCGGTAATGCGTAAATTTTTAAAAGGTGAAATTGATTGCTTAGTTTGCACTATGATTATCCAATCAGGCATAGATATACCTAATGCCAATACGATAATTGTAAATAACGCGCATAGATTTGGATTAGCCGACCTTCACCAGTTACGCGGCAGAGTCGGCAGATTAAATAAACCTGCTTACGCGTATTTTATGATGCCTAAACACGAGGCATTAGAAAATCCGGCGCAAAAACGGCTTGAAGCGATCCAGGAACACTCCGCGCTGGGCTCAGGTTTTAAAATTGCTATGGAAGATTTAGAGTTAAGAGGCGCGGGCAATCTACTGGGTGAACAACAGCACGGATTTATTGCCGCTGTAGGATTTGATTTGTATTGCAGGTTATTGAGAGAAGCAGTTAGCAATTTTAAGAAGGGAGGATACTTCCATTGATTAAAATCAAAAATCAAAAATCAAAAATCAAAATTACAAATAAAAATTCAAAAATTTTAAATCTTGGATTGTCATTTTGCATTTTGATATTTGGATTTTTAACTCCGTTGCTTGCTCAAGAGAAAATTATCGCTATCGTTAATGATGATATTATTACTTACAAAGACTTAAATGATTTTATTACTTTTACGCGCGTACAGTTATCCGGAGAATTTAAGGGCAAACAGCTTGAAGAGAAGCTTCAATCTATGAGGCCTGACATGATAGAAAAGTTGATTGAAGACCGCCTTATTCTGCAAGAAGCAAAGAAAAATAACATTAAAGCGGATGAGAACAGGCTGAAAGCAAAAATAAATGAAATAAAAACACGATATTCAACAGATGCTGATTTTCAAAACACGCTGGTTTCTCAAGGCTTAACGCAGGCGGATATAGAAAAAAAGATAAGAGAGCAAATGCTCATGTTCGGCATTGTAGAACAAAAAGTAAAGAGCAAGATCATAACCAATCCGGACGAAATTACCAATTTCTATGAGCAGAATAAAGCTACCTTCAGGTCACCGGAAACTCGTCAGTTAGATGTTATAATCCTGGAAAAAGAGGACACTGCCAAAAGTTTTTCTGACAGCCTAAAAACAGGAAAAAAATTAACTGAATTAACCGCTCAATACCCCGCGACCATAGACAGTCTTACGATTAGCGAAGAAGAAGAGTTAAAAACAGACGTAAAAAATATCATATTTAAATTAAGCTTAAATGAAGTCTCGCCTCCAACTGAAATCGGAGGGAAATATTATATTTTTAGGCTTCTAGACATAACAGCCCCTAAGCAACTTAGCCTGCCAGAAACACAAACTAAAATTTCTTCGCTTCTACTTGAAAAGAAAATGCGCGAAGAAATGACTAGATGGCTTGATGAGCTCAAGAAAAAATCCTACATTAAAATCATGTAAAATAAAAAATGATTACACAGATTAAAAGAGCCCCTTACGCGGATTACAAAAAAAATAGAATCAGGGTTGGTATTACAATGGGAGATCCCTCTGGGATAGGTCCGGCAATAACTTTAAAGGCAATTTGTAAATTGAAGAGGCTGGCTGATTTTATAGTTATAGGAGATGGTAACGTTTTGAAAAAAGCTTCAGGCTCTAAGCTTGAGGCTTCAGGCATAAAATTAGTAGATCTAAAAAACGTGCCATGCAAAAATTTTAAGTTCGGCCAGCTAAAAGCTGAATACGGACACGCGGCAATGGAATACTTGGACACGGCCTTAGATTTACTCAAAAATAAAGAGATTGACTGTTTGGTAACTTGCCCTGTTTCTAAAGAAGCCGTAAATCTATCCGGAACCAAGTTTAGCGGCCATACTGAATATTTGGCTGAACATACGCAAACGAAAGATTTTGTTATGCTTTTATTAAATAAAAGCCTTAAGATAAGCTTGATAACCAGGCACACTCCATTAAAAGACGTTGCCTCTAAATTAAAAGATGAGATGATTTATAAAAATATCCTCCTGACATTTAACGCGATGAGAAAATTATTTTTAATTAAAAACCCGCGCATTGTAGTTTGCGGCCTAAATCCACACGCCTCTGATAATGGATTACTCGGCAACGAAGAAAATACAATCATTAAACCCGCGATAGAAAAAATAAAAAATAAACTAGGGGCTTTGATTACCGGCCCGCTTTCAAGCGATGTAGCCATCTATAAAACAAGCCAAAAACTCTACGATTGCGCTATTGCTATGTATCATGACCAGGCGCTAATACCGCTAAAACTTTTGCGCGCCGATACGGGAGTAAACTTAACATTAGGCCTTCCCTTTATCAGGACATCTCCTCTACACGGCACTGCCTTTGATATTGCCGCAAATCTTGGCCTTGCCAATCCCAACTCATTAATTGAGGCAATCAGAGTCGCTGTAAAATGCGTTGTGAACCTTAATAAAACTCTAACCCGCGCATATCCAAATTAGTAGAGACGAGGCAATGCCTCGTCTCTACCGGATTCCGAATAGAGTTTACCAAAAATGAATGTCCGGCCTAAAAAAAGATTGGGGCAGAATTTTCTGGTAGATAAAAACATCCAGAAAAAGATTGTCCGTGCCTGTGAATTTAAAGATTCTGACATTGTCCTAGAGATAGGAAGCGGTTACGGAGAACTAACCAAACTGCTCGCGGGAATAGTTCATCAGGTATTTGCCGTAGAAATTGACCCTTTCTTATGCGAAAGCTCGAAGGATAACTTAAAAGATTTTTCAAATTCGCGGATAATTAATCAAGATATATTGAAATTTGATTTAAAAAAATATTTTCACGAAACTGAACAAAAGATCAAAGTAATCGGCAATATTCCTTATTATATTTCCAGCCCTATTATTGAACATCTGATTAAATTTAAAGATAAAATCGATAATATTTTTATTACAACACAGAAAGAATTTGCCTTAAGGATGTCGGCTAATCCCGGCTCAAAAGAGTATGGCTCTTTTAGCCTCTTCACGCAATATTACACTGAACCAAAAATACTTTTCTTAATTAAAAAATTGAGCTTCTACCCAGCCCCCAAAATAGATTCCGCGCTGATAAACATGAAGGTAAGGCAGGAACCCATAGTAAAGGTAAAAGATGAAAAATTATTTTTTAAAATTACAAGAAGCGCGTTTAACCAAAGAAGAAAAACATTAAGAAACAGCCTTTCAAACATAATCCCAGCGCGAAAATTAGAACAATTTTTTAGTGAATACGGAATCCCTTGCAATATTCGGCCAGAAGACCTTTCTTTGCAAGATTTTGCCAATCTGACAAATACTTAAAAAAACTTGGGATAATACTTGATTTTAAGGGTATTTACGTATATAATTATTTTTTACAGCTCTTTATAAAATTCGTTCAATATGGCCTTTATAAACCCATCTTACATATTTAAGAAAGGACACTAATAATGATAGACGACAAACCTCGCGCTAAGAAAAATAACATTTTTAAACGTTCTCCTATTAATTGGATTTTAGCATTGATTATCTTCTTCATACTCATAAATTCATTTAAAATTCCTGTCACCGGAGCGCCAAAAGAGTTATCTTACAGTAGTTTTTATAACGAAATAAAAAATAATCCTGAAAAAATAAAAACAGTAACAAAAACCGAAACTATTCTTCAGGGCGAATATAACGATGGGACAAAATTTTTTGTGCATATTCCGGAAAATGACCCGGAGATGCTTAGTTTTATGCGCCAAAACCTTAAATCCTTTGACGTAAAACCACCACGCACATTCTGGATAACTTTACTTTTTAATTTAGGCCCGATTTTATTACTTATATTTTTCTGGTGGCTGATGGCCGCGCGAGGAGAACAAATGGGAAACAAGATTATGGGTTTTACCAAAATGCAGCCAAAAATACACAATGAAAAAGAAGGGGAAAAAATTACCTTTGATGATGTGGCAGGCGTAGATGAAGCCAAGGAAGAACTCCAGGAGGTTATTGAATTCTTAAAGGACCCAAAAAAGTTCCAAAAATTAGGCGGAAAAATTCCTAAAGGCGTTTTACTCGTGGGGCCTCCGGGCTGCGGCAAAACTTTAATTGCTAAGGCTATAGCAGGAGAAGCGGGTGTGCCTTTTTTTAGTATTTCTGGTTCTGATTTTGTAGAGATGTTTGTAGGAGTTGGCGCCAGCCGCGTCCGAGATTTGTTCGAACAAACCAAGCGAGCCGCTAAAGCCGCGGGTAACAGAGGCGCGATAATATTTATTGATGAAGTAGACGCCGTAGGGCGCTTACGTTTTTCAGGGATCGGCGGAGGGCACGATGAAAGAGAGCAGACCTTAAATGCCCTCTTAGTTGAAATGGATGGCTTTGACACACAGCAGGGCATAATTCTTATTGCCGCTACCAACAGGCCCGACACATTAGATCCCGCGCTTTTGCGCCCGGGAAGATTTGACCGGCACATTATAATGAACTTGGCTGATATAAAAGGCAGGGAAGAAATACTTAAGGTCCATACGCGCAAGATAAAAATCGCGCCTGACGTAGACTTAAAATCCATCGCCAGCCAAACATCCGGATTCTCAGGGGCAGATTTAGCTAATCTCTGCAACGAAGCAGCGCTCCTGGCAGCCAGGTACGATAAAGAATCAATCCAAACGGTTGAATTTGAAAAATCAGTTGAAAGGGTACTGATGGGGCCAGAGAAAAAGAGTCATATTATATCTAAAAAAGAAAAAGAAATAACAACATTGCATGAATCTGGGCACGCGCTTCTATCTTTGCTCCTGCCGGAAGTAAATCAACTCAAAAAAGTCTCTATTATCCCCCGCGGATTAGCCGGAGGTTACACTTTCACCCCGCCGTTTGAAGATAGGCATTACTGGACTAAAGCTGAATTAATCGCTGAAATTACGCTTATGCTGGGCGGAAGAGTCTCTGAAGAAATAACTTTGGGCGAAATTACAACCGGAGCCCAAAATGATTTAGAAATGGCTACGCAGATGGCACGGCGCATGATTACCCAATTTGGCATGTCAGATAAATTAGGGCATATCGTGCTAGGACACAAAGAAAGCCTTGTATTTTTAGGCCGGGATTTTATGGAAGAAAAAAGCTACAGCGAAGAAACCGCGCGGATTATAGACGAAGAAATAAAAAAAATAATAGACACGGCTTATGTAAAAGCAAAAGTTCTATTACAACAAAATATAGATAAATTAAAAATCTTATCAAAAGCGCTTCTGGAAAAAGAGGTTCTAAACGGAGATGAAGTAAAGCAGCTTTTGGGCATTGATAAAAAGGATCTTGTTTGATGATTCGCATCCTCCCTGAATTAAGTCAGAAAGAAATAAAAAAAACGATGGCTTCTATCGGCGTGGATCCTCGTGGTATTAAAATCATGCTTCCCAAGGCTCTTACGCGCTTAATCAGGATTGATTCAATTTCTAATATTGCGGCAAATATATTAAAACAAGAAATGCTTTCCCTGGGTGGTGACGCGGCTATTGCCAGGGATGTTTTAACTTGCAAAACTAAAAAAACAGATTGCCTGTTAATTGGTAATCTTTCCCAATTTAACCGCTTAAGCCAAAAACTTTATAAACAACCGTTTAACTTAAACATAGTTGCTGATGATATCTGTCGAGCTTTAAAAAATCATCAAAAAGAAAAATTTACTATAAATTTAGGTCCATATAAACTAAATCTGGATACAAGGCCTAAAATCATGGGGATTGTTAATCTTACACCTGATTCATTTAGCGGGGACGGGCTATATTCGTCGTGCGTCGTGCGTCGTGCGTCGTGCGTCGACAAGGCTATTGATTTTGCAGAGAAAATGGTTAAAGATGGGGCGGATATCATTGACATCGGCGGAGAATCGAGCCGGCCAGGGGCAAAACCTGTAAGCGTCAAAGAGGAACTCGACAGGACTATCCCAGTGATAAAATTATTGGCTAAAAAAATAAATTTACCTATATCCATTGACACGCGAAGGCAAGAAGTTGCTCAAGCCGCTTTAGATAATGGCGCGGTCATTGTAAATGATATTACGGGCTTAAAGAACCCCAAAATGGCAAAAATAATCGCGCATTATAAAGCAGGGATAATTATAATGCACATGAAAGGCTCTCCTGCCACTATGCAGGTAAAAACGCTATATAATTCTCTAATCACTGATATCTTAGAGTATTTGCGCGATGCCATAAGCAGGGCAGAAGACGCTGGCATTGATAGAGAAAAAATTATTGTTGATCCGGGCATAGGTTTTGGAAAAACATTTGAGCATAATTTGGAAATATTAAAAAACCTTTCTGATTTTAAGGTTTTAGGCAGACCCATACTGGCAGGCACATCAAGAAAGTCTTTTATCGGTAAAATTTTAAATACCCTTCCGCGAGAAAGGGTTTCCGGAACAATAGCTTCATGTATTTTAGCAGCTAAATCTGGCGCGCGAATACTAAGGGTTCACGATGTCAAAGAAACAAAACAAGCTTTTGAAGTCATGAATGCCATAAACGAAGAACGCAAAACTAGTTTATCAAAAATCTAATGACAAATTTTATCTTTTTATGGAAACCTATTGTTGAGATAAGCATCCTTTGGTTCATATTCTATCATGTTATGCTTTTCTTTGAAGGCACGCCCGCGGCGCAGGTCTTACGCGGCATCGGCCTGCTTCTAATAAGTTTTTTTCTTTTTCAGAAACTGGGCTTAGAGAAACTTGGGTTAGATGTGCTTAATTGGTTATTGACGGAATTATTAGGTATTTCGGTTATTACTATTTTAATTATTTTCCATCCGGAAATAAGGCAGGGTCTGGCGCGCATAGGGCGTAAACGCATCTTTTTAACAACCTTAAAAGAAGAAGAAATAGACTCTATACTAAAGGAAATAGGGAGGGCAATAGAGAATTTATCAAAACGAAAAATCGGGGCATTAATTGCCGTAGAAAAAAATGAATCGTTAAGAACCTACATCGAAAGGGGCGCCTTGATAGATGCCTGCATAAGTTCAGACTTAATTGAAACAATTTTTACTCCAAACAATCCGCTACACGACGGCGGTTTAATTATCCAAAATGGCCGATTGACAGCTGCCGGATGTTTATTTCCGCTTACGCAAAACCAACACTTAAGCCGCATGTTCGGAACAAGGCATCGCGCCGCGTTAGGCCTAAGCGAAGAAACCGACGCGATTATTATAGTTGTCTCTGAAGAGAGGCAAGATATATCTTTAGTATATCAGGGAAAACTAAATAAGGATTTGTCCCGCGAAGATCTTTTTTTTAAGATTAAGGACATTTTAAAAACCGGATAAGAACAAAACGAAAGTTCTTGTTGAGACTTTCGTTTCTAAACACGAATTAAAAATGCCTAAAAGAAAAGTCACTCTTGGTAGCAGGATTCTACATTTTTTTACTAATCACCCATGGCTTAAGATTATCGCGCTTATACTTACTATTTTAGTTTGGTTTTATGTAAAAAGAGAGATTGTCACGCATGTTAATAATTAGTGGTTAGTGGTAAACGAAGAGAGAGAAAATAAATTAAAAATTGAGACGAAAAAAAATAACAAAATGCCTAAATTAGGTGTAAATATAGACCATGTGGCAACCTTAAGACAAGCGCGCGGCGGCATTGAACCTGAACCTGTATTTGCCGCCTTTATCTGCGAATCTTGCGGAGCAAACTCAATTGTCGCGCACTTAAGGGAAGACCGCAGGCACATGAAAGAGCGAGATTTATATATTTTAAAAGAAACGGTTAAATCCAGATTAAACTTAGAGATGTCCACATCAACTGAAATTGTTGATATTGCCTGCAAAGTAAAGCCAGATCAAGCTACGCTTGTACCGGAAAAAAGGCAGGAAATAACTACCGAAGGCGGTTTAGATATTTTATCTAATTTTAAGAAAATAAAAATAACGATAGCAAAATTAAAAAAACAAGGCATAGTTGTAAGCTTATTCATTGACCCGGACAAATCGCAAATTGACGCCTCAAAAAAAGTTGGCGCCAATATGATAGAACTGCATACTGGCCGATATGCTAACGCGAAGAATCCCACGGCCAAAGATAAATATTTCAAAGAAATCCAGGATGCGGTTAATTATGCCAGGAAAAAAGGTTTAATAGTAAACGCTGGTCATGGCCTTGACTACTATAATGTGTCAAGGATTGCCCAGATAGAAGGAATAGAAGAATTAAATATCGGTTATTCTATTGTATGCCGCGCTGTTTTGGTAGGCCTAGATCGCGCGGTGCGAGAGATGCAAACCTTAATCTCATGATCATCGGAACAGGCACAGACATAACCGAAGTTAAACGCTTAAAACAAGCGGTAGAAAAATGGGGTACGGTTTTCCTAAATCGCGTATTTACTAAAAAAGAACTGGAAAACGCGAAGACACGAGGCAGTTTATACCAACATCTCGCGGGAAGATTCGCGGCAAAAGAAGCAATTTTTAAGGCATTGGGCGATAAAAATCTGGCATGGAAAGACGCGCAAATTTTGAATAATAAAGAGGGCAAGCCTTTTTGTGAAATTCTAAATGGTAAGGGTAAAAAAATAGACATACATATATCTATTTCACATGTGAAAAATTATGCGACTGCCTTCGCTATTATTACAGAGAAAGCCTGACAGCCACAAAGGCGATTTTGGGCATATTTTTATCTTAGCCGGCTCGACAAGATTTTCCGGCGCTGGCGTATTATGCGCCAGCGCGGCAATGCGCTCAGGCGCTGGTTTAGTTACTTTAGGTATTCCCAAAAGCATAACAGGAGCAATAATAAAAATAAAACCTAAAGAGGTAATGCTACTCCCTTTACCCGAAACAAGTAACGGCGCGTTTTGCCTAAGCGGTTATAAAAAAATTAAGGATTTTATAAAAAATGTTGCTATAATAGTTATCGGTCCTGGCCTTACGCAAAATAAATCAACGCAAGGTTTAACGCGAAAACTAATTGCAAGTATTAATAAGCCTATAGTAGTTGACGCTGACGCGCTCAGTGCTTTAGCGGGATATTTGAAAATTTTACGCACTACGCATTACGCACTACGCACGACGATAATGACTCCGCACCCGGGAGAAATGGCTAAATTATTAGAAGACAGCGTAAAAAACATCCAAAACAACAGAAAACAGATTGCCAAAAAATTCGCTCTTAATTATAAAGTGACTGTAGTTTTAAAAGGACATAACACGATAGTTGCCGATTATCAAGGCAACTTCTATACTAATAAAACGGGAAATCCCGGAATGGCCACCGCGGGAAGCGGTGATGTCTTAACCGGAATGATCGCGGCTTTTTTGGGCCAAGGGCTTAAGCCGTTTGAAGCGACAAAATACGCAGTTTGGCTTCATGGCATAGCCGGAGACTTGGCGGCGAAAGAAAAAACGCAAATAAGCTTAATTGCCTCGGATATAATAGATAAGATTCCGGAGGCGATTAAAAAAAATAGTTAAAATGGCTATCACAAAACAAAAAGGCGATATAGCAGAAGCATTTGTCACATATTTATTAAAACAAAATGGTTTTAATGTTCTTATTCCTTGGGGCGAAGATAATAGGTACGATCTTGTTACCGAGAAAAATGGAATTTTTAAGCGTATTCAAGTTAAATATGCCACTCCTAAAAACGACGTAGTCGAAATAAGAGTAAGGAGCTGTAATAATTACAATATTATACATTATTCATCTAAAGATATAGACCTTATTGCCGCATATTCTCCTGAAGGGAACAAAGTTTATTTTGTTCCGCTAAATGGCATTAAGAATAGAAGTACGCATAAATTGCGATTAAGACCGACTAAGAATAAACAAAAGAAATTTGTAGTTATGGCTTCAAAATATGAATCAAGATTTGATTTACTTGAAAAATAATCTTGCTGGCGTAGCTCAGTTGGTAGAGCTCCTCACTTGTAATGAGGGGGTCACCCGTTCAATTCGGGTCGCCAGCTTTAATTATGGGCAGGTACCTAAGCGGCCAAAAGGGACAGACTGTAAATCTGTTGCACTTGTGCTTCGGGGGTCCGAATCCCTCCCTGCCCACCATTTTTTGCAAAGCAAAAAATGGTAGAACAATAGAGCAATAGACAATAGAGCAATAGAAAAACAAAAACTCAATTGCGGTCTATTTTCTATTGCTCTATTGTTCTAAGGATAGTATCTACGACTGTTCATTTAAAAAATGAAAGAATAAGGGGTTGGGTCACGACGAAATTCGTCTGGACTCAACAAGCTGCGCGGGAGTAGTTCAATGGTAGAACAACAGCCTTCCAAGCTGTATATGGGGGTTCGATTCCCCTCTTCCGCTTTATAAACATGGAATATATATATAGAGATTCGGAACGCAGGAGATTTGTAAGATTAGGGCGCGTAACTCCTATTGATTACAAAATTTGTAAAGAAAAGGCTATTTTAAAATTATTAGAAGGTTATACGGTAAATATAAGCCAGAGCGGATTATTCTGCAATATAAGAGAGAAGGTTAACAAAGGCGATATCGTCTGGCTTTCTTTTGACCGGCAAACTTTACATATTTACGAAGAAATTGAAAAACGAGTTTTAATCCACCAAAATGGCGTCCTCGGAAAAGTAGTCAGGATCGAACCAAAGAAACACGGCTCATACGGCATAGGAGTTCAGTTTATCATCCGCCATGAAAATAATTTAGCTGATTTTTCATTATTCGGAAAGAAACTCCCAAAAATCCAAAAAAATAAAGAAACAAAATTAAATATCAGCGTCTTAGGCGATGGCGGCTGGGGCACAACGCTAGCAATTTTACTTTCCAAAAAAGCCTTCAAAGTGACTATCTGGGGGGCATTCGCGGATTATGTTTCCCATGTTGATAAAAAAAGAGAAAATGAAAAATTTCTTCCCGGAATCAAGATTCCCAAGGAGATAGAAATTACCCACGATTTAAAAAACGCTCTTGAGAAAAAAGACCTGATAATCCTGGCGATACCTTCTCAACATATCCGGAAAACCCTTATAAAAATTAAACAATTGGGTAATTTTAACCAGACAGTATTTTTAAGCGCCAGCAAAGGCATAGAAATCGAATCCCTTAAACGGATGTCTGAAGTAATACAAGAAGAACTGGGTAAGGTAAAACTGGCAGTGCTTTCCGGCCCAACTATTGCCCATGAGGTAGCTACTGGCATTCCTACGGTGGCTGTAATCGCGGGCGCTGATGAAGAAGTAAGAAAATATCTACAGGGTATTTTTACGACTAATAGATTCAGAATTTATACCAACGAAGATGTAACTGGAGTTGAATTAGGCGGCAGCCTTAAGAATATCATTGCCATAGCCTGCGGCATTTCCGACGGGCTTGGCTTTGGCGCGAACACCAAAGCCGCTCTTTTATGCCGAGGGTTAACTGAAATTTCCAGGCTTGGGGCTGCTATGAAAGCTAAGGTAAGCACGTTCAGCGGAATAAGCGGATTAGGTGATTTAGTAACAACCTGTGTTAGCCCTTATAGCAGAAACAAATTTGTAGGCGAACAAATCGGCAAGGGCAAATCATTAAAACAAATTCTCTCGCATATGCAGATGGTAGCGGAAGGAATACCTACTACAAAATCGGCGTATTTATTAAGCTTAAAACATAATGTAGATATGCCTATAACCAAGGAAATCTACAATGTCCTTTATAAAAACAAGTCTCCTCTTTTAGCCCTTGAAGATTTAATGACAAGGGAGAGAAAAGAGGAATAAAAAGATAGCGTATAGCGGATAAATAAAAGCAAGTAAATTTTCTACTATACGCTATACGCTAAATACCGGGGAGTAGCGCAGTTTGGCTAGCGCGTTTGAATGGGGTTCAAAAGGTCGTGGGTTCAAGTCCCACCTCCCCGACTAATATTGTAATTTAACAGAGCCATTAAACCTACTATATAATGGAGGTGTAAAATGACATATCAGGGCATAGAAAGGCGCAAGCATCCGCGAATAAGCGGACGCTTCATTGTATCATACCGGATATTAGAAAACGCGGACGCGGAAAGCAAAAGAGATATAACCCAAACCAAAAATATTAGCCTTGGCGGAATGCTTCTTACCACAAACAGGGGATTTAGGCCCAAGACAAGCCTTGCTATAGAAATCAGGCTGCCTTTTGACCCTAACCCTATAATGCTAATCGGCAGGGTTATTGAATCGCGTCAAATTGTAGAGAATTTAATTTATGACACCCGGTTAATGTTCCTTGCGGTAGACGAACAACACAGGCATGCCATTGAACAAACCGTTAGACATCACACAAAAAAAGAGGACTAAGCATGAAAAAAATAAATCTAGGCCTCATAGGATTTGGCAATGTGGGTTCAGGCGTGGTAAAGATTCTACATGAAAGAAAAACTTTTTTAAAAGATAAGATAGGAATAGAAATAAATATTAAAAAAATATGCGACAAAGATATCGCTACTAAAAGAAACATAGGCCTTGACAAACAACTACTTACTAAAAACGCCAGCGACATCATAGATGACCCGCAGATTGATATTGTAATTGAATTAATAGGCGGAATTCACCCCGCGAAAGAATTTATTATTGAAACCTTAAAAAAAGGAAAAAGCGTAGTAACCGCCAATAAAGCGCTCCTCGCGCAGTATGGCCAGGAATTATTTGCCTTGGCTCTTGACCACAGCAAAAATATTTATTTTGAAGCTTCGGTTGGCGCGGGTATCCCGATAATAAAATCCCTGCGTGAAGGGCTCGCGGCAAACAAGTTTAATAGTATTTTCGGAATTTTAAACGGGACATCCAACTTCATACTTTCCCGAATGTCGGGGGAAAATTGTTCATTTGAAGACGCGCTCAAAGAAGCGAAATTAAAAGGTTTCGCGGAAAAAGATCCTACCCTCGATATAGAAGGCATTGACTCAGCGCATAAATTAGCGTTACTCGCGTATCTATGTTTTGGAAAATTAGTAAAATTAGAAAACATATCTATTGAAGGGATTTCCCAAATATCACTTTCTGATGTTAATTACGCGCATGAATTAGGATTTGAGATAAAATTATTAGCGATTGCCAAAAAAGAAAGCGATGAGCTGGAGATCAGGGTTCATCCGACACTTATACCGAAAACACATCTTTTATCATCGGTAACCGCGGTTAATAACGCGATTTACGTATCTAGCGACTTAGCAGGCAATCTTCTATTTTATGGACCAGGAGCAGGTCAACTTTGCGCCGCTTCCGCGGTAGTCGCGGATGTGATAGACTTAATTCAAGATATCAAAGCAGGCCTTTTCAGGCCAACTTTAAATATCATACCTGACAAATCCATAAAAAGACTGCGCAATATTAATGAATTTGAAAGCAGGTGTTATGTTCGCCTAATGGCCGTAGATAAACCAGGAGTCCTGGCAAAGATTTCCGGAATATTGGCTAAACTAGGAATCAGCATCGCTTCTGTTACGCAAAAAGAGAGAAATAGGGCCCATATAGTTCCAATCGTAATGATAACACACGAAGCAAAAGAAAAGAATCTACGAACCGCGCTTAACTTAATAGACCGATTAGACGCGATTAAAGAAAAAACAGTAGCAATAAGAATAGAGGACGTATAAAAATAGCGGATAGCGTAGAGCGGATAGTTTTTTCTATACACTATACGCTATACGCTAAAATAAAATGAATTATCAAGGTATAATTGAAAAGTATAAGAGATATCTTCCTGTGACAAATAAAACTCCCATAATTACTTTAAAAGAGGGTAATACTCCTTTAATTTATTCGGGTTGTTTAAGTAATCTGATTGGCAAGGGATTTGAGGTTTATTTAAAATACGAGGGATTAAATCCAACGGGTTCATTCAAAGACAGGGGCATGACCCTGTCGATATCTAAAGCCTGCGAAGAAGGCTCAAAGGCAGTGATGTGCGCTTCTACCGGGAATACATCTGCTTCAGCAGCGGCTTATGCTGCCAAGGCAGGCATTAAATGCATCGTACTTATTCCCTCCGGAGCAATCGCATTAGGCAAACTTAGCCAGGCATTAATTCACGGCGCGCTGGTTCTAGCTATAGATGGCAACTTTGACAATGCTTTAGAATTAGCAAAAGAAATCACCAAAAGTTATCCCATAACATTAGTTAACTCCTTAAATCCTTACCGCATTGAAGGCCAAAAAACCGCAAGTTTTGAAATTTGCGATTACTTAGGTTCAGCGCCTGATTTTCAGGCTATACCAGTAGGTAACGCCGGAAATATCACTGCTTACTGGAAAGGATACAAAGAATACAAAGATTTAGGTAAAATCAGAAAATTACCGGTTATGTTAGGTTTCCAGGCCCAAGGCGCCGCGCCCATCGTTAAAGGGCATCCAATAAAAAATCCTAAAACCATTGCTACCGCCATACGCATTGGCAATCCCGCAAGCTGGAAACAAGCAGAAGAGGCCCGCGATGAATCCGGTGGCCTGATTGATATGGTTTCAGATAGAGAGATAATCTCTGCCTATAAATTATTAGCAGCAAAAGAAGGCGTCTTTGTTGAACCCGCCTCAGCCGCTTCTGTTGCCGGGCTCCTAAAATTAGCAAACCAGGGATATTTTAAACGCACGACGCACGACGCACGACGCACGACGAAAATAGTCTGCATCCTAACCGGCCATGGCCTAAAAGATCCAGACAGAGCAATAAAAATTATAAAACAGCCAAAAATAGTGAGAGCGGATTTAAAGGCAGTGTTAAGAGAAATAGGTTATTGAAAATTAGCGTATAGCGTTTAGCGAATAGTAAAAACCTATACGCTATACGCTATACGCTAACAAATGTGTTTAAAAAATAAACGTATTCTCATCACCGCCGGTCCGACCTGGGTTCCTATAGATAAAGTCAGAGTAATCAGTAATATTGCCACGGGTCAAACGGGAATTTTGTTGGCAGAAAAATTGCAAAGGTTGGGCGCTAAAGTTACTCTTTTATTAGGCCCCGCGGAAACTTATTATTTAAACAAAAATATAAAACTGATGCGTTTCAAATTCTTTGATGAGTTAAAAAATAAACTCATAAAAGAACTGAAAACTAAAAAATACGATATTTTAATACATTCGGTCGCAGTTTCAGATTATAAGCCTGCAAAAGTTTACAGACAAAAGGTTGAATCAGGTATTAAAAATTTAACACTTAAGCTGACGCCTACGGTAAAGATTATAGACTTGATAAGGAAAGCTAACCCAGATATATTTTTGGTTGGATTTAAATATGAGCCGGATGCGGATAAAAATTTACTTATAAAAGAAACAAACAAATTAATTCAACGCTCAAAACTTAATTTGACAGTAGCAAACAGTATAATAGGAGGAAGATATAAAGCCTACATTATAAACAAAGATACCCATTGTGGGCCATTTTTAAATAAAAACGCGATGTGCGATAATCTAATAAAAATACTACAGGCATAAGCCTGCAGAAATACGGCGGAGATTTTCAAGTGAAAAAGGGTGGGCAAGCCCACCCCTACGTGGCAATACGTAGGAATTATGTAGCGATTCGCGTAGGGGCGAGCTTGCTCGCCCAAAACAGAAATTATAAGATAATTTCTAAGCGAATTACGGAGATTTTCAGGTGAAATACATCATTATCGTCGGCGATGGAATGGCGGATTACCCTTTAAAGGAACTTGGCGAACGCACCCCTTTAGAAGCAGCGCATACTCCAAATATGGATTATATCGCAAAAAATGGAATACTAGGCCGCGTCCAAACAATTCCTGAGAAAATGAACCCTGCCTCTGATGTGGCAAATCTTTCTATAATCGGATATGACCCTAAAGAATATTACACCGGAAGAGGGCCGCTTGAGGCGGCAAATCTGGGCGTTGAATTAGAGGCTGATGATGTAGCTTTTCGTTGTAATTTAATTACTATATCTGAAGATACTCTGACAGATTATAGCGCCGGGCACATAAGTTCTGAAGAAGCAGCGATACTAATAAAATTTATTGACCAGAAATTAGGGACAGACAGAATAAAGTTTTATCCAGGAATAAGTTACAGGCATTTAATGCTGGTAAAAAGAGGCTCCGAAGAGCGCCTAGAGGCTTTAAAATGCAGCGCTCCCCATGATATCATAGGCCAATCTTTCTCAAAAAATATGCCAAAAGGAAATGACGCGGATATTCTAATAAAACTAATGACGGAATCACGCCTCCTCTTAGAAAAACATGAAATAAACCAAGTTAGGCTGGATCTAAAAGAAAATCCGGCTAATATGATTTGGCTTTGGGGCCAGGGGAAAAAGCCTGCCTTGCCGAAGTTTGTAGATAAATACGGCCTTAAAGGAAGCGTCATATCCGCGGTTGACTTAATAAAAGGCATGGGAAAAATTTTAGGGCTTAACGTAATAAATGTTCCGGGGGCAACCGGATATTATGATACTGACTATAAAAGCAAGGCAAGGGCGGCGCTAGAGTCTCTTAAAAATAATGATTTTGTATTTGTGCATATAGAAGCGCCTGATGAAGCAGGGCACAACGGAGACTTAAGAGAAAAAATAACTGCCATTGAAAAAATTGATCAATTAATTGTAGGCCAAATCTTAGCCGCTTTTAGGAATAAAAAAGATGATTTCAGGATTCTAGTTTTACCTGACCACCCAACTCCAATTTCAATTCGAACACATACGCAAGAACCGGTGATTTTTGGAATGTTTGGAAAAAATATAATTCCTAAAGGTTCCACAAGCTATTGCGAAAAAGAAGCGGAAAAGTCAGAGCTTTATTTTGATAAAGGATATGAGCTGATGAAATACTTTATCAGCGGATAGCGCAAAGCCTCCTCCTATATGAATAATAATAAATTATTTTTTAGTGTTGTCATATTTGCTGTTTTGATAAAACTCATATTATTTTCTATCGTTACAGTTTACGCGCCGGAATACAAGTTCGAAAATGACAGCCCTAGCTATATAAATACTGCTACAATGTTGTATCAAAAAGGAAGATAGGTTTGGTTTTGAGCCAGAGTTTACCGCTAAAGTAGCAAAATTGAGATTGCGGATATATGAGGTCGGCATTTCATATTATGGAAGGACCTACGCGGAAGGTAAAAAAATAAACTGGAAAGATGGGGTCAGCGCAATCTGGTGCATATTAAGGTACAATTTATTTATTTAAAAAAGAACTTGAACTGGTACAAAATTCTCCAGATGTTCTGATAAAAGAAGAAGTACTCCTCCCATTTGGGATTTTGATAATGAACTCTTTAATTATAAAGGAAACTATGCCTAAAGGTTTAATTGTGCAGAAATTTGGCGGTTCGTCCGTGGCTAATATTGAACGCATACAGAATGTAGCCAAAAGAGTCGCAAGTTACAAAAAACAAGGATACTCTCTTGTGGTAATCGTTTCCGCGTTAGGAGACACAACTGATGAGTTAATTGAATTAGCAAATAAAATCACTACCACGCCATCAGAACGCGAAATGGACATGCTTCTTTCCACAGGAGAACAAATCTCTGTGGCATTATTAGCTATGGCGATACAAAAATTAGGTTTTAAGGCTATATCTTTTACCGGAGCGCAAGTTGGAATCATTACCGATACGAGCCACACGCGCGCCCGGATTATAAAAATAAACACGGATAAGATCAATGAAGAATTAAAAAATGGCAAAATTGTCATTGTCGCGGGATTCCAGGGAGTCACCTTAACTCACGACATTACTACTTTAGGCCGCGGCGGTTCAGATTTAACGGCGGTAGCTTTAGCCAAAGAATTAGCAGCGGTTGAATGCGAAATCTATACTGATGTAGAAGGTATTTACACAACTGATCCCCGAATAGAGCCAAAAGCAAAAAAGATAAACGAAATCACTTATGACGAAATGCTTGAGATGGCTTCATTAGGCGCGCAGGTAATGCAAGTCCGCTCCATTGAGGTTGCCAAAAAGTTCAATGTGCCCATACACGTGCGTTCATCTTTTTCAAAAAATCCGGGAACTATGATTATTAAGGAGGTTAAGAGAATGGAAGAAGTAGTCGTCAGCAGTGTAACTATAAACAAAAACGAAGCGAAAATTACAATTTGCGATGTTCCTGATCAACCCGGAGCAGCGGCAAAAATATTTAAAGAACTCTCCGATAGCGGAATAAGCGTCGATATGATCGTGCAAAACGTAAGCCACACGCGCAAAACCGATATCTCTTTTACTATAGCTAAAACAGACGCGCATAAAGCAATAAAGTTTACAAATAAAGCCGCCAAAAATATTGGAACAGGAGAGGTTATATTAGATAAAGATATTGCCCGTATTTCAATAATAGGTGTAGGGATGAAATCCCATTTTGGCGTAGCAGCCAAAATGTTTGAGGTGTTGGCAGAAAACAAAATTAATATTGAAATGATTTCAACCTCAGACATAAGCATCTCCTGTATCATAAAGAAAAAATTTGCCGAGTCCGCGGTAAGGGCATTACATGAGAAATTCGGATTAGGAAAATAAATCGTCATGCGTATTGCGTATTGCGCGTAATAACTTTAACGCACGACGCACAACGCAATACGCACAACGCGCAACGAAATCTGGAGGAGAAATGAAGGTTATTCTATACGATACTACCTTACGCGACGGCAGTCAAGGGGAAGGGATTTCTTATTCGGTTACAGATAAAATCCGTATCACAAAAGAATTGGATGAATTAGGAATCCACTATATCGAAGGAGGCTGGCCGGGCTCTAACCCTAAAGATATGGAATTTTATTTGGAAATGACAAAAGCTCCTCTTAAAAACGCCCAATTAACAGCTTTTGGCTCAACCCGAAAAGCTAATACCAAAGCCGCGGATGATAATAATCTTAGAGCTCTTGTAAAATCACAGGCAAAGGTTATAACTATCTTCGGAAAAACATGGGATTTGCACATTACAGATGTCTTAAAAACTACACTCGCGGAAAACTTAAATATGATTAAGGATTCCGTAAGTTTCCTTGTTTCCCAGGGCCTTACTGTATTCTATGACGCGGAACACTTTTTTGACGCGTATAAAGCGAACAAAGAATATAGCTTAGAGTGCCTCTTTAGCGCGCAAAATTCAGGCGCTAAGGCAGTTGTTTTATGCGACACAAATGGCGGAACCCTTACTTCCGAAATTTTAAAGGTAGTCGCGAAAATTCGCCCTCAAATAAAAGTCAACTTAGGTATCCATTGCCATAACGACGCTGGCCTTGCTGTGGCAAATTCCATTGCCGCGGTAGAAGCAGGAGCTGATATGGTACAAGGAACAATTAACGGATATGGCGAAAGATGCGGAAACGCGGACTTAATTCCTATTATCGGAAACTTAAAGATAAAATTAGGCATTGACTGTATTCACAGCGATAAACTAAAAGACTTAACGCGCGTTTCCCATTTTGTCAGCGAGATAAGCAATATGAAACAAATGAGCAATCAACCCTATACAGGTTCTTCCGCGTTCGCGCATAAAGGCGGGGTGCATATTAACGCGGTAATGAAAAACCCTAAAACCTACGAACACATTGAACCGGCGCTTATAGGAAACCGGCGCAGGATTCTGGTCTCTGAATTGGCGGGTAAAACCGGCGTATTAATCCGCGCTAAAGACTTAGACTTAGATTTAAACAAAGAAGACCCTAAAACAAAAAAAATCCTAAAAACTATACAGGCCCTTGAAAATCAAGGGTATCATTTTGAAGCGGCAGAAGCCAGCTTTGAATTGTTAATGAAAAAAACTCTCGCGAAATACAAAAAATTCTTTGACTTAGAAAGTTTTCGCGTAACAATAGAAAAACTATCAGATAAAAAAATTACTTCAGAAGCAATTATTAAACTAAAGGTAAACGGAATAAAGGAGCATACTGCCGCGGAAGGGGATGGTCCGGTAAATGCTTTAGATAATGCCCTTCGCAAGGCATTGAAAGATTTCTATCCGACATTAGCAAAAATGCATCTTTCAGATTTCAAGGTGCGCGTTCTAGATGAAAAAACAGGCACAGCGGCCCGCGTGCGCGTTCTGATTCAATCACAGGATGAAACAGACACTTGGAATACAATCGGCGTTCACGAAAACATCATCGAAGCCAGCTGGCAAGCGCTCGTTGATAGCGTAGAGTATAAATTATTAAAAGACAAGGCCACAAAATAAGTCTGATATCAGGCATTTAGAAAAATTATTAAAATGAAAATTGAAAATGGAAATCCCATCCCAATATAACCCCAAAGAGACTGAAGATAAGTGGTATAAGTTCTGGGAAGAGAAGAATTTATTTTCCGCTAAATCCAATCCTGCCAAAAAACCATTCTGCGTAGTTATCCCTCCGCCGAATGTTACCGGAATCCTGCATATGGGACACGCCCTGAATAATACTATTCAGGATATCCTTATCCGCTATCATCGTATGAAAGGCGAAGAGGCCCTTTGGATGCCGGGAACTGACCATGCTGGAATTGCTACTCAAAATATGGTAGAAAAAGCTCTCGCTAAGGAAGGCTTAAAACGACAGGATTTAGGAAGAGAAAAACTCCTGGAAAGAGTTTGGCTTTGGAAGGAACAGTATGGCTCAACCATTATCCACCAACTAAAAAAATTAGGCGCGTCAAGCGACTGGTCAAGAACGCGCTTTACTATGGACGAAGAATATTCAAAGGCAGTGGTAGAGGTATTTGTTGAGCTTTACGAAAAAGACTTAATTTATCAGGGAAATTATATTATTAACTGGTGTCCGCGCTGTCAAACCGCGCTATCCGATGAAGAAGCGCCGCATCGGGAAATACAGGGAAATCTGTATTATTTAAGATATCCATTAAAAGATGTTAGCCAGTTAGCCAGTGAGTCGGTTTGCCGGTTAACGGATGAACGGGCAAAAGGATTAACGGATAAACCGGCAAACCGGCAAACCGGCAAACCGGCAAACTACATTGTCGTTGCGACAACGCGTCCTGAAACAATGCTCGGAGATACCGCGGTAGCGGTTAATCCTAAAGACAAGCGATACAAAAATCTTATTGGAAAAACCCTGATTTTACCTTTAGTGAATAAGGAAATAAAAATAATCGCGGATAGCATGGTTGATATGAAATTCGGCACAGGCGCGGTAAAGGTTACACCCGCTCACGACCCTAACGACTATGCGTTAGGCAAGAAGCATAATCTTGAATTCATCAATGTCCTGCATCCTGATGGCCGCATGAATGAAAACGCTCTTGATTACCGGGATATGGACAGATTTGAGGCAAGAGAAGTTATCTTAGAAGACTTAAAGGAAAAAGGATTATTAGAAAAAGTTGAGCCTCACCAGTTATCCGCGGGCCATTGTTACCGCTGCCATACCATAATTGAACCTTATTTATCCAAGCAATGGTTCGTAAAGATGAAACCCTTATCCAAACCCGCATTGGAAGTGGTTAAAAATGGTAGGATTAAATTTTATCCTAAACGCTGGACTAAGGTGTATCTTAACTGGATGGAAAATATTCAGGACTGGTGCATATCAAGGCAGATTTGGTGGGGACATCGGCTTCCTGTTTATTATTGTAAGAATTGCATGGAGACAGGAAACCTAAATTCAAAATTAAAAATTAAAAAATCTCCCGACAAAGTCGAGATCCCGATAAAGCCTCGGGAAAAGTTAGAAGATGGTATTATAGTCTCGAGAACAAAACCGGAAAAATGTCCTTACTGCGGCTCAACTGATATATATCAAGACGAAGATGTCTTAGATACATGGTTTTCCTCGTGGCTTTGGCCTTTTGCTACGTTTGGCTGGCCTTTTCAGCAATCAGCAATCAGCTGTCAGCCGTCAGCTGAAGATTTAAAGCTGAAAGCTGAAAGCCGAAAGCTAAAAGCTGATCTAAATTATTTTTATCCCACTTCAGTCCTCGTAACTGCTCCAGAAATTATCTTCTTCTGGGTGGCGCGTATGATAATGGCGGGATTAGAATTTATGAAAGAAATTCCCTTTAAAGATGTATACATACACGGCACGGTGCGCGACAGCCAAGGCAAAAAAATGTCTAAATCTTTAGGGAATATTATTGACCCCCTAGAGATAATAAATGATTACGGCACAGACGCGTTACGTTTTAGCCTAATATCAATAACTACCCAAGGCCAAGACGTATTTTTATCTAAAGAAAAGTTCGAGCAGGGGAGAAATTTTGCCAATAAAATCTGGAATGCCTCCCGATTTATTTTAATGAATGCGCATCTAGAGAACACACCTCTAAACGCACATTTGCATCTAGAGGTGTGCCCTCTAGATGCAAATGATATTGTCAATCGCTGGATATTGAGCAGATTCTATTCAACGTTAGAAAAAGTAAATAAGTATTTAGAGACCTACAAGTTTAATGAGGCCGCCAATGCTTTGTATGCTTTTTTCTGGCATGAATTCTGCGATTGGTATCTAGAACTGGTTAAACCAGCCCTAGTTAACAGTGAACAGTTAACAGCTGAGAGCAAAAAGCAAAAAGAACAAACGCATTTGATCATGTGTGAAGTATTAGAAAAGTTTTTAAGGGCGCTACATCCTTTTATGCCTTTTGTGACCGAGGAAATTTGGCAAAAATTAAACGAATCACAAATCACGAATCGCAAACTGCCAGCAAGCATCATGATTCAAGCTTGGCCGCATACACAAAGCCAGATAATTGATAAAAAACTAGAAAAACAGACGCAAACTATATTTGATGTGATTAAAGAAATACGGAATTTGCGCGGCTCCATTGAACTAAAAGCCGGCCAAAAAGTCACTATTTCTCTTTATCCCCACACAAAAGCTAAATACAAATTATTTGAGCGCAATACGGATTTAATTATAAATTTGGCTAAATTAGAGGCTTTAAAGATTCTTGTTTCAAACGCAAGGCCGCCTGCGACGATTAGCGCTGTAATTACTGATATTGACATATATCTGCATTTTAACGGACTACTTGATATCACTAAAGAAAAGGATAAAATAAGCAAAAAAATAAATGAATTGGAAAAAACCAAGAACTCAAAAGAACAAAGAATGGAAAATTCTGAATTCGTTAAAAAAGCGCCAAAAGAAATAGTAGAAAAAGAAAAAGAAAGCATCCTGGAGCTAAAAGACTCTCTAAAACGTTTGGAGAAAATGTTAAATGAATTACGCTAAAACACCGGAAACCAAAAATATTATTCTAAAGGCATTAAGAGAAGACATCGGAAAAAAGGACATCACCACCGCGATGATTATTCCTAAAGATAAACGCGTAAAGGCAGCTTTATTAGCCAAAGAAAACTGTACGATTTGCGGGATAGCCTTAGCAGGTGAAATATTTAAAACTCAAGATAAAGGAATAAAATTTAAGTCCGTCTTTTCAGACGGCCAAAAAATAAAAAATGGCCAAATTATCGCTTATATTGAAGGTAAAGCGCGAAGCATATTAGCAGCTGAAAGGGTGGCCTTGAATTTTTTAAGCCTGCTCTCAGGCATTGCCACAAAAACAAGAACCTACACTGATAAAGTAAAGCCGTTCAAAGTAAAAATTCTGGATACCCGGAAAACTATACCCGGTTTAAGAGAATTGGAAAAATATGCCGTAAGAATTGGCGGAGGCTTTAATCACAGGTTCAGCTTAGATGAAATGATACTGATTAAAGATAATCATCTTATTGTGTCCTGCGCTATGCGCCCTGCGCAATGCATTAAAAAAATTATTAAAAATATTAAAAAAAAGTTGTCCAAAAATATAAAATTGGAGATAGAAGTAAAAAATTTAAAAGAATTTCAAGAAGCGCTAAGAGAGAATCCCGATATTATAATGTTAGACAATATGAAAATATCCGATATAAAGAAAGCGGTTGCTCTTGAACGCAATACGCACGACGCAATACGCACGACGCTAATAGAGGCCTCCGGCGGAATCACCCTAAAAAATATCAGAAAAATCGCCTCTTGCGGCGTTGATATGATTTCTATCGGCGCGTTAACCCATTCCGTATCCTCCGTAGATATAAGCCTTGAATTTTTATAATGGAAAAGTTTAAACTTGTTTCTGATTTCTCGCCCTGCGGAGACCAGCCAAGGGCAATCAAAGAATTAACTAAATCTATCCTATCAGGGGAAAAATATCAGACGCTTTTAGGCGTAACCGGCTCAGGCAAAACCTTTACTTTAGCCAATACAATCGCCAATTTAAATCTGCCCACATTGGTAATTTCTCACAACAAAACTCTGGCCGCTCAATTATATTCAGAGTTTAAGGAATTTTTTCCTCATAACGCGGTAGAATATTTCGTCAGCTATTACGATTATTATCAACCAGAAGCTTACATTCCTTCTACCGATACGTATATTGAAAAAGATGCTTCTATTAACGACAGGTTAGACCGCCTAAGACTTTCTTCAACCAGCTCGCTTATGAGCAGAAGGGACGTCATAGTCATTGCTTCCGTATCATGCATATACAATTTAGGCTCTCCTGACGATTACCGCCAATCATTAGTTTTTATTGAAAAGGGGCAAACTATCTGGCGCGACAGCCTTATTTCAAAGCTTATCAGGATACAATACGAAAGAAACGATTATGAATTCACCCGCGGCAAATTAAGGGCAAGGGGGGACGTCTTAGAGATATTCCCATCTTACCAGGAGAAAGCGTTACGGATAGAATTCTTCGGCGACAAAATAGAAAAGATTATCGAAATAGATCCCATATCAGCTAAAATATTAAATTCACTGGAAAGAATAGCGATATATCCTGCTAAACATTTTATTGTTAATAACGACAGGATTCCCGCGGCAGTCAAATCCATAGAACAGGAATTAGAAGACAGGCTTAAATTTCTGTTAGGCAAAAATAAATTATTGGAAGCACAGCGCTTAGAATCCCGCACTCATTACGACATAGAAATGTTGAAAGAAACAGGTTACTGCCACGGCATTGAAAATTACTCCCGCCATCTCTGTGGCAAAACGCCCGGAGTAAGGCCGCATTGCCTGATTGATTATTTCGAAAAAGATTTTCTTACTGTAATTGACGAATCGCACATAACTATACCTCAAATAAAAGGCATGTACTCAGGCGACCGCGCCAGAAAAGAGACACTGATTGAATATGGTTTTAGACTACCTTCCTGTTTAGATAACAGGCCCTTAAAACAAATTGAGTTTAATAAACTTATAAAGAAAACGGTTTTTGTATCTGCCACGCCTTCTGAATATGAACTCAAAAAAAGCCGCGAGCTAACAATTGAACAAATAATCAGGCCTACTGGCTTAGTAGACCCTGAAATTATCGTAAGGCCAGCGGAAGGTCAAATAGAAGACCTGATCAACGAAATAAATAAACGCGAAAAACGCGATGAACGGGTTCTGGTAACCACTTTAACCAAAAGAATGGCTGAAGACCTGACAAATTATTTACAAGAAAAAGGATTGAAGGTAAGATACCTGCACTCGGAAATTCAGACTATGGAACGCTCAAAAATCCTAAAGGAATTAAGACAAAAAAAATTTGATTGCTTAGTAGGAATAAATTTATTAAGGGAAGGCCTGGATTTACCTGAGGTTTCATTGGTAGCGATTATAGACGCGGATAAAGAAGGATTTTTACGTTCCCGAACCAGCTTAATTCAGGTTGCCGGGCGCGCGGCGCGTAACATAAACGGAACAGTAATTATGTACGCGGACACAGTAACCAATTCAATGAAAAAAGCAATTAACGAAAGTAGCCGCAGAAGAAAAATCCAGTTAGAGTTTAATAAAAAAAATAATATCTCCGCGCGTTCAATTCAAAAAGCGATAAAAGGAGGGATTGAGGATTTACTCGAAGCGGAAGAATTTGTGGCTAATCTTACCGGCGAAGAAAGAGATGGGTATGAATTAAGAAAATATACGGCGGAATTAGTTTATGAAATGGAACTGGCAGCAAGAAATTTACAGTTTGAAAAAGCGGCAGTTTTAAGAGACCGGATAAAAGAATTAAACCCGTTGAAATCAAAGAGTTCTGGATTCCCGCTTTCGCGGGAATGACACTAAGGGTCTGTTGCGAAATGCCTGCAAATTGTCATTCCCCGGCTTGACTGGGGAACCCAGAAGTTTTTTGTCGTCGAGCCCCATTGTTTCTGTATTCCGGCTTTCGCAGGAATGACACTTTTATGGTGTTTTGCAACAATTCCACTAAAACCAAATTGCGGCACAGTCTCTTTTGACAGCTCGGAGGCATTATGTTATTAGCTATTGATATCGGCAACACTAATATAAGTTTCGGTATTTTTAAGGATAAGACGCTCTTAAAGAAATTTGATATTCCCACAAAAACCTACAGCCTAAAACAGCTGAAAAACTCTTTAGGAAGATTAAAAATCCAAGACAGCATTATCTGCAGTGTTGTTCCAAAGGCTGTCAAATTATTAGAAAAGAATCTAATGTCCATATTAGGACACAAGCCTCATATTATAGGTAAAGACATAACCGTACCAATAAAGAATCTCTACCGAAACCCCAGGCAAGTTGGCTCTGACCGGTTAGTTAATGCCTACGCGGGGATTATGCTTTATGGTTTACCTCGCGGAGAAACCGAGGGCTGCCCCTTAATCTTGATTGATTTTGGCACAGCCATCACCTTTGACGTAGTATCTAAAAACAAAGAGTATATGGGCGGCATGATTTTACCCGGGCTAAGCATCTCTTTAGACGCCCTCGCCCAAAAAACTGCCCTTTTGCCTAAAATAAGGCTTGAAAAACCAAGAGAATTTATTGGCAAAGACACAAAAAATAGCATGCTTAGCGGAATAGTTTATGGTTTTAGCGGCCTGACTGATGATTTAGTAAAAAAACTCAAAGATAAAATAGAAAAAAACGCGATAGTTATCGGAACAGGCGGAAGCGCTGGCTTAATTAAAAAATACTCAAAAGAAATCAGCAAAATAGACACGAACTTAACGCTTAAAGGATTAAACTTGATTTTTATAACGCAAAAAATAAATAAAGGGGCTGTTGCGAAATGCCATTTTTCGTCATCCTGAGCGAAGCGAAGGATCTTATCGACGTCAAGATTCTTCGGCCTTTGGCCTCAGAATGGGCATAATTATCAGAAAATGTTGTTGCCAAATGTTGTAAATTGTTGTAAATAAATAAGTTAAAAAGAAAAAACTTGGAGTCAAGGAGGTTTGACAATGATAAAAAAAACATTGCCCAGTTTGTTCATCAAAAAATGTTATTTTGTTTGGTAAAACATCTTTACACAAACAACGTTTCAAATGTACAAAATGCCAAAAAACTTTTATTTGGAAAGAACGAATAAATAAACAGCATAATGAAAAACACTGGTTTGATCTTTGGGTCATAGAAGGTTATTCCATACGACAGCTTTGTTGCATATCGGGTTATAGTATAGCCAAACTTACAAGAATAAAAGACTTTTGGTTAAACAAAGAACCGCCTGTTCTTTTAAATAGCATCTATAGAATAGCCAGATACCTTCTTTTTGATGGCGCCTATTTCCATAAAAAAGGTTATTTAATTATTATTATGGATAATAGTCTTAAGAAAGTACTGCATTACGCATATATTGACAAAGAAAGCTACTATAACGTTTATCCGATACTTCTATATTTAAAAGAACAAGGCTTAATGCCCAAAGCAGTAACGCTCGACGGACATATAACGATTATGAAGGCTATACGTGAAATCTGGCCTTCAATCATTATGCAGCGATGCTTATACCATATTCAACGCCAAGGGCTTTCATGGTTAAGGATATATCCTAAAACAAATGCTGGTAAAGCCCTTAGAATATTGCTGAATTCTTTGACAAATATCAAAACTGAAAATGACAAAAATATATTTCTAAAACAATATCTCAACTATTTCCCTTGACTTTTATAGAGATTTACGTTAAAAATATAGGTTATGGCTGAGAATTTAATGGACAAGGTTATATCTTTATGCAAGCGCAGAGGCTTTATCTTTCAATCATCCGAAATCTATGGAGGATTAAGCAATACATGGGATTACGGACCTTATGGCGTAGAACTAAAAAATAACGTAAAACGCGCCTGGTGGCAAGCCTGTGTCTACGAAAGAGATAATATCTTTGGTATAGACGCGGCAATCTTAATGCATCCAAAAACATGGGAGGCATCAGGGCATATTCAGAATTTCTTTGACATAAAAAAAGACTGCCTATCCTGCAAAAGATGGTTTAAAGAAACAGACCTAACAGATAAAAATAAATGCCCTGAATGTGGAGCAGGATTAACGGAAGGCAAGCCGTTTAACCTTATGTTCAAAACTCATCAGGGACCGGTAGAGGAAAACGCGAACATAGTCTATCTTAGGCCGGAAACAGCCCAAGGCATATTTGTAAATTTCTTAAATATCTTAGACTCAAAACATCCTAAACTTCCTTTTGGCATAGCTCAAATAGGCAAGTCGTTTCGCAATGAAATCACGCCAGGAAATTTTATCTTTCGTACGCGCGAATTTGAACAGATGGAGATAGAATATTTTGTCAGGCCGCAAGAAGCAGATAAAGCATTAGAAGATTGGATTGAATCGCGTTTTAATTGGTATATTAATTTAGGCATAAAAAAAGATAACTTAAGAAAAAGGCCGCATGCGAAAGAAGAGCTTGCCCATTACTCTAAGGCCTGCACAGACCTGGAATATAATTTCCCTTTCGGTTGGTCAGAATTAGAGGGAATTGCCAACAGGACCGATTTTGATTTAAAACAGCATACGCAATTCAGCGCGAAAGAATTAACGTATTTTGATGACGTAACAAAAGAACGGCTTTATCCGTACATCATAGAGCCTTCAGGCGGAGTAGACAGGAGCATATTGGCATTTTTAGCGAACGCTTATTTTGAAGAAAAAGTAAGAGATGCTACGCGCGTAGTTTTAAAATTACATAAAGATTTAACGCCGATAAAAGTCGCGGTACTGCCGCTTTTAAAAAATCGCGATGAAATTACCGCGCTGGCAAAAAAAATAACATCTGACCTAAAAAAACATTTCGTTACTGTCTATGACGACACGGCAAGCATCGGCAAGCTTTATCGCAGGCAGGATGAGGTAGGGACTTTATATTGCGTTACTGTAGATGTGCAGTCTTTGGAAGATAAACAAATTACAGTGCGGGATAGAGACACAATGTTACAGGAACGAATCAACATCGACAGAATAAAGGAGTATCTACAAGACAAGCTATCATAACAATTCACCCCACACTTCCGTGCGGGGAATTCTGTAGGCAAAAGTCTACGGCAATAATAAGAAAGGAACACGGTAATGGCTAAGAAATATGTTTACTTCTTCGGTGGCGCAAAGGCGGATGGGAAAGAAAGCATGAAAAATCTTCTTGGCGGTAAAGGCGCGAACCTGGCTGAAATGGCCGGAAACAAGGACTTAAAACTTCCAGTTCCGCCGGGCTTCACAATCACCACCGACGTTTGCGCGCATTATTATAAAAATAAGAAAAAATATCCAAAAGGTCTGAAAGAAGAAGCTTTAAAAGCGATGGAAAAAATAGAAAAACTTATGGATCGAAAATTCGGCGATCCAAATAATCCGCTTTTAGTTTCTGTGCGTTCGGGCGCCCGGCGCTCAATGCCCGGCATGATGGAGACAGTCTTAAATGTCGGCTTAACCGAAAAGACTATTCCCGGATTAATAAACACGAGCGGCGGAAACAAACGTTTTGTTTATGATGCTTACCGCAGGCTTATCATGATGTATTCCGACGTAGTAATGGAAAAGGCAGGCGGCATCGAGCCTAAAGATGACGAATCCGGAATCCGCAAGCAGTTAGAAAAAATAATGAGCGGTATGAAAAAAGAAAAGAACTACACTACGGATACGCAATTAAACGCCGACGATCTGAAAGAACTTTGCGGATTATTCAAACTAAAAATCAAAGAGGTCTTAAAAAAAGATTTTCCTGACGACCACTGGAAACAACTCTGGGGCGGTATCGGAGCGGTATTTTCTTCATGGAACGGAAAACGCGCTATAAGTTACAGAAGAATTGAACGCATCCCTGATGAGTGGGGGACAGCGATTAATGTGCAAACTATGGTTTTCGGCAATATGGGCAATGATTCCGCCACCGGCGTGGCATTTACCCGCAATCCCGGAACCGGTGAAAATAAATTTTACGGTGAATATTTAATTAACGCGCAAGGAGAGGATATAGTTGCTGGAATTCGCACGCCCGGGCCTATAAATGAATATTCAAAATCAGAACACAACAAAGACATGTTAACCTTAGAAAAAGTAATGCCAGAAATCTACAAAGAACTTTTTTCTATCCAAAAACGCCTGGAAAAGCATTACCGCGACATGCAGGATATTGAATTTACTATTGAAAAAAACAAGCTCTTCATGCTGCAGTGCCGTGTAGGAAAACGCAATGGCCCGGCAGCAGTGCGAATGAGCCTGGAAATGACAAAAGAAAAATTCATCACCAAAGAAGAGGCCTTGATGCGCGTTACACCAAGCCAACTGGATGAACTCCTGCATCCAATAATCGACCCTAAAGAAGAAATCGCGCATAAGCTGCTTATCAAAGGCCTTCCTGCAGGGCCAGGGGGAGCAAACGGACAAGTCGTATTTTCCGCTAAAGACGCGATGGAGTGGGTAAAAACCGGCAAAAAAGTAATACTTGTGCGCGAAGAGACTAACCCTGAAGACGTGGAAGGAATGCGCGTGGCAGAAGCAATTTTAACTGCACGGGGAGGAATGACCTCTCACGCGGCCTTAGTTGCTAGAGGCTGGGGAAAATGCTGTATCGTGGGTTGCAACGGCCTGCATGTTGATTATGAAAAAAAAGAGATCCTTGTTGACGGTAAAACAATAAAAGAAGGGGATTGGCTTACCTTAAACGGTAGCAAAGGAAATGTCTACGAAGGCAAGCTTGCCATGATAGACGCGTCTGAAGAAAATAAAATATTGATGGATTTCCTAAAACTTTGCGACTCAGTTAAAAAATTAGGAGTCCGCACTAATGCCGATACACCAGAAGATGCTGCCAAGGCAAGGCAATTCGGCGCTGAAGGAATAGGCCTGTTTAGGACAGAGCATATGTTTTACGGTAAAGGTTCTGATGAGCCGCTTTTCTACCTGCGCAAAATGATTATTTCAAAGACTCAGGAAGAAAGAAAACTAGCCCTGGATGAATTATTCCCATATGTCAAAAAAGACATCAAAGCTACATTAGAGGCGATGGACGGCTTCCCGGTAGTAATCCGCTTGCTTGATCCTCCATTACATGAATTTGTTCCGCGCCAGCAAATAAAACTTGAACAACTCGCGGCGGATTTAAAAATAAACATGGAAGAGCTTTCAAAACGCGCTGATGCCTTGCATGAGTCTAACCCGATGATGGGCCACCGCGGAGTGCGCTTAGGAGTTACGTATCCTGAAATAAGCGCGATGCAGATACGCGCGATATTTGAAGCCGCGGCAGAACTAATCAAAGAAGAAAAAAAACCTTACCCTGAAATTATGGTTCCCGTGGTTTGCGATGTCAATGAATTAAAAGATCAATTTTCAATAGTAAAAGAGGTTTACGGACAGACCCTAAAAAAATATAACATCAAAAAAATTAAATATATGTTTGGCACAATGATTGAGATTCCGCGCGCCTCCTTTGTGGCGGATAAACTCGCGGAAGTTACGGAATTTTTCTCGTATGGCACAAACGATATGACGCAAATGGGTTTTGGGTTCTCACGCGATGATATTGGCGGTTTTCTGCCGGAATACCTTAAAAAAAATATATTACCGGAAGACCCATTTCAAAGCATTGACCAGGAAGGAATCGGCGAACTCATAAAAATAGGCATTGAACGCGGCCGCAAAACCCGCAAGAATCTAGAAATAGGTATCTGCGGCGAACACGGAGGAGAGCCGCGGTCAGTAGAATTTTGTTTCCACGTAGGCATGAACTACGTAAGCTGTTCGCCATTTAGGGTCCCGATCGCGAAATTAGCAGCGGCGCAAGCCGTTCTTAAAACGAATAAAAATAAAACTTACAAACTCTAACCATGGACGCTTTTAGAATTTACTTAAAAGAAATAAGGCACATATCCTTATTAACCCCTGAACAAGAAACAAAATTATCCGAAAGGATAAAAAAAGGGGATGACCACGCGCGCAAAGAAATGATCCGCGCAAACTTGCGTTTAGTAATTAATGTGGCCAAAAAATATTTATACCTGGGTATACCTTTATCGGATTTGGTTGAAGAAGGAAACCTCGGGCTGATGAAAGCCGTTGATAAATTCAATTCCAAAAGAGGTTACCGCTTTTCAACGTATGCTATCTGGTGGATTAGGCAAAGCATTACGCGCTCAATAGCAGACCAGGGAAGAATGATTCGTGTTCCTGTTTATATAAATGACCTGATTGTTAAATGGAAAAAGGAACGCCGGCAATTAACCCAAAAGCTCAAACGCATACCCACTAACAATGAAATCGCCAAGAAAATGCGGTTGTCAAAAGATAAGCTAGAACAGGTAAATTTCTGGATGTCGAACACAGTCTCATCTATGGAAACACCTATTGCCACAGAAGGCGAAAATCAGATTTCGGATTTAATTGAAGACAAGAATACCGCGCCTCCTGACGACGGAATTAGCCGTTTTTTTAATAAAGAAAAAATAGATAGTCTTTTAGAAATAATGAGCCCAATAGAAAAAAATATTTTGAGCCTGCGTTTTGGCTTAAATGATACCAAAGTTCATACCTTAGCAAAAATTGCCAAAAAATATAAAGTTTCCCGCGAAAGGATACGCCAGATAGAAGAATCATCCTTAAAAAAACTAAAAAAGTTCACTCAACAACAACAAAAACAGGGAAGAGAGTTATAGAATTATTCTGGGATTTTTTGCCCCTGTAGCTCATAAGGATAGAGCGACAGTTTCCTAAACTGTGCGCGGCAGGTTCGATTCCTGCCAGGGGCACAAATACTTATGTACAACCTTCATTCTCATTCCTTATTAAGTGATGGCGCCTTGCTTCCTTCTGAAATCGCCATCCGATTTTTATCCGAAGGCTACAAGGCAATCGCGATTACGGATCATGTTGATTACAGCAATATCGAATCAACGGTAGAGGCGATTTTAAAATTTTGCCGGCGCTGGCCAAAAAATATTCCGATAAAAATCATGCCGGGAATTGAATTAACCCATATCCCGCTTAACCAATTTAAACCTTTAAGCAAATTCGCCAGGAAAAAAGGCATCAAGGTTATTGTTGCCCATGGCGAAACTACGGTTGAGCCGGTAATTAAGGGGACTAACCGCGCGGCATTAGAAGCGGATATTGATATTTTGGCGCATCCCGGCAAGATCAACGACGCGGATACGAAACTAGCAAAAAGAAAAAATATATTTTTGGAGATAACCAGCCGCAAAGGCCACTCTAATACAAATTCATTTGTCGCGAAACAAGCCTTAAAGTTTGGCGCGAAACTAATTCTAAACATAGACAGTCATAAACCAGAAGATATCATTAATCCAAAACAATTAATCGAAATCGCCCGCAAGGCAGGATTAAGCGGACAGGAAATAAATAAAATTTACAAGAATGTGGAAAAGTTTATAAACACGTATAAATCCGTGTGAATCCGTATTTTTATCCGTGTTTATCCGTGTTTAAAAAAGGAGGCCAAATGAAAAAAATTTTATTATCTGTGTTTTTGTGTTCGTGTACTCTCGCGCTATTCGGCTGCGTTACTGCTACCACCTCTGGCAAAAATACGTCAAAAGAATCCGCGCCGTTAGAGCCGCAAGCCGCGTTAAGATTCCTCGATGTTCCGATCCCTTTAGGCTTTAAAGCGTTAAATGAAAAATCATATTCTTTTGAAACTTCAGGGGTACGCGTAGGCGTGCTAAAGTATCAAGGTAAAGCAAACCCTGATCTAGTGGTTAGCTTCTACAAAGAACAGATGCCTATGTACAATTGGAATCTTCTGAATATCATAGAATACGGCAACCGCTTGTTAAATTTTGACCGCGAAAACGAAACCTGTGTAATCGAATTAGCAATACAAGGAAGCAGTGTTACTATTACGATTTCATTAGGCCCTAAGCCTTTAACTACCAAAAAACTAAATAAGCCTATAAAATAACAGCTCCTATACCCCATCATTCAAGCTGTGCCACAATAGTAAAATGCGTATCATTGCGAGCGAAGCGCGTTACCCCGACGGGTTGCCATCTCAACGGGTTGTCACCCCGATAAAAGTCAAGGACCAAGCGTCACCCCGACGAAAATCGGGGTCCAGTAATTTTCGCGCTCCCGGATTCTGGATTCCGGTTTTCACCGGAATGACGAGGAATGTTGTTGGAATGACGGAAGAATATATTTACCAAATATTTACTGACCCAGATATTATACAATGAAAAATAAAATTCTTATCTTTGGTAATGGTTTTATCGGCAAAAGGCTTCAGGAAAGCCTGGACGCGGACATATCAGACAAAAGGATATCTTCATTCCATGACATAAAAGAGGAAATCGCCTCTCATAAACCAAAAATTATCATAAATTGCATTGGATATACGGGCATTCGCAATGTTGACGATTGCGAATTAGATAAGAATAAAACTATCTTTTCCAATACTTTTATACCTATCCTTATGGCCGAAGAGGCGCTAAGAAATAAAATTAAACTTATTCATATCTCAAGCGGCTGTATTTATCACTATGATTACGCTGAAGACAAACCCATAAAAGAAGAAAAGGCGCAAAATTTCCTTGACTTATATTACAGTCGAACTAAGATTTATGCTGAGCGCTCATTAGAGCCGCTACTCCCTAAAGCTAACATCCTTATACCACGAATCAGAATCCCTTTAGATAACCGTCCGCATCCGCGAAACATACTCACGAAACTTATTAACTATAAGAAAATTATCGATGCCCCAAATTCAATTACCTATATTCCGGATTTTATTCAAGCATTAAAACACCTGATAAAAATAGACGCAAGAGGCCTTTATAATGTAGTTAACAAGGGAGGCCTTTACTATTCTGAGCTTTTAGATATTTACGCGAAATATGTTCCGAATTTCAAATATAAAATTCTTGATTATAAACAACTCAAACTAACACGAACCAATCTGATTCTATCAACCAATAAAATAGAACGAACCGGCTTTAATATCAGGCGCGTAAAGGAGGTACTGGAAGAATGCGTGCGAAACTACATAAAATACTCATAACCGGAGGGGCGGGATTCATCGGCAGTGAATTTACGCGCCAAGCGGTAAAAAAGGGTTTTAAAATTATAGTTGTTGATAAATTAACTTACGCCGGAGATTTAAGGCGGTTAAAAGAAGTTAGCGGTAAATACAAATTTTACAAAACGGATATTTCTGACAAAAATAAAATTGAAACTATATTTAAGCAAGAAAAGCCAAACGTAGTTTTAAATTTCGCCGCGGAGACTCACGTAGACCGCAGCATCAAAGACGCTTCACCATTTATTGATACTAACGTAAAAGGGACACAAGTTCTTTTAGATATTTCAAAAAAATACGATATAGGAAAATTTATTCATATTAGTTGTTATGACGAAAAAACAAAAGCTTTAACAACCAAAGGTTTAAAAACATATGAAGAATTAAGAGTAGGAGATAAAGTTTTTTCATTAAACCCTTTAAATCAAGAAGTAGAAATTAAGCCTGTTGAAAAGGTAATTATCCAACATTATAAAGGTAAAATGTTTCATTTTAAGAATAAAAGAATTGATTTATTAGTAACTCCTAATCACAAAATGTTTATTATTAATACAAGCAAAAAAAATAAAAAACTACTTATCGAGACAGCGGAAAAAGCAAGCAGAAGAAGCATTTTTTATCTACCGGAAGGACACTGGGTAGGCAGGGAGAATAAGGAACATTTTCACATAGAAGGCCACGGTTTAGTCAAAACGGAAGATTTAATGTATATTTTAGGAATCTTTATCGGAGATGGATTTATTGCTTACCAAGAAAAAGAAGTGGAAACAAAGAGCGGCTTGAATAGAAAAAATTTCCTTAAAAATTGCAGGGATGACTTTACCGGTAGATTTAAAAAAATAGAGAAGCAGTGCGATTATAAAACTAAGCGCTGTGGTTACAGAATATTTTTTGACATTCCAGAAAATGATAAATGCCGTAAAAAAGTAGAAGAAACGTTGTCTAATTTAGGCATAAAGTACCATTCACATAAAGGGAAGGCAGGAACGCATTTATATTTTACATCAAAAGTATTCATGGAATTTTTTGCCCAATGTGGACACGGAGCATATAACAAACATATCCCACAATGGGCATTAAATTATTCACCCACATACTTAAAGCATTTATTAAAAGGATTACTGGATTCTGATGGCTCACGCGGAGTCATATACCATACCGTTTCTAAAAAATTGGTTTCGGATATTTGTGAACTTTGTATAAAATTAAATCTTAAACCATCCATACATAAAAGGCATGCTAAAAGCTTTCTGTGTAGCAGGAAAATAGAAAGTGATGCGTATTATATTTTTATTGCCAATACCCAGAAATCAATAATCCGCCAAAGAAATAAAATAATTGATTACAATGGGAAGATTTGGTGCCTAAAAATTAAAGATAATAAGAATTTTTTGGTTGAAAGAAATGGTAAACTTGATTTTTGTGGAAATACAGACGAAGTATACGGAGAGATAAGAAAGGGTAAATTTACTGAGCAATCACCGCTTAAGCCCAATAGCCCGTACGCTGCTTCTAAAGCAGCAGCAGACTTACTTCTAAAATCATATATTCGGACATATTCATTTCCGGGTATAATCGTTCGGCTTTCAAATAATTATGGCCCTTGGCAATACCCCGAAAAACTTATACCTTTAGCAATTTTAAAGGCGCTAAAAAATAAAAAAATACCCCTATATGCCCAAGGCAAAAATATAAGGGAATGGCTCTATGTCCAAGATGCCGTTTGCGCCATACTTGAAGTTTTAAAAAAAGGTAAAAAGGGCGAGATTTACAATATCGGCAGTAATCAAGAAAAACAGAACATCACGGTTATAAGGGATATCTTAAGAATTCTAAATAAAAAAGAAGAGCTGATTCAATTTGTAAAAGACCGGCCCGGCCATGACATAAGGTATAAGCTTAACTCTAGAAAAATATCAAAAGAAACCGGCTGGAAACCTTTAGTTAATTTTGAACAAGGATTAAGAGACACTGTGAATTGGTATATAAAACACAATACGTAATCAGAGGAGGTAAAGATTTCTCGTCGTTTCACTCCTCGAAATGACAAAGCTTATAATACGCGCTAATGCTATCCTTAGACTGTCATCTCGACCAAAGGGAGAAATCTTAACAAATGATCTGGACAATTATTGGTTTCAGCGCCGCGACATTAACCATGTTTGCTTTTATCCCGCAGATTATAAAAATAATAAAAACTAAATCCGCCAAAGACGTAAGCCTGATCACCCTGCTTCAACTTTTTTTAGGCGTTTCATTATGGATTGTTTACGGAATACACCTAAAAGATTCTATCATAATCATTGCTAACAGCGTAACCATTTTAACTCTAATCATACTATTATGCCTCTATTGTAATTACAGGAAAAAGGCTTGATACTTTATCATATTAAATGTTACTAAGAGCATTGATTTACCCGTTTTCCTCGAAACCTATTGCAAAATCACCAATTAAAAAGTTAAAATAAAATGATTGACGTTTCGGTAATTATTACCACCAGAGACGAAGAAAATAATATTAAAAACTGCCTCACATCAATAGAAAGACAGTCTTATCCGAAAAACAGGGTTGAGATAATTGTAGTTGATAACAATTCTAGCGATAAGACTAAGGAAATCTCTGGTAGATATACGGATAAAATTTACAACTACGGTCCGGAACGGTCAGCGCAGAGAAATTTCGGAATAAAAAATGCCTTTGGAAAATACGTATTATACTTAGACGCGGATATGATTTTATCTGAAGGGGTTATTGCCGAATGTGTTAATAAATGTGAAGAAAGCGGTCTTTTAGCTTTATATATACCCGAGAGAATTATCGGAACAGGGTTTTGGATTAGGGTTAGAGATTTTGAAAGGGGTTTTTATAACGCTACAGTCATAGACTGCGTTAGGTTTATCCGCAGGGATAAATTTTTAGAAATTAAGGGATTTGATGAAAATTTAACCGGTCCGGAGGACTGGGATTTAGATAGAAGAATTAGGAAGGCAGGGGTAGTTGATATTATAGATTCGCCTATTTATCATAATGAAGGCAGATTTTGCTTACAAAAATATCTAAATAAGAAGAAGTATTACGCTACTGATTTTAGAAATTATATCGGCAAGTGGGGAAAAGACGACTATATTATAAAAAAACAATTTGGGTTTTGGTACCGCTTATTTGGAGTTTTTATTGAAAATGGAAAATGGAAAAAAACATTGGCGCATCTCGGTTTAGCTTCAGGGATGATTGCGTTAAAATATATGGTGGGAATATTCCACATAAAACAAAAATTCATAGATGAAAATAAATAAGTGCCCAAGAAAACATATACATTATTATATCGATGAGATCCCTGAGTTATTAGATAGTCTTTTCAAGAATAATATCAATTTTGAAAACATAGCAGATTTAGGATGTGGGGACGGCGCTATCCTTTTTGCCCTGTCAAAAAAGGGATATTTACAAAACATAAAAACCATTTTCGCCCTAGATATATCCGCGGAACGAATTGATGCCGTCAGGAAAATAGATGAGAAAATTACATGTCAGGTTGCTGACGTTTCTAACCTAAACATAATACAAGATAATTTCTTAGATTTAGTAATTTCAAATCAAGTTATCGAACATATTCCAGATGAAGATAGATTTGTTAAAGAAATGTCAAGGGTTTTGCGGCCACACGGATTATTGTACCTTTCAACGGTATTCAAGAAGTGGTACGGTTGGTATTTCTACCGAAATTCTCAAGACGCATGGGTTCTCGATCCCGCTCATTTAAGAGAATATACGCAAGAGGAAAATCTTTTAGACATTATAAAAAAATATAATTTCTCGGTCATTAAAAACAGGAAACATCTGCAATGGTTTCCTGTAACGGATTTTTTTTGTAAAAGATTGGGGCTAAGTAGGCGGATATATCAAAATAAGATCATACGTTATTTAAGGATGTTTAAGATTCCTATACCGGGTTATTATAATTGGGAAATGCTTTTGGTGAAGGGTTTATCATGAAAGAGAGGATTAGTGTTTGTATCCCAACCTATAACGCGGCAGAGACTATTCAAAAGACAGTGGAATCTGTTTTACGGCAGACATTCACAGATTTTGAACTTGTAATAGTTGATAACGCTTCAACGGATAATACAGTTTTGATAATTCGTGATATCAAAGACGTACGAATAAAATTATATATAAATGAGGCAAATGTCGGCTGCGGAAAAAATTTAGAAGCGTGTAAAGAAAAGGCAACCGGCGATATTCTTTTTTATATCTGTTCAGACGATTTGGCAAGAGAGGATGCTCTTCAAAAGGTAACCGATGCCTTTGAGATGGCTAACGATATTGGAATTGTTATCAGGCCGTATTTTTGGTTTATCAAAAGTATCGATCGCCCGGTAAGAGTTACCAAGCAATTTGTAAGTAATGAAATAGTTTCGATTCATGATTCTTACGATAAAATAAAAGACGTGATCGCGTTAGCAGACCAAATATCCGGAATAGCATTAAGAAAGAAGTACATGGTTACTTTCTTTGAAAATCGGGTGTTTATTGAAATGGCAAGCATGGTCGCTGATATGCTAAAGCGCTGTAAGGCAATCATTTTAAAAGATAATATTGTCGGCGTAAGAATTTTGAATAATGAGTCTATGGGTAGCGACGTTTATAAGGAATCTCCGTTATTATCTTGGGTACAATTAATAAGTTCAACGTTTTCAGAAACGCGATACGCGAATTTAAAAAAATATTTAATTAACAATTTCCTATCAAGAAATTATATTGGGTTAGTTCAGATTAAAAACTTTGGAGGCATGGCGAAGCTTCTTACCGAAATATTTTATTTAATAAAATTTAGGCGGAAAAATCTTTTAAGCTTTCAATTTTGGTTTTTTAGCTTAGGAACAATACTTACGCCAAGATTCATATTAAGAAAAATGGTGTCATTTTATAAAAATGAAGTGAGCGGTAGATTGATTTCGTTAAGACAAAAAAGGAGCTAAATATGAAAGTTGTAATTCTTGCCGGGGGCAGAGGAACAAGGATAAGCGAAGAAACTGAGGTTTTGCCAAAACCCATGATTGAAATTGGAGGCAAACCAATAATTTGGCATATTATGAAATTATATTCTTATTATGGTTTTAATGATTTTATTATCTGCCTGGGGTATAAAGGTTACCTGATAAAGGAATATTTCTCTCATTATTTTATGCATATGAGTGATATAACTATTGATCTATCTAAGAACAAAACAAAAATTCATACCACTGCCTCTGAACCATGGAAGATCACCTTAGTGGATACCGGTTTAGAAACAATGACCGGAAGCAGGCTTAAGAGGGCCCAAAAATATATTGGAAATCAAACTTTTCTTTTAACCTACGGTGACGGTTTAGCTGATATCAACATAAGAAAACTGACCCAATTTCACAAAAAGAACAAGAAACTAGCGACACTAACCGCTATTCAAAACGCGGGAAGATTCGGGGTGCTAAATATAAATTCGAGAAACAATGTTTCTTCTTTTCTAGAAAAGCCGAAAAACGAAGAAGGATGGATCAATGGTGGTTTCTTTGTCCTTGAACCGGAAATATTTAATTATATAGATAATCCTAATACTATCGTCTGGGAAAAAGAACCCCTTGAGAAACTATCAAAGCAGGGGAAATTATGCGCTTATAAACATAGCGGTTTTTGGGGATGCATGGATACTTTAAGGGATAAAATAAGTTTCGAGAAAGCATGGCTTTCCGGAGCCACTCCTTGGAAAATATGGAAATAAAGACCCTAAACAAGAAAAACGGTTCTTTCGTATTTAAGGTAGTGCGGAGTAACAATTATCAGATAACGAAAGTTCCTGTTTGCGCGCAATTAGAAATTTTTTTGCCATAAGCGCGCAAGGATTTACGACGAGTTGAAGCACTTCTTTTTTACGTAAGTCACTGCGAAAACGAGGAGTAAATCGTAGCGCACGGCAAAAAATTTCGTGCGCAAACAGGAACTTTCGTTATCCGGTTGCTTATTAAAGAGTTGGGGATATTTCTTAACCTTAAATACGAATGACCCAAAAAAACAATATATTTAACCGAAAAAAGATATTGATTACCGGCGCTACTGGATTTATCGGTTCAAACCTACTACGATATTTTATAAAAAAGGGAGCAGATATACATATATTTACCCGTAAAGAATCGGACAAGTGGAGGATAAGAGATATTTTACCTAGAGTCAAAGAGTTTAGGGTGGATTTGACTGACAAAGATGACTTAAATAGGATTATGGCAAAAATAAACCCTCAAATTATCCTACATACTGCTGTTTACGGAAATTTCCCGGATCATTCTGATCCAAAACGCATAATGAATATTAATTTTAAAGGAACTCTCAATCTTATTGATAGCTGCAAAAAGCTTGATCTTGAACTTTTTATAAATTCGGGTTCCTCTTCAGAATACGGCCCCAAATTTCATCCTATAAATGAAGAGAGCCCATTAAAACCACTTGGCCCATACGGAGCCTCAAAAGTAGCAGCAAGCCTATATGCGCGGAAAATCGCGCAGGCCTATAAAAAATCCATCATCACGTTAAGGCTGTTTTCTCCTTATGGGTATTTTGAAGATGCCAACAGACTGATCCCCTCCGTAATTCTATCATGCCTTAGAGGCAAAAGGCTTAAATTATCTTCCCCTTATTCTGTGAGAGATTTCATTTTTATAGAAGATGTCGTAGATGCTTACGTTAAAGCGTTTGAGAATAAAGAGACTGCTTCGGGAGAGATTTTTAATATAGGGTCCGGTTCACAGCACACAGTAAGACACGTTGTAAATAGAATAATCCGCTTAACCGGCAGCAAAATAAAACCTGAATGGGATTCTTTGGATAACCCCAGAATAGAGCCAAAGCATTGGCAGGCAAACATACGCAAAGCCAAAGAGAAATTACATTGGTTACCGGCAGAGAGCATGGATAAAGGTTTATCAAAAACCATTAATTGGTTTAAGCGAAATATTGATTTATATAATTAACAAGGGGCTCTGGATTCCGGTTTTCACCGGAATGACGGAAGAGACAACGTCACTCCGGCGAAAAAATTAACCGTCACCCCGGCGAAAGCCGGGGTCCAGAAAAGATAAGGCTCTGCTGGATTCCGGTTTTCACCGGAATGACGAAATATCACGATGAAACGACACATGAAATTATCTGATTTTATAGTTGAATTTCTGGAACAAAATAAAATTACTTCGGTTTTTGAGCTTTCTGGCGGCAGTATAATTCATATTTTAGACTCACTGCATAAAAAAAAGAAAATCGGAATTATCTCAATGCACCACGAACAGGCCGCGGCAATCGCCGCCGAAGGTTTTGCCAGGTCTAAAGGAAGTATAGGTGTTGCCATGGCAACCAGCGGCCCGGGCGCTACAAATATGATTACCGGGATTGCCAGCTGTTTTTTTGATTCTATACCGTGCGTATTTATTACCGGACAAGTTAATACCTATGAATTTAAATTTAGCAAACCGGTAAGGCAAATAGGTTTCCAGGAAACTGATATCGTCTCTATTGTCAGGCCTATTGTAAAATACGCGCAACTTGTCAGTGAACCGAACAAAATAAGATACTATCTGGAAAAGGCTTTTTATCTGGCGCGAGAAGGTAGGTCCGGGCCAGTACTTTTGGACATACCAATGAATATACAGCGCTCAAATATTATCCCCAAACGATTAAAGCCATTTAAGAAACCAGTTATAAGAAAAAACCGTTACGACATCAATACTAAAATTCAAGAATCCATCAAAGCGTTATCCTTATCTTCGCGGCCGGTTATTTTAGCCGGAGGAGGAGTAAACCTTTCCAACGCGCGGAAAGACTTAAAAAGTTTTGTTGAAAAGACCGGAATACCCGTGGTAACCAGCTTGATGGGCATTGATGCTTTTCCTCATAACAACCGGTTTTTTTGCGGAATGTTAGGCGTTTATGGTAACCGTTACGCTAATCTTACGGTTGCTAATTCTGACTTAATCCTTGCGCTTGGCACAAGGCTTGATACGCGCCAAACAGGGACAAACCCAAAGACCTTTGCCAGAAATGCAAAGATAATACACGTAGATATAGATAAAAATGAGCTTAACAATAAGGTGCGAGCAGATATAGCAATAGAAACCGATATAAAAGTTTTCCTAACAGCACTGAATAAAACTTTAAAGAAATTCGATAAAACCAAACTTGCTGAATGGCAAAAAAGGATATCCGATTATAAAAAAAATTATCCTTCATTCCTGCTTCCTAAAAAAACACACATAAACCCTAATTTTTTTATTAATAAACTTTCCGGATTTCTTCCGGATAACGCTATTATATGCGCTGACATAGGACAGAATCAAATATGGACCGCCCAATCTATCCTTCTTAAGGAAAACATGCGTTTCCTTACGCAGGGAGGTATGGGCGCTATGGGCTCAGCTTTACCTATGGCTGTTGGCGCGTCATTTGCCTATCCAAAAAAAACCATCATTGCCATCTGCGGTGACGGCGGATTCCAGCTAAATAGCCAAGAACTAGAAACTATTTACCATCATAATCTGCCTGTAAAAATAATAATTATAAATAATTCCTGTTACGGCATGGTAAGACAGTTCCAGAAACAGTATTTTAATTCTGTTTTTCAGTCGACAGTGATCGGATACAGTTCTCCTGATTTCCGCAAGCTCGCCATGGCCTATAAAATTAAGGCGTTGAAAATAACTGTTAATTCTCAAATCTCCAAAGCTTGCAAATGGCTTTTTAAGGATGCTAAACCAGCATTATTAGAAGTAAAAATTCCCAGTCATATTCAAGTTTTCCCGAAATTATCAGTAGGCAGACCGATTGAAGACCAAGACCCTCTTTTGCCGCGCAATGAATTTAAAACCCTAATAATTAAAGGAAACAAATGAACAAACAAACTACGTTAAAAAAAGAAATAATCAAAAAAGTGCGCGCGTTCTACAAAGCCGGCCGCGAAAAATCGAATTTTTCCCCAGGCAAAACGATTATAAATTATGCCGGCAGGGTTTATGATGAAAAAGAAATGGTCTGCCTTGTGGATTCCGCGCTTGATTTCTGGCTTACTGCCGGCAAGTACGCGAATAAATTTGAAAAAGGCCTTGCTAATTTCTTGGGAATTAAATACTGCCTTTTAACAAATTCCGGATCTTCGGCTAACCTTTTGGCAATTTCCGCGCTAACCTCTCCTTTATTAAAAAACAGGCGATTAAAACCGGGCGATGAGATTATTACTACAGCCTGTGGTTTTCCTACTACGCTTAATCCTATTTTACAGAATAAGCTCGTGCCTGTGTTTATCGATGTAGAATTGGGGACATATAATATACAGGTTAAAAAAATAGAAAACGCTATTACTAAAAAAACAAAAGCTATATTCATCGCGCATACATTAGGCAACCCGGCCAATTTAGAAAAAATTATGAAGGTGGCAAAAAAATATAACCTTTGGCTGTGCGAAGATAATTGTGATAGCTTAGGTTCAAAATATAAAGGTAAGCATACCGGAACATTCGGTGATATTTCTACTTGTAGTTTTTTTCCGGCTCACCATATTACTATGGGGGAGGGTGGAGCAGTTTTAACTGATAACCCGCTGTTAAAAAAAATACTAATGTCTTTTCGTGACTGGGGAAGGGATTGCTGTTGCGAGACTGGAAGAAATAACACTTGCGGGAATAGATTCTCTCAAAAATTCGGAGAACTACCATACGGATATGATCACAAATATGTTTATTCCCATATAGGATACAATTTAAAAGTTACTGATATGCAGGCGGCAATAGGCGTTGCCCAACTTAAAAAACTACCACTTTTCATTAAAAAAAGAAGGGGCAATTTTAGTTTTCTTTATAAAAACCTTCGCAAGCATGAGAAAAATATTATTCTTCCGATATGGGATAAAAATTCCGAACCTAGCTGGTTTGGATTCCCTATTTTAGTAAAAAGCTCTTCGCCTTTAAGTCGAGATGAAATAGTAAATTACCTCGAGAAAAACAGAATCGCTACCCGCATGCTCTTCGGAGGGAATTTAACTAAGCAGCCGGCATACCAAAATATAAAATTTAGAGTAACAGGGGGGTTGGCAAATACTGACCTAGTTATGAACAGGCTTTTCTGGATAGGCATATACCCCGGACTGACGAAAGAAAAATTACAGTTTATAGCCCAAAAATTCTCCGAATTATTTAAGCTGCGCATGCGCATATGAGCAAAATCTTCTTTATCGCTAATAACAACATCGGCGATTCCGGATTAAGCGGAGGGGACAGGATATTCATAGAGTTTGCCAGGAGCTGGAAAGAAAAAACAGCTCTTTATATAATCGGCTCTGAAGAAGCTCTCACAATATGTAAACGTGAAGGGCTCACCGGAGTCGCGTTCCTGAAAACCTGCGGCAAACTCGGGCTAAAAAATGTTTTTTCCTTATCAGCCATATTCAGAAATTTCTTTAAAAAATTTATCAACGGCTGTTTATTTATCATAAAAAACAGAAAACTTGTTAAGACTTGTTCGCATGTTTATTCGGTCTCTGATTTCTACCCTGATTCTTTCCCTGCCTTTATAATAAAGTTATTAAATCCCAAAGTTAAATGGATTGCCGGGTTTTATCTCTTTGCTCCCGCGCCATGCGCGCGCGACAATCCCTATAAGGGCAAAGATATTTTCAGGGGTATTCTCTATTGGTTGTCGCAAAAACCGATTTACTGGATAATAAATAAATACGCGGATATCGTGTTTGTTACTTCTGAACCTGACCGGATAAAATTTATAACAAGCGCGAGAAACCCATCTAAAGTATTGGCAATAAGGGGAGGTGTGGATATATCCGCGGCGAACAGGTATCTGAATAGCCAAAAAGTTATCCCTGTTTCAGAGAGAAAGTATGACGCCTGTTTTCAGGGAAGGTTTCATGTTCAGAAAGGCGTATTAGCATTGATAGATATCTGGAAGATTGTGGTAGAAGAAATGTCCGATGCCACGCTCGCCATGATTGGCAATGGTTCTCTTGAAACCGAAGTAATGAACAGGATCAAACAATATGGCTTGCAAAATAATGTTTGTTTGCTTGGCTTCTTGGACGGAGAAGCCAAATTTGATATTTTCAAGCAGAGCAAGATTGTTTTGCATCCGGCTACATTTGACAGTGGAGGCATGTCCGCGGCAGAGGCAATGGCATGGGGGCTACCGGGAGTAAGTTTTGATTTAGCCTGCCTGCGGACATATTACCCCAGAGGCATGGTTAAAATCCCGATGTTTGATTATGGTAAATTTGCTCACGAGATCATCCATCTTTTGTCCGATAAAAAGTATTACGAGCAGATTGCCTTCGCGGCCAGAAGCCTGATTATCAGCGAATGGGATTGGCGCAAACAAGCTGAAGATATTTTCAAGAAAGTATTTAAAACTATAAATAGTTAACACTGAAAAGCCCTATATTTTGCCTAATTTGTAGGGGCTTGATTTATCAAGCCCGTTATCTCTTGTAGGGGTCGGATAAATCCGACCCCTACAAGAGGTTTTTAGGATTAACTAAATAGCGTATAACGCAAATTTACTACTATACGCTCTACGCTCCACGTTAAAAATGGAAACCTTTGATGTTGTGCTTTTTTCTCCTCCTTCGAGGATGATAAATCATTATCGGCCTCCGGTGGGCTTGTTGTATGTAGGAGGGTATCTTACGCGTATGGGCTTGAGAGTAAAAATTATAGATATCCCCATAGAAAAACAAGTGCGCGATAAACAGTTTTTTAATAATATAGACCTAACGATAAAAAATATTCATAACAGGATGATTGACGAGTTTAAAAAACTAACCACTAAAATAGTAGGCATCTCCTGTTATACGCCTGAATATTTTGAAGTCCTTGAATTAGCTAAAGATATCCGCGAAGTCAATAGTTCGTGTAAGATTATAACCGGAGGCATACACCCGACGCTTTATCCAAAAGACTTTTTTGATAATAATGAACATCTTATTGATATCTGCGTTATTGGGGAAGGAGAAGTTACCACATACGAGTTGATTGAAAATTTACTCGGCAGAAGCAATAAAACATTGAGCCAAATAAAAGGCATCGCGTACCGTCAGGAAGGCTCGAGGAATATCATTACTACGGAAAGCAGAAAGGCGGCTGTTAATCTCGATGAGATATCATACCCTGATTACAGCCTAATAGATACGCGCTATTACTCTAACGCTAATCCCTATGCTATACGCGGAGTATTTTTGCGTTCAATGTATCTTTCCGCCACGCGCGGATGCCCATCGCAATGCACATTTTGCGTTGCCAAAAAACTACGCCAATTTTTCGGGACAGGCAGGATGCGCAGCGCAAGCGGCCTGATAAAAGAGCTGAAATTTCTAAAAGCAGAATACTCCATAGATTCCTTTTATCTTGTGGACGACCTTTTCACCGTAAACAAAAAAAATGTAACGGAATTTTGCCGGGCGTTCGGTAAAGAACATCTCGGCCTTATTTGGGGCTGCTCTTCAAAGGTTTCCACTTTAAATGAGGAAATGCTCAAAGTAATGAGCGAGGCCGGATGCGTTCAGATAGATTTCGGAGTTGAAAGAGGCTCTGACGCGGCGCTTGACATCGCGCGTAAAGGCCAAAGTATTGATATGATTAAAAACATCTTCTACCTTTGCCATAAATACGGTATCAGAACTTTTGCCAATATGCTGGTGAACCTACCCCAGGAAAAAGAAGAAGATTTGAATGATATAATACGATTACTGAATGTTATAAAACCGCAAGTAACCAGCATAAACATATTCACCCCTTATCCGGGCACAGAAATATATGAAAATGCCGGTTACAAATTTCTTAAAGAAGAATTTTCAGATCTTTCTAAAGACGTAACTAAACTGATAAAAACAAAACCCGAGAAGTTTAAATTCTCTGATCACAATATAGATTTAGGACAATGGGTAAGAATTTACTCAAAACGTTATAACTGCGTACTGCCTAATTTAAGATTTTATTTTACCTGGAAATACTGGAAAACGATTTTGAAATCCCAAAAAAAACTTAATTACTTAAGCCAGTTTAACCTTCTTATCAGGGAATTTATAAATCAAAAATTTTAAAATTATGCTTTGTCTAATCTGCGAGAGCCCCAATATTACTAAAATATTTGACACGGTTAATACGCACGGCAGGCACACTTTGGATAAATCCAAAAAATTCGCTATCCACCGCTGTAATAACTGCGGGGTAATCTTTGTCGGCGGAGTTATTATAAATGACGAATACTTCTCCATGTATTATCCGAGCGATTATTACGCAAGCCCGACAAGGAACGGCCTCGTCAATCAAATACTAGAATTGCTTGGAAAGACGCTCATAGGTTTTAAAGAAATAGACATCCTTAAGCATTTTAAATCACTAAATAATGCTAAAATTAAAATACTTGATATAGGCTGTGGATCAGGGGAATTCTTGGCTAATATAAGTTCTCGTGTATTTGAGAAATACGGACTGGAAATAAATCCGCAAGGCGCCGCAAGGTGCAGGCAGAGGAACATTAGAGTTTTCAACAAGGAGTTAAAGGAAGTTGGGTTCGAGCCAGATTCGTTTGATGTGATCACTATGTGGCACGTGCTCGAGCATCTCGATAATCCCGCGGACCTTTTGCTGGAAGCGCGTAGAATTCTAAAAACTAACGGCATACTGATAATTGCCACTCCGAATACTGATTCCTTAGGATTTAGATACGGCCGTAAAAATTGGTTTCATCTGGATTCTCCCAGGCACCTTATTTTATATAACCGTTTAGCCTTGAGTTTACTTTTAGCTAAAACCGGATTTAAGATTAAGGGCCTTAAAAACATTTTCTGCGATTTTCCACTCGACCTTTTCTGGTCATTAAGAAAATCTAAACGCAGGTATTTTATTTACCCGCTATATCCGTTTTTTAAAATATTAAGCTCTGAAACTTTTCTTGTAACAGCCAGAAAACAAGATGAAGATCAAGGTAAAAAATGAGTGATGTAGTCTTTATACACAGCCCTTTATTGCTTTATAAAAACGCGGATGAAAAAGCGCGGTTTAGAAGCCATGGCGGGGATGAAAAATCAATCTGCCCCCTTGGGGATACTTTATCTTGCCTCTTATCTTAAAAAATACGGTCATACGGTTAAAATCATTGATGTCGCGGCTGAAAATAAAACACTAGTAGATATAATAGAGATAATAAAAACGGAAAATCCTAAAATAATCGGCATCTCTTCCATGGCTACCAGTATTATGTCGGCAGTTAATCTCGCGAAGCACATAAAAGAGAGGTTCGGAGACAAATTCCAGATTGGCTTAGGAGGAGTTCATCTTTGCGTTGACCCGACATTCATTAACAGGTTTCCTGTATTTGATTTCGGCGTAACAGGAGAAGGAGAAAAGACATTTGAAAAATTAGTCTGCCGGGCAAAGAAAGGCGAGAAGATAAGGGGACTGATACAGGGAGAAATAACTGAAGATCTCGACGCATTACCTTTCCCCGCCAGAGAGATGATAGAGACAAGAATTTATTTAAGGGAAGAGCAGATGAATTTTGAAGTTCCGGCCGCAGGCATCTTAGGTTCGCGCGGGTGTCCATTTTTATGCGCTTTTTGCTGTATACCGGCTATAGGCCATAAAGTAAGAATCCGGTCAGCTAAAAACGTTGTGGATGAGATGGAACAGATTTACGACCAATGCCGCGGCAGTTATAGTTTTGTGGATGATTGTTTTATCCTTAATAAAATTCGCATATTAGAGTTCTGTCAGGAAATTGTGGACTCTAAAATGAAAGTTAAATTTATCGGTTCCACAAGGGCAAATACCCTGGACAGAGAAATTGTAAAGGCTTTAAGCAGGGCAGGGTGCACTGATCTTTATTTCGGGGTTGAATCCGGAAGCGAAAGAGTGCGTAACCAAATAATAAAGAAAAACCTTTCCAATAAACAGATAGCCGGCGCAATACGCCTTTGCCGGGAATACAGGATAATGACTAACCTGTTTCTAATGGTGGGATTTCCCACGGAAACAAAAAGCGAGATGATGGAGACAGTCCGGATTGGAAAAAAAGTAAAAGCGGATATTATAGGCATACATATAACCATTCCGTCTCCGGGAACCGAAATTTTTCGTTACGCGGTAGATCATAAGATGATACCCGCTGACATAGTGGACAAGTATGCCCGTGGTGAGCTGGGCGACGGATTTAGAAATGCCTGGTCGCTTTTTGTCCCAGAGAACTTTACTCTCGCCGACCTGATAAATATAAAAAAAAAGGCATATATATCTTTTTATCTGGATATTGCATGGTGGATACGCAGAGTAAGAACATGGTTTTTAATATCCGGAAAATTTAAAGAAGATTTAAAGTTATTCAAAATAGCCTTCCACGTATTCAGGACAGGAGGCACTAAAGGACAGTTGTCGTAAAAATGTAACGGGTAATAGAACAGAACCCGTGGAAGAGTTGCCTCTTGCCTGAAAAAATGTACGGAAGCGACAACCTTGCCCACGTATTCACGTAGAGACGAGGCAATCAGACTGTGTCACAATTGTTAAAAACTCGTCATTCCGGCGAAAGCCGGAATCCAGGTTAATAACATCTCATGGATTCCGGATTAAAACATTCCGGAATGACGGTTTTTCTTAATTGCGACACAGTCTGAATGCCTCGTCTCTACCAAAATCATCACCATTACCAAAACCACTAGTTTTAGAGTCTAACCCCACTTTATATTATTTTAAAGATAATACTTGACTTTGTTCCCCAGATGAGATACAATTTAATTGAAGAAGACGCTAAGATAGCACATAAATAACAAATAGGAGGGAACTAAGCGATGACCAAAACAGCAATGATAAGAGCCAGGACAGAACCACAATTAAAAAATAAAGTAGAAAAAATTTTTCATCTTTTGGGATTATCGTCAAGCGAGGCTATTAATTTATTTTTTAGGCAAGTAAGTTTACAAAAAGGCTTGCCATTTGAAGTAAAAATCCCCAACAACGTTACTGCCAAAGCAATAAAAGATGTAGAAAAACATCGCGGCTTAACTAAGTGTAAAGATGCCCAAGGTATGTTTAAAAAATTAGGAATTTAAATATAATGCTTAAGCCTATTTATACCA
>ERZ1292640.173-Hain-H43-02um-R1-173-length-52956-cov-12_pt1 | contig 52956 bp, 66 predicted proteins | sample MGYA00564404_ERZ1292640 | MGnify/ENA primary metagenome ERZ1292640 (study PRJEB36523, sample SAMEA6512636) | groundwater metagenome | collected 2019-01-08 | study: AquaDiva: Metagenomics assemblies of 32 groundwater samples | reverse complement strand
TGATCTTGAAGAAAAAAGCTCTGGCAGCTTTTAAGGGTTATAAAGGTTTTCCGGCTACAGCTTGTGTTTCTGTTAATGAAGAGATTGTTCACGGTATTCCGGGGCCAAGAGTAATTTTAGAAGGCGATATTGTAAGCCTGGATTTAGGAGTAAATTACCAGGGTTATTTCTCGGATATGGCGGTTACTTTGCCGGCCGGTAAAATAGGTTGCGCTAAAGCTAAACTTATCGAGGTAACCCGGAACTCTTTGGAAATAGGGATTAAGCAGGCAGTGGAAGGTAATTATTTGACTGATATTTCTCATAGTATTCAAAGTTTTGTTGAGGCTAGCGGGTTCTCGGTAGTTAGGCAGTTCGTGGGGCATGGGATCGGTTCGGCATTGCATGAGGATCCGGAAATTCCTAATTTTGGGCAGCCGCATTTGGGCCCGCTTTTAAAGAATGGAATGGTTTTAGCAATTGAACCAATGGTTAACGCGGGAAGCTGGGAGTGTTTTATACTCCCGAATGGTTGGACTGCAGTGACTAAAGACGACGCTCCGTCAGCGCATTTTGAACATACTGTAGCAATTACCGAAAAAGGGCCGGTAATATTAACCCAATAATATGGCAAAAGAAGAATTAATTGAAACAGAGGGCAAGATTATTGAGGCGCTGCCTAATGCCATGTTTAGGGTTGAATTAGAAAATGGCCATGTAGTTTTAGCGCATGTTTCCGGGAAGATGCGCATGAATTTTATCAGGATTCTTCCGGGTGATAAAGTAAAATTAGAACTTTCTCCTTATGACCTGACTCGGGGGAGAATTACTTTTAGGGTGAGATAAATGAAAGTTAAAGCTTCGATTCGTAAAATTTGCGATAAGTGTAAAATAATTAAAAGAAGAGGGGTAGTGCGGGTAATTTGCGCGACTGCCAAACATAAACAAAGACAAGGGTAAAATTATTTTTTAAGCCTGCCTGTCGGCAAGCGGAAAGAGATTATGCCAAGAATTATCGGTGTGGATATACCTAAAGAAAAAAGAATTGAGATAGCTCTTACTTATTTATATGGGGTTGGCAGGAAGGTATCGAATGATATTTTAAAAGAAGCTGGAATCAACCCGGATAAGCGGGCTAAAGATTTAAGTGAAGAAGAGGTGTCGCGGATTACTAATATCCTGCAAAAGGGGTCTTTAAGAGTCGAAGGCGATTTGCGCCGCGATATTTCGCAAAATATTAAACGCTTGATGGATATCGGCTCTTGGAGAGGTATGCGCCATAAAAAGGGGCTTCCGGTTCGTGGACAACGCACGCGTACAAATGCGCGGACTAGAAAAGGTAAGAAGAGAACAAATCAGGCACCGATAAAAAAGACTGAATCCGCGCCAAAAGCCAAACCTGCGGGAAAATAAAGGAGAAAAATGGCGACAAAAGATAATGCAAAAAAGAAAAAGATTGCCCGAGGCGTAACCAGTGGTATCGCCCATATTCAGGCAAGTTTTAATAATACGATTATTACTATAACGGATAAGCAGGGTAATGTCCTGGCCTGGAGTGCTCCGGGCACAGTCGGTTATAGTGGTTCTAAAAAATCTACTCCTTTTGCCGCGCAAATTGCAGCAACTGATGCTGCTAGAAAAGCTAAGGAAGTAGGGGTAAAGGAATTGGAAGTTTATGTGAAGGGGCCGGGTTTTGGCAGAGAATCGGCGATCCGGGCGCTTCAGGCAGCGGGATTGGTTGTAACTTTAATAAAAGATGTTACCCCTATCCCTCATAATGGTTGCCGTCCCAAGAAGAAAAGGAGAGTTTAATTTATGGGCCGTTATACTGGTGCAGTTTGCAGGTTATGCCGTAGGCAGGGTGAAAAATTATTTTTAAAGGGAACCAGGTGTCAGACGGAAAAATGCGCGGCTAATAAAAGAGCGTATCCGCCGGGACAGCATGGACAAGGCAGGAGGCAAAAACTTTCTAATTACGGCCTGCAGCTAAAAGAAAAGCAAAAAGTTAAAAGAATTTACGGAGTTATGGAAAAACAGTTCCGTATATATTTTAAGATTGCTTCTAAGACTAAAGGCGTAACCGGTAAAGTTCTTTTGCAGTTATTAGAGCGCAGGCTGGACAATGTAATCTTTCGTATGGGATTAGGCACTTCTCGCGCGCAAGCTCGTCAGGTTGTCAGGCATAATATGGTTGCGGTTAATTCGCGCAGAGTTAATATTCCGTCGTTTTTAGTGGCTAAGGATGACGTAGTTGAGATTAAGACTAAAGATAAAGCTAAGATTAAACTTAAAGATAATCTTGAACTTTCTAAGGAGAGAACTGTTCCTAGCTGGTTGGCATTTAATTTGGCCGAGATGAAAGCAACGGTTTTAAGGCTTCCTGAAAAAGGCGATATCCAGCAGCAGATCCAGGAGCAGTTGATCGTCGAGTTGTATTCCAAGTAATAAAGTTTGGAATTTTATTAAATATAAGGGGGTAAAATGGGAATAAAATGGAGAGATTTTCAGTTTCCTAAGAAACTTGAATGCGATGAGTCAACCTACAGTGAAACCTACGGAAAATTCCAGGCCGCTCCTTTTGAAAGAGGATATGGCGTAACCTTAGGTAACTCCTTAAGAAGAGTCTTACTTTCATCTATCGAAGGCAGCGCGGTGAGCGCGATTAAAATTGCCGGAGTAAGCCATGAATTTTCCACAATTCCGGGAGTGCTGGAGGATGTTCCGGAGATTATTTTGAATATCAAAAGTTTAGTTTTAAATTCTCATTCCAAAATTCCTAAAACGATTTATCTTAAAGCGGATAAAAAGGGTGAGGTTAAGGCTAAGGATATCCAAACGGATGAGACAATCGAAATTATTAATCCGGAACTTCATATTGCTACTTTGACTAAAGATACTAAGCTTAATATTGAGATGGAGGTATCCCGCGGTAGAGGCTATGTTCCGGCTGAAATTAATAATAAAGAGGATAAGGTTGCTGGTTTTATCGCCGTTGACTCGGTGTTTACTCCGATTAAAAAGATCAATTATTTTGTCGAGAATACCCGCGTCGGACAGCGCACGGATTACGATAAGCTGATTATTGAGATTTGGACTAATGGCAGCATTAATCCTAAAGACGCCCTGCTTTACGGCTCAAATATTTTACAGAGGCATTTAGATATCTTCGTAAGTTTCGGCCAGCTACCTGAGGATATCGCCGAAGAAGAGCCGGAGATGACTAAAGAGGACACGGCTTTATATGAGAAATTACGGTTGCCGATCTCCGAACTTGAGCTTTCAGTGAGGAGCTCTAACTGTTTAAGAGAAGCCGGAATTAAGAGTATCGCTGATTTGGTGAAAAGAAGCGAAGACGAGATGCTCAACTTTAAGAATTTCGGCAAGAAATCTCTTACTGAAATTCAGGAGTTGCTGATGGGCATGGGGATCAGTTTAGGGATGCAGGTTGATCCTAAGAAAATAAAGAAGGGTTAAATAAAATGAGACATGCAAAAAAAAGAATGCAGCTAGGGCGTTTTACCAGCTGGCATGATGCGACAATAAAAAGTTTGGCTAAAAATATGGTTATTTGTCAGAGTATTAAAACTACTTTGATCCGGGCCAAAGCCTCAAAACAAATGATCGAGAAGCTTATTACTTTATCTAAGAAAAATACGCTTTTTGCCCGCAGGCAGGCGCAAAGAGTTTTAGGTGAGCATAAGCTGGTAAACCTGCTTTTTAATGAAATCGGGCCGAGATTTGCCGGCCGCTCCAGCGGTTTTACCAGGATTATTCCTTTGGGTAGGCGCCGCGGGGATAATGCGGAAATGGCGATCTTTGAGCTTACCGAATTAAAGAAAAAAGAACCCAAAAAGGTAAAAAAAGGTAAAGAAGATAAAATCCAGCCGGCCCCGGAAACTAAAGAAGTCGGCCAGGATAAAGCAGCTTTAGAGCCAAAGAAAGAGACTAAAATTCCGGCTAAAGATAATCCGACTGATGAGAAGAAGCCGCAGAAGAAGTTTATGGGTGGCTTAAGGACCATATTTAGAAAGAAAAGTGATTCTTTGTAAATAAAGAAAAACTTTTATGAAAATAGATACTAGGCTTGCTGAGCGCCTAAAAAAAATAAATCCTTCTTCAACGCTGGCGATAACCTCCAAGGCCAAGAAACTCAAAAGCGAGGGCAAGGATATTGTTAATTTTGCCGCCGGAGAGCCGGATTTTGACACCCCCGATTTTATTAAAGTTGCTGCGATACAGGCAATAAATTCAGGATTCACCAAGTATACTCCTACCACAGGTATCCCGGATTTAAAAAAACTTATTTGTCAGAAATTTAAAAAAGATAATTCTTTAGAGTATGCTCCGGACCAGATTATTGTTTCCAACGGAGCAAAGCACAGTATTTTTAACGCGTTGATGGTGCTTTTGAATCCTAAAGATGAGGTGCTTATCCCTTTGCCTTATTGGGTCAGCTACCCGGAGATGGTCAATCTCTGCGAAGGGATTCCGCGCTTTATTAAAACCACTGCGGAGAATAATTTTAAAATATCCGCAGCCGACCTTTCCAAGCATGTCAGCGCAAAAACTAAAGTTCTTATTCTGAATAGCCCGTCAAATCCCTGTGGTTGTGTTTATACTCATGAGGAATTGATTGCGATTGCAAAAATCTGTGTAAGTAAGAATATTTTTGTGATTAGCGATGAGATTTATGAAAAGATTATTTTTGACGGTTTAAAGCATAGTTCAATTGCTAGTTTAAATAAAGATATTTATGATTTAACCATTACGGTTAATGGTTTGTCTAAAAGCCATTCAATGACCGGCTGGCGTATCGGCTACCTTGGCGCTCCTAGCGATGTGGCGTGCGCTATCTCTAATCTACAGGATCATTCTACTTCTAATCCAAATTCTATCGCCCAGAAGGCAGCGGTCGCGGCACTTAGCGCTCCGGAAGATTTTACGCATAAATTATGTTTGGAGTTTTTAAAACGCCGAGATTACCTGGCTCAAAGATTAAAACAAATTAAAAATTTAAGTTTTTTTATGCCGCAAGGCGCGTTTTATATATTTTGTGATATATCCGAAACTAAGCTTGATTCTTTGACTTTTGCCAAGCGCCTGCTGGAGGAAGAGTTTGTCAGCTTGATCCCCGGATGCAGTTTTGGCATGGATGACCATATAAGAATAAGTTTTGCCACGAGTATGGAGGAATTGCAAAAAGGTATGGACAGGTTAGAGAAATGGGTGGCTAAGCTATGAGGCCCCAGACTATTGCGGAAAAGATACTAAGCGCGCATTCCGCCAAGCCGCTGTTTGCCGGTGATTTTGCGGTTTGCAAAGTAGATTTTGCTTTCGGCCAGGATGGTACCTCATCGATAATTATCGACCGGATTAAAGAGTTAGGCGTAAAAAAATTAAAAACTAAATTTTGCATGGTAATTGACCATAGCGCGCCAAGCCCCAGCGAAGGGGTTTCCCGGGTGCATAAAAAGATGCGTGATTTTTCGCAGGTTTTTAAGACGGAGATTTTTGATATCGGCTGCGGCGTCTGTCATCAGATTATTCCTGAATCCGGGAATGCTTTACCCGGAGATTTAATTTTGGGAGCCGATTCACATACCTGTACTTACGGGGCACTCGGCGCATTTTCTACCGGGGTAGGCTCTACGGATTTAGCCATAGCTTTAGCTACCGGAAAGAATTGGTTTAAGGTTCCGGCTACTATAAAAATTATTATTAAAGGCAAGTTACCTCAAGGCGTTTTTGCCAAAGATGTAATTCTGTATATAATCGGTCAAATTAAAAGTGACGGGGCAACTTATAAAGCAGTTGAATTTTGCGGCCCGGTGATTAATAATATGGATATGGACGGCCGTTTTACGATTGCCAATATGCTGGTTGAGATGGGGGCAAAGTGCGGTTTTATGCCGGTTGATAAAAAAACCGTTGCCTGGATAAGCGCCGAAGCCGGTAAAAATAAGCGCTTGAAGAAAATTTTCGCAGACCCCGGAGCTATTTATGAAAATGTTTATGAATTCGATATCTCTAAGCTTAAACCGATGGTTTCCCTGCCGCATAGCGTGGATAATGTCGTTCCGGCGGTTTCTTTAAAGAAAGTTAAAATCGATGAAGCTTTTCTGGGAACTTGTACTAACGGCAGGATTGAGGATTTTAAAGAGGCGGCAAAGATTTTAAATAAACGTAAAGTTTCTGCAAAAGTTAAATTAATTATCGCTCCCAGCTCGCGCAAGGTTTATTTACAGGCTTTAAAGCTGGGTTTAGTTGAAATATTTATCAAGGCCGGCGCGGTCATTGTCGCTCCGGGTTGCGGGCCTTGCGTGGGTACGCACAACGGAATTCCCAGTGACGGGGAGGTTGTAATTTCAACGGCTAACCGTAATTTTAAAGGCAGAATGGGGAATCCCGCGGCATTTATTTATCTGGCTTCTCCGGCTACGGTTGCGGCTTCAGCGTTGACCGGTTTTATTACTGATCCTCGAGTTTATTCTTAATAAGTTAAGTCAAACGGAGGTATCCTATGGAAATTCGTGATTTGCTTTTGATGTGTATTGATAAGGGCGCTTCGGATTTACATATTACGGAAAATGAGCCTCCGATATTGCGTATCGACGGTAGGTTATCGCGCACAGCTTTAGAGAAATTAGATAAGCCGAGCCTTAAGAAAATGATTCATACCGTGCTTTCTAATTCGCAGAAGGAGATTTTTGAGCGCGAACTGGAGCTGGATTTTTCTTTGGCTCTTCCGGGCTTAGACCGCTTCCGCGTGAACGTTCATTTGCAAAAAGGAACGGTTGAGGCAGCTTTCCGCCGGATTCCACTGGAAATACCTACTGTAGCAAAATTAGGTTTGCCGAAAATTATCAGTGAATTGGCGCGTAAGGCCAATGGTTTAGTTTTAGTAACCGGCCCTACCGGCATGGGGAAAACTACGACTCTGGCGGCGATGATCGATCTGATCAACAGTGAACGGGAATGCATGATTACCTGTATTGAGGATCCGATCGAGTTTATTTATACCAATAAAAAAAGCGTAGTTAAACAGCGCGAAGTTTATGCCGATACGCATTCTTTTGCCGATGCCCTGCGCCATGCCCTGCGCCAGGACCCTAATGTTATCGTAGTCGGAGAGATGCGCGATTTAGAAACTATTTCTACCGCTTTAACTGCCGCTGAGACCGGCCACCTTGTTTTAGCTACTTTGCATACTCCGGATGCTCCGCAAACTATTTCCCGGATTATCGATGTTTTTCCTCCGCATCAGCAGACCCAGGTTAAATTACAACTTTCGGATTGTTTGCAGGGAGTAGTTTCACAGCTCCTGCTTCCGCATGCATCCGGAACGGGTAGGGTGCTGGCTACGGAGATCATGATTGCAACTTCCAGTATCCGGAATCTTATCCGCGAACAGCAGATTGAGCAGATTCCCACCATGATGCAGACCGGTTTGCAATATGGTATGAACACCATGGATAGCTGTCTTAAAGAATTGACTCAGAAGGGATTAATTACTTTGGATGCGGCGATGTCTAAGGTGAAGAATCGGGAAGAATTTAAACAACTATGAGTATCATCGGTACTAGCGTAAAATTAGGGGATAATATTAATACGGATTTTATTATCTCCGGAAGGTATAAGTTTGCTATTACCGATATGAAGGAATTGGCCAAGCATATTATGGAGGATATTGATCCGAATTTTCCTCAAAAGATTGTTCCGGGCAAAACCGTCATTGTTGCCGGTAATAACTTCGGCATGGGTTCTAGCCGGGAACAGGCGCCTCTGGTCATTAAAGAAGCCGGGATTGTCGCGGTTTTATCGCCGCAATTTGCGCGCATATTTTTCCGCAATAGTTTTAACATCGGATTATTGTTGATTGAAACCGATACTAGTAAAATTGATGAGCATGATCAGTTGGAGATTGATTTAAGCCAAGGCCTGGTAAGAAATTTAACTAAAATGATTGATTTAAAGATTAAGCTTTTGCCTGAATTTATGCAGAATCTCTTAAGCGAGGGCGGTATAGTTAATTATTATAAAAAACACGGAGAACTTAAAATTTAAATGAAGCACAGAATAACTTTGATTCCCGGTGACGGAATTGGCCAGGAAGTTTCTCTGGCTGCTTGCCGTTGTATTGAGGCTGCCGGAGTAGACATCAAGTGGGATAAGGTATTAGCCGGAAGTGATGCTTTAGAGAAAACCGGAGAGCTTCTGCCGCAAAGCGTATTAGATTCAGTGCGGGCCAATAAAGTTGCCCTTAAAGGGCCGATTACCACGCCTATTGGCACCGGATTCCGCTCGGTGAACGTAGCGATTAGGCAGGCTTTGGATCTTTATGCCTGCGTGCGTCCGGCAAAAAGTTATACAGGAGTTAAGAGTGTTTTTAAGAATATTGACCTGGTTATTATCAGGGAGAACAGCGAAGATCTTTATGCCGGAATTGAGTATGCAGAGGGAAAAACTGAAACTAAGAATTTAATTGCTCAGATTCAGAAAGATACCCGGAAGCTGATCCGTCAGGATTCCGGAATTACGATTAAGGCTATCTCTAAATTTGCCTCCGAAAGAATCGTCCGTTTCGCTTTTGAATATGCTCTAAAGAATAACCGTAAAAAAGTAACCTGTGTGCATAAAGCAAATATCATGAAATTTACTGACGGGTTATTTTTAAAGGTTGCCCGGGAGGTCGCGCAAAGTTATAGCGGAAAAATAATTTTTGATGAGGCCATCGTTGATAATATGACGATGCAATTGGTGCAGAAGCCGCATAATTACGATGTTCTGGTTTTACCTAATCTTTACGGAGATATTATTTCTGATCTCTGCGCCGGTTTAGTCGGTGGTTTAGGGATTGCACCCGGGGCCAACATCGGAAACGAATTGGCGGTATTTGAAGCCGTGCATGGATCGGCGCCGAAATATAAAGGGCTGAATAAGGTTAATCCGGCGGCAATGATTTTATCCGGAGTTTTAATGTTGCGTCATATTAATGAAGCTAAAGCGGCAGATAGATTAGAAGAGGCGGTAAAAGAGGTGGTTGCCGAAGGTAAATTCGTAACTTATGACTTAAAAGCTGATCCGTTAGATCCTGGCGCCGTAGGCACTGCGCAGATGGCGGATGCGATTATCGGTAAATTAAAGAGAGCTTAACTAATGAAAATTAGTGTTATCGGTGCAGGCAATGTAGGCAGCTTAACGGCAATGCGTATCGCCCAAGATGGATCAGGCGATGTTTTACTTATTGATGTAGTTAAGGGATTAGCGCAGGGCAAGGCGTTGGATTTAGAGGATGCCCGGTCGCTTTTAAAATGTAATTATAATATTTCCGGCAGTGATGATATTACCCGGATTAAGGATTCCGATATTGTGGTGGTTACTGCCGGCCTGGCGCGTAAACCCGGGATGAGCCGCGAAGAATTATTGCTCAAGAATGCTCAAATTTTAAAAGAGGTATGTTTAAAGATTAAAGAGCTGGCAAAAAAAGCAATTGTTATCGTGGTAACCAACCCCTTGGATATTATGACTCTTTATGCTTTAAAGATCACCGGTTTTAAGCCGGAAAGACTTTTTGGCATGGGGATTAGTTTGGATACTGCCAGATTCGCTAATTTAATTGCCGCGGAATTAAATTTACCGGTTACGGATATTGAAGCATTGGTCATTGGCGCTCACGGAGAAGCCATGCTTCCTTTACCGGGTTTTTCAAAAATTAAAGGCGTAGCTTTGGATGAGTTTCTAAATGAGGAAAAAATTAACTCCTTAGTCAGCCGTACTGTCGCCAGAGGCGCTGAAATTGTGGCCAATCTCGGCACCGGTAGCGCATTCTTTGCTCCTTCAGCGGCAATTGCTGGAATCGTTAAAGCAATCGTAAAAGATGAGAAGCGCACCCTGGGATTATGCGCTTATCTGGATGGCCAGTACGGAATTAAAGATAGCTGCATCGGTGTTCCTTGCCGTTTAGGCAAGAATGGTATCGAACAGATTATTGAATTGAATCTTTTAGCTGAAGAGAAGGCTCGGCTGATCAAATCAGCCCAACTTGTGGCCCAGGCTCAAGCGCAATTAATTGCTTAAATCAAACCTATGTATGATCTGGCCGTCATCGGAGCAGGTTGGGCGGGATTTAACGCTGCTCAAAGAGCAAAAGATCTTAAGCTTAAAGTTTGCCTTATTGAATCGGCTAAAATCGGCGGAACCTGCCTTAATCACGGATGCATTCCTACCAAGGTATTAATTGCCTGCGCTAAAGCATTTTCTCTGGCTGAAAAATCATCTGTTTTTGGCATAGAGTTAGAAAACCTGCGGGTTAATTTCGTAAAAATCCAAGCCAGGAAAAATAAGATTGTGGACCAGCTTGCTCAGGGCATGAAAGCCAGGCTGGCAGGAATTGATTTCATTAATTCAGGCGCCCAACTTGTTTCTCCTCAGGAGATAAAAGTTGACGGCCGCTTAATTAATGCTAAGTTCATACTTATTGCTAGCGGAAGCCGCCCGGTTGGATTAGCAGGTTTAGAATTCGATCAAGAAAAAATAATCTCTAGCGACCAGGCTCTGGAGTTAACCGAGATCCCGCAGTCTTTATTAATCATCGGGGCAGGGGTGATTGGTTGTGAATTTGCCAGCCTTTTTTCTATTCTGGGAAGCAAGGTAACTCTAGCTGAGAAAATGCCGCATCTTTTACCGGAACAGGATCAAGACCTGGCGCGAAAATTAGAAGTTATTTTTAAGAAAAAATCCATTCAAGTAATTACCGGCGCTGATGTCAGCGCGATTAAGCCGCAGGATTATTCACGGGTTATAGTTTGCGTAGGAAGAGCTTCTAATATTGCCGGCCTGGGATTGGAAAATTTAGGGATAAAATTAGAGAACGGTAGAATTGGGGTCGATGATTATCTTAAAACCAGTGTTGCTAATATCTATGCGGCAGGGGATTGTGCTTCTAGAATAATGCTGGCTCATTATGCTGCTTATCAGGGGATAACGGCAGTTGAAAATATGGTTTCTAATAATAAACATAAAGCAAATAACCCGGTCGTTCCTGCCTGTATATTTACGCAGCCGCAGTTGGCAAGCGTAGGTTTAAATGAAGACGCTGCAATGGCAGCCGGTTTAGCGGTTAAAGTCGGCAAATTTGATTTTCGCGCCAGCGGCGCGGCTTGGATTATCGATGAAACTGAAGGTTTCATTAAGGTTATTAGTAACGGCCAAACTCAGGAAGTAATCGGCGCTAGCATTATCGGCCCGTTGGCTAGTGAATTAATTGCAATTTTTTCAATGGCAGTTTCTCTGCATTTGACGCTTAGCCAAATCCGCGCGATCATCTTTGCCCATCCTACTCTTGCGGAATCAATTCATGAAATTTCTTAAGCTATCGGGAGGGTTTTATGTTTGAAGTTGTTTTACCGGAATTAGGAGAAGGTGTTACTAAGGCTACCCTGACATATTGGTTTTTTAAGGCCGGCCAGAAAGTAAATCAGAATGATGAGCTGGTTGAGCTGACTACCGATAAATCTACTTTTAACCTGCCCAGTCCTTGTACCGGAATAATCTCTAAAATAATTTATAGTGAAGGTGATACTGTCGCGGTCGGCCAGGTATTAGCCCAGATTGCCGAAGAATAGCCATTTTTCTTGACAATGTATGGTTTCTCTAGTATATATATGATTATCGTAGATATGCTTGAGAGCAAGGAGTAATGATGGTTAATTATAAAGAAATTATGACGGCAAAAGAGGTGGCGCGGTATTTAAGCATTCATCCGCTCACCGTGCATAAATATGCCCGGGCAGGAAAGATTCCGGCGTTTAAGATCGGCACGGATTGGCGTTTTCATAAAAAATATATCGAAGAATGGATCCATCAGAAATTAACTTCTAATACAGGCAGGGGCAATGGCAATTGATTATAAAAAAGAGTTAGAAAGCGCAGCCAGGAATATGATCCTGGTTCACGATCCGGATTCTTTGATTAAGATGATCGTGCGTATGATGGTCCAAAAGGCAAAAATTTCCCATGCCAGTTTCTTTTTGTACAATAAGGAAAAACAGGGATATCTGCTTACGGTTTCCAAAGGTTCTTTGGCTAAGAAAGTTCCTTTGGATTTAATTTGTATTGATAAAGATGATGTGTTGATCCGTTTTTTCAAAGAGCATCAGAGCATCCTTATTTTTGGCCGGGATGCCTTGCTTTATGAACAGGCGCGCCTGGCGTTAAAAAACGAAAAGTTAAAGAAGGAAACGGCGCAGCAGTTGGGCCAGGTCCTCTATCAAATGCAGCTTTTAGAAACTGATGTTTGTATCCCTAGTTATTTTCGCGACCAGTTGCTGGGTTTGTTATTTTTAGGCAGGAAAAATAATAATCGAAAATTTATTGATGAGGAGCTGGATTTTTTCATCGCGCTTAATTCTAACGCGGCAATGGCGATTAGGAATGCCCAGTTATTCAAGGAATTGGAAAGTGAATTAGATCATAAACATCAGCTTTTTGTACGTACGACCATTGCCTTAGCCGCGGCGATTGAAGCCAAAGATCATTATACTCATGGCCATACTACCCGGGTGACTAACATAAGTATTGAGATTGCCAAAAGGATCGGGCATAAGTCCAAAAATAATTTTGATGAAAAGTTTCTGGAGAATTTACATATTGCTAGCCTCTTGCATGATATCGGTAAAATCGGAGTGCCGGAGCATATTTTAAATAAAAGAAGCGCTCTTACTGTTGGAGAACGCAACCGGATTCAAGACCATCCGATGATCGGAGTCGGTATTTTAAAGCCGATTAAAGAGTTGGAGGGTTCAATTCTGGGGGTTAAATATCACCATGAGCGGTTTGATGGCCAGGGTTACCCTGAAGGTTTAAAAGGGGAGCAGATTCCTTTGGTTGCCTCGATAATTTCCGTAGCGGATTCTTTCGACGCTATGAGCACTGACCGGCCCTACCGGTTGGCTTTGGATAAAAAGGATGCGATTAATGAAATAAGTTCTTTACGTGGCCGGCAGTTTTGTCCTCGCGTTACCGATACATTTCTTGAACTCTGCAAGGAAGGTAAAATCTAGTCCTCTTATGCGAGCTAAACGTATAATTTTAATGTATATCTCTGAAGTTTCCGGGCATCGCAGCGCCACGCTGGCCATTGAAAAAGCGCTCAAGGAATTGCGGCCGGATACAGAAATTTTAAATATTAACGCTTTTAATTATACCAATCCTATATCTGAGAAAGTAATTAACCGGATTTATATGGAGGTAATTAAGCATACCCCGAAATTATGGGATTATCTCTATGATAATCCCAGCGTAGTTAAGGGGCTTGAAAATATCAAACGCCATGTTCATAAATCAAACTCTCCCAAGCTTAAAAAACTTTTTGATAGTTTTAATCCGGATTTAGTTGTTTGCACTCAGGCATTCCCCTGCGGAATGGTTGCTGATTATAAAAAAACTTATAAAGTAAATTTACCGCTGGTAGCGGTCTTAACGGATTATATTCCGCACGCTTATTGGGTCTATGATACGGTGGATTATTATATTACTCCTTCGGAAGATGTGTCGGCTCGCCTGGAGAAGAAAGGGGTTGGAGCTCAAAAGATTAGATCTTACGGGATCCCGTTTGACCATAAGTTTAATCAAAAGCAAAGTAGTGGAAGTATCTTTGGTAAATTGAAATTAAATCCTAAAAAGCCGGTGGTCTTAATTATGGGCGGAGGCCAGGGATTAGGGCCGATTAAAACTATTGTTAAATCTCTGGAAAAAAGTAAGCATGATATTAGCGAGTTGATCGTTGCCGGGACGAATAAAAAATTATTCAATTCGCTTAAGCGCAAAGTTAAACATTATAAAAAAGATATCCATTTGTTTGGTTTCCTGCAGAATATTCATGAATTAATGCGTATTGCCAGTGTAATTATTTCTAAGCCGGGGGGAGTCACTACCGCCGAAGTTCTCAGCATGGGCTTACCGATGATCATTGTTAAGCCGATTCCCGGCCAGGAGATTAATAATACGAATTTCTTAACCCATAAAGGGGCAGCCATTAAGATAGATGAGCCAAAAGAGGTCTATCAGATTATCGACGAGCTGCTAGAAAATAAAACCAAATTAGAGCAACTTAAAAGCGCAGCTTTAAAAATTGCCAAACCTGAAGCCAGTATGGATGTCGCCAAGCTTCTTTTGAGCCTATAAATCGTGTTAAATCATTATCTCTACCGTTTCGGACAATTCATCGCGTTAAATTTACCCCTGAAATTTGTTTATGGTTTTGCCGTATTTTTAGCCGACCTGCGTTATCTCTTCGTATTCCGCGACCGGAGATTTGTTAGAGCTAATTTACAAATTATTCTTCCTCATAAATCTATCAAAGAATTACGTAAAATTAGTCGAATGGTTTTTCGGAATTTTGCTAAATACTTAGTAGATTTTTTCCGTTTCGAGAAACTTGACCTTGAATATATAAATAAAAATGTAAAGCTAGAAAATATGCATAATTTTGACCAGGCTCTGGCTAAAGGTAAGGGTGTGATTGTGCTGACGGCGCATCTGGGTAATTGGGAACTTGGGGGAGTAGTTATTGCGCAATTAGGGTATCCTTTCTGGGTTGTCGCTCTGCCGCATAAAAATAAAAAAGTTAATGATTTTTTTGACGCGCAAAGAAATAGAAAAGGGGTTAAAGTTATTGCCATGGGTAAGGCTGTGAGAAGCTGCATCTCTGAAATCAAAAAAAATCATATGGTGGCTTTGGTGGGAGACCGGGATTTTACCGAAAAAGGTATTGTCTTGGATTTCTTCGGAAAACCCACGCATCTTCCCGAAGGGCCGGCAGCGTTAAGTTTAATGACCGGAGCCTCAATTGTTCCCGGGTTTATGTTTAGGAATCCGGATGACTCTTTTACCTTGAGGATAGAAAAATCAATCGAATTTATTCCTTCCGGAGATAAGGAAAAGGATTTAGCTGGGCTGATTACTGTTTATAATCAAGTGCTCCAAGATTATATCCGTAAATATCCCGAACAATGGTATGTTTTTCGTAAATTTTGGGTTAAATAATTATGCGTACTTGTGTAGTTATCCCGACTTATAATGAATCTAAAGCAATTTCCGGGCTGATCGAACAAATAACCAAATTGGGCCTGGAGGTAATTGTAGTTGATGATGGATCAGCCGATGCTACGGCGCGTATTGCTACTGCCAGCGGGGCTAAAGTTTTACGTAATGATTCCAATATCGGTAAGGGAGCGTCTTTAATTAAGGGGTATAATTTTGCTCTTGCCCAGGGATTCGACGCTGTGATTAGCATGGATGGAGATGGCCAGCATTCCTGCGAGGATATTAGGTCATTTATCCATAAGGCTGAAGCTTTCCCCAAAGCCATTATTGTGGGTAATCGAATGGCCTCAACCCAAGAGATGCCATTTTTACGGATTATGACCAATCGTTTTATGTCCAGGTTGATCTCATTAATTACTAAACAGTATATTCCGGATACGCAATGCGGGTTCCGTTTGATAAGAAAAGAAATCCTGCAGAAATTGAATTTAGCGACATCTAAATATGAGATTGATTCTGAAGTTTTAATTAAGGCAGCCCGTTTAGGTTTTAAGATTGAATCTATCCCGGTAGAAACAATTTATGCGGGCCAAAAAAGCCAAATTAATCCTTTTGTGGATACTTTGAGATTTTTGCGTTTTATTATTTTGGAGTTTATACGGGGGCCTAAGCATGCTTAGTACTATTTTACACTGGTTAAAGGGATTGCCGCAAGAACAAGTCGTGATGATTGTTGGCGCTCTGCCGGTGTCGGAACTAAGAGGAGCAATACCATTAGCGATATCATTCGGCATGCCCTTGGCTAAGGCTTTTTGGCTTTCGGTTTTAGGTAATTGTATTATTGTGGCCCCGGCGCTTTTTCTTTTTCAACCGGTCACGGATTTCTTGAGAAAATTTAAAATATGGTCCCGATTTTTTGATTGGGTTTTTGCCAGGACGAAGAAAAACTCGGATGCGATTCAGAAGTATGAGGCTCTGGGTTTGGCTATCTTTGTAGCGATTCCTCTTCCGATGACCGGGGTCTGGAGCGGGGTAATCGCGGCCTCTTTATTTAAGATCCGTTTTCGCTACGCGTTTTTAGCGATTATCGCCGGCGTATTTTGCGCGGGCCTGATTGTTGCCTCTTTATGCGGTTTAGGCATGTTAACTTTTAAGGCGGTTTCAGGATGATCCAGGTTTATACAGGTAATGGTAAGGGTAAGACGACTGCGGCCTTAGGAAATTATTGTAAAGAGAAAATACCGGGTAGTTATTCTGGATGAAATTAAAGCTATTGACAAATTATTGCTGGGTGTTAAAGTAATTAAAGAATTTTAAAGATATAGGTTAAGGGAAATCCGTTGGCCGTAAGGCTTATGAAAGCGGATGCGGTCCCGCCGCTGTAAGGGTAGACGAAAGCTGCTAGTATGTCACCATCGAAAAGATGGTAAGACGGCAGCAAGTAGGTTTAAAACCTAAGCCAGAAGACCTGCCTATATAAGAGTAATGCCTCGTGGAATGGGCCAAGAAATATTTGGGTGCGACCCGTCAGGCAAAAGTTGACGGGTTTTTTGTTTATTTTAGGGTGCGAATAAATGACGACAAAATTAATTTTGATCAGGCATGGCCAGACTGGCTGGAATTTAAAAAAACGTTATAGCGGTTTTATCGATATCGCGCTTAATACGCAAGGCCGTAAACAAGCCCGCAAACTTGGCAAACGGCTAAAGGATGAGAAAATCCACAGGGTTTATTCTAGCGACCGGATTCGCGCGCTTCAAACTGCAAGAATACTTTTTAAGCGCGCCGATATAGGAATAGTCCCGGATTTACGGGAGATGCATTTCGGCGCTTTTGAGGGTATGACTTATAATGAAATTATGGCGAAGTATCCCGTTGTTTATAAAAAGTGGTTGTGTAATCCCTTCGCTATTACTATTCCTAAAGGGGAATCATTAGCTGATTTTCAGAAAAGGGTAGTTGTCGCTTTTAAAAAAATTGTTTTTTCCAATAAAAATAAGACAGCCGCAATAGTCTGCCATGGAGGCACCATTAGTATATTTATCAGTCATATAGCGAAAACAAAAAAATTCTGGGAACAGATCCCATCTTCGGCTTCTTTAAGCATTATTGAGTATAAGAGAAATAAGGCCAATATCCGGCTCTTAAACGATACGTCGCATCTCTAATTATGGGGAACATTACTTTTATTATTGGCGGCTCAAGGAGCGGCAAAAGCGCGTACGCCTTAGAATTGGCTAAAAAAAGCGGCCGCCGCCGGGTAGCTTTTATCGCTACCTGCGCTGTTTCTTCTGATAGCGAGATGAAAAAACGTATTATGCTGCATAAAAAGAGCCGGCCAAAACACTGGAAGACTTTTGAAGATACCGCGGACTTACCTTTATTGTTAAAACAGATCGGGGGAAAGTTTGAAGTTGTTATTATAGATTGTTTGACGCTTTTGGTATCAGGCTTTATGTTAAAAGGCAATAAAGAAAGTGTGATAAGAAATAAGGTTAATCGAATTTTAAAAATATTACAGAGGGCAAAAGCAAAAACGATTATAGTTTCAAATGAGGTGGGTTTAGGTATTGTTCCGGATAACCGCATAGCTCGCGATTTCCGGGATATAGCAGGCAGGGTAAATCAGATTGCCGCCAGTAATTCCGATAAAGTGTTTTTTTTAGTCTCTGGCCTACCATTGAGGATAAAATGATCAAAGACATTACTAAAAAAATAATTAAGATTGATCAGGAGCTTATAAAAAAAACGCAGGACAGGCTTGATAACCTTACTAAACCGCAAGGCTCTCTTGGTAGGCTTGAAGAGCTAGCCAAGCTTATTGTAGGTATAACTGGCAAAGAGAGCCCTGAATTTTCCAATAAAGTTATTTTTACTTTAGTTTCCGACCACGGTGTCTGTGAAGAAAGAGTGAGTGCTTTCCCGCAAGAAGTTACCGCGCAGATGGTCTATAATTTTTTAAGCGGGGGCGCCGGGATAAATGTCTTAGCTAAACACATCGGTGCCCGGGTGGTAGTGGCAGATGTAGGTGTGGCAGCTGATTTAAAAGCGCACCCCAATCTTATAATTAGAAAAATAAATTATGGCACCAAGAATATGGCGCGCGAATCGGCAATGACAAGGGCTGAGGCGATTAAGTCCATTGAAACCGGAATTGAGATATTTGAAGCGGAATTTAAAAACGGTATTGATATTATCGGTACAGGAGAGATGGGGATAGCTAATACTACCGCCTCAAGCGCCATAACTGCGCTCTTTACCAAGAGAAGCGTTGAGGATGTTGTGGGCAGGGGCACAGGGATTGATGATAGCGCATTAGAAAATAAAATCAGGGTGATCAATACCGCTTTAAAGATTAATGATCCTGATTCCAGTGATGCGATAGATGTTTTAGGTAAGGTTGGAGGTTTTGAGATCGGAGGTTTAGCCGGTATAATTCTGGCAGCATCTTCGCGCAGGATCCCCGTGGTAATTGATGGGTTTATTTCCGCAGCTAGCGCGTTAATCGCCTACGGCATTGAGCCGAAAGTAAAAGAATATATGATTGCCGCCCATAATTCAGTGGAAAAGGGGCATAAAGCTATCCTTGATTATTTAGGGCTAGAGGCGCTTTTGGATTTAAAGATGCGTTTAGGCGAGGGAACAGGCGCATGTCTTGGAATAGGTTTAGCTGAGGCAGCAATTAAAATTTTAACACAAATGAACACATTCGAATCTGCCAAGGTTTCGGAAAAGATAAAATCATGACAAGCTTCATTGATGCCGTGCAGTTTTTAACTATATTTCGTTTTCGTAATGATAGGAAATCTTGTCCTGCTTCCAGCGCTATTTGTTTTCCTTTTGTCGGCGCATTCTTAGGCGTAATACTTATTGTTTTAAATGAGGTCCTGACAAAAGTATTTCCTGAATTGTTGGTTAACTTGATTTTGGTTACTGTATCGATTATCTTGACGGGAGCGCTACACCTGGACGGTTTGGCAGATACCTGTGATGCCTTCTTCAGTGGCAAGAACAGGGATGATAAGTTATTGATTATGCGCGACCCGCATAAAGGGACATTTGGGGTGCTGGGGTTAAGTATTGTTATTTTATTTAAAATAAACCTGCTTGCGCTTATTCCGGTAAACCTTAAGGATACAGCTATATTTTTAATGATGGTTTTTTCTCGCTATAGCCTGAATATCGGGATAGGTTTTTTTCCGTATGCCAGAGAACAGGGTAAGGCGAATATTTTCTTTGAAGGCAAAAAGTATAAAAATCTTCTGCTGGCTACCTTGATAACATTAGTTTTAGCAAGCCTTACTTTTCGGGCTGTAACTTACATAGTTTTTCTTCTAATCATCATTTTTAGTTTATTAATGAATAAGATATTCAAAGGGGTACTTGGCGGAATTACCGGGGATACAATAGGTGCGTTATGCGAGTTAACGGAAATAATTACCCTTTTGGCAATATTCGGCTTGTCAACATTCTACGTATAAATATGTTATCCGGACACGGTGGTAATATTAGAGAGGTTTCTAAAGCGCGCGGTATTCCTGAGGTTAAGCTTATTGATTTCAGTAGTAATGTTAATCCGCTTGGATTTAGCCCAAAAATAAGGCATTTAGGCGCCGAGTTTGCTGGAATAATCCGCCGCTATCCTGATCCTGAATGCGTAGCCTTGCGTTCGGGGTTATCCGGCTATCTAGGTGTTAGTACTGATAATATTTTGGCAGGCAACGGCTCAAACGAATTGATTCATTTAGTTCCTCGAGCGCTGAACTGTTCTTCGGCGTTAATCTATAAGCCGGCATTTTGCGAATACGAATTAAGCGTTAAAATTGCTAAAGGCAAGCCATATTTTTTATTCGCGCGTGAAGAAAATGGATTCACTTTTGATATCGAAGAGGCCTTTACGTATGTAAAAAAAGTGGAGATGATTATTTTGTGCAATCCAAATAATCCTACCGGCAATCTGCTAAAGAAAGACGCGCTTCTGGAATTAGCCGCTTATTGCGCTAAAAATAAAACCTACCTGTTTATCGACGAAGTATTTATGGAATTTACCGATGATGAGAATAGTTATTCACTAAAAAATATGGTTACAAAGAATAAATACCTTTTGATTTTAAGAAGCCTGACAAAGTTTTTTAGCCTTGCGGGTTTAAGGATCGGTTATTTGCTGGCGGATAAAAATTTAATCAAAAAAATCAGCTTGCTTCAGCCGACTTGGTCAATAAACGGCTTAGCGCAGGAGATAGCGTTAAGGAGCCTGTCTGACGCAAAATTCATCAAAAAAAGTAAGGAATATATTATACGAGAAAGGGATTTTTTGTTTAGCCGCCTTAAGCGGATTAGGGGGATTTATCCGTATTATCCCAACGCCAATTTCATATTTTGTAAAATTCTGGATAAGCGTTTGAATTCCGGTTTACTGTATTTGCGTCTGTTAAGATCCGGTATCCTGATTAGGGATTGCAGTAATTTTGACGGGTTGGATAACCGTTTTTTCAGGATAGCCGTAAGGAAGCATCAGGATAACCTTCATCTTTTGAATAAATTACAAAATATCATTTAATGAAAACACGCGTATTACAAATTTGCGGGACAGGTTCAGGGGTGGGAAAAAGCGTAATCGTAACCGCTTTGTGCCGGATATTTTTACAAGACGGATATAAAGTTTGCCCTTTTAAGGCGCAGAATATGTCGTTGAATTCTTTCGTTACATCCGGAGGCGCGGAGATGGGCAGGGCGCAGGTAACTCAAGCTTTGTCCTGCCGGATACTGCCGCATGCCGATATGAATCCTGTTTTACTTAAACCGATGACTGATATTGGATCACAGGTAATTGTTCAAGGTAGACCCGTAGGAAATAAAACTGCAAGGCAGTATCAACAGAAAAATTATAAACAGCAGCTATTCCTGAAGGTAAAAGAATCATTCGGACGCCTGAAAAAGGAATATAACATGCTTGTTATTGAGGGTGCGGGAAGCCCTGCCGAAATTAATTTAAAAAGACATGATATCGTAAACCTGAAGATGGCCGCTTACGCCAAGGCGCCGGTTATTCTGCTTGGAGATATTGATAAAGGAGGGGTATTCGCCTCTTTGGTTGGCACGCTTCAACTGCTTGATAAAGGAGAGCGGCGCCTGATCAAAGGTTTTATCATTAATAAGTTTCGCGGAGACAAGTCCCTGTTAAAATCCGGTATCCGTTTTCTGGAAAGAAAAACAAAAAAACCCGTTTTGGGTGTAATTCCGTATTTTAAGGATATCACGATGCCGGAAGAAGATTCGGTTGCCCTTGATGGGTTAGCCAAGAAGGCGCAATATTATCAACGGGTTAAAGGCGCCATAAAAATAACTATAATTCAGCTGCCGCATATATCCAATTTTACGGATTTTGATGCTTTTAAAAGAGAGCCGGATATTTCTTTGGATTATATTGATGACGCCAGCCGATTTGATAATCCTGACTTGATAATTATCCCGGGAACAAAGAATACAATCGAGGATTTAATTTGGCTTAAAGATTCCGGATTAGCCGATAAAATAATATCAGCGCTTAAGCGTAAAGAGCCGGCTTTTGTAGCCGGCATTTGCGGCGGTTACCAGATCTTGGGGAAAAAGATTTACGATACTTACGCGGTCGAATCAAAAAAGAAACAGATTAATGGTTTGGGGATACTTCCAACCGTAACTTTTCTGGAAAAAGATAAGGTACTTACTCAGGTGCGGGCCAGGGAAGTTAGTTCAGGGTTAGAAGTTTTTGGTTATGAGATTCATCACGGGCGCAGCCGTAATCTTGGCGGCTACCAACCGGCTTTTCAAATTACTGAACGTGCCGGAAAGCGGGTTAAAGATTTTGACGGGGTTCTGGCGGACAGAAAAAATATCCTGGGGACCTATATTCACGGGTTATTTGACGCGGATAATTTCAGGAGAGATTTTCTTAACCGTATCAGGGTTAAAAAGGGGTGGCTTGCGTTAAATAATGCGGTATCTACTAATCTTAATACGGAATTTGAGAGGCTTGCGGATCTGGTTCGAAAAAATATCGATATGAAATTATTATATAAAATTTTAAAGGCAGGAATTTAAACTATGGAATATCGGGTATTGGCTGTTTTGCTTGCTTATCTGCTGGATTTAGTTTTTGGCGACCCCCAATGGAGTTGGCATCCTGTGCGTATTATCGGCAGGTTAATTGCAAAATCGGAAATCCCCCTTTATAAGAGCAGATTCAATAAAAGGTTATCCGGTTTTTTGCTAGTGATTTTAGTTATCGGTATCACGGTTATTGGTGTTTTTCTTATTCTTAAAATAAGCAGGCTAATTCATGCGTATCTTTATTCCATCACCTATGTATTATTGATATATTTCGCGTTGGCAGCCAAGTCTTTAGCTGCGGAGGCAGGTAAGGTTTATAAGGCGTTAAGAAAAAACGATATTATACAGGCAAGGAAGAGTTTGTCGATGATAGTTGCTCGCGATACCGAAGCCTTAGAAGAGCCGCAGGTTATCCGGGCAACCGTTGAAACCGTTGCAGAAAGCACAATGGACGGGATAATCTCGCCGTTGTTCTACGTATTTTTAGGCGGGCCGGTTTTGCTTTGGGCCTACAAGGCAATTAACACTTTAGATTCAATGGTTGGCTACCGTGATGATAAATATATGTTTTTTGGCAGGGCCGCGGCAAAAATAGACGCGATAGCAAATTTTATCCCTGCTAAGATTACCTGTTTTTTTCTTTTGATTGCAGGCTATTGCTGCGGCAAATACCGCAGAAACTCTTGGTTATGGCTTAGGAGGTATTTTTTTAAAGGCAAGGAATATAACAGCGAAGCAACCGAGGCAGTTATGGCGTCGGCATTAGGTATCCGTTTAGGCGGCATAAATTTTTATAATTCTATCCAAGCGCGTAAAAACTTTATCGGTGATGATACCTATCCCCTAAAGATAACGCATATCAAGGAGAGTATTAGAATCGCCTATGTGGCATCGGGATTATGCCTGGCGATGAGCATATTGTTTGTTTTCTTAACCGGAGGGAGGTGAAAAATGCAAAAGAAGAGCCTTAAACGCAGTACTAAAAAAGCGGGTGCGGCAAAATCCGATAGCCTAGCTTACCGGCTTAAATGCGCCAAGACTGCTAATGGATTATCGCATTTTGTGATGTATGGGGATGCCCCGAAAGGAAAAACGCTGGTATAATGCATAAATAGGGACAGCGACTATTTTTCTGCGACTCTTTAAATAAATAGTCGCTGTCCCTATTTAAAAAGGAGAAACTAAATTGGATAATGAATTGAGTATTTGGAAGGATGGCCGTAATAACTCTATACTTTTAGACGCGGATAACGCATTTTGGGCGCTAAACGGTAATAACGCAGACGGCTCCATCAAAATTGCCGGTAATGTTTTATCTCTCTATGAAAATATCAGGAATAATCTGGATACCCAGATGCAGGATTTCAGGTTTAGCGCTAACCTGACCGCTCTTTACATTGACCCTACGGATAAGTGTAACGCAAATTGCCCGTATTGTTATATACCCAGCCGCATCCGTAAAAATGGCAGGTCAATGACCAGGAAAGAACTATTTTTTATATTAGATCAGGCAGCCGTATATTTTCGTAAACTTAAAAGGAAAGCGGTGATTATCTTTCATGCCGCGGAGCCCCTCTTGGTCAAGGACATAATATTTGAGGCGATAAAAAAATACAACAGGGAATTTAAATTCGGTTTACAGACAAACGCCTCGTTATTAAAAAAAGAAGATGTTGAATTTTTGAAGAAATTTAATGTCGGCGTGGGTATTTCTTTGGATTATCATTCCCAGCAGATAAATAACCGGTTGCGTCCGTTGGATAATAAAGGCGGGAATTTTAAAGCGGCAATTCAGGCGATTGATTGGTTTAACGGCTACGAGGGCTTGAATGTCATTACTACTATTACCAAGCTTAATGTTGCAGGCCTGCCTAAGATTGTAGAGTTCTTGCATAAGAGAAAAGTGGCTTGTGTATTGCTTAATCCGGTCAGGCTTACGCAGAAATATAGCCGTGTCTTAAAGCCGGATGAAACATTGATGGCAAAATATTTCATCAAAGCTGTGGATAAAGCGATAGAATTATCAAAAAAATCAGTCAATAGGATAATTATCGGAAATTTTACCAATACTATTTTAGCTATCGTTGCTCCCGTTGCCCGCAGGTTAATGTGCGATATCTCCCCTTGCGGAGGCGCCAGGTGTTTTTTAACGATTACCGCTAAAGGCGAGATGATTCCTTGCGGTGAGTTCATCGGATTAAAGGGGTTTTCCGGAGGCAATGTTTTTGCCAAAACCAGTATCCAGCAGGCCATGCGGTCAAAACCATTTAAAATAATCCGGGAAAGGTTTGTAGAAAAGATAGACGAATGCAAAGTTTGCGTTTTGCGTAATATTTGCGGAGCGCCGTGTCCGGCAGAGCTGCATTCCTTAGGCAATATGTATCAAAAGGCAGTGTTCTGTGAATTCTATAAAAAAGTTATAAACTATGCTTTTAAATTAATTGCCCAAGGAGAAGAAAAATATTGTTTTAGGAAGGGCGGATTGAATAATCTTAAATATGAATACAAATTATCCTCGGATACTTTTAGCAGGCACAAATAGCCGGGTAGGCAAGACTACTCTTACAATGGGGCTTATCTCGGCGCTTAAAAAACGCGGATTAACGGTTCAGCCGTTTAAGGCAGGCCCTGATTATATTGACTCATCGTATCATGGTTATGTATCAGGCCGAAGCTGCAGAAACCTTGATACTTGGATGCTTTCTAGGGATACCGTGCTCGAATTATTCCAGCGCCAGGCAGAGCAAAGTGATATTTCAGTTGTAGAGGGAGTAATGGGCTTATATGACGGAGTAGCCGCTAAAGAAGAAGGCTCAAGCGCTCATCTGGCAAAGATACTTAAATCACCTGTAATTTTAGTAGTGGACGCGCGTTCTTTGTCAAGGAGCGCGGCGGCAGTTGTTTTAGGTTATAAAGAATTTGACAGAGATGTTGACTTAAAAGGAGTTATCCTTAATAATATAGGAAGCTCCGCGCATTTTCGCAGCGTAAAATATTCTATTGAAAAGACTACGGGTTTAGCCGTGCTGGGATTCTTGCCTAAAGATGAAAACCTGAATCTGCGCGAGCGGCACTTGGGGTTAATACCGGCGCAGGAAAAAAGGCCCCTGAATGCCTTGCTCAAGACAATAACCCAACTGGTTGAAGACAATATCGATGTCGGTAGGATTATAGCAATGTCTAGAGGTTCTGCGCAGCTGCCGGATTTTAAACCCAGATTATTTTCTAGGAAAGCCTTACAGCTAAAAGCCAACATTGCTATAGCCAAGGATGCCGCGTTTAATTTTTATTATCAGGATAATTTGGATCTTCTCTCTTATTACGGCGCTAAATTAAGCGAATTTAGCCCGCTAAAAGATAAGGCGTTACCGGCAGGCGTAAATGGCATTTATATCGGAGGAGGTTTTCCGGAATTATTCGCTCGTCGATTAGCCAAGAATATTGCTTTAAAAAATGATATTTTAAGGCGCTCCAGAGAGGGCATGCCGGTTTATGCCGAATGCGGCGGCCTGATGTATTTGATGAAAAATATCGTTAATTGCCGGAATAAAAATTTTGCTATGACAGGAGTATTTGATTCTTCGGTTAAGCTGGGAAGCAAGTTATCGGCATTAGGTTACGTTAATATAAAAGTTATTAAGAATAATATTTTAAGCGAAAAAAATACCAGGGCCAGGGCGCATGTATTTCATTGGTCATACTTAGAGAAGCTGCCCGGAAAAACTAATTTTGCCTACTGCCTCAGGAAGAATGGAAGAATTATCGATGATGGTTTTTTAAAATGGAATGTTTTGGCAAGCTATGCCCATCTGCATTTCGCAGCTTACCCAAAATTTGCCAAAAATTTTATACACAACTGCCAAACATATGCGCAAAAAAATCAATGAAATTCGGATATTAAGGATAAATAAAAGTTGCGCCTATTTTTCCTGTCACAAGGGTTTAGAGGATTGCACCTTTTGTTATTGTCCGTTTTATCCCTGTAAAGACCAGGCTCGGGGTGAATTTATATTTACCAAGAATAAAAAAAAGATTTGGTCATGCCTGGATTGTTCTTGGATACATAAGAAAAAAAATGTGGATAATATTTTCAAGCTCGTCCGTCTGAGCAATATAAATCCGCGTAAATCCAACCAGAAATTAAAAACTAAAAATACGGGGATAATTATCTTAGGCCATGGCTCGAAATTAAAGAAGGCAAACAATTCTTTGTGTGAAGTTGTAAAAGAAATAAAAAAACACGGCCTTGAAGTTGTCGAGCCGGCATACCTGCAATTGCATAAGCCGGTTTTGCATAAAAGCGTAAGCAGGCTCATCGCCAAAGGCTGCCGAAATATAATCATTGTTCCGTTTTTCCTTTTTATGGGCAATCATGTAAAAAGGGACGTGCCTAAGATAATTATGAAGGAAAAGAAATTTTATCCCGGAGTTAATTTTATCTATACCAGGAATATCGGCTCGGATAATAGGATAACTGACATAGTTTTGGATTGCCTAAGAGAGGTTTTGCAATGCGCGTAGAGAGAAATCCGAGGCTGATTGAAAATAAAAGTTTTGCCATAATCGAGCGGCTGCTGCCGGATTTAAAATTGCCGCGTTCGGAAAAAGAAATATTAAAACGGGTTATTCATGCTACAACCGAGTTGGATTACGCCAAAGATTTAGTTTTTGGCCCCCGGGCAGTAAAAGCAGGAATAGCTGCGATCAAAAACGGCAGGGATATAATCTGTGACGTGAGCATGGTTGAGGCAGGTATCAATAAGAAATCCCTATCTCAATTCGGCGCGAAGGTTATTTGTTCTATCAATGATAAGGACGTAGTAAGAGAGGCGGGCCAATTAGGAATAGCCAAGGCGATTGTCGCGATGCGTAAGAGCAGCCGCTTAATGAACGGCGCGATAATTGTGGTCGGTAATGCTCCGACCGCTCTTTTTGAAATTTGCGATTTAGTCAAAAAAGGCCGGGTAAAGCCGGCTTTAATAATTGGTGTGCCGGTTGGTTTTGTGGGCGCCGTAGAATCCAAAAAATATTTAACTTCCATAAATATCCCGCATATAACCAATCGTTCTAAGCGCGGCGGAAGCAGCGTGGCGGCGGCAATTACGAATGCCATGTTGAAATTGGCAGAAAGGAGGGTAGCTGATAAAAAGCAGTCGTATTAAAAATAACTGACAAAAATAATGGAATGAATAAGCGGAAAATGAGGTGAAAATCCTCTACTATCCGGTAACTGTGATGGAAACGAAAGCTAATTTATCCACTGTCTTTTATATAAATAAGGCGGGAAGGATGGCGAGTAGGCAGTCCTAAGTCAGGAGACCTTTCATTCCGAAAATCCCCAAGGAGGAAAAAATGGAAAAGTCCGCGATACTATTGTTTCTGTTTTTAATAATGTCTATATCGTTTGCGCATGGAGAGGATAAAGAGCTTGATCCTGTTTGGGGCCCGCCTTCGGCAGGGCCTGTAACTACTTGGACAGCTCCTCTTTGCGGAAAGAGAAAATTTGTTGTTCAGCCGTTCTTTTTTTATAACAGGGCACGGGGAAGCTTTAATTCAGATGGGCATTATGATTCCCTGCCTAAAGGCGATAAAAAATACCAATATCAGGAGCAGCTTTTTGCACAATACGGAGTTACTGACAGACTTGAAATTGATGGGCAGATAGTTTATCAGGAGAATTACATAAAGCAGGATGGTGTTAGTGCGCATGCGCAAGGTTTTGGCGATAGCTATCTTTTTCTCAGGTATTGCGCTTTGGAAGAGAAAGACTGGTTTCCTCATATAACAGGGTTATTTCAGCTCAAAATGCCCGCAGGCAAGTATGAAGACGCCGACCCTGATAAATTAGGAGCGGATTTAATGGGCGCAACATCCGGAGGAGGTTCGTGGGATCAGGGATTCGGAGTTGCTTTAACCAAAAGAATAAAGCCGTTCGTTTTTCACGCTGACACGATATACAGTTTTCCGCAACAAGTGTCTGTTGATGGAGCAAAGACGCGTTACGCGAATTATCTTAATTATGACTTCGGAATAGAATATTTTCTACCGAAAGGTTTCAATCTCATGTTCGAAGCCAATGGATTTTTACAGGGAGACAGAAGGGAAGATGGGAGGAAGACTCCCCATTCGAATGTTAATTATCTTACCCTTTCTCCCGGTATCGGATGGTCAAGCGATAAAATTCAAACCTTGATAGCGTATCAGCGCGTAGTGGCGGGAACGAACACCGACGCCAATGATTCGGTGGTTGTAACTTGCGTGTATGCGTTTTAAGGAAAAATATAGGCTTTTTAATATAGAGCATAAAGGGGCGCATAAATAAAAGGAGGATGAAGATGAGAACGCATAAAAAAAGGCTATTTTCAATTTTAGTTGTATTGTTTTTTGTATTTTTCATTACTCAAAAAGCATATGCAATGCACATTTCAGAAGGGATCTTGCCTCTTAAATGGGCAGGGTTGTGGTTTCTGGTAGCAATTCCCTTTCTCATCAAAGGTATTTTTGATATAAAGAAGAAGGCAAGCTTAACCCCGAGCTTTAAGCCTCTTTTAGGGTTAATAGGAGCGCTAATTTTTGTTATCTCCTGCATGCCGATACCGGTGCCAACTGCGGGAACTTGTTCTCATCCCGCCGGCACAGGGATATCGGCCATCTTAATCGGCCCGATTATGAGCATATTTGTAACTTCCATTGCTCTTCTTATTCAGGCCCTATTTTTGGCGCATGGCGGGATAACTACCTGGGGGGCAGACATTGTATCTATGGGGATAGCAGGTTCATTTGCTGCTTTTATAGCATTTAAAATATTAAGAAAGTTTAACGTTTCTTTATTTCTTTCCGGATTTGTAGCCGGACTATTGGCGGATTGGGCTACCTATATCACGACTTCTTTTGAATTGGCCTCGGCTCTTCACGGAAGTAAACCGATATTTTCACTTTTTTCTACTATTCTGGTCGCTTTTATCCCTACTCAACTGCCTTTAGGTATACTAGAAGGATTTTTAACCGGGGGAATGATTGTTTTTGTGTATAAGAGAAGGCCGGACATTTTAGCTTCTTTGGGGGTGGTAAAAGAGAATGGCGAACGTATCATAAAAGGTGGAGCCAAGATTATTGGTATTCTATTGATATCGTTATTTTTGTTCGCTAACAGCCATTCTGTATTTGCCGGAGAAAGCGCCAAATGGAGCGGAGTAGATGAGAGCGTGGTGGAAAAGGTTGCCGAAGAACATGGCCGGAGCGCCTGGACGCCATTTATCAATACTGATCAAGGCGATTTACTGCTTTTCGTTTTTCTGTTAGCGGGAGCAGCAGGCGGATTTGTAATGGGTTATAATTTCCGAAAGCTGTTTGCAAAAAAACAGGATGAAAAATGTTGATTGAAGTATTTAGCGATTGTTTCGCGCAGAGGAAAAATTATCTGACCGAAGTAGATACAAGAGCAAAAATGCTTTTTGTGGCTACGGCTATAAGCATAATACTTTTATCGCAACACGCTTACGCGCCATTGGTTATCTTTTTTTTATCTTTAGTTTTCCTTTTGAGTATCAGGATCCCGGCTAAGGTTGTTTTGATTAGATTGGTTACTCCTTTGGGCCTGGCGGGTATGGTTTTTCTTATGCAGATATTTTTTTACGGGGTGACACCTATTGTCAGATTTAATCTTTGGGGAATGCATCTGATAGGATATAAGGAAGGGCTGCTAAGTGGATCATTAATTATGGCAAAGGTTATCGGGGCTACTTCTTTAGTCGTATTTTTATCTATGACGACACCGGTAAATAAGTTGTTTAATGCAGCCCGATGGTTTAAGCTGCCTAATACTTGGATTGAAACAGCCATGTTTACTTATCGCTATATATTTGTTTTGTTAGAAGACGTGATAATCATCAGAGACGCTCAGAAAATACGTTTAGGATATAAGGGAGTGATGAGAAGCTTAAAGTCTTTAGGTGAATTAGCCGGAACAGCTCTGATCAGGGCATATGATCAATCTTTATCAATCTATGAAGCAATGGTATCGCGTGGTTATAATGAAAAAATGTTTATTACCTACACAGGAAAATTTAAATGCGCAGATATGCTGGCATCTTTTATATTCGTTGCTATTCTAACATTGCTATTGGCCTTAAATATTTATTTTAAATGAATACTGCTATTATCGAAACAAGGAGCCTTCATTTTATCTATCCCGATGGGGCGCCTGCTTTAAATGATATTGATCTTTCAATTAAAAGAGGCGAGTTTCTGGGGATTTTAGGGGCTAATGGCTCTGGTAAAACAACTTTATTAAAATTACTTAACGGATTGCTCAGCGCGACAAAAGGCGAGATTTATTTAGAGAAAGAAAAAATAAGGTCTCTGGATAAAGATTTTTTGTTTAGCAGGGTTTGCACGATGTTTCAAAACCCGGATAACCAGTTGTTTTCTCCTACTGTAGGAGAAGATATTGCTTTTGGCCCAACAAATATGGGGCTTACCGCGGAAGAAGTAAAAGAACGGGTAGATTATGCCCTTAATGCGGTAGGGCTGCCGGAATTCTTTGCTAGGGCAATCCACAATTTAAGCTTTGGCGAGAAAAAAAGAATCTGTTTGGCCGGGGTTTTGGCAATGGGGCCAGAGGTAATGTTATTAGATGAACCGACTTCTTGCCTGGATCCAATGGGAGTTAGTTCGATTATGCGGCTATTAAAGAAGTTAAATCAAGAAAAGGGAATAACAATGGTTATGGCTACGCACTCCGTGGATTTAGTGCCTTTGTTTATCGACCGTGTAATTATATTAAATAAAGGAAAAATTATACTTAGCGGGAAACCGGAAGAAATTTTTGCTCAACCCCAGGTGATCAGAAATGCTAAATTGAGATTGCCCCGTATAGGGCATTTATTTGAGATTTTGAAGAAAAAAGACGGATTTGATATTAAGGGGTTACCGCTTACCATCGGGCAGGCAAGGGAAGAATTGAGGCAAATGAAATGAATTCAGCCGGGTTAAGAAAAGGTTTTACTACCGGAACCTGCGCGCAGGCAGCGGCAAAAGGCGCTTGTATTATGTTGACGCAGCGTAAACAGCTTGGCCGTGTTGAGGTAATTACTCCTTCGGGCGTAAAATTATCTATTCGCCTTATTGATCAGGAGATCGGAGATGATTTTGCCAAATGCGCGGTGGTAAAAGACGCCGGTAGCGATCCGGATATAACCAATGGCGCCAAAATCTGCGCCGAGGTAAAATTTTTTAAAGGAGAAGGTGTAAAAATAAAAGGCGGTAAAGGCGTAGGCAGGGCTACTTTGCCGGGGTTAGCTGTAAGTGTGGGTGAGTGGGCGATTAACCCGACGCCAAGAAGGATGATTTTAGGCGAGGTATCCAGATTCCTTCCGCAAGAAAAAGGGATTGAGGTAACGATAAGCGTTCCGGATGGAGAAAGGCTGGCAAAAAAAACTTTTAACCCGAAACTTGGGATAGCCGGCGGAATATCGATTATCGGCACAACCGGTATTGTGGAGCCGAAATCACTCGATGCCTACAAGGCAACCCTTGCTCTGCAATTGGATGTTCTGAAAGCGCAGGGGTATAATGATCCGGTATTTGTTTTAGGCTATGTAGGAGAGGCCTTCTGTAAAGATAAATTAAAATTAAAAAAAGGTTCTATGATAAAAATAGGTGACCATATCGGCTTTATACTTAAGGAGTGCGTGAAGAGAAAAATAAAAAAAGTTTTATTAGCCGGGCATATCGGTAAGCTCATTAAATTAACCAGCGGCCAGTTTAACACTCATTGTGATTTCGGAGACAACCGGCTCGATTCTATCGCTGGTTATGCCGCTTCTTGCGGGGCGGATAAGAAGCTTGTCGTTAAAATTTTGTGTCAGAAAACAGCCGAGGCAGTTATACCGATTTTAAGAGAGGTGGAATTGGCCGATGCGGTATTTATGAGGATAGCCGCGGATGTGTCAAATAAATGCAGGGAATTTGTAAAAGGCAAAGTTGCCGTAAGTTGTAGTTTGCTTTCATTAACCGGAGAGCTCTTAGCTAAAACGGATGGGTTATAAGGTGTATATTATCGGCGCAGGCCCCGGGCAGAAAGATTATATTCTTCCGGTTGCCAGGCCTTATATTGAAAAGGCTGATTGTTTAATCGGAGCCAAGCGGCTCCTGAGCTTATTCCATAATCACGGGAAGAAGGAAATAATCTTTGACGGGCATCCGGGTAAGGTTATCTCCTATGTTAAGCGTTTTAAAAACAAAGAGCGTATTGTTATCCTTGTTTCCGGGGATCCGGGTATGTACAGCCCTTTGGAAAAGATCTCCCAGGTGTTTAAGAAAAACGAATACGCTGTGATTCCGGGAATAAGCACGCTACAGCTTGCTTTTGCCAGAATCGGGCAGAGTTGGTTCGACGCCAAGGTTATCAGTCTTCATGGCAGAAAAATAGATAATTTTGCGGATAAGATCAGCCCGTATCCGAAAATATTTCTGTTAACCGATGCGTCATTTTCTCCGGATAAAATCGCTGCGCATTTGCTTAAGGAGGGCGTAGAGAACAGGCGAGCAGTTGTTCTGGAGAATCTTTCTTATGCGAATGAAAAAATTTTAGATACTGATCTTAAGCATCTGGCAAAGAAAAAAGGTTTTGGTTTATGCGTGATGATAATTGAGGCAAAACTCAAGAAATCTCCTAAGCTATATGGCATTGGGCTTGGGCCGGGAGACCCTAAACTAGTTACTCTGAAAGCAAAAGAGATACTCGATAAGGTTGATATTGTCTTTGCGCCAAAAGGCAGTGAGGACGGCTCTTCATTGGCGCGCTCAATAGTTGAAGCAGTTACAGAAACGCAGAAAAATTTCGTGGAGTTGACCTTTCCCATGACAACGGATAAAACTCTTCTTGACAAATATTGGATGGATGCCGCGCGCATGATAGCGCAAGAGATACACAAAGGAAAAGAAGCTGCTTTTGTTACTATCGGAGACCCGTTTATTTACAGCACCTATACCTATCTTTTAAGGACATTAAAACGTAATTTTAAAGGTATTGATGTGGAGACTATTCCTGGCGTAAGCGCTTTTAACGCGGCTTCTTGCCGGCTGCAATTTCCGCTTGTTGAAGGCCGCCAAAAATTGGCAGTTGTGCCGGTTACAGGGGATTTAAAAGCTGTGAGGCAGGCGCTTGAGGAATTCGAGACGGTTGTGTTAATGAAAGTCGGCGCGAAATTAAATAAGGTGGTTTGCCTTTTAAAAGAAATGGGGTTAGTGAATAATGCTGTTTTGATAAGCCGCGTAGGGCATAGAGACGAGAGGATAATTCGTAATCTGGCTTTGTTTCGGAATAAAAAGGCAGGGTATTTATCCGTAATTTTAGTAAGAAAGGATTTCAAGAGATGATGGTATATTTTATCGGCGCCGGGCCCGGAGACCCTGAACTATTAACGCTAAAGGCAAAAAAGATAATTCAGGCTAGCTCAATTATTATTTATGCCGGCTCGCTGATTAATAAGGATATTTTAAAAATCGCGCCCAGGAAAGCCTTGCGTTATGATTCCAGTAAAATGGCTCTGGAAGAAGTTTTAGCGATAATGCAGAAGGAGAAACTTTCAAAAAAAATAATCGCGCGGGTTCATAGCGGAGATCCTTCGCTATACGGGGCAATACAAGAGCAGATTTCTTGGTGCCGGAAAGAAAATGTTCCTTATCAGGTTATTCCCGGGGTTAGTTCTTTTTGCGCGGCTGCTGCTGCTCTGGAGCAGGAACTGACTCTCCCGGGTATAGCTCAGACCGTTATAATCAGCCGCCTTTGCGGAAGGACAAAAGTTCCGAAAAAAGAGGATTTAGGGAAGTTAGCTTTGATTAAAGCAACGTTGGTAATATTTTTAAGTGTAGATAAGATTAGACAGGTGGTAAGGCAGCTTCGTTGCGGCTATAGTAATGATACGCCGGCAGCTGTTGTTTATCGCGCCAGTTGGCCTGATGAGTTGATTGTGCGGGGAACGCTTAAAGATATTACGGCTAAGGTTAAGCAGGCAGGTATTAAGAAACAGGCGCTTATATTTGTCGGTGAGGTGTTCGGCAAAAAGGAGTTTGAAATGAGTAAGCTCTATGATAAGAATTTTTCACATTTATACAGAAGAAAAAAATGAAGATCGCGATAATCGCTATAAATAAAGAAGGCTTAAATTTAGCAAAAAAATTAAAAGCCGGTTTTCCCAATGCTGAAATTTTTTCTAAACGGACGCCCGACAAAACCGGGTTAAAAAATTTAGTGGAGCGGGCCTTTGGCGAATATGAAGGTTTAATATTTATCGCGGCGTTTGGTATCATTGTTCGTCTCATTGGGCCTTTGGCAAAAGATAAGTTAAGCGATCCTGCGGTCGTAGGAATAGACTCCGCGGGCCGTTTTGCCATTAGTGTCCTTTCCGGGCATGAAGGCGGGGCAAATAATTTGGCATTTCTTGCGGCAGCGTGTCTGGGGGCTATACCGGTAGTAACGACAGGAAGAGAAGTGCATAAAAAATTTATTGTCGGGATAGGCTCAAGGAGAGGCATTAATGCCGAGCAAGTTAAGCTGGCGTTGCGGCGCGCATTGAAAAAGAAAAAAATCAGATTAAACGAAGTTCGTTTGGCAGCTACAATTGACCTTAAGAAGGATGAACGGGGGTTATTAAAGGCGTGCGCTGATTTGCAGCTGCCTTTAGTTTTTATTTCAAAAGGCGAGATTAAAAATTTTGAAGGCGGCGTATCCAAATCAAATGCAGCCCGGCGCCATTTGGGTGTGAATGGGGTTTGCCAGCCCTGCGCCTTATTGGCGGGAAGGAGGACAAAATTAATTCTAAAAAAAGAGATTTTCGACGGCGTAACAGTAGCAATTGCCCAGGAAAACTAAATATCGTTGGTATCGGGCCTGGAGACTTATCTCAATTAAGCAAGAGCGCTTATGATGCCATAATCGAATCTCAGGTAATCGTAGGATACACTACCTATATAAAACTTTTAGGTAAATTAATAGCGGATAAGGAAATTATTTCTTCCGGGATGACTCAGGAGATTGTCCGCGCAAACAAGGCAATCGAAAAAGCGCTTGCGGGTAAAATTGTTTGCGTGATCTCAAGCGGAGACCCGGGAATTTATGGTATGGCTGGGCTTATATTAGAGCTTTTAAAAAAAAGCGATATAGAAAAGCTGCGGATAGAGATTATTCCCGGCATAACCGCGGCATCTGCTTGCGCAAGCCTTTTAGGCGCTCCACTGGCGCAGGATTTTGTTGTTATCTCTTTAAGCGACCTTTTGGTTACGCGTAAGGAAATTGAAAGAAAACTAAAATACGCTGTAAGGGCTGATTTTGTGGTTGTTCTCTATAATCCAAAAAGTAAGAGTAGGATTAAGCCGCTTGAGCGAGCATGGAGTATTATCAGTCAATACAGATCCGCTCAAACACCCGTGGGGATAGTCAGGAATGCTTATAGAGATTATCAATATTTAAGGGTAACACAGCTTAAGAATGTAGGCCGGATAAAGGATATCGATATGGCTACGACAATTATTATCGGTAATTCACGGACGTATGTTAAAGGAAGATATATGATTACCAGCCGGGGTTATGATATAAAAAATGTTTTTCGATAAAGTATTTAGAATCACGTTTTTAATTTCTGTCCTTACTCATGGACTGGTCCTTTTACAGGCTACAAACCTCAATCCTTTTCTTCCTGCGCCGAAAAAGCAAGATATCGAAGTACGTTATATTAAAAAAAATCCCGATACTAAGTCTCCGCTTGAGGTTTCTTCCCGACCAGGCCAGCAAAGATCTCTTTCTAAGCCTAGCCCTTTTTTAAATCTGGACTCTAAAATTATTACCGGCAACCGGGTTCCTCCGCCGTATATTGAGCAGAGCAATGCTTATAAGCCGCAAGGCGTGCTGCCGAATAAACCATCAGGAATACCTAAGCCGACCTTTGCCAGCCCGGATCTAGTCGCGATAAAAAGAAAGATTGCTCTACCTCCGATACAGATGGCCAAGATCGATAATCCCAGCTACATAACTTACTATCAGATCGTCAGGGAGAAGATCCGCCGCAGTGCCTATCAAAATTACACTCAGAATGAGATCGGAGAGGTGTATATTTCTTTTATTATCTCTTACGATGGCTATATCAAAGATGTACGTTTAATTGAAGACAAAACAAACGCCAATGATTATCTAAAAAGCATTGCCTTAAAAAGCGTTAAATTTGCCTCGCCATTTCCCAATTTCCCCAAAGAGCTGGATTATCCCCAGCTATCTTTTAATATCATAATTTCTTTTGAAATAGAATAAAATCAAAAATCAAAATTATTATTGATTTAACAAGATTAACATTATAAAATGGAAAGAATAATTGAGAAGGTTCTTATGATGTCGGCCTATAGTTTTATGAGTTGGCGTTTTCTGCGCCGCCCCATAATTCTACAGTAACCTTTTAAGGCCAAATAAATACTAACTTATGTCCGAACCAACATTCACAAATAGTTTTACACAGCGCATCGAAACCTTAAACAAAAAAGAAATACTGCCGAAGTATTTTAAGGCCCCTATTTTTGGGCTTTGGGAATTAACCAATAAATGCAACCTTTCCTGTGTACATTGTTATTACAACGCTAATTCCAAGCCCTCCTCAGCGGAATTTAGCACTTCTGAAGCCCTTGAGATTGCCCGTCAGTTGGGAGAGTTGGGGGTATTCGAGGTTTACCTTACCGGTGGTGAAGCATTGCTGCGCGAGGACTGGGCGAAGATCGTCAGCAAGTTAAGGGAATACAATATACAGGTCGGTATTATTACCAATGGCACCTTGGTAGATGAGGCAGCGGCAGAAGAGATTGCGCGGCTTAAGGTAAAGTGGGTGCAGATTAGCATTGACGGCTCAACAGCTGAAATTCATGAAAAAGCGAGAGGCTTGGCAGGGAGTTGGGAAAAATCCGTCGCTGCGGTAAAACTCCTTAAAAATAAGGGCGTGCGCGTGCATGTTTCCTTTGTGCCTTCCAGCGTAAATTATTTTGATGTAGGTAATGTAATTAGGCTGTGCGCGGAAATGGGCCTGGAATATTTTGTCACGGATATGCTGGTCTTGACCGGCCGGGCTGCCTTGAATTCTGCTTCGATTGCCCTCAGTGATAAACAGTATACCGAATTTTTTAAATCACTGGATGAGTCGGCCAAGAAATATTCTGATAAAATGAGAATCATCGCTCCCTCTCCGGAAAAACAGGTCTTAAAGACTTACCTTAGCGTGCGTTCGGCGGCGCCCAATATCTGGTGCATCATTACCCCCGAAGCAACCTTGAGGCTCGATCTCCTGCTGCCTTTCACCTACGGTAATTTACGTAAGCAGCCGATAAAGCAAATTTGGGGAGAATACTTGAAGGAAGGCTGGAGGAGGCCGGAAGTAGTTTCCTTTATAAAGAAATATGAACAGCTGAAGGATTTGATTGCAGAGAGGACTATTCCATATGTCACGGAAGATATCCATTATGAGTAAACCCAGGATAGCTCCTAATTTACGCTGGAGAGTGGATGGTGAAAACGACCAGATTGTAATCGTACATAAGGATGATTTTGCGCTGCCCCGAATATTAAATCCGGTTGCCGCTAAGATTTTCCACCTTTGTGATGGCAATAATACCATTGAGGCAATCGCGGAGAAAGTAGCAGGGGAATTTGAGATTGCGGATTTCTCAATTCTTTTATCTGAAGTCAGCGAATGCGCGCGTTTATTTGTTGAAAAAGGGATATTGGAAGAATAAAACTAAGAGGGAGGTGTTGAGATGAGTGAGATTAGATCGACCATGATACCTGAGAGCCGGAAGATCAAAAAGGGGAAAGGTTTAAAAAAATATGTTTCACCCGAATCGGTTTCAATGGAGGCGTTTGCATTAAAGACTGCTGTTGGTGTTTCGCCCGCGTTGAAAAAAGAAGATAATTACATTGTTTCAACCTTATTTTAACTTAATCAATGCCGGTTAAGATTCGGCGGCTTATTTCTCAGTCGCCTACAAAAACGGTTTATGCCTGGCTTAAGGTTTTAGGCCCGCCATTTATCTTGTTGACCGTGGTTTTAACTCTGTTGGGTACGGCGATAGCCTATAACCAGGGGTGTTTTAACCTCGGTTTATTTTTGGCGGTTTTAACTGGTTCGGCTTGTATACATTTCGGCGCTAGCTGCCTGAATGACTATTTTGACTTTTTGGGTGGAACCGATAATATCAATGAAACCGTTACGCCATACAGCGGCGGCTCACGCGTCATACAGGAGAACCTGATCGAGCCGCAAACTTTGCTCAAGGCGGGTATCGGGCTATTGAGCACGGGCGCGCTCATCGGCCTGGTTTTAACCGTTCTTTGCGGCTGGCCAGTATTGGTTTTGGGTATAATCGGGATATTTTTGGCTGTCGGCTATGTCGAGCCGCGGGTTAATCTTTCCGCCAGGGGTTTAGGCGAATTAGCTGTGGTTTTAGGTTTTGGCCCGCTTTTGGTAAGCGGCGCGTATTATGCGCAGGTCCGACATTTTGACAAGGTTTCTTTATTTGCCGGTGTGATTACGGGTATCCTTGCCGGTTTGGTCCTGTGGATAAACGAAATTCCGGATTTTGAAGCAGACGATAAGACCGGTAAAAAAAATCTGGTAGTGCGTTTGGGTAAAAAAAGCTCCTCGCTAATCTTTATCTGGCTGCAACCGGCCGCTTTTGCGCTTACTTTGATAGGCCTGGCAATAAAAATCTTTCCCTTATCATGCGTTTTGGTTTTTTTGAGCGCTCCACTTAGCTTTCGAGGGGCAAAGACAGCGCATAAAAACTATATGGATGTTCAGAAACTGCTTCCCGCTAATGCTTCAGCAATCGCGCTGGTCATTGTTTTTTCTTTGCTTATGTCTTGTGGTTTTATTTTAGATAAGGTTTTTAGGTAGAGTGCGTTTTAGATTCAGTCATTTTGGTATCATCCTATAAATTATATCTTTCTGTTGTAACCTTTAATTCCCACCATTGCCTGCCGTTATTATTGACACTTTTTTAAAAAAATGGTATATTAATTATCTTAAAATCCAATAGGAAAGGAGATGATTATATTGACTCAAGTTGAAGTAAAAAGAGATGAATCTTTTGAATCTGCTTTGCGCCGTTTTAAGAAAAAGATCGAGCAGGAAGGAATTTTGCGGGAAGTCCGCGACCGTAAACATTACGAGAAACCCAGCGAACGCAAGAGAAAAAAAGCTAAAGCTAGAAAATAAGTATGGCGGCTCAAGTTAATCTTCGTAAGAGCGTTGTATCCGGACAATTTTATCCATCAAATGCCGAAGGACTTATTACTTTGATTGCTTCTTTTGCTGATAAGCGAGCGCAAAAGATCGATTGTCTGGGCGCTGTTCTTCCGCATGCCGGGTATATCTATTCCGGGAGAGTTGCCACGCAGACAGTTTCCGGAATTAAGATTAAGGAAAATGTCGTTCTTTTGGGGCCGAATCACACCGGCCAAGGCGCTGTTTTTAGCCTAATGACACAAGGCTCCTGGCAAACTCCTTTAGGAGAGGTAGAAATTAATTCTAAACTGGCAGGTTTATTTCTAAAAAAATGCCGGTATCTGGAAAATGATGTGCTGGCACATTTGGATGAGCACTCTTTGGAAGTAGAACTGCCCATATTACAGTACTTTAGCCAAGATTTTAAAATTGTTCCGATTGCCATGATGACTGATGATTTGTCTAGGCTTAGTGAGGTGGCGCAAAGTTTGGCCGAAGTAATTATTGAGAATAATCTTAAAAGTTCAACGCTGTTGATTGCTTCAAGCGATATGACTCATTATGAGTCGCAGAAAAGCGCGCAAAGAAAAGATGCTTTAGCGATTGAGGCGATAGTTGCTTTGGATGAATATAAGTTAGAAGCACAAATTAAGAAGTTAGGCCTTTCGATGTGTGGTTTTGCTCCGGTGGCGGTTTTAATCAAAACAGCCAAGCTTCTCGGGGCTCAGGGTGCTAAATTAATTAAATATCAAACTAGCGGTGAAGCTACGGGTGACTCCAGTAGTGTCGTAGGCTATGCCGGAATTACAATTTATTAAATTATGGATGAGATTAAAAAGAAAATTGATGATACTTGGAAAGAGAATGTAGAGAAAGAAAAGCAACAGGAGCCTGTGAAAGATGAATTTGTTCCTCCGGTAGCAGATTTTAAATTTTTTATCACCACTTTAACTTTGCAAGCCTCTATTGCCTTGGGGCATATGGCCAATCCGTCGACCGGTAAAACCGAAAAGGACCCTGTCCAGGCAAAATTTCTTATTGATACATTAGCTATGTTGCAGGAGAAGACCAAGGGAAATCTTACTCCAGAGGAAGCAGATTTATTAGAAAACTTGCTTTATGAATTAAGGGTTGCTTATTTGGCAAAAGACCAGGAGAAATCAAAATGATTGATAAAGAGCTGCTGGATATATTGGCTTGCCCTGCTTGCAAGGCCGATGTGGAGTTAATAGAAAATAAAATTGTTTGTAAGAAATGCGGTAAAAAATACCCGGTGCGCCAGGGAATTCCGGTAATGTTAATTGACGAGGCAGAATAATGAAAGTATTAGTTATTCACGGCCCTAATTTGAATCTTTTGGGGACAAGGGAGCCGGCAGTTTATGGGAGCGTAACTTTAGCCAAGATTAACCAGATGCTTAAGATCCAGGCTAAGAAAGCTAAGATTTCTCTGGTGATTAAACAATCCAACCATGAAGGCGCGATTGTAGATTTGATCGGTAAAGCGAAGATTAATAAATTTCAAGGTATTTTAATTAACCCTGCCGCTTATACGCATACCAGCGTAGCCGTACGCGATGCTGTAGCCGCCTGCGGATTAAACGTTGTCGAAGTACATCTTTCTAATATTTATTCCCGCGAGGAGTTTAGGCATAAATCACTGATTAGCCCGGTAGCCAGCGGCACAATCTTAGGGTTTGGCGCCAAAAGCTACGCGTTAGGTTTAGATGCCCTGCTGGATTTAATCAATAAAAAATGAATTATCGTTTAAAAAGCATATATTCTGTGTTAAAGCAGAGAAGGCTGGATGCTTTACTGGTAACTTGGCCGGCGAATATCTCATATTTGACGCAAGCGCTAAGCCGCGATTCCTATCTTTTAGTTTCTCCGCCAGAGAATATTTATTTTACTGATTCCCGTTATACTGAAGAAGCCAGGATTTTTCTTAAGGGTAACGCGCAGCTTAAAGAGTGTAATGGCTCGGCATTTGGGCAGATTGCTAAATCAATCCTTGGTTTAAAGTTAAAAAAAGTAGGTTTTGAGGAGAGGTATCTGCCGTTTGCGGAATTAAGCAAGGTTAAGGAATACGCGCCAGGAAAATTTGATTTAATTCCTACCCATAGTCTAGTTGAAGACAAAAGAGCTATTAAAGACTCTCAGGAGATTGACAAACTACGCCAAGCCGCCGACATTACTGCTTTGGCCCTAGAGCATATTCAGCAGTATTTGGTTCCGGGGGTAAAGGAACTAGAAATTGTCGGAGAGCTTGAGCGCTTTATCAGGTATCAGGGTGCCAGAGCTGCCGCATTTGATATAATCGTGGCCAGTGGCCCGAATTCCAGCCAACCGCACCATTCTTCCGGAGAAAGAAAGCTTAAAGACAATGAACCCGTGCTTATCGATCTGGGAGTTGATTACCAGGGGTATAAATCTGACTTGACAAGGGTTTTCTTTTTGGGTAAAATAAATATTCTTGCGCGTAAGGTCTATGCTATTGTTCTCGGCGCTCAGGAAGCGGCGATTAAAAGAATCCGTCCTGGCGCAGAAATGGCTGAAATTGATAGGGTTGCGCGAGCTTATATCGCTAAAAAAGGTTACGGAAAATATTTTACCCATAATCTCGGACACGGATTTGGTTTAGAGGTACATGAAGATCCCAGAATCTCCGGTAATGAAGCCAGCGCGGTTAAACCCGGGATGACTTTTACGGTAGAACCGGGAGTATATTTGCCCGGTAAATTCGGAATAAGAATTGAGGATATGGTCTTAATCACCAGGAAAGGGTGCGAGGTGTTAAGTGGCTCTGTCAATAAATGAGATCAAATCAGGGGTAACGATTTTAGTCGAAGGCAATGTCTATGTTTGTCTTGACGCTCAACATGTCAAACCCGGTAAGGGCGCGGCTTTTGTGCGGGCGCGCCTGCGTAACATGAAAAATAATAATATTCATGAGAAAACTTTTCGCGGAGACGATAAGATTGAACAGGCATTTATCGAGGAACGTAAATTACAATACCAGTATTCCAGCGGCGGGATGTTTCATTTTATGGATACCGAGAATTTTGAAGAGATTGCCATAACCCAGGAGAGTGTCGGTGATAGTGCTAAACTTCTAAAGGACAACCTGGAAATTCAGGGCTATTTTTATGAGGGGGAGACCTTATCCATAACTTTACCTAATTTTATTGAGTTCAATATTATAGAGACTGAGCCGGGTATAAAAGGTGATTCATCCAAAAGCGGGAATAAACCTGCTACAGTGGATACCGGAGCGATTATTCAGGTCCCTTTATTTATTAATTTGGGTGATAAGATTAAAGTAGATACGCGTACCGGTGGCACTTATGTTGAGAGGATTAATTAAATGAATATTAAAGAAATCAAAGAGATGATTAATTTGATGAATGAAAACGGTTTGGCAGAGCTTGAGGTTGAGAAGGATGATATGCGTATCCGGCTTAAGAAAACAGCCAGTGGTTTTGAAAGTTTCGAGGGGCCGCTGGTTTTGCAAGGCCAGGGCGCAGTTAATCAGCCTAAGCCCGTAAGTGCGCAGGAGCCTGTAGAGAAGAGCGAAATTAAAACCGTTGAAATTAAATCTCCGATGGTAGGGACTTTTTACCGTTCACCGAATCCGGAGGCTCCCGCTTACGCGGAGGTCGGCCAAATTATTGAGCCGGGTCAGGTGATTTGTATTATTGAAGCGATGAAGTTGATGAATGAGATAAAATCGGAGATTAAGGGTAAAATCCTGGAAGTATTGGTAGATAACGCTGAGCCGGTAGAATTTGGCCAGCCTTTGTTTCTTATCGAGCCGCTTTAGAAGTGTACTCCTCGCTTAACCATGAGAAAATTTCTTTAGAAATTTTCTCCTAAGCCGGGATTAACTCGCGCGTTAACTTACTAACATTAACGTGTTCGTAAGTTAAGCGCTCATAAAATGTTTTCTAAGATTCTCATTGCTAATCGAGGCGAGATCGCCTTAAGAATAATTCGTGCCTGTCATGAGATGGGCATCCGCACTGTGGCTGTCTACTCTCAGGCGGATCGCAATAGTTTGCATGTACGTTTTGCCGATGAAGCAATCTGTATCGGCCAGGCATCCTCCAGTAACAGTTATTTAAATATTCCCGCGATTATTAGTGCTGCTGAAATTACCGATGTCGAAGCTATTCATCCGGGGTATGGATTTTTAGCTGAGAATGCTCACTTTGCCGAAATATGCCAATCTTGTAAGATTACCTTTATCGGCCCGACTCCTGAAAATATGCGCCTGATGGGAGACAAAATGGCGGCGCGTAACACAATGCAGAAGGCAGGCCTGCCGATTGTTCCCGGAAGCCGCGCAATTATAAAAAATAAAGAAGAGGCGCTTAAGACGGCTAAGTCAATTGGTTACCCCATAATTATCAAAGCGGCTGCCGGCGGCGGCGGCAAGGGGATGCGCATTTGCCATAATGATTTAACTTTAGTCTCCAGTTTATTAACCGCTCAAACCGAAGCCGAAGCTAATTTCGGAAATTCCAGCGTTTACATTGAAAAATATATTGAAAGGCCGCGCCATATTGAAGTTCAGATTATTGCCGATTCTTCCGGGCATATTATTCAGCTTGGTGAAAGAGACTGCAGTATTCAGCGAAGGCATCAGAAATTGCTGGAAGAGTCTCCGTCTCCTGCGGTAGACAGCAAGATGCGCCGCAGGCTGGGAGAATTAGTTTTAAAAGGAATGAAATCTATAGGTTATGTTTCCTGCGGAACGATTGAGTTCTTACTGGATGAGAAAACCGGCAATTTTTATTTCATGGAGATGAATACTCGCATTCAGGTGGAGCATCCGGTTACCGAAATGGTCAGCGGTATCGACCTGATCAAGGAACAGATCCGCGTAGCCGCCGGAGAGAAACTTAAATTTACCCAGGATAGTATCCAGCTTAGGGGAGCCTCAATTGAATGCCGGATCAATGCCGAGGATCCGGATAATAATTTTATGCCTTGCCCCGGAAAGATTGAAACTTTAATCCTTCCCGGTGGCCCGAATGTGCGCGTGGATACGCATATTTACGCCGGTTATGAAATCTCTCCTTATTATGATTCTTTGGTGGCCAAGATCATTGTTCATGGCGCTAACCGCCAGGAAGCAATCAAAACTATGCGCCGGGCTTTAGCTGAATTTTATATTGCCCCGATTAAAACCACGGCGCCGTTTCATCTTAAGTTAATGGACAATCCTTTATTTAGAAAGGGTGATATTTCGACGCATTTTGTGCAGGATCTTTTGGCTAATGAAGGGAAGGCGGGATAGATGAACCGTGATGAATCAAGAAATGATCTAGGAGTGGTCAGGATTCACAAGAATGTAATTTCCTCCATCTCTTCGATAGCGGCCCTGGAGATCGAAGGGGTTAAAAGTGTGGGTAAGAATTTAAAGAGCAGTTTGCTGGAAGTTATCGGACAGAAATCTTTCTCGGCGATTAAAGTGGATATCTCTAAGAATGAAGAAGTAAGGGTGGAAGTCCCTTTGATAATTAAATATGGTTATAATATTCCTGAGGTCGCTGGCCGGGTCCAGGAAAATGTCCGCCAGGCGCTGGAAAAAATGAGCAATCTTACTTTAAAAGATATTAATATAAATGTGCGGGGTATAGAAAGGGGCTAGCTATGAGATTTCTTACCGTATTAGGAATTGTATTTTATGCGGCGGCGATTATTGTCATCGGTTTGGTTTTTATTGCATTTTCATTAAATTTGTTGTTGCCCCAAGATATTAATAATTTGCTTACTTTTGCCCAGAGCAACCAGAATACCCGAATCGTTATCGGATTAAGCGGCGTGCTTTTAATTTTAATCAGCATATCATTCGCTCAGATTATTTTAGGCAAATTCCAGAGAGAGCGCACAATTGCTTTTGCTACATCCAGCGGCCAGGTGACTATTTCTCTTTCGGCGGTGGAGGATTTAATCCGTCGGCTCGCTGGGATAATTCCTGAGGTAAAAGAATTAAGGCCGAATGTTGTCGCCAATAAAAAGGGCATTATCGTCGATATGCGCGTAGTTTTACGGAGCGAGGCAAATATTCCCGAGCTCACCAGCCGCCTGCAGGATATTGCTAAATCTAAAATTCAGGAGGTCCTGGGCCTGGAAGAGCAGATCATTATTAAAATTCACGTGGCTAAGATCGTGCATGATGAAAAAGATAATCGTAAGAAAAAAGATTCTGATAAAGATGATTTCTCAACAATACCGTTTAGCGGGTATGGACGGGTTTAAGAAAGGAATAAGGAGATGTTAAAGATAGGTATTTTAACAGGTGGAGGGGATTGTCCGGGGCTAAATCCTGTTATTCGGGCAGTTGTGCGTAAAGCGTTGTTGGAAGGTTATGAAATCGTTGGAATTAAAAATGGTTGGAAAGGTCTAGTTGAAAATGACACAATGCGTTTAGATATTAATATTGTATCCGGTATTCTGCCCAAAGGTGGCACAATTTTAGGCACCAGCCGCACTAATCCTTATAAAAAAGAAGGCGATTTGCAAAAGGTTAAGGATAATTTTAAGAAAATGGGTTTAGATGCTTTGGTTGCAGTTGGCGGCGAAGACACTTTGGGAGTTGCTTCTAAACTGGTTAAAGACGGTATCCCGAATATTGTGGGAGTTCCTAAAACTATTGATAATGATTTATCGGCTACAGATTATACTTTTGGTTTTGATACGGCTTTAAATGTAGCGATGGAATGTATCGACCGCTTGCATACTACCGCTGAAAGCCATCATCGGATTATGGTGGCCGAAGTTATGGGTAGGCATGCCGGTTGGATTGCTCTGGAGGCGGGTATTGCCGGGGGAGCGGATGTAATTTTGATTCCGGAAATTCCGATTGATCTGGATGAGGTTTGCAATGTAATTAAGAAGAGGCATGCGCGAGGCAAGACTTTTAGTATCGTTGTAGTCTCTGAAGGCGCGCAGTTTAAAGGACAGGATCTGGTGCTGCAGGAAAAAAAGCTGGATGCTTTCGGCCATGTTCGGCTGGGCGGCGTAGGGGAGGAATTAGCCGCGCATATTGAAAAACGCACTGGTTATGAAACTAGAGTTAGTGTTCTGGGCCACATCCAAAGAGGCGGTTCACCGACTGCTTTTGACCGCGTATTGGGTACCCGTTTTGGGGTCAAGGCCGTGGAGTTGATTAAGAATAAAAAATTCGGCAGAATGGTAGCTTTAGCCGGCATTAAAATTATTGACGTATCTTTAGATGATGCGGTGAAGGCTTTAAAAACGGTGGATATGGAGCTTTACGATATTGCCAAAGTATTTTTTGGCTAAGGTGTGGGCACCCGACGATAACCGGTATTGCGTCGGTGTCCTCCACGTGGAGGAAAAATGCGCGAAAGAATAAAAGATATACTTTTAGAAAGTATCCAGGTTAAAGAAGAAATTTTACGTAACCAGGTTGAATCTATTTATAATATCGCTCACTTGATGATAGATTGCCTGAGGAAGGATGGCAAGGTAATCGTGTTTGGTAATGGCGGCTCAGCCAGCGACAGTCAGCATATTGCCGCCGAACTTGTCGGGCGTTTTAAAAAGGACCGTTCTCCGTTAGCCGGTATTGCTTTGACCACCAATACGTCAATACTTACTTCTTTGGCTAATGATTATGGTTATGATGTAGTTTTTTCTAGGCAGGTTGAAGCTTTAGGTAAGAAGAATGATGTAGTTTTAGGTATATCTACCAGCGGAAAAGCTAAAAACGTAGCTTTAGGAATTAAACAAGCTAAAAAGATGGGGATTAAAACCGTAGCCTTAAGCGGGGGAGATGGCGGGGATATCGTAAAATTGGCGGATGTATCTTTAGTGGTCCCGTCTAAGGTAACTGCCAGAATCCAGGAAGCGCACATTACTATTGCCCACATAATATGCGAAATGATCGAACAGGAACTTTGTCAGGAACAAAAATAATTTCGCTTTCCAGTCTTAAACGTAAGGTTAGGGCTCTTAAGCAAAAAGGCAAGCGCATCGTTTTTACTAACGGTTGCTTCGATCTTTTGCATTTTGGCCATGTTAAATACCTGCAAGACGCTAAGCGCAAAGGTGATTATTTAATCGTAGCCGTAAATAGCGATACCTCAATTAAAAAAATTAAAGCTAAAGGCAGGCCGGTTATCGGCCAATCTGACCGCTTAAAGACGATCGCCGCTTTATCTAGTGTAGATTTTACGCTTTTATTTAGCCAGGATACGCCGCTTAAGCTAATTAAAGCGCTTAAGCCGGATATTTTAATCAAAGGCGCCGACTGGAGCAAAGAAAAAATCGTGGGTGCGGATTTTGTGCAAAGTTACGGTGGCCGGGTTGAGACCGTAAAATTAGTTAAGCATCGATCCACTAGCGCATTGATCGAAAAAATTGTCAAAAATTTCTCATAAAAATAATATTTACCGCATCATTGATGCTAACCTGAACCGGGCCAAAGAGGGCTTACGCGTTTGCGAAGAGATAACCCGGTTTATTTTGGATAACCATAAATTTACAGCTCTTTTTAAGAAATTCAGGCATCAGCTTGACGGGGATGCCCGTAAAATTTATCCGGTTGTGATTTTGCTTAGGCAACGCAGGAGTGATACTGATGTGGGAAGATTCAATTCCAGCGGCGAGCTCAAGCGTAGTAACTGTAAGGATATCTTTGGGGCTAATATTCAAAGGGTTAAGGAATCTTTGCGCGTTCTGGAAGAATTTAGTAAATTAACCGATCCTTTGGCTGCTAAAAGTTTTAAACAGCTTAGGTATAAAGTTTATGAAATCGAGAAAGCGTCTTTTAAAGAAATCTCAGCTTTATCTGATTCTCGATAAGCCGACGCTAGCTAAGCGTTCTTTAAAAAGTATTTATTCCGCTGTATCCGGCGGCAGGCTCGGTTTGATTCAATTGAGGGATAAGCGATCGGCTAAATCCGAGGTATTGAGTTTAGCGGTTAAACTTTCTCAGCGCCTGAGCAAGACTAAAACGCTCTTTATAGTTAACGATTATCTTGATCTGGCTGTTGCCAGCGGCGCCGATGGCCTGCATTTGGGCCAAACAGATATGCCGCTAAAGCAGGCCAGAAAAATATTAGGTAAGGATTATATAATCGGAATCTCTTGTCATAATTTTGCCCAGGCTTTAAAAGCTCAAAAGCAAGGGGCAGATTATATTGGTATCGGGCCGGTCTATGCTACGGCTACCAAGCCTGAATACAAGCCGATAGGTTTAGAAATATTGCGCCAGCTCAAAGATAAAATAAAAATTCCTTATTTTGCTATCGGGGATATTGGCTTAAAGAATGTTAAAGAGATTATTGCTGCCGGGGCAAAACGTATCGCGGTTTGCCGGGAAATTTTAAAAGCCAAAGATCCCAAAGCAGTGGCGAATCAATTATTTAAGAACTTAAAATAAATGACACAATTAGAATCCGCTAAAAAAAATATAATTACACCGCTGCTGCGCCGCGTTGCCCGCTTGGAAGGGCTAACTTGTAGCGCGCTGATGCGCCTGGTGGCCCAAGGCAAGGTAGTTATCCCTTTAAATATCAATCATAAAATAAAAAAACCCTGCGCGGTAGGCAGCACTCTTTCCACTAAAATTAATGCGAATATCGGTACCTCTACCGATGAATCTAAGCTTACGGAAGAAATTAAGAAATTAAAAGTAGCTATAAAACATGGCGCCGATGCGCTAATGGATTTAAGTGTCGGTGGCAATCTTGCTAAAATAAGGCAGGCGGTTTTAAAATATTCCAGCGTCCCGGTAGGCACGGTTCCGGTTTATGAAGTCGCGGTTAACGCTCAGGAAAAAAATAAAAATTTTCTTAAGTTTAACGCTCAGGATATGCTGGCTATTTTGGAGAAACAAGCCAAGCAGGGGGTGGATTTTTTTACCATCCATAGCGGGGTAACCCAAGCCAGCTTAAAGATTTTAGAAAAACAAAAAAGATTGATGGGGGTGGTTTCGCGCGGGGGCGCAATTATTGCCAGCTGGATAAAATATCATAAACAGGAAAATCCTTTTTATTCGCACTTCGATGCTATTTTGGATATCGCTTATAAATACGATGTAACTTTAAGTTTGGGCGATGGGTTAAGGCCGGGTTCGATTTTAGATGCTACGGATAAAGCCCAGATTGCTGAGCTAAAAATTTTAGGAAAATTGGCTAAACGCGCCTGGGCCAGGGGTGTTCAGGTAATGATTGAGGGGCCGGGCCATGTTCCGCTAGATCAGATTGAAAAAAATATCGCTTTAGAGAAAAAATATTGCTCTGGCGCGCCTTTTTATGTTTTAGGGCCGCTGGTTACCGATGTTGCCCCGGGGTATGACCATATTACCTCGGCAATCGGAGGAGCAATCGCCGCCAGTTGCGGAGCGGATTTTCTTTGTTATGTCACACCTGCCGAGCACCTGCGCCATCCCACGCTTAGCGACGTGCGCGAAGGAGTAATTGCCAGCCGGATTGCCGCTCATGCCGGAGATTTAATTAAACGCAAGAAGATTGCCATTGAATGGGATCGCAATATATCAATTGCCCGAAGAGCCCGGGATTGGAAAAAACAGATTCAGCTATCGATTAATCCGGATAAGGCCAGAGAGTATCGCTTGAGTAGCAAGCCTAAGCTTGCAAAAGTGTGTACGATGTGCGGGGATTATTGCTCGATCAAGTTGATGGATGAGTGCCTGCCTGCCGGCAGGCAGGTTTTGCGAGCGTAGTTCAGTGGCAGAACACTAGCTTCCCAAGCTAGATATGGGAGTTCGATTCTCCTCGCTCGCTTTAAATAATTGTGGCGGTTCCCTGCCTGACGGCAGTCAGGGATTCCGCTCACCCGCTTATAGATCAAGATGAAGAGTATTATTATAATATTTATAGTTTTAATGCTTGCCGGATGCGCGACGCAGGCTCCTTATACCGGGCCGGTTTTGCCTGTAGCGACTCAAGCAATTTCAGGTATGCATCATCGGGTAGAGGCAGGCCAGACTCTTTGGACGATATCTAAGCTTTATAACGTAGATATTGATGAGATCTTATCCGTAAATCATATTTCCGAAGAGGCAAAAATTGAAATAGGGCAGCTGCTTTTAATTCCCGGCCCTAGCAAGCGGCAGAATATTACTGTTAAATCCGGTGGTGATGATTTTATTTGGCCGCTTAAGGGCAGAGTGATCGCCGGCTTCGGTTTGAATTATCGCAATTTGATGAATAAAGGAATTAATATTCAGGCCTCAATGGGGGCGCAAGTTTACGCCGCCAGAGCAGGAAGAGTGGTTTTTTGCGCCGATAATTTTGGCAATTTCGGTAAGATGGTAATTATCGACCATGGAGACGGCTTACGTAGCGTGTATTCCCGGGTTTCCCAAATTTATGCGCGCTTAGGTGATTCCGTGCAAGGTGGCTCGATGATCGGCAGTGTCGGAACAAGCACCAGAGATAAGAATAGTTATTTACACTTTGAAATACGCAAAGGCGCAATACCTCAAAATCCGTTATTCTATTTACCATGATCAAAGACAGATTTTTCGACCGTAAAAATTATATTCAGATTCTAGAAAAGCGCGTCAGCAGCTTAAAGGAAGGCTACCGGCAGAATATTGCTATTATCGGCGAGGAAAATGTCGGCAAAACCAGTATCGTTACTAAGTTTCTAGCCCACTTTTATGATGTGCGGATTATTACTGTTTATTTGGAAGTTCGGCCTGAATCTTTGGATGATTTCGCTAAGAGATTCATCGGAGCGTTGCTTTATAATTTTCTTTTAAATAGCGGTTTGCCCTTAAAAGAAGACCTGGATTATCTGATAGCAAAGTCGGTTAAATTTATACCTGCGACTACGCAAAAGATAAATTTTATATTAACGGAATTAGCGCGTAATAAAAAAATTAATATTGTTACGGAGCTTTTTGACCTGCCGGAGTTAATTCATCAGGAGACCGGTAAATTTACGGTTTTGTTTCTGGATGAGTTCCATAATCTTGAAAGTTTAGGGGTCAAGAATTTATACCGGGAATGGAGTAAGCTGCTGATTGTACAAAAAAATACGCTTTATTGCATCAGTAGTTCTATGATGTTTAAAGCCAGGGTAATTCTTTCTAAGCAGCTTTCATTGTTATTTGGTAATTTTGAGGTAGTTTGTATTGAGCCTTTTGATATTCATACCAGCGGCCGCTTCCTTGACCAGTACTTGCCTAGCTTAAAGTCAAAAAGCGGATTAAAAGATTTTATTATTAATTTTACCGGGGGCTATCCGTTGTATCTGGAATTGATTGCGGATGCCTTATCCAAAAAAGATGCTGCCCAGGACTTAGCTGATGTTTTAGAAGACCTGTTGTTTAATTCTTCCGGTATTCTCAATCAGAGATTTTCTAACTATATCAAACGTTTTCTAGACCTGGCGGCAAGCAATGATTATATTTCGATACTTTATCTGATTGCCAGCGGTCGCAATCGGATCAAGGATATCGCCCACATCTTACATAAACAAAAAAAAGAATTACTCGTTAGAATTAATTACCTGTTGGAACTTGATGCTATTACCAGAAGCGGGGATTTTCTTAAAGTTAGCGACCGACTATTTGCCTATTGGATGCGTTTTGTGCATCATGAAAAGCTGCGTTCATTGTCTTTTGATGCCAAGAATCAAAAAGAAAAATTCCGCGATAATATTGTCGAATTAATCTCGGAGTTTTCCAAGCAGGCTGCCAACCCGCTGACTAACCGTATTTTTGAGTTGCTGCATTTATTTGAAGATGACCTGATGCAAATTGAACGTAAAAAAGTCAGGCTTAATCATTTCCGGGAGATCAAGCCGCTGGTGTTTAACCACCGTTTTTTAAAAGATGGTTTATTGGGCCGTTCCTCGGAGGCGCTGTGGATCATGGCGATTAAAACGGAGGCGCTTACCGAGAGTGATATTGCTGATTTTTCTAAAGAGTGTAAAAGATACCATCATAAATCGCAGCGTAAAATTATAATCACCTTAAAAGAAGTTGAGCCTAATGCCCGTTTAAGGGCGCTTGAGGAAAAAATTTGGACCTGGGATTTAAACAATTTAAACCAGATCCTGGATTTATTTTCTAAACCACGGATAATTGCATGAAAATCGGTGTAATTTCGGATACTCATATTCCTGATGTATTTGAGCATATCCCCCAGGTAGTTTTAGATGCTTTTAAGCAGGTGGATATAGTTATGCATGCCGGAGATATGGTGAGTTTAGCGGCAGTAGATGAATTAAGAGCGGTTTGCTCAAGAGTTGAAGCTGTATCCGGCAATATGGATTTTCCGGAAGTGGCCAGGAAATTTCCGCAAAAACAAGTTTTTAGTATTCAGGGTTTTAAGCTGGGCCTTATCCATGGAAGCGGTGCGCCGGTAAATCTTAGAGAGCTTCTTAAGGATGCTTTTAAAAACGATAAGTGTGATGTTATTATTTTCGGGCATTCGCATCTAGCCATGAACAAGCTTGTGGACGGGGTATTATTTTTTAATCCCGGCAGCGCCACCGACGGCCTTTTAGAAGGTAAATCTTACGGAATAATTGAAATAGATAAACAGATTAATGCCAGGATAATTAAAATT
>ERZ1292640.169-Hain-H43-02um-R1-169-length-53009-cov-13_pt1 | contig 53009 bp, 32 predicted proteins | sample MGYA00564404_ERZ1292640 | MGnify/ENA primary metagenome ERZ1292640 (study PRJEB36523, sample SAMEA6512636) | groundwater metagenome | collected 2019-01-08 | study: AquaDiva: Metagenomics assemblies of 32 groundwater samples | reverse complement strand
ATTATTCATATTATAAAGGTGATTCCGGGAAGCAGTTTTCCGGGTAAGGAGAGTTCGCACTTTACAATTTGGGCTTTTTGGAAAAAATAAGCCGGAGCTGTTTCCGGCTGGTAGAGATATTGAAGTTTTTTGCAAGCGCCAAGGCGAGGCCTTGGAGAGAAAGGAGAATGGTTATGTTTAAGCAAGGTTTGTTGATTCTAGTTTTGGCTGTTTGCCTCGTGGTAAGCGTTGAGGCGGCAGCGGCGACGAGTTATGAAATCGGGACGCCGGTAGAAATCGCCAGTTCGGTTCTGGGCATTTACAATCCGGTCTATGACAGCACCGGACAAAAAGTGGCGTGGACGGAAGTTGGCTGGGACGGCGTGGAGGGAGGGCAAACTTGGTTGGAAATTTGGGTTTGCGATCTCAATAAGCCGGAAGAGAAAACACGAGTCGCAGATCAAAAGGCGTTAGTTCGCTACGGCGCGCCGGCTTGGTCGCCTGATGGGTCGTATATTTTCTTTACTTCCCAGAAGTACGCGACGGCCGAGTTGCCGGACAAATGCGTGATTTGTAAGGTGGATGTGGCAACCGGCGAAGCGACCGACGCGCTAAAGCCAAGCGACGTGGGGTTTAGCGATGACTCCTATGATATTAGAACTCCATTTGTCGTATCGACGCCTTTGGGTTATAAAATACTAATTATTGTTATTAGTTGGATTAACCCATCAATGCCGTATACAGAAGGAGTTTACTATTTAAGCGTGGATAATGGAGGTGCTATAAATTATATCTCTATTATTCAATTAGTGGAACCATCAACATCCGTATTAGTGGTGGATCCGGTTTTATCTCCTGATGGAGATAATCTTTTTTTAGTAACTCCTTTAACAGCGCGTCAAGCTTTGATAAACTTTTTGTATGGGGTTAGTAATGTAGTGGCGGGCGGCAACCCCATATCAGATAGCGGCCCTAATTGGATGTGGTTTTATCCCCGCACTTGCTACACCATGAATCCTCGCTTTTCCCAAGACGGAAAGCTTGGATTCTTTTCAAGGGATATGAACTGCGTTTTTAATGAAACTCAATGGAATGTCTTAGACGCCAACTTTGACATCAATGTTTTCACCGTCCAAGACGTAATTACCACAGACGGTTATCCCACCATCTACACCATACCCTCCCCCGGCAATCAAGGACCATTCGCCGTATCTCCGGGTGGGACGCGGCTGGTGTATGCCACTTTTACGGATTACACGCCGGAAAATCCAAGTCGGCTGTATCTGGCGACCTTGACCATTACCCAAGACCAGGAATTGGATGACTCAAGCGCCACGGTGGGTGATTTTACGCTCGCTGACGGTTCGGGAACAGAGCTTTTTATTCCTGACCAAACAGTTGTCAACGGCCTGGCTAAAGCCGGACTCTTATCCATCACCTGCTACACGCCCATCACCCCTTTGGAAGAGGTTTCCTTGGCGGTGGCAGGTGGCGTAGTTTTGGTAAGGCGGTCTTTCAGCCCCGGTGGCATCACCTTTGTTCCGCCGGCAGGGAAAAATGTCACTCTGACAATTCACTACACTGACGCGGAAGTTAAGGGTATTGACGAAAATTCACTCACTATTGCGGAGGCATCAACGGCGGCCAAGGCACCCGGTGGTCTACTAAGCACCGCTGCTACTCTTGAAGACCCGGTTATAATTGAGCGCGACCCGGCCAACAACAGGATCGTCGCCTCCATTTCCGGATTTACCGCTCCGGCCAAAGCAGGCGTTGGTTCCGAATTCGTGGTGGTGAGTTATACGACGCCGATTTGGTCTGGTCCGGGCGTGCCGACTTCTACCGCCGTTGGACTGGTTGCGTTGTCGGTTTTGTTAGGCGCCGCATCCTTTCTCGTGGCTCGCCGTCTAACCAAAAAAGCCCAATAACGCCTTTAATCGATAGTTCGATTTGAGGTAAGCGCATTTTTTAGAGCCGTTCACGGAAGAACGGCTCTTTTATAATTTAGAATTATTTGGAATTTGTGATTTTGAATTTGTAATTTAGTTCTGTTATAATATTATCAAATTGATTATTAACCCGGAGGGCATGAAAAAAATATTTCTCCTGTCTGTTATCCTGCCGATTTTTTTGTTGGCCGGATTTTTTGTTTTTATGGATTCTGTCAGAGCTTCCGAATATTATGACACTTTGCCGGCGGAGTGTTCCAATTTTAATCCCAGGGACAATCTGACGCAAGATGAAATTTTTTGGTATGACGGCGAGCGTTTCAGATTTTCTTTTACGCCAGTCAAGACATTTTGTACCAGTTGGAAGCGGTTTTATTATTCTTCTTTCTGGGTTGACGCGGTTCTTCAACAGCTCTGGGTGAAGGGGGACTACGGAATTAGCGAACCGAGTTTCGGTTTTATAGACGATCCGAGCGATTTTCTCGGATTTGCCATAAATGAAGAAAGGTATTTCAAATGGGAGGCAGGCCGCCGGTACGACACTTACTTGTCCGCTAACTTTGCTGATGCCAGGTATTATTGGAATGTCCATAATGAGTTTGAAAGTTTGATTAGGAGAGGCTGGACCGAAGAGGATTTTACTGAAGGCGCGACGGTTTCTATCTATACATTTGATATTCAATTTAACAGGCGTTGGAATTTAAAAAATTTCATTATTGATTTTTATTACTTGCCTCCGCAAGAAAGAATTGATCCGGTGATTTTAATTCCCGGGATTTTGGGGAGCTGGGAGGTGGGCGGCAGATGGTTCATTGATCCGATTTTTCACACTTACGATAACTTAATAGAGGCCCTAATTGGCGCGGGCTACCAGGAGGACGGATTATTGGTTGATGAGCCGAATCTTTTCACTTTTCCTTATGATTGGCGATTGAGCAATACCACGACTGCCGAATTGCTTCGGGTAAAAATCCAAGAAGTGAAGGATATTACCGGCAAGGATAAAGTGGATCTTGTCGCTCACTCCATGGGCGGATTGGTAGCGCGCGCCTATATCCAAGGCGATGATTATCAGGATGACGTGGACCAAGTGATTTTTTTGGGCGCGCCGCACCGGGGGGCGCCGGAAAGTTATTTGAAGTGGGAAGGGGCGTATTTTAAAGGCACTTACGGAGTAATTCAGAAATATATTTTTCAAATAGAAGCGGCAATGAATGGTTATTTTGATTTAGTGAATTATATCCGCGAAAAAGTGCCAGCTGTCGGCCAGTTGTTGCCGATTGACGATTATCTGAAAGATAAGCAGACCGATGAAAGTTATATTTTAAGAGATTATCCGGAAAATTATCCAGTTAACATTTTTTTGGAAAATTTAAACAATGACGGGAATTTGGAAAAATTAAAGCAAAGAGCGGACGCGACCAATATCGTGAGTAATATCGGTGCGACTAGTACTACGAATTATATTAAAGTTATCACTGACCCAAATCCGGCTGATAATAAGTGGCTAGATGGGTATCCGGAAGATATTGATAAAAATTTAAGCAGTTTGGAAACCGGCGCGGGCGACGGCACAGTGCCGTATTCAAGTGCCAATAGTCTGTCAAGCGTCGACATGATTGAGATAAATAGCGGCAATCACAATGAGCTTCCGACCGTGGCGCAGAAAGATATCATTGAAATTTTGACCGGCGAACGGCCGGAAAATTATTTTAATGATAAGATAACCGCCTCTTTCAGGCGCTGGACGATTTTCCGCGTTTATTCGCCGGTGGATTTTGTCGTCATCGCCCCTGGTGGCCGGCGAGTGGGCAAGGATTTTGAGACTGGCGCCGAAGTCAATGAAATTCCCGACGCGTTTTACAGCGGCTTTGATTCCAATATGGAGTTTGTCCTTATCCCCAATCCTGAAGACGGCGAATATGAAGTGGAGCTTCAAGGAGTAAGCGGCGGGGGAGAGTATTTGTTTGCGTTTGATTTTATTGATGAGGATCAGCCCGAACGCGGCGCGCAGGCGTCCTCCGCCTCCTATGTTTTAGACGGTTTTATTGACTCGTTTAAAATTGATTTTTTCCGTGCTTCATCTTCGGCCGAAATTGAATCAGAAATTGATTTTGCCCGGATAATTGAATTAGTCAATATTCTTTTTGAGCGGGGCGAGATAAAGAATCAAGCCGCGAGAAATATCTTGACTGTTGATTTGGCGCGTTTAAGCGAGAAATATGATAAAATAATAAACAAGGATGATGAAGAGGATAAATTAGACAAGCTTCAACTAAAGATTGAAGCCAAACTCATTGAAAGAGCGCTGGATTCGTTTGAAAGCCGGGGCTGGATAACCGATGTCGCCAGAAATGTTTTATCCGCCAATTTAGAACTCTTAATTGATAAATTAGATTGAGATGGTTACGAAACTATTTTGTTTATAAATTTAGGATTTTTCGAGCGAGGCGAGGAGGACCAGCAAAAAGATTTGAATCGTAGCCGTAGCTACGGTGAAAATCTTTTTGCGCCAGTCCGACAAAGCCGCAGCCGAAAAAGACAGATTTAGAAAAAATATAGTTTTGTAACCATCTCAATAAAACTATGATCAAAACAAAACTGTCAACCGGCATAAAAACCGTTTATGTTTATCTGTTGGCTATATTTGCCGCGGCCGTTTTTTCATCTCCTTTTAGAAAAATTTATGATATCTTTGTATTGGAAAAATCAAATGTAGGGTATGGTTTTTTTTCCGGAAGAAATGAGGAGCTAATAGTGGGTGGTTTAATTTTTTCATTTTTGTTTTTTTTGGCTTTATTTGTCTCAATTTTTATTGAGGAAAAAAAATGGTTGATTTGGTTGATTGGTATTATTTTGCCAATTACTATTATAATTCAACAGGAGAGTGATTACATTCTATGGTCAATAATTTTCACTCTCGCCGGCTTTGTTCTCGGCTGGTTGATTAGGTTTATCTATAAAAAAATCAAAAAATAGGAAATAAAAAATGCCCGCCTTTCGGCGGGTTTTTTAGATTTCATTTTACAACTCCCATCGCGACAAGCGGCTTTCGAGGGCGTATAGCGGTAAAGGTCAAATCGTAATTACCCAAGATCACGCCGTTTGCGGGAGTGTTGATTGTTTTTATAAATTTTCCGGAAGTATTATAAATTTGCGCGACCGCCTCGTTTTTTTTCACCACTTGGCCGGGTTTGGCAATAAATTTGGCCGTTCCCGTTTTATAATTTGTCGATAGGTTGCGGTACTTAAAGATTTTTCCCTTGAATTTTTTAAGCTCGGGATAGATAAATTTATTTTTTTTGGCATTCGTCATCTCCAAAGAAGATAAAATGTTCCAGACGACATCCACTCCTATTTTGACATTTTTTTCTTGGTGGGTGTCTGACAATTCAAGGGTAATGGCCGGAATTCCTTTTTCGTTCAGGCTGCCGGAAAGAGATTTTTTTGATACTTCGTTTTTTTCGTCCTCAATAACCAGAAGTCCGGTTTGATGAGCCAGTTTGTAAACATTTCGATTTTTTATTTTTGGATCGATCAGGGCGTAGGGGATTGATCCTCTCCATGTGGGTCTTGATCTGGTCCAGTCGTTGTGGAGATCTAAAACCAGCGTCGGTTTGGTTTTTAAAATCGCGGTGAAGATTTTATCGGCGGCTTTTTCGGCGGCTGTGCCTCGCGGATTGCCGGGAAACAAACAATTCAAATTTTCTTTTTTGGCTGAAAAAAATTTTGAGCCGGTTTTGAAACCATATTGGTTGATTAAGGGAAAGGCGAAAACCGCGCCGCGTTTCAAAGGCGATTTTTCTAACTTTTTAAAAATTTCATAAACGACCTCAACGCCGCCGACCTCGTCGCCATGGATGCCGCCGGTGAGCCAGATAGTCGGGTCTTTTATCCCGCTTTCAGCGCGCAGCAAAGTCAGCCCTTGCGAATCGGCGGGAATTTTAATAAATTTATGTTTAATTTTTTGGGATTTAGGAGTTTTCATCTATGAAGTATGGTAGCAGAAATATCCAAATATTGGAATATAAATATTGATATTGTCTTTGTTTTATGTTAAATTAAAAGCATTAAATTTATGAAGACATATAAAGAGTTTCTAGCCGGCGGCGGCGAAAAGAAGTGGCAAGAAAGATGGGAAAAAGAGGAGCTGAATCGCGCCGAGGATTTTTCGAAAAAACCAAAAAAATACATTTTGGATATGTTTCCTTATCCTTCTGGCGCCGGTCTTCATGTCGGCCATCCGGAAGGATATACGGCGACCGATATTTACTCCCGATATTTAAGGATGAGAGGATTTAATGTGCTTCACCCGATGGGTTGGGACGCTTTCGGCTTGCCCGCGGAAAATTATGCCATCCAGACCGGCACGCATCCGAGAGAGATGACCGCGCAAAATATCGCCACTTTCAAAAAACAGATTATGTCTCTTGGATTTTCGTATGACTGGTCGCGCGAGATAGACACGACCGACCCGAATTATTATAAATGGACGCAATGGATTTTTCTACAATTATTCAAGAAAGGTTTGGCCTACGAAGCGGTGGTGCCGATAAATTTTTGCCCGTCGTGCAAAACCGGCTTGGCCAATGAGGAAGTGAGCGGTGGAAAATGCGAACGCTGCGGCACGGCGGTGGAGAAAAAAGACATGCGACAGTGGATGCTTCGCATAACTGCTTACGCGGATAGATTACTTGAGGGCGTAGATAAATTGGATTGGCCGGAATCTATAAAAACTTTACAGAGAAATTGGATTGGGAGATCGGAAGGTGTGACGGTTGATTTTACTGTCATTGCGAGCGAAGCGAAGCAATCCCATATTAGTCAAAAGGAAATGGGATCGCCGCGGTCGTCCGCTGACGCGGACTCCCTCGCGATGACAATTAGGGTTTATACCACCAGGCCGGACACGCTTTTTGGCGCGACCTATATGGTTTTGTCGCCCGAGCATAAATTAGTTGAAGAATTAAAAGATAAGATTGAAAACTTTGACGAGGTGAACAAATATATTGTTCAGGCCAAAAATAAATCTGATTTGGAACGCACCGAACTTAATAAAGACAAAACCGGCGTGGAGCTTAAAGGCGTCAAAGCGATTAATCCAGTCAACAGCAAAGAAATTCCGGTTTGGATTTCCGATTATGTCCTGGCGTCATATGGCACGGGTGCGATTATGGCGGTGCCGGCGCACGACACGCGCGATTATGAATTCGCTGAAAAGTTTAATTTGGAAATTATTGAAGTGATTTCCGGCGGTGATATTTCAAAAGAAGCGTTTACCGATATTGATAACGGTAAAATGGTCAATTCCGGATTTTTGGACGGGATGGTTCCGGCGGAAGCTATTGGTAAAATGACTTCTTGGCTGGAAAAGAAAGGTTTTGGCAAGAAAGCGGTAAATTATAAATTGCGCGATTGGGTTTTTTCGCGCCAGAGATATTGGGGGGAGCCAATCCCATTGATTTTTTGCCCGGCATGCAAAAAATCAATGGAAAATTCCAAATCCAATCCGCCGGCCGGCGGACCAAATTCCAAACTTAACGCCGGAGAAATTTTAAATCCAGGCTGGATTTCTTTATTGGAAGATGATCTGCCATTAACATTGCCTGAAGTTAGTAAATATGAACCTTCAGGGACCGGTGAATCGCCTTTAGTCAATATTGAAAATTGGGTCAAGACGAAATGCCCCAAATGCGGCGGCCTGGCCAAGCGAGAAACCAACACGATGCCGCAGTGGGCGGGCTCATCTTGGTATTGGCTAAGATTCATTGATCCGCAAAATGACAAAAAATTGGCCGATCCTAAGAAACTGAAATATTGGCTGCCGGTGGATATATATGTGGGTGGCGCCGAGCACGCGGTTCTCCATTTGCTTTACGCCAGATTTTGGAATATGGTTTTGTTTGATATCGGCGCGGTGCCATTTGAAGAGCCGTTCACAAAATTGGTCAATCAAGGTTTGATTTTAGGCGAGGACGGCGAGAAGATGAGTAAGAGCCGAGGCAATGTGGTCAATCCCGATGAGGTGGTAAAAGAACATGGCGCTGACGCTTTCAGAATGTATGAAATGTTTATGGGACCTTTGGAAGATGTGAAACCATGGAATACAAACGGGATAATCGGCATTGATCGGTTTTTGGAAAAAATATGGGTGAGGTTTTCAGATATGATAGAACATGACATGATGGGTGCTTTCGGGAGAGAGCTAAAACAAGACGATAAAAACATAAAAGAATTTAAGGTATTATTAAATAAAACAATCAAGAAGGTCGGCGAGGATATTGAGAATATGAGATTTAACACCGCGATTTCGGCGATGATGATTTTAATGAATAAGTTTGTAGAGACGCATTGCCATGTGTCTCAAGCGGGCGACGAAGACGCATTCAATGCGTCTCTACAACAGAACAATGAAAACGGAATTGTAGAGACGCGATTCATCGCGTCTCCGGAATTGGAAAAATTCCTCATCATTCTTTCTCCATTCGCCCCGCATCTGGCGGAAGAATTATGGAATAAGCTTGGACACCAAGAATCAATTTTTAAAGAGGATTGGCCGGAGTACGATAAGAAATCAATCAAAGACGAATTGGTGGAAGTGGCGATTCAAATCAATGGCAAAATGCGCGGCAAGATTTCTATCTCGCCCGAGGCCTCGGAAAAAGAAGCGGTGGAAATGGCGAAAAAAGAAGAAAATGTGATAAAATATTTAGAAGGGGTGACCATTAAAAAGGTGATTTATGTGAAGGGGAAAATAATAAGTTTTGTTATTTAAAATTCCAAGATACAAATTTTAAGATACAAATTATAATCATAGCGTGTAAATTTAAATAAATATTATTAACTCACAAAAACTATGAAAAAAAGCACAATTATTCTGGCGGTCATTGTCATTTTGATTTTGGCGGTCGCCGGCTGGGTGTGGTCAACTTACAACGGCTTGGTGGCGATGGACCAGAATGTTAAGGGCCAATGGGCGCAGGTGGAGACCCAATATCAGAGGCGCTTTGATTTGATCCCGAATTTGGTGGAATCAGTCAAAGGCATCATGGCGCAGGAACAAAAAGTTTTCGGCGATTTGGCCGAGGCGCGCACTCGGTACGCTGGCGCGACGACCATAAATGACAAGGCGCAAGCGGCGACTCAAGTGGAGAGCGCTTTGGCGCGGCTTTTGGTAATTATGGAAAATTATCCGCAATTGAAATCGGCGGAAACAGTTCAGACCTTGATGGTCCAATTGGAAGGCACGGAAAATCGGGTCAGCGTGGAGAGGGGCAGGTATAATGACGAAGTGAGGGCGTTTAACACTAAAATCAAGCAAGTGCCGACCAGCATAATCGCGCCGATGTTCGGCTTCGGCGAAAAGGCCTATTTTGAAGCGGCTTCCGGCGCCGAGAACGCGCCGGCCGTGAATTTGAATGTAAATACGCAATAAATTCCTCCCCTTGTTTCAAGGGGAGGTGTCCCGCCAAGCGGGACGGAGGGGTCTTAAATAAAATTTATTTTAAGACCTCCCCCTAACCCCCTCCTTGAAACAAGGAGGGGGATACGGTTTATGCTTAATTTTTCCAAAAAAATATTTTTGATTTTTTTATCGGCGATGTTTTTCGCTTCGCCGGCCTTGGCTTATTACAACCCGGGCAGTCCGACGGGATTTGTCAATGATTTTACCGGCGTTTTGACGGCCGAACAAAAAGCGGCTTTGGAAAGCAAGTTAAGCGGTTTTGAAAAAGAGTTTTTTAATGAAATCGAGGTCGCGATCATTCCTTCGCTTCAAGGCGATACGGTGGAAAATTTTACGAATAAGCTTTTTCAAGATTGGGGTATTGGGAAAAAAGATAAAGACAACGGCGTTTTGGTCTTAATTGCCATAGAGGAAAAACAAATTAGGATTGAGCCGGGTTATGGGTTGGAAGGAGCGCTGACTGACGCGCAGTCGTATTGGATTATTAACAACGAAATGAAGCCGAATTTTCGGGAAGGAAAATATTACGAAGGCATAAACGCGGCGGTTGATAAAATAATGGCCGCGACTAAAGGCGAATATGTGCCAAACGCTTCGGCTTCAACGGATAATAAAAAATCAAATTTTGACTGGGAGTTTGCGTTTTATTTAGGTGTTGCGATTTTTATCTGGCTGGCCAGTATTTTGGCGAGAAGCAAATCATGGTGGGGAGGCGGCGCGGTTGGCGGAGTTATCGGCGTGATTATCGGAATTATTAAAGGTTTTATTTTGTGGGGCGTAATTTCTCTGGCGGTTTTAATTCCATTCGGTCTACTCTTGGATTTTATTGTTTCAAAAAAATATCAGACCGTAAAAAAAGCGGGTGCGAGAATGCCTTGGTACATCGGCGGTTTTGGCGGCGGCGGTTCGGGCGGCGGACCTGGCGGCGGCGGGGGATTTGGCGGTTTTGGCGGCGGCTCATCCGGCGGCGGGGGAGCCAGTGGGGGGTGGTGACGATTAAAAAAATAAAAAATTAAGAAATTAATTTGTAGAGACGACCGCCGCATTTTGCGGGGTCGTCTCTACATTTTTTTTGGTAAATTTGCTACAATTTATTTGTTATGAAAGTCATATTTTGCGACAATTCGTGGTCAGAAAAATGGGATGAATTTGTCAAAGAAAATTCCCTTGATTTCGGTTTACTCCAGTCGTGGGGATGGGGCACATTAGTTGAAAGTCGAAAGTTGAAAGTTTATAAAGTAGCGGTAATAAATAATAATGGAGAAATTTTGGCATTGGCGCTGGTCATCAAACAGCCGCTTAAATTTGGCAAGAATTATTTTTATATTCCGCGGGGACCGATTTTTTTGTCATCGCGAGGGAGTGCCGCCTATAGCGGCGCGACCGTGGCGATCCCATGGGATTGCTTCGCTTTGCTCGCAATGACAATTAAAGATTTAGCGGAAAAAGAAGGAGTGATATTTTTAAGGTTTGATCCGGCGTGGGTTAACCTCCCCTTAATCCCCTCCTTCGTAAGGAGGGGGGGATTCAGACGCGTCGGCCAAGTCCAGCCGAAAAAGACATTAATTTTGGATCTGGAAAAATCAGAGGAGGAAATTTTGGCGCAAATGAAGTCGAAGACGAGATATAATATCAAAGTGGCGGAGAAACATGGGATTAAGATTGATTTTTTTTTAGACCTCCCCCTAACCCCCTCCTTAAAACAAGGAGGGGGAACAATACCCCCCAGCCCCCTGACCCCCTCCTTAAAACAAGGAGGGGGAGAGTCGCGTTTGGGGGAGGGGCTTGAAGAATTCTGGCAACTAATGCAAAAAACCTCGGCGCGTCAGGAAATTGTGCCGCACCCGAAAATTTATTATCAAAAATTATTGGAGACACTGGGCGAAAAAGGAATTATAAAGCTGATTGTCGCGAAATTTGAAGACAAAATTATCGCCGCCAATTTGGTCGCGTTTTTCGGCGACTGGTGCGCCTATCTTCACGGCGCCTCGGACTACGAACATCGAGAGAAAATGGCGCCCTTTCTTCTTCAATGGGAAACAATGAAGATGGCGAAGGAAACAGGAAAAAAATATTATGATTTTTGGGGCGTGGACGAGAAAAAATGGCCGGGCGTGACGCGCTTCAAAACCGGTTTCGCGCCGGAGGAAAAAATCACGGAATATGCGGGAGCGTACGACATAGTTTATAGCCGGATGTGGTATAATGGATACAGAATATTAAAAAAAATCCTAAATCCAAAATCATAAATCCCAAAATATTTGGAAATTGGAATTTGTAATTTGGAATTTCGTTTCCCATGCTTCAAAATTTTAAAAATCTCTTCCTCTCTTTCTTGCCTCTTCGTTTAAGGTCGGAAGTGAAGGAGCTTTATTCGGCGATGATCATCTCCGTTTTTGCCACTTCCATGGTCGGCATCTTTGAGCCGGTTTTTTTGTATCTGCTTTTCAATCGAAATTTTGATGTCAGCCGTTCTTTGGAGTATGTCTTGCTTTATTATCTCATTATTTACATCTTATACTTTTTTACCGTGCCTTTGGGCGCCAAATTCGCTAAGCGTTTCGGCTATGAATACTCCATGGCCATAAGTACGATTTTTACTATTTTGTTTTATGTTTTTCTTTTTTGGAGCAATTCGTATTTTTGGCTGATTTATCTTTCTATTCCGATGTATGTGGCGCTAAAACTGTTTTTCTGGCCGGCTTATCACGCTGATTTTGCCCGTTTTTCCTCGGCTGGCGAGCAAGGGAGGGAAATCAGTAATTTGGCGGTGATGGAATCCTTGGTTTGCGTTTTGGGGCCTTTAATTGGCGGCCTTATTTTGGAATTTTTCGGCTTTAAAGTATTATTTGTGGTGGTAGCCACCCTAGTTGCCGCTTCCAATGTCCCGATGCTGGTGACTAAGGAGAAGTTTAAGCCGACGCCATTTTCTTATATTGAGGCCTTCAAAAAATTGTTCGCCCCCGAAAATCGCCGCCGTTTTTTCGCCCTTTTGGGATTTGGCGAAGAATTGATTGCCGTGGTTATTTGGCCGATTTTTATCTATTTGGTGGTCAAAGAATTTTTAGGGCTGGGGCTTTTATCGGCTCTTTCAATATTGGTCACCACCTTAATCTATCTTTACATCGGTAAGCTGGCGGACAAGCGCGATCGGCGGGTCGTCTCGCGCTACGGGTCAATCTTTTATTTTTTCGGTTGGCTGTTTCGGATTATTGCCCGAGGTATTTCCAACATTTTTTTAGTGGATGTTTTTTCCCGCCTTGCCAAAAATTCCGTCGTTATTCCCATCGTGGCCGCCACTTACGAAGAAGCCCAGGATAATTCCGTGATGGGGGGCATTGTTTTTTTTGAGATGGCTTTGGTTTTGGGTAAAATCCTGGCGATGATTTTAGCACTGGTTCTTTTACAAATTTTCGCGCCCGGGTGGAACGCGCTGTTTATTTTAGCGGGGGCATTTACCTTGCTTTACTTGTTATTTTAAAATTTAAGTGAACCTTAAAAAATAAAATATTAAATATCAAAGATGACTATTTCGGAGATAAAATTATTATGCCGTCAATGCAACATAGTTCCGAACAAATCCCACGGTCAAAATTTTCTCATTGACGAAAACATCGTTAAAAAAATAATTGAGGCGGCGGAAATAGAAAAAGACGAGATAATTTTGGAAGTCGGTCCGGGATTGGGAATACTCACGAGCGAGCTCGTGAAATGTGCCGGCCGAGTGGTGGCGGTGGAATTGGATAAAAATATTTTCGGCTTTTTGCAAGCCGAATTTTTTTTAGACCCCTCCCTCGCCCTCCCCTTGAATAAAGGGGAGGGACGACGTGCCGTCCGTCCCCCTCCTTGTTTTAAGGAGGGGGTTAGGGGGTGGTCTAAGATTAAAATCCCTCCGCCATTCAGGCACCCCTCCTTAAAACAAGGAGGGGGGAAGACATATTATGCCTTGAAACAAGGGGAGGGAAAGACGGTTAAAAATTTGGAAATCATCCAAGGCGATATTTTAAAACTCAATCCGGGAGATTTCGGCTTGAAAGATTTTAAATATAAAGTGGTCGCTAATTTGCCATACAGTATCACCTCGTTTTTTTTGCGTCGGTTTTTGGAGCAAGCGCCGCGGCCGAGTGAGATGATTCTAATGGTCCAGAAGGAAGTGGCGGAGCGGGTTGTTGCCCAGCCCGGCAAAATGAGCGTTTTGTCGGTGGCAGCGCAATTTTTCAGCCAACCGAAAATTTTATTCAAAGTCAGCCGGAGTTGCTTTTGGCCGGAGCCGGAGGTTGATTCAGCGGTAATTTCTCTAAAATTAGCTAAAAAATTGCCATTTGATGATTCAAAGGAGTTTTTCCGGATAGTAAAAATCGGTTTTTCCAGCCGGCGGAAACAGCTCCAAAATAATCTTGCTGCTGGCTTAAAAGTGAAAAATGAGGAAATTAAGGAAATTTTACGCGGGTTGGGGTTTGACCAAAAGGTGAGAGCGCAAGAATTGAGGGTGGAGGATTGGGTAAAATTAGTGGAAAAAATACAAAATATTAAAATTTTTTCGTCATCCCGAGGGAGTGAACGAGAGTGAGCGACCGTGGGGATCCCATGGAATAAAGAGGAAAATATTTAAAAAAATGGGATTGCCACGCTTCGTGGCGGTTATCGCCGCCACTCCGCTCGCAATGACAAATATTGAGATTTTGAATTTATTTGTGATTTGTAATTTTGAATTTGGTGCTTAATTTATGTTATAATATATTTAGTAATTTATCCCCAATTGTGGTATAATTTTATTAACAAATAGTTATCCACATTTTTCCTCTTTACTCTCCCTCCCCTTATTTCAAGGGGAGGGTTGGGGAGGGGTCTTAAAATAAATTTTATCAAAAGACCTCCCCCTACCCCCTCCTTAAAACAAGGAGGGGGGAAGATAGAGAGGTCTAAATTATTACGGATGGAAGGTGACCATGAAAAGGACGCAATTTATCAACCCAAAAACCCGGCTAATTCCGCGAGAAAACCGGGAGATTTTTTATTGTCCAGATTCTCCCGATGGCCGAAAGAGGAGCGGAGCAAAAAAGAAAAAATATTGGCGAATCTGGTCTTGGTCGCGGCCTTTGCCGGTCTACTTTTCGGCTTTTTTAACTTAACTTATCGGATAAAAAACCCGTTTGATTATTTGTTTAAAAATAACAACGCGAATACCAATAGCGGCAAAGAGTGCGCCAGCGGCAATTGCGAGGAGGAAAAAAAGCTGGCGGCACTTTTGGCTTTGAAAGTCAAGGACACGGACGAAGACGGCTTGCCTGATTATGACGAACTTTATACTTACAAGACCAGCCCGTATTTGGCCGACAGCGACAGCGACGGTTTTAGCGACAAAGAAGAAGTGGATAAGGGATTTGACCCGAATTGTCCAGGCAAAGAGAGCTGTTTCACGAGCGGTGGCGGCGCGGCCACCGGTGAGACAGGAACGCCGACTTTCGGCGTCACACCGAATACCCAAATGGCCGGAGTAACTCCGGACTTGGTGCGCCAGCTCTTAGTCCAAGCCGGCGCGACCCAAGAACAGGTGGCGGCGTTAAGCGACACGGAATTGATGGCTCTCTTTCAAGAAGCGGCGGCGCAAAACAGCGATCAAATCAATCAGTGGAACGCGCAAGCGGCCAGCGGCGGCACAGACACAGGTCAAAGCCAATTGACCAACACTTCGGTAACTTCAGGCACGGGCACGGTGGATGTTTCCAATATCACCATTAAATCAATGGACGATTTGAAAAATCTGACCGGCGCCCAACTGCGCCAGTTGATGATCAACTCGGGCGCGTCGGCGGATTTGCTAAGCCAAGTGAGCGATGATGATTTAAAAACGATGTTTTTAGAAAAATTAAACGAAGGGACGGCAAGCCAATAATTTATATGATATTTATTTCGCACAACAAAAAGTTTTTGTCCGGATTGTTTTTATCGTTGTTGATTTTTGGATTGTTTTTTGGTTTTGTTAATAAATCTTTAGCTTCACTGGCCGCTGCCTCGCCAGGTAGTGCGGCGGATATAGCTGCGGCATCCGAGGCCGCCGCCGCCGCCGCGAAAGATTTTGGGGTTGGTGAGGCGGAATTTCAAGAGTGCTTAACCGCACATACTATGGCTGGTCTTGCTGACTCACGTTCAGTACTTGTTCTTGGATTTGGTACTATTAGTAATTTGTCAGGTAGTGCCGCTCAAGCGATTATTGATTGCCAACTTTTTGCCGCAAAAGGCAATGCGGCTTTAATTAACGCCACTCAACAATTAGTGGCATCACAGCAAGCAGCAACGGCGGCAGAAAAACAAACTTGGCGCGATGTCCTCGCCGGCGCCTGGAAAGCGATGTGGAGCCAGTTTTCTAAGCAATTGGCTTATGACACGGCGACTTGGGTGGCTTCGGGCGGCCGAGGACAACAGCCGCTTTTCGTCACCGAGGGCTGGGACGCGTATTTGAAAAATATCGGCGATGAGGCGGTCGGCGCTTTTATTGACGACATAGACAAGCGATGGGGCATTGATTTGTGCCGGCCGAGTTTTGCCGTGGAGATACTGCTCAAAACCAGCTTAGTCCAGCCGAAAAGAGTCAGCTGCCGTTTTTCCCAGATGATTCAAAATTGGGAATCGGCGATAAGAAGCGCTGATTTCCGAGTGGAGTATGTCAACGCCTTGCGGCCGGGTGAAAATGACATTTCCACTTTTTTGACGGTTCAGACCGGCATCATTGATAAGGCGAGATTCGCCCAAATGACCGGTTTGGCCAAGCTTACCAGTACTGGCGGTTGGAAAGATTTAGTCGATAAAGTCGGCAAAGTTTTGACACCCGGCACTACTATTAAAGCTTGGCTGGAAAATAAGGTTTTTCCCGAGGCCGGAGAAGAAAATAAGGTGTTCGTTGGCAGTATTTATGACTTTATTGAAACATTTTTAAATACTTTAGTAGCTCAACTTTTAAATAATCTTAAAACCGGATTTTTTAAGGATGGCGGCGGTGGCGGCGGGGAAGGATTTAATCTTTCCGATTTGGCCAGCATGATAAATTTGAGAAATCCCGAAGCCGCGCCGCAGGTAACCGGCATTGAAGGCGCCAAAGAAAGATTTGCCAAGTTGACGCAGAACGAATTCAGGACCGGCGGGCCTTATGACATCTTGGCCAAATTGGCCCAATGCTCGGACTCGGCCAAGACCAATCTCGGCCCGACCGACTGCGTCATGGACCAGCTGTTTGCCCAGGAAGTACGGGATCTGACCATGGTTAAGGATTTGCCGGAGGCCATCAAAAATCGCAAATTCGCGCCGCCGATAAATCAAGTGAGCAGCTTAACGGAAGTTTTTACTTTGCGCAACATCGTTATTTTGAGAAAATACCGCATCGTGCCAGTCGGCTGGGAAATCGCAGCGAGAAAACTGGCTTCGTCAGCCAATATCAATCAAAAAGTGCCGACCTTAGGCGAGTTGATTGCCGCTTATGATAGTTCTGGTTCTGAATGGTCGCAATATAGCGGTCTCATCAATCCCAATTGGGTTTTGAAAGCGCCGGAATTGTTCTGTCGGCGCGAGGGCTATGGCGAGCAGAACACGATGAGAAACGAACAGGGCGCCAGTTTGAGCCGCAGCACTTATTGCGCCGACGAACAGCAATGCCTCAAAGAAGACGCTAAGGGCAATTGCCTCGCTTACGGCTATTGCACCGAAGAAAAGCCGGTTTGGGATTTGAAAGGGAAAGAATGCGACCCTCTCTACAACACCTGCCAGACATTTAGGTCTCGCGCGGGAGAAACCATTTCTTATCTCGCCAACACGGTTGATTTTGGCAACTGCAACGCCCAGAACGCCGGCTGTCTGTGGTATAGCCGGATTTTCAATCCGATTTCTGATGATTGGGCGAATAGCGAGCCGGAGAAGGTTTTGAAAACTTCTCCCCAATCAGTTGATGCCACATCTTGTTCTGGTGGCGATTGCACTATTACTATTCCTAATACTACCCCCCCCGACGACAATTGGAAAGTTGACCAATGGAAAACCGTGAGCGCCAACAGCCGTTTGGTGATGAGCTCGGCCTGTGCCAAATCAGGCGGTTGTCTGGAAGAATTCGTTGATAATAGTTGTACCATTCCCAAGGACGGCATCAAGTGCCGGCTGACGGTGGCGGGCGGCTGTGTCATAGAAGGCAATGCTTTATCTTCTTTCAACGGCGATTTTTCTGATTGCAGTGGCTGGAACGCCGATAAGTGGAGCGAGGGCTATTTGAACGGCAATAATAAGCACGCTTGCGCGCTTAATCTCGGGCGAAGCAATAATGTTTTGGAGCTCCAAAGCGCCAACAACGCGACCGAGATCGTTTCCACTCTGCCGGGCGTAACAATCAAACCAAGCACTAAATACACTCTTTCGTTCTGGGCGAAAAAGACCGAGACGCCCGGAAATAACGGCTCAATTTCGGTCTTGGCGACCTTTAATGACGGGAGCGGCCAAGCGGTGAGCAAAGTCATCAATCTGAATTTAAGCGACTTGACTGGCGAATGGCAGGAAAAGCGAGTGGAAAATATTGACAACGGCCAAGGCGATGAAGTACAGCTTTCCATCATCACCGCCCAAAATACCACCGGCTTTGTTTATCTGGATGATTTTGTTTTGGCGGAAATGGACTCGGCTTGCCTCAACAGCTCGGCGGTGTGGGTCAATTTGGGCGCTGAAGATAATCCTGACGCCGACTTTTATTTTGACCGCGACGCGGGGGCTTGCGACGGTAGAGCCGACGGCTGTTCGCAGTTTATCCGCACTAAGGAAGGGCTGGGGAGCAATTTGATTAAAAATTCAAGTTTTGAATATGATGAAGGTTGGACCGGCGGCGTGCGCATCCAGGACCATGTTCATAGCGGCGATTGGTCAGTAAAAGGATCGGCTGTTCCCAATCAAATTAATTCAAGTCAGGTCTTTAATCTCTCTGCCAATAAAAAATATATTTTATCTGCTTTTGTCTTTGCCGCCAATGATGGCGCTCCAGCTGAAATAAAAATTGGATCTTTTAACACGGTTTTTTCTTTTGATAACGAATCAATCGGCGAATGGCAAAGGATAAATAAGATTTTTGACGTTGGGCCAGTTACGATTGTCGGCGCAGGCATTCAATTGATCGCCAGCAGCAATAATGTCTGGTTTGACGATATTAAGCTTGAAGAAGTGGCGTGGAATGTTGACCAGCCGACTGCTTATACGGATTACAATCCGAGCCAAAGACCGGTGGAACAAATAGCGTACTTAAGGATGGCGCCGGATGATTATAACTACAAATGCTATCGGGACGAAAACGGCGATTGGCCGACTGATGCGACTTCTCTTCAGACCGTCTTGAGCGGTCGCAACGCCGCTTGCGCTTATTACGCGCCGGTTTGTATTCAAAGCGAAGTCGGCTGCGAAGCGTACCGGCCCAACAATGGCGACCCGATCGTGCCGGGCGTCATTAGTTCGGCCGATGTCTGTCCGGCCGAGTGCGTGGGATACCAAACCTACAAACAAGAGGCGACCAATTTCGTCCGCGCCAAATACCGCAATTTCATCGCTGACCAATCCGCCAGATATTGCTCGGCGGCGGCCGCCGGCTGCGACGAATTCACTAACTTGGACGAAGTGGCGCGAGGCGGCGAAGCCAAAGAGTACTATTCCGCCCTCCAGGTCTGCCAGAAGCCCGGCTCTGACGAGCAAACCTATTACACTTGGGAAGGGAGCGACACGACTGGCTACCAGCTGAAAGTTTTCAGTTTGAAAAAATCAAATACTACTGATCCCGATAGTGCTACTGGCGGTTATGCGCCTTGCACCAATTTAATTTATCCCGAAAATCTTAACGGCCAGAATCAATGTCAAGACCCGACAAGCGCCAAAGCCAGCGAGCCGGACCGTTTTGATTATGGTGTCTGCACCAAGGATGATATGACGGGCACTATTGTTGATGCCGATGGTGATCCGGCCACTACGGATGATATTACTGTCATCCCCGCCAACCCAGATTGCCGTGAATTTTACGATACGAGCGGCAATGTCCATTATCGCCTCTTATCCAAGACGATTGTCGCTTCCGACAATTGCCATCCCTATCGCCGCACCAAGACGCAAGAAACGGCTCTGGAAACGCAAGAAGATTGCCAAGCGTCCAGCGGCTATTTTAATTCCTTCAACGAGTGCATTTACATGGCGATTCCCCAAGGCGGGAACACCTGCTCCTTAGCCGTCAAGGGCTGCCGCGAATACAAAGGCAACCGCGGTAATAATGTGAGGAATATTTTCACCAGCAATTTTGAAAGCGGCGCCGGCGGCTGGGAAAACGGCACCATCAGCTCCGAAGCCACCTATCCGGGCGGCAGTTCGCTTTCGCGGACTGGCGGCCAACTGACCCGGACGGTAACGGTCTACAACAACCGCGCTTACACCTTAAGTTTCTGGGCGAAGGGCGGCGCGAGCTTTGCTCTTACTTCCGTAAGATTTGACGGTGCTTCCAATCCATCCGACTTTTTCGCTTTTGATAACGCCATTGAGCAAAGCGCGGCGCCGACCGCCGCCACCACCGCCGAATGGAAGCGCTATGATCTCGGTCCGGTCTTTGTCACTTGGGGCAGCGGTTTTGACTCTTTGGAACAAAAAATGGAATTCAACATCCCGGTCGGCCAGACGCTTTACATTGACAATGTCATTTTGAAAGAAGTCAGGCAGAGTGTCTATGCCATTGAAAATTCCTGGTTCACGCCGGTCTCATGCGACAATACGATTGAAAATCCGACCGGCACCGGCTGTTTGGATAATCGCTGTAATCCTTACTGGATGCTCGGCTGCGCCACTTATCGTAATCGCGCCAGCCAGGTTTATAATTTAAAATCATTTGAAAGTTTGTGCCGGCCGGACGCCGTCGGTTGCGAGGCCTTGATTGACACCAAAAATTTCGATTCGCCTTTCGGCCAAGTTTATAATGAGGGCGACGACCCTACAATTCCTCCTCCTCCTTCGAAAATCACCGTCCCCGCCGACGAGCTGATTTATTTAGTCAATGATGCCGCCTATGGCTGTCCGGAAATCAACAAGGGCTGCCGGGCTTTCGGCCTGCCCCAGCTTACCGCCCACGAAGAAGTGCAAGGATTTGGCACGGTTTATCTGAAAAGTCAGCCCGACCGCTATGGCACCGACCTTTGCCGTTTTGACGAGGTTTTTTGCGAGGAGTTTGCCGGCCGCTCCCTCTCATATTTCAAAAGCCCGGGCGAAAAAGTTTGCGAATATGATAAAGACGAAAAGAAATGGCTCTTGAAAGACACGGGCGAGGAATGCCCCGTGGCGCTTTATCAGACCATCGGCACGGGAGACCGGGAAGGGAAGCTTCAGCCGCGCGGCTGGTTCAATAATTTTACCGGCGCCGAAGACGCGGATTATCAAGGCTGGGCCGGCGCTTGCCCGAACACCGAGAATTCCTGCGCGGAATTTATTGACCCCTTGTCCAAAATTTACACCAACTTGGTTTATAACGGCGATTTTGAGGAAACGGCGGCTGGCGGCTTTTTGGGGTGGACAAATGTGACGCCGGCCGGCGGCGCCAACCGAGTAATTCACGCCGAACAAAAAATCAATCTTGACACCCAGACTTTATACACCCTCTCCGCCGATGTTTCCGGCGACGCGACGCTTAGCGTGGGGTGCGACCCCGCCCCTTGGTGGATTTGGACGCCGGATGAGAGCATGACTTATGAGGACGGAAATATGAAGTTAAAACGCAACGTTACCGCTGGCGAATCGCCCGTCAGCGGCCGCTTCTACATTGACGACGCGGGGGATGCGGCGGATTGCGATTTAATAGTGGATAGCCCAAACGGTTATATTGATGATGTCAAAATCGCGCCGGCCGGCGTCTATTACCAGTTGGCCGAAGGCGTGGATAGGTCAAGCTGCAACGGCTTGGTTGATTTCAATAATGGCTGCGTATTATTTAATGAGAGAGGCGAAATGAATTTGAACGAAAGCGACTCGGTTGAGCGGGCCAGGAGCTATCTCACTTTTGACGCCGATACCACCAATCTCACCGACAGATCCACTTCGCCGACCAATTCTAATTTGCAATTCCAAAACAACGCCAACACGATTTTGAAAGTGACGCCCGACCGCGCTTGCTACTCATGGCTGTATTGCACCACTTACGAGAAGAGCGACCCCAATGATAAAGATTCCAAGTTCGGCAACAATGATCGCTGTCTGGACCTTGGGCTCTGCACCGCCTTGGGTAAAAACGGCCAATGCCGAAGGTTTAAGGAAAACACAATACCGGCCGGCGGGGAAGAAGCGATTACAATTTATGAAGAATCCGATACTAATAAGAGCGGCTACGCTCGGCTTGGCTCGGAAGACGGCCAGGCGATGGGCTTTTATCCTTTTGAACAGATGAAGCAAGTGGGGCAAACCGCCACGGTGGTCAACGGCAATTTTGAATCGGTCTATAGCGACAATACCGAGTTGCCGGTGGGCTGGTCGCTCGCGGATGATGAGCGGGAAGGCGGTTGGAGCAGTGATAAATTCCAAGTCGGCATTGACGCTTCGCGCCGCAAAGAGGGCGCGAGCTACTTACAACTCAATGCCAATCATCGGGCGATGTCCGAGATGGTTGAAGTGGAAAATTTGGCCGGCACCGGTTTTAACGAGGAGGCCAAATATATTTTGTCCGGCTGGGTGAATACGCTTGACCTTCATCCGACCGAAGCCCAAGCGGAGATTCTAATCCAGGAATTGAGCGCAAACGGCCGACCGCTCCCGAGCAATTATTGCGACGAGATTGAGTGTTCTCCCAATTTAGGCATTAAAGTCAATGGCGTTGAATCCGAGGATTGGGTCAGCTATGGCTCTTTGCGGCTGGCTTCCGGCCGGCCGTGGACTCATTTGAGTCTGGAGATTCCATACGAAAGTTTACATTCCGAAACGCGGATGCTGAAAATAATGCTGGCCAATTATCTTGACAAAGATGACGGCAGCGGCGGCGTCTGCGGCTTTGATTGGAATAAATACCAAAATAAAAATTGCGATTTGGGCGGCTTTTCTCTTTTTGACAATATTGAGCTTAAGCCGGTTTTGGACGTGAGGGGCGAGGCGGCGGATTATGTGAACCGTTCTTGCCGGCTCTATCCGACGCAGGATTCTTATTCCTGTAAATACGTTAAAGACGGCAAACTGCTTTACGGCTGGTACGGCTATTGCCTCCTCTCCGACCCGCAAAATCCGAACATCTGCCTCCAGTGGTGGCCGGTGGACCAGATTCAAGGCGAGACTTTGGACGAAGTCAACGCTTATTCCGGCACGCGGCCATTGTATCAATGCTTATCGGCGGATATTGAAGGACAGGTAAAATACGGCAGTGTGGATGTGGATTTGGACGCGGAATCGATGGGAGATTTAAGTGAAGGGACCGGGACGGCCGGTCAGACCCAAACTTACAGCATTCCGACCGATAAAGGGCCGGTCTTGGGTGCTTGTATCGTCAACTTGGAAGGCGGCGAGTCGGCTGGTTCTTGGGGGACGGTTTCTTTTACCACGATTAGCGGCAAAAAATTCGGCGGTTTTTCGCTGATAAGAATACCGATTGCGTCAAACGCAATTATTTCAATTTCTTGCGGTTTTTACAATAAATTGGCGGCGAGGCCGCTTCCCCTGCTGTTTCATATCGTGATGTCGGCAATCAATTCAATTTTGGGCAATCTAGTGGCTATGGTCGGTGAATTTGTGGGTGAAAATTTGGAAAACGCGTTACAAGAATTTATTCATTTTGACGGGCCCGATTCTTTAGATTGTAGCGAAGCCAGCGGTTTTTTCGCGCAAAAACTTTGTGATTTTTTAAACACAACCCAAGCCACTACCTGGCAAAGGGGTTGTTCTGATCCTAGTTGTGGAGCTTCTACTGGCTCTGTCTTCAGCTTATTACAAGGGGCTTCTACCGTTGGTTGCCTGGCCGGTTTTTGCGGCGTGGATGAGCCGATAAAAGATGTCAGTATCACCTGCATCGGGCCGGACGGCGGCAATATGATGTGCGAGTTTGCCACTTTGGCGGTGCCTTATTTTTACGCCGACCACATTAGCGCCACTTGCCAAGACCTGGCAATGACCGTCAATTCCGCCGGCATCAATAAGGGTTTGGCGACGAGGATATCCGGTATCGGCCAAGGCAATCCTTATAAGCTTTTAATTGACGCCGGCCAGAGAACATACGATAACGGCGAGGCCAATCCCTTCGCTTATTATTCTTATTCCACACTGGCCAAGCCCTATGGCTCATTCTTGCCCTTGGCTGGTTCGCCCGAGGACTGGGACGGTTCGGGACTCGGCGGCCGCCAGCCGGTCCAGCTTTCCGAGTTTGATTTCGCCAACCGGATTATGCCGGCATCGCTGGGCGGCAGTTATAACTTTGAACAAAGCATTGACCCGCTGCTCACTTTTCTCATCGGCCAGTGTTCGGAAAGCCGGAATATCTGCGCTGATCCGGTTTATTTGAATAATTGGCAGGTGCCGGCTTGTCCTTTGAAAGATGAAGAGTGCCTGTTATTTGACCGGGAGTATTGGCCGGCGGGAACCGGCGGTTCGGAGCGTTCAATTCAGGCGATTAAAAATATTTTTGCCCAAAGCTACGGCTCTTGGGTTTGGGATAATACCAATGATGTTTATAAATTAGAAGCCGGCATGGCGGGCGAGGAGGGGGAAGCGCAAGAAGACAGGATTTGGTCAATACCGCCAGATCGCTGTAATAGTGATGAAATCCCCAGTGACGACGATGGAAATCCGGGCAGCCGCGCCCTTCAGGAGCAACGTTTGAGCGGAGCCGTCACGGCTGATGGCAACTTGTCTTTCGGTGATTGCTATGTTGACCCCACCTTTAAAAAGAACAATACCGGCTTAAACCAAATCTGGATAAATGACCAATTTTCTACCGACGCGACGCTAAATCCGGATGAGCCTGGCAGCTCGGCCGGCGTGGACAATAATGACGCCGTCAAATTGAGCTTCAACACTTTCATTGACCCCGACCAATTGCCCATCAAGTCCTATACTATTGATTGGGGCGACAGCAAAGTGTCTTCGGTCGCCGGCGTGAACTTGAGAACGCGAGGCAATATCAATTATCCTTTCGTCTTGTATCACTCTTACAATTATTACAAATTGAAGGATTTGGATGATCCTTCAACTGCGGATGATGGGTTGATTTGCGGTTCGGATGAGGGCGGTATTTATTGCGCCGCCAAAATCACCGTTTGGGTGAGGGATAATTGGGATAAGTCGGCCCATGAATCGGTGTGGATAAAGGTGAGGGAATGACGACGAGTTTATAAAGTTCACGCCGCCGTCATCCCGGCGAAAGCCGGGATCCAGATTAATTTAAATTAAATCCATATTAAAAAACTTTATAACTTTACAAACTTTATAACTTTCAACTAAAAATAATTAAGTCAGCGGAAGATATTTAAATTCAAGTATAATGTTTTTAAAGAACAGAAAACTAATTCTCACCATTTTCCTCGCGCTCCTCGTGGCGGGAGGGGTGTTGGGGGTGGGAAAAAAAAATAATGTGGTTGACGCATTAACAATTCCCAATCCGAATAATCCACTTGCACCAATAACAATTATAAATAATGGAACAGAAACGACAGTGCTGAATCCTACTTTAATTGGTGGAAGTTATGTAAGAAATAATGCGACAGGGGAAACTAGGCAATTAGGAGGAAATACCAGCCTTTCCACCATCCTCATGAACGTCCTCGGCTGGATTTTTTGGGCGGTTTCTACGGCGTTTTCTTTTTTAGTGGTCAAAATGGTAGCCGTGATGTTGACTATTATGAATTACCCGTTAAAATTAAATGATATTCTGGTGGTGAACCGAGGCTGGAGCGTGATAAGGGATATGTCTAATAATTTTTTTATCGTCATTTTGCTCGTCATCGCCGTTTCCACCGTCCTCCAAATTCCCAATTATCATTGGCGCCAGCTTTTGCCGAAACTCTTGATTATGGCGGTCTTGATTAATTTTTCCAAACTATTCGTCGGCATAATGATTGATGCTTCGCAGATTCTAATGCTCACTTTCGCCCAGCCGCTTTCCGGTGTTACGGGAAATAATATTATTTTGGCGGCTTTGGGTATGCCTGATTTATTCCAATTCGGCAGCAGATTGGGGACATTGGCTCAAAATAACAATCTTAATATTAGCGGTTGGGATGTTTTTTTCGCTTTAGTTTTCGCCTTGATAGCGGGCGTGGTGGCCTTTGTCGTGATTACCGTCATTTGTATTATGCTGGTTTATCGGATTATCATGCTTTTGTTTTTGACGATTCTGTCTCCACTCCCGTTTTTACTCACCACCTTTCCCAAGGGCCGAGAGTACGCCGGCCAGTGGTGGAGTGAAATCAGTAAATACTTGATGGTCGGTCCGGTATTATTATTTTTCTTGTGGATTTCTTTCACGGCGATGGGGGGAAGCTCAATAGATGGTCAAGCGAGCAATCAGATTACTCAACAGATGGTTGCGGGAAGGACAATTCAAGATCCGTCCACACAACTTACCGGTGGACTCGCTCAAGGAGGCGATTTAGGGGAAGATTTTGCCACACTTTCTAAAGCCGCTTCTATTCCGGGCATTATCAATTTTCTCATTGTCATCGGCCTGATGGTCGGCTCGCTCGCGATGGCCCAGAAAATGGGCGTCAAAGGCGGCGAATGGGCGGGCAAGGGCTTGGGCGTGTTGGACAAGATGAGGAAGGGAAGCGCGAAGTGGGTCGGTGGCAAAGCGGTTCGGACCGGTTTGACCGGCGCGGGAGCCGCTTTTAAAGGATTGGGAATGATTGGAAGAATTCCAGGCATAAGAAGAATTCCGGGCGTAGGCACAGTGGGTAAAGCCATAGAAGGTGTCGGTGATCTTGGTCTGGGCTTGGCGAAAGATATGAGAAAAGCAAGAAAGAGAAGATTGTCCGGCGCTTTCTTAAAGAGAATGCAAAAAATGGGTATGGGCGAAGAGGCCTTGCAGGCAACGGATAAATTATTAAGCAAAAAAGGAGCCAAAGGAGTGGCGGGGGTGGTGGGTGGTATCGCGGCGGCAGGTGGCACCGCCCTGCTTACTGGCGGTCTTGGACTTGTTCCTCTTTTGGGTGGCGCTTTAATAGGAGGAGTGGCAACTTGGTTGGGCGCCAGAACAGCGGCCGGAGCGGCTAAACAGGGAACACAAGATTATCAAAGAGCGAAACTATTCACTAAGAACAATAAAGGTAAAAAGGATATTATAAAGTCGTCTAAGGAAAGTGATTGGACTTCTCCAGATGGACAGCGTAATTATCACATTCAAAAAGCCAGGGCTTTAGCTGATTCTGGGGATGTTGACGCGATCGCGACGGTTAATAATATGGTTGAGGAGATAAATAATGAGACCGCTGCTAAACCTGCCACACTCGGAGAGCAAAAAGTAATAGAAGCTTTAGCCAAGACGATTGCTCATCACGAAAAAGAAGGCAACGCCTTAGGAAACCTTGGTCTTTTAAAAACGGCGATTAATAACTATCAAAGCAGACCTGGCGCTGGTGGCGGTTTAGATGGAGATGTTGACAGTTATAAAGATAAAGTTTTCAGCGCGCGCTATACCGGCAAGGGTAGATTAAAGAAAGAGAAAGGTCAGTTGACTGCCAGCCGAGAGAAGGCCGATGAATTTGCTGTTGATTTCCGCGACATTGAAGAGGCAGTGAAAGGAGCCGGTGTTGACGTTGATGTTCGTCAGGAGGGCCTTCACATTGAAGGCGATAAGGCAGTTCGGGCAGTTTCTGATAAACTTAATCGGTTAATTGATAATGAACTTAAAAAATTAGACGCTTCAATAGCCGCTGGGACAGCGAAAGAGGTTGATAAAAGCCATTTTAAGAGATTATCTGGCGCTAAAGAGAGATTATCATCAAGCGACCTTAAGAGTATGGATTTATTAAATAGTGGAGTGGTGGTAGAGGGCGGTTTCGCCGCCAATTTCCGTAGCAGCGCGATCACTCAAACTCATGAAGCGATTCATAGCGCCGGCGTGAAAAATGAAGTCACCACTGAAGAACTGGCACAACATATTCAGAAAAACCATCTCTATAGCAAAACGGCCGAGATTGGTCAGGAAGCGGCCGCGTTGGAAAAAAGCGGCCAAGATTTCACCACAGAAGACGTGATGAATAATTTTAAAGCCAAATATGGCAGTGATGAGAGGGTGAGTAGCGCGATTCAGAAAGAGGAAGAAGCCCAGGCGGGACGGGCGGAAGGGAAACAAAAAGCCTCAACGATTCCTGGAATAATGGAATTAAGGGAAGCGGTTAATTCAAGCGGCGGGGTTTTTGGGAGAGACGATAATTTTTATCTCTTACTTTCGGCTTTAACCGGGCTGGATAAAAGTATCAAGAGTTTTGGTAAAAATGTCGGGGCAGTCGGCGAGAATATCGGGGAATTAACCAGAGGCATCAACAATAATTCTGTGCCCTTGGAAGTAAAGGTTGCTACTGAGGAAATAGAGAAGACAATAAATAAATAATTTATGGCAAATTATACCGCGGCGTGTCTAAAAAAATTTAGATCCTTGCCTCAACCACTCAAAGAGGCGGTTGGCGGTTTTGAATCGATGAAAATCATTCAAGATTTGGAAAAAAAATATCAGGTTAAGTTGGGTTTTTTAATCATCCTAGTTACTATTGGCGAGTTGATGATGGAAGATATAGAGGATTATTTGCAAAAGAAATATGGACTTAGCCCCGAGGCGGCGGCTGATATCAACGATATTTTGCAGGCGGATATTTTCGGTCCGGCAATTGAATTGGTGGCGAAAAATCCAAAAATTTTAGCGTCCAATTTAAGCATCGCCCAACAAAAGGAAAATATTTCTAATCTATTTAAAAAAAATTTGATTAAGCTGATTTCTGCCGATAAAAACACTGTTGATAACATCAATCTTTCAATTTTAAATATTATTGACCAAGAGATGGCCAGCGACCATTTAATGTTTGAGAGTGATTTAGCCAAGATGATTGCGGAAAATCAGGAGCGGTTGACCAATAAGCCGTTTCAACTTTCAGGTAAGCCGGCCGAACCAACAATTGCCAACTGGCTAAAGGATTTTACGGACAGAAGAGGTAATAATTATTTTAACAATTTAGTTTTGTCGGAGTATATCACCAACTCGCAAAATACCGCGAGTTTAAGCGACGAGGAAAGGAAATTATTATTTAAAGTATCGGCGCTTTATCGCAATTTAAAATTTTTCTCGGCTATTTCGGAGGATGTGCCGATGGAAGGATGGGATTTTATTCCAGTTGATGAATCAGAAAATAGTTCAGCCCCTACTTATCCGGCAGGCGGGGATTATAATTTGGAAAATATGACGGCGTTGGAAATAAAGGCGTTTATGGAGGCCAATAATCTAACCGAGGAAGATTTGAAAAAATAAATTTATGGATTCCAGTTTGGAAAAATTCAATCAATTGCCCCAAGAAATAAAAAATCGACTTTCGGCGCCGGCGGTTTTAAAAGCGATTGAAAATTTGGAGAAAAAATATCAAATCAAATTAACGATGACTTTTATTAAAACGGCGGTGCGCGATTTGCCTTTAGAAAATTTGGAAAAATATTTAACCGATAATTTTAATATTAATCAAAACGGCGCTTTGGAGATCAAAGATGTTTTTTTCCAATTTTTAAACCATTCAGATTACCAGAAAACGGCCGTCCAGACATCTGTCAAGTCGTCTAATAAACCCGCTTTTTCCTTTTCCACCGAAGACGAGGAGGAGGCGAAGCAGTTTAATTATTTGGCGGTGAGCGAGGGTGGCCAGCCGGATTATGAGCGGCTCTCGGAAGCGATTATCACCGCTTTCGGCTACCGCGAGCCGGACGAGAATTTAAGAAAACGGCTCAAAAATATTGTCGTCGCCCAGCTCAAAAACGTGCGTGACGGCTTGGAAGCGACCGAAGTGCTGATGAAAAACAAGAAGGTCGGCGGAATGGAATTTTCAGATAGCGACGCGCGTCGGCTCATCAAATTAATTGACGGTGAAAAGGAAAATATTTTATCCGGTCAGGAAGCAGTTGGCCAGCCAAAAGTGAATAATATTGTTTTTCCGACCAAGAAATCGTCATCGGCGATGCGGCCAGCCGCCACGCCTGCTCCAAAGATGACATTGGAGGAGAAGAGGAGATTGGATGAGAAAAAATTTACCCCTCCTTATGAAGGAGGGGTCGAGCTCCGAAGGAGCGAGGGGGAGGTTTTTAGACAAGAGGAAAAAATTCCGGCTTCCATAACCCCCCCGAACCGACTATCGTCGGTTCGCCCCCCTTTGGTAAGGGCGGGCACGGCTATTGTCGGTCCCACCATTTCCGAAGAAAACGGTTTGCCGGTCATCAGGATGCCAAACGAAGTCCAAAGTCCAAAGTCAAAAGTCAAAAGTCTTATTTCGGATGAAAATAAAATTTCCAATTTCCAATTTCCAATTTCCAATGACTTAAAAGAAGGGGGAGGACCAGATAAAACAATCATCGATAAAAAGAAGGAGGTTTCTAATATTAATCCCGTCCCCTTTGTCAATCGCCAAGCGCCGCCGAAAATTACGCAAGCGAAAAGCCAGCGGCCGAATTTGGACGGCGTGAAATTCACCCGGAAGCTGGTCGGGCCGGTGGAAGAATTAGCGGAAATGACCCTGATTGATTTTCGCCGATTGGGTGAGAGCGCCGCGGCGCGAACCGCGGAGATAAAAGAAAGAGTCGGTCTCTTGGAAAAAGATTCTTACGCCAAAAGAATAGAAGGCATCACGGCCTGGCAACGGAGCGAGGTCAATAAATTTTACCGCCTGCTTGGGCAATTAGGCATGCAGGAAGGAAAAACGATAGATAAGGTGATAAGCGAGAGAATCGCGGCCGGAAAACCGACGCTCTCCTTGGCAGAGTTTGAGGCGGTGATGGAACTCAACAAAAGTTTAAGATATTAAACTTTTGTTGAGAAATTACAAATCCAAAATTACAAATTCCAAATTTTTATCATAAAACACATAACCCATAACCTGGAACAAAAATTTTGATTAAATTTATTATAAAAAAATTGTTTTATGTTCTATGTTCCATATTCCATGATTTTATATTTTTGTGATTTGAAATTTTGAATTTTGAATTTAATATATTATGAATCAAATAATCGTCCCCCAATTTTTGGATATTGAAGATAAAATCATCGGGCCGGTGACGGTGCGCCAGTTCGTGGAGATGCTGGTCGCCGGCTTGTTCTGCTTTATTTTTTACAAGATTTTTGATTTCTCGCTTTTCGTCGCGCTGTCTTTAATTACCGCCGGCGCCACTTTGGTGGTGGCCTTCGTAAAAATCAACGGCCAATCATTCCATTATTTTCTCCTTAATATTTTCGCCACCTTCAAGAGCCCGCGATTGAAAGTCTGGAAAAAATCAGTTTCCATGAATGAAGTAAAATTGGCGGCCGGCCGGCCAAAAGAGGTTGCCACTCGGCCGGTAAGAATGCGTCGCCAACACCTCACTTCTTCCAAGATTTCCGAGATTTCCTTAATTGTGGATACGGGAGGAGTTTATCGGGGAGAGAACGGCATTTAATGAAGTCAAAAGTTAAAAGTCAGAAGTCTAAAGTTAATGAATAATGGATAATAAAATATTTATGAAAAAGCGTCACGCGACCAAACAAACCCCTTCCACCCAGAAGTATCTCAACATCGCGGAAATTAGAGACGACTCGGTGGTGATGAAAGACGGCACCCTTCGCGCCGTGCTCTTGGTCTCTTCCATCAACTTCGCTTTGAAATCCGAAGACGAACAGAACGCGATTGTCGCCGGCTATGTCACTTTTTTAAATCTGCTTGATTTTCCGGTTCAAATCGTGATTCAGTCGCGCCAGTTGGATTTGGACGAGTATCTGGCGATGATCAAGGAAGCGGAGGAGAAGCAGACCAATGAGCTTTTGAAAATTCAAACCGCCGAATACAAACAATACATCACGGAACTGGTGGAGATGGGTGATATTATGACCAAGAGATTTTTTGTCGTCGTTCCTTATGACCCGGTGGCCAATAAAAAAAGGAGTTTTACCCAGCGCACCGGCGATATAATGTCGCCGACGAAAGTCATTAAATTGAACCAGAAGGAATTTTTCAAACGGCAGAAAGAACTTTTCGCGCTGGTCGACCGCGTCCTTTCGGGACTCGCCAGCATGGGCATCCGCGCTTCCATCTTGGAAACGCAAGCGCTGATTGAATTGTATTACACCACTTACAATCCGACGGTCTCAAGAAGTGAGAAACTGACGGAGGTGGGAAAATTACAAATGGAAGACTTTTAAAATAAAATTTATTTTTTTAATTTCTTAATTTCTTAATTTTTTAATTGTTATGTTTGACCCGAGAGAATTAAATAAACAAAATCAGATTCAAGTCGCGGCCCCGAATGAGCCGCAGCTCACGCCGATCCAAAAGAAAGAATTAGAAAAGCAAGCGATCAAAAGCCAAAAAGAGACGCTCCAAGAGGAGCTGGTCTATCGCCGAGGGGTGGTTTCAGTGCGCGACTTGATTGCCCCCGAAGCGTTGGAGGTGGAGAGCTCGCACATCAAGCTGGGCGATTTGTTCGTCAGCACCTTATTTGTCGTGGAATATCCCCGGTATATCAATGTCGGCTGGTTCGCGCCGATTATCAATATGGATGTCACCGCGGATATGGCGATTTATTTTTATCCGGTGAAAGCGCCGGTGATTTTGAAGCAGCTGAAGAAAAAAGTCGGTAATTTGGAAGCGACCCTGATGTCCGACGCGGAAAAAGGCGCGCCTCGCGACCCGTTGGCCGAGACGGCGCTCCGCGACATGGAAAAATTGCGCGACGATTTGACGCAAGGGACGGAACATTTTTTCCAGAGCGGGCTTTACGTGACGGTCTACGCCAAAACCTTGGAAGAATTGGAAAAAATCACCGAGCGGGTGGAGACGACTTTCGGCTCAACTCTGGTTTATTCCAAGCGGGTTTATTATCAGGCGGAGCAAGGATTCAATTCCACCTTACCCCTCGCTTTTGACGAGCTCCAAGTGTTGACCAATATCAACACTTCGCCGGCGGCCAGCTCTTTTCCGTTTGTGTCTTCCGACCTTACTTCCGACCGAGGCGTCTTGTACGGCATCAACCGGCACAATAACAGCTTGATTCTCTTTGACCGGTTCTCGCTCCAGAACGCCAACATGGTCGTGTTCGCCACTTCCGGCGCCGGTAAATCATATACCATAAAATTGGAAGTGCTTCGGAGCATGATGTTCGGCACGGAGATGATTATTATTGACCCCGAGCGTGAATACAAGCATCTTTGCGACGCGGTCGGCGGCACTTATATTGACATCTCGCTAAACAGCGAGAGTAAACTCAACCCTTTTGATTTGCCGCGGGCGGTTGGTGAAGACTCGCGACCGGCTGACATCATCAGAAGCGCTGTGATTACGGTAAAGGGTTTGGTCCGACTGATGGTTGGCGACCTCACTTACGAAGAGGACTCCATCGTGGACCGGGCGCTACTAGAAACTTATGCCAAAAAAGATATTACGCCGGACTCCGATTTGTCTCAAATTGAAGCGCCGATTATGACGGATTTTCAGGAAATTTTGGCGGGGATGCAGGGCGCGGAGAGCGTCTATGAGCGTCTCAAAAAATACACCGAAGGCACGTTTTCCGGCCTCTTGAATAACCCGACCAATGTGATGATGAATAATCAACTGGTAGTTTTTTCCGTGCGCGACTTGGAAGACGAGCTCAAGCCGGTGGCGATTTACACGATCGTTAATTACATTTGGAATGTGGTGAGAAGCGAGATGAAAAAGCGGCTGATGATCGTGGACGAAGCGTGGTGGCTGATGCAGCGAGAAGACAGCGCGAAATTTATTTTCGCCTTGGTCAAGCGCTGCCGCAAATATTATTTGGGCGTGACGACCATCACCCAAGACATCAACGATTTTTTGACTTCGCCCTACGGCCAAGCGATTGTCAACAACTCCTCGCTTCAACTCCTGATGAAACAGACGCCGTCCGCCATCAATCTTATTCAGAAGACGTTTATGCTGACCGAAGGCGAAAAATATCTCTTGCTGGAATGCGGCGTGGGCGAAGGCATTTTTTTCGCCGGCGCCAAGCACGCGGCGATAAAAGTGGTCGCTTCCTATACCGAAGACCAGCTCATCACTTCCGACCCGCGTCAGCTTCTGGAAATCGAGCAGGCGAAGAAGGAATTTGAGGAATCGCTGAAGGCGAGGGAAACGGGCGGATAATTTTGTAATTTTTAATTTTGTAATTTTATAAATAATTTCTAATTTTTAATGATTTAAAAATTAAAATGAAAGTTATAGTTAAAATTAAAAATTAAAACATTAAAATTTATTTAAAAATTAAAAATTAAAAAATTAAAAATTTATTTATGTCCAATCGTCGTAAAATTTTAATTATCGTTTTAGTGATTTTAATTATTGTCGCCATTTTCCTCGTCTGGTGGTTTTTCTTGCGTCAGCCGGCGGCGCCAGCGGTGAATCTCAATGCCAATCAAGCCCTGCCGGTCAATGAGCAGATTCAAGAATTGCCGCCGCCCAGCGAAACGAGACAGAACGAAGAGAAAAATTATCCTTTGGGTTTGAAGCAATTGGCTTTTTCTTTTGCCGAGAGATTCGGCACCTATTCCTCGGACGCGCCGGCCGCGAATTTGAAAGATTTGGAATTGTTGATGACCGCCAGAATGTGGTCAAAAACAGAAGCGATGATCGCCAAAAATGTTCCCGTGAACGGATATGACGCCTACGAGGCCAAGGCGCTCACCAGCAAGCTAGAGTCCTCTTCAAAAGAAGCGGCGACTCTCACGGTCAACACCCAGAGGATTCACATTCAGGGCAGTGAGCTGAAACAGCAGGTTTATTACCAAAGTATTTTATTAAAATTTGTCTTGAGCGGCAATGAATGGAAAGTTGATGACGCGGTTTGGCAGTAAGACGAAATCCGGCCGCGATTGGTTTTTTAATTTTCTTTTTCCAAAGAATTGTCTTGGTTGCGCCAAAGAAGGCGAGTGGTTGTGCGCCAAATGTCGCGTTTTATTAAAAGTAAAATCCATCAGCGAATGTCTGATTTGCCGGCGGCCGCAAATAACCGCCAAAGTTTGCGACCATTGCCGGGGCAAATCACCCTTAGACGGCTTGTGGGTGATGGCTGACTTTGAAGACAAACTGATCAAACAAATAATCCATTTGATAAAATATAATTTTGTTCTGGATTTGGCGGAAGTGTTTGATGAAATGATGAAGAATTATTTTTCGCGCGTCGGCGATTGGCGAGGGAGCTTCCCGCTCTTGCCCGTTCCGCTTCACCGCCGCCGGTTTTTGGAGCGGGGATTCAACCAAGCGGAATTGGTCGCGGAATCGGCTAGCCGGATATTGGGAAATGAAATTAGCGAACCGATTTTGAAGCGGAAAAGATATCTGAAACCGCAGGCGAAACTGTCGCTCTCGGGGCGTTTAAAAAACATCAAAGGCAATTTTGGTCTAATGGAGGCGGCCGCCGAGCGTTTTTCCAAGGATGGAATCATATTAGTGGATGATGTTTATACCAGCGGCGCGACGATGCAGGAAGGCGCTAAAATTTTAAAAGAGAACGGTTTTAAAGAAGTTTGGGGGCTGGTGGTGGCGAGAGGTTGAAAATTAAGAAATTAAGAAATTAAAAAATTAAGAAATTAAGACAAAAAAACGCAAAAAAACAGCTACGGCGGTAGCTATTTCTTGATTTGGCGGAGAGGGCGAGATTCGAACTCGCGGTCCTTTTAAGGGGACTTCAGTTTTCAAGACTGACGCATTCAACCGCTCTGCCACCTCTCCAATAAAAAATCGGCGGAGAGGGGGGGATTCGAACCCCCGGTACGCCAATAAAGACGTACAACAGGTTAGCAACCTGCCGCTTTCAGCCACTCAGCCACCTCTCCATATACTTAAGCAGACAATGACATTTTAGCATGAAATTTGAAATTTGTAAACCCAAGGCCTTGAATATTTTTTAAAATTTAGATATAATTAATCGTAGGCGTTTTTTAAAAATATGCCCGAAGAAAACAATCAAAATCAATTAAGCCGAGTCGCTTTTTCCTGGCCATGCCCGGAATACGTCAAATATCCGAAAAATGTCCGCTGGTATTTGATTTCACTTTTGGTTTTGGCGCTGGCAATTTGGTGGACGATTCACGACAGCAATTATTTATTTTTGATTTTTTTGGTTATTTTTTATCTGATTATGATTATGCATGAAGGCCGCGAGCCGCAAACGATAGACGTGTTTATCACCGCCGACGGCATAAAATTCGGCCGTAATTTTTACGAATACAAACTGATTGAAGATTTTTTTATCATCTATCAGGAAGCGGGGATGAAAAATCTTTATCTTGATTTCAAGAACCCCTTGCGCGGCCGGTTGGTCGCGCCGGTTGACGGCCAAGACGCGGTGGCGATCAGGGAATTCTTGCTTGGATATTTGAAAGAGGATTTGGAACGCGAAGCCGAGCCGCTCTCCGAACGTTTCCGCCGCTGGCTGAAGATTTAGATTTTTTGTGGCTATAGCTCAGTTTGGATAGAGCGTCAGCTTGCGGAGCTGAAGGTCGCAGGTTCAAGTCCTGCTAGCCACGCAATTATGCTCACTTTAATTACCAAAGTGACCGAGTTGAATAAGGTCGGCAAAACTCTCGCCAGCCGGCTGAAAAAATTGGGAATTGAGACCGTCAAGGATCTCATTTTTTATTATCCGTTCAGATACGACGATTTCAGCCGGGTACTCAAAATAAACCAACTGACGCCGGGGACGGTGGCGACCGTGCGAGGCCGGGTGGATATTATCGCCAATCGGCGCAGCCCGAGAAAAAGGAAAATTTTAACCGAGGCGGTCATTAGCGACGAGAGCGGCGAGATAAAAGTCATCTGGTTTAATCAGCCGTGGATCGGCAAAAGCCTTAAAGCCGGCGATGAGCTGTTTCTCTCCGGCAAAGTGAGCGGCGATTTGTTCAGCGCTTATTTCAATTCGCCAAATTACGAAAAAACCTCAACCTTCAACCTCAACACGGCGCGGCTCGTGCCGGTTTATTCCATCACTCAAGGCCTTACCCAGAAGCAATTGAGGTTTCTGATTAAAAACATTATTGGCTTGGCGGCAAAAGCGGTTGATTATTTGCCCGCCGAGGTTATAAAAAAAGAAAAATTATTGGCCTTGTCATCGGCCTTGAGACAAATCCATTTTCCTTTGAGTCAAGCGTCGCTAAAAAGGGCGAAGGAGCGGCTGTCTTTTGATGAATTGTTTTTGATTCAGCTTTGGGCGGCGCTCGCGAGAAAAAAGTTGGCTAAAGAGCCGGCTACGGAGATAAAATTTTTGGAAAAAGAAACTAAAAATTTTGTTTCAAAATTAAATTTTGATTTGACGACCGACCAAAAGAAAGCGGCTTGGGAAATTATCAAAGATTTAGGGAAAAGCCGGCCGATGAACCGTTTGCTTCAGGGCGATGTCGGCTCGGGCAAGACCCTGGTCGCCGCCTTGGCTATTTATAACACCGCTTTAAACGGTCATCAGAGCGTCTTAATGGCGCCGACCGAGATTTTGGCTCGCCAGCACTACGAAACATTATTGAAGCTGTTTAAGCCGTTCAAAATTAAAGTCGGACTCCTCACCCGCACCCAGATTTTTCTGGCCGGCGAAAAAGTAAAAAAATCAGAATTTTTGGCTGGCGCGATGAAAGGAGAGATAAAAGTGATTATCGGCACTCACGCCGTCATTTCTAAAAATGTCTCTTTTGGCGATTTGGCGCTCGTGGTGGTGGACGAACAGCATCGTTTCGGCGTGGAGCAGAGGAAACTAATCAAGCAAAAAGGGAGAGAGACCCCGCATTTTTTGTCGCTCACGGCGACGCCGATTCCGCGTTCCCTGGCGCTTACTCTTTATGGCGATCTTGATTTGTCCATCATCCGCGAGATGCCCCAAGGCCGAAAAAAAATTCTGACTAAAATCGTTTCGCCGGAAAAAAGGCAGCTGGCTTATGAATTTATCAGCAATCAGATCAGGGCCGGGCGGCAGATTTTTGTCATCTGTCCTTTAATCGACCCGTCGGACAAATTGGGGGTGCGCTCGGTGACGCCGGAATTTGAAAAACTGGACCAGCAGATTTTTCCCCATTTAAAAATCGGTTTGCTTCACGGCCGGCTTAAAGCCAAGGAAAAAGAAGCGGTGATGGAACAGTTTATAAAAAATGAAATAAAAATTTTAGTCGCTACTTCGGTGGTGGAGGTGGGCGTGGATATTCCCAACGCGTCAGTAATGATGATTGAGGGGGCGGAGCGTTTCGGGCTCGCCCAACTCCATCAATTCCGCGGCCGGGTTGGCCGGAGCGAGCATCAGTCATTTTGTTTTTTATTTTCCGATAGCGGGGATTTGGAATCCTTAAAGCGGCTTCAGGCGCTTTCTGACTGCCATGACGGTTTTGTTTTGGCCGAGAAGGATTTGGCGTTTCGCGGCGCGGGGAAGATTTACGGCTACGAACAGTCCGGTTTTTCCGATTTAAAAATCGCGGACTTGAACGATTTGGCTCTAATTAAAAGGGCGAGAGCGGCGGCGCAAGCTTTGGTGGAAGATGATTTGTCGCGGTATCCGCTGCTAATGGAAAAAATAAACTCGCTTAATTTTTCCGGGCATTTGGAATAACTTAGTAATTACTTTGAATTACGAAACCATATTTCCCCCCTCCTTACGAAGGAGGGGGTCAGGGGGAGGTTAAGGAGGGTTTATTGTTTTAACCCCACCCCACCCCAACCCTCCCCTTCGTAAGGGGAGGGGGAGAAAGAGGGAGTTTCGTAATTCACAGTAATTGGTAATTGGTAGAATTTAATCGAAGAACGAGATAAATTACCAATTACCAGTTACCATTACCTTGACACCTCATTTTTTATTTGCTAAAATAATTTTATGTATTTAGTTGTTCTTTTTAGGGGAAGGAATGGCGGTAACGAGGTAAAGTAAAGAAAGGAGGGAGAACGCGGGATATTTTTTTACCGTCCAATGTTGAGAAAAAACTGGAAGTCAGAAAGGTACGGAAGTATGAGAAAAACAAACCACGGGGGTTTGAAAGATGAGAAAGAAAGCGGAAGTGGAAGAAGCGAAGAGAGAAGTGAAAGACGAAATATGTGAATGCGGGAGTCAAATCCCAGCAAAGAGAGTCGCTTTTTGTAAAGCGGCAGGAAAGAAGGTGTGCTGTCTTAAGTGCCAACAGGCGCTTGAGAGTCAGCTTCCTCGACGAGGAAGAGCGTGGGCGAACGTTACTGCAGGTAGTGTAGTAATTGCTACCACAATTTCTTCCTGGTAAAGACCCACTGCGCAGGGGGTTTAAGGAACGGCAAGAATGAGGTGCTTCTTGCCGTTTTAATTTTGGGCGTTAATAATCCTCACCAACTCCCCGACATTATTTATCGTTAAAATATTTTGCGTCGCAGTTTTGAAATTCCTATCAGGCGGGGCGATAATTTTATCAAAGCCAAGTTTTACCGCCTCCTTGATTCTTTTTTCCATTTGCGGGACGGACCTAACTTCTCCGTTCAAGCCGACTTCGCCGAGAAACAGCGTTTTTTTCTCAATCGGCTTTTCTAAAAAGGCCGAAATGATCGCGGCGGCGACAGCCAAATCAATGGCCGTCTCTTTTATTTTCAAACCGCCGGCGACATTGAGATAAATGTCGTGGTTGGCGAGGTTTAATTTCGCGATTTTAGCGATTACCGCCGTAATCATCTGGAGCCGGTTCAAATCAAAGCCGGTAGCTCGCCGTTGCGGATAGCCGAAACTGGTCCTGCTTGCCAAGGCCTGGACTTCCACCAGAAACGGCCGCAGGCCTTCTATCGTGACGGTCGCGGCCGAACCGCTGACCGGTTCGCCCTGGTGCCGGCTAAAAAATATTTCGGTCGGATTTTTTATTTCTTTAAGTCCCAACGCGGTCATTTCAAAAACGCCGATTTCACCGACCGAGCCGAAGCGGTTTTTGGCGGCGCGCAGGATTTTGTAATAATTATCACTGTCGTTTTCCAGATAAATCACCGCGTCCACCAAGTGTTCCAAAGTTTTCGGGCCGGCGACCACGCCATCTTTCGTGACATGGCCGACGATGACCACGGGAATATTCGTCTCCTTGGCTAATTCCAAAAATCGGCTGGCGCTGGCAATGGTCTGGGCGATCGTTCCTTGGCTGGTTGAGTCGTCAAGCATCCGCATCGTTTGGATGGAATCAATAATGGCGAGCGCCGGTTTTATCTCTTTAATGGTGGCGATAATTTTGGCAGTGTCGGTTTGCGGCAGAAATTTTAGATTGGCGAGATTGAGATTGAGGCGATGAGCGCGCATTTTTATCTGCTCGGCCGACTCCTCGCCGGAAATATAAAGCGAGCCGTTGATTTTTTCGGCGACTTGAAGAATAAGGGTGGATTTGCCGATGCCCGGATCGCCGCCCAAAAGAATCAAAGACCCTCTGACGATTCCGCCGCCCAAGACGCGGTCAAATTCATCAATGTCGGTTTTGAGTCGCGTTTGTTCTGTTTCGCTTAAATCACCAAGATTAAGCGGCTGGTCAGGAGTGATGCTAATTTCTGATTTCTTTGTTTTTTTAATTTCTTGCGTTTGGGTCAGCGTCCCCCACGCCCCGCACTCATTACAGCGCCCCTGCCATTTTGGGTATTGGGCGCCGCAGTTGGAGCATTCAAAGATAGTATAGTTGGTGGGCATATTTTTCCTCTTTCTGTCATTCCCGCGGAGGCGGGAATCCAGAATAAAAACATAGATTTAGTTGGGATTTCGCTGGATCCCCGCTTTCGCGGGGATGACAAACAAAGTAAAGTAGTTTTAATTTTATCCTTATTTCTCAAAAAAATCAAAAAATCCCGATTTAGTTCGGGAATGGTTTGTTTATAAAAAATTATCAGGTTGTTACCGTATTATTAAAGCTCCCCATTGAAAAAGTTCATCATCACCCCTGGTATTTACTTGATTTGCATCAAAAAAATCCATAATAAAAAGTGAATCATCATTATCTAATCCATTTCCACTAAAAGGGAAAATCAAAGCATCGGGATATTCAGTTCTTAAGTTGTCATAAATTCTCCCATAGTGTTCTCTGGGCGTTACGTTTGAAAGAGGAATCGGAGCGTCTAATAAACTTAAATTTCTAACCGAGGAATTTATAAACTCGTCTCTGCTTGATCCTTGCATTGGGTTGGCAAAAGTTACGGGAGGGATTTGGGATTCGCTATTGGGCTGGCCGGGAGTACCAGTGATGGGAATAATTAGTAAATCATTGGGAGATCCTGATGTGATAGTACCGTTTCCAAAAGAAAGGTTGCCAACCTGAAAATTCTGCGCATAATTTATCGGTGTCAATTGGTCAGCACCCGGCGTAGTAATCTGAACTAAGCGAGGATTGATGAGATTCAAAATTGTGTAAGACAAAAAAGCCAAGAGCAGGCCGGTAATCGCCGAGATGATTTTTTCTTTGGCGTCGGAGATTTGAGAGGAATTGCCTCGGGAAGTGAGCCACTTGAAACCGCCATACATAATCATCACCGTCGCCAAAATCCCGATTGAGCCGATGATGAAGCCGTACCAGACAGAAATGTATTTATAAAGCGGATTTTCTGTTTTAATATTCACTTCCGTTAATCCGCCGATGGGCGCGTTGAGGCAATAGACATCTTTACTGCCGACGCATTGATTTGACGACCCTAATCTAAGAGCTCCTCCTTCGGTCATGCCGACAGTCCCTCCCGCTGGTCTAATAGTGCCACCACTGTCGCACCAGGCATAACACTCCGGCACATCCCAATTTTGTTTGCAGCTTTCTCGGCAACTATTAATCCATTCCTGACTGGCCGCATTGGCAAAGACGGGAAAAACCATCATTAATAAAAAGATAAAAAAGTAAAATAAATAAATTTTTTTTATTTGATTCATTTAATTTTTGTTATCTTTTATCGGTTATTGCCCAAATCAATATGCCAGGTATTGCCAACTGTTGTCTCGTTAATAATTATATGATGATCTTCATTGATGATTCTTCCTTGGGTGCCATTTGGAAAGGTTACATCATATATTGGAAATTGATCTCCGTAAGCAAAACCGGCTGGCTGGCCCTCCCTAATAAGATTGTCCATTAAGGTATCAAGTGCCGGATCGCCTCGCGCCAAGTCTAATGCTTGGCCTAGGCCGTGATTTTCAGGATCTCCAGGCCGAAATGCCGAGGTTACAAAAATATTTATACCCTCGGCATATAAAGATTGACCAACATCTAAAATTTCAGGTGTTAATCCGTCTGTTCTTACCCCGACTCCTAATTGAGCCCCTGCCCCTCGGAGTATTCCATTGGCTAAATTCTGAAAATTTTGATCTAACGGATATTGTCCAACGTTTGAAAAATCATTATTCGGTATTTCTTTTATTATGAAATTCTGTGAATAATCTATCTCCTCCATCCCCGGCGTCGTGATTTGAACCAGCCGAGGATTGATGAGATTTAAAATTGTGAAAGACAAAAAAGCCAAGAGCAGGCCGGTAATAGCCGAGATGATTTTTTCTTTGGCGTCGGAGATTTGCGAGGAATTGCCTCGGGAAGTGAGCCACTTGAAACCGCCATACATAATCATCACCGTCGCCAAAATCCCGATTGAGCCGATGATGAAGCCGTACCAGACAGAAATGTATTTATAAAGCGGATTTTCTGTTTTAATATTCACTTCCGTTAATCCGCCGATGGGCGCGTTGAGGCAATAGACATCTTTACTGCCGACGCATTGATTTGACGACCCTAATCTAAGAGCTCCTCCTTCGGTCATGCCGACAGTCCCTCCCGCTGGTCTAATAGTGCCACCACTGTCGCACCAGGCATAACACTCCGGCACATCCCAATTTTGTTTGCAGCTTTCTCGGCAACTATTAATCCATTCCTGACTGGCCGCATTGGCAAAGACGGGAAAAACCATCATTAATAAAAAGATAAAAAAGTAAAATAAATAAATTTTTTTTATTTGATTCATTTAATTTTTGTTATCTTTTATCGGTTATTGCCCAAATCAATATGCCAGGTATTGCCAACTGTTGTCTCGTTAATAATTATATGATGATCTTCATTGATGATTCTTCCTTGGGTGCCATTTGGAAAGGTTACATCATATATTGGAAATTGATCTCCGTAAGCAAAACCGGCTGGCTGGCCCTCCCTAATAAGATTGTCCATTAAGGTATCAAGTGCCGGATCGCCTCGCGCCAAGTCTAATGCTTGGCCTAGGCCGTGATTTTCAGGATCTCCAGGCCGAAATGCCGAGGTTACAAAAATATTTATACCCTCGGCATATAAAGATTGACCAACATCTAAAATTTCAGGTGTTAATCCGTCTGTTCTTACCCCGACTCCTAATTGAGCCCCTGCCCCTCGGAGTATTCCATTGGCTAAATTCTGAAAATTTTGATCTAACGGATATTGTCCAACGTTTGAAAAATCATTATTCGGTATTTCTTTTATTATGAAATTCTGTGAATAATCTATCTCCTCCATCCCCGGCGTCGTGATTTGAACCAGCCGAGGATTGATGAGATTTAAAATTGTGAAAGACAAAAAAGCCAAGAGCAGGCCGGTAATAGCCGAGATGATTTTTTCTTTGGCGTCGGAGATTTGCGAGGAATTGCCTCGGGAAGTGAGCCATTTGAAACCGCCATACATAATCATCACCGTCGCCAAAATTCCGATTGAGCCGATGATGAAGCTGTACCAGATAGAGATATAGTCAAAGAGGGGATTTTTGCCTTCGCCGATTTCAATTGTCGGATTATTGTCAAGCGGGACATTGAGGCGGTAGGTGGTATTCGGCGCTACCTCCGTCGTCTCTCCTTCGGCTTCACCTTGTGCCCAAGCCAAAAACGGCAAAAAAATGATAGTCAAAAAAGACAATAAGATTATGGCGGAGAAAATTCTTTTTTTCATTTTTTCTGTATTTCCCCCCTCCTTGTTTTAAGGAGGGGGTTAGGGGGGAGGTCTTAAATGAAATTTATTTTAAGACCCCTCCGCCCTTCGGGCACCTCCCCTTGAGATAAGGGGAGGATAATTAAAGATGTCATTTAATCTTCTCAATAATATTTTTAAAATCTTCAAAAGTGGCCAGCCCCATCAGCTCTTCACTCCCGATATAAAAATAAGGCGAGCCGGGCAGAAGGAGATTGTCGGCTTCGATAATGTCGTTTTCAATCAGCTCTCTGACCGATTGGTCTAAGAGGCATTCTTTGAATGATTTTTCGTCCAATTTCAGTTGATTGGCGAGAGCGATGAGATTTTTTTCGGAAAAATCCTTTTGGTTTTGCCACAATAGGTCGGCGTATGGCCAGAATTTGTCTTGTTTGTCGGCACAACGAGCGGCTTGATGAGCCAGCATCGCTGATTCGTCATTGGGATTGAGGGGCAAATCCTTCCAGACAATTTTCACTTTTTTCGGATAAGCGGTGACGATTTTTTTGATTATCGGCTGGATTTGAGCGCAGAAGTTACAGTCAAAGCTGGAAAATTCAAAAATCGTGATGGGCGCTTTGCCGTCGCCGAGAGTGGGGGAGGTGTCGTCAGCTTTTGGTTGGGGAATTTCCGCGTCCCAATAAGTCACCATATTGTTGGACAGTAGCCGGCCGCGAGCTTCGTTTGTTTTCTGTCTGTCCGGCAGGGTGAGCGAAATGACGATGATGATTAAAAAAGCCATCGCCAAGATGGCGAGGAAGATGAGGATGGGTTTGAGGCGATTGGGGATTTTTTTCTTAAACATAAATTTAACAATGTGACAATGTAGCAATATGCTGTTTTAGAAGTGTTACATTGTCACATTGCTACACTGCTATTTTTTACGGTTGTATTCTATAAATTCTCTGATTATTCATGTCTTGAAAAAATATTTCATTGGAGCTGTCGGAAACAAAAATTTGGCTGATGGTATGGTTGCCGTCCGGCGTGGCGACCAATCTTCTCATTCCCGTGGATAAGTTAATTTCATAAATTTCGTCGGCAATGGTTGAGGCGACGAGTGGCTGGACGCCGGCGCCATAGGGGAGAGAGGTCGGCACGGCGCAGTAAACCGTGTTATTGCCCGCAAAGGCGCATTTGTCCGCCCAAGTGTCCAGTCCCAAACTGTGGCGATTGTCGCCGATTCTGTCGGGCGAAGTGTCAGCGACCCAGAGCGTCGGCTTGAAGTCGTTGCCGCTGTTATAGACGCTGTAGACCATTTTGTCTCCGGTCGGCGACCATTCGCTTTGAAATCCTCGGCCTTCCACCAGCATCAGTTTGAAATTTTCATTGTTCTGGCCGATGAAATAGACATTGGAGCGGTCGGCGTCTTTGCCCTCCGTGAAAGTGCCCACCATTTGATTGTTGGGCGACCATTCGGTCTGGAATTGGTCCTCAAAACCGCCGATTTCTTCCAAGGTTTTTGACTGCGTTCCGTCGTATTTGGCCACGGCCAAGAAGCGGTTTTCCGGGTCAAGCGCGATGCTCTTGAAGGCGATTTGGCTGTCGTTGGGCGAAAAAGAAAACTCTTCCCAGTGCTTGGGCAGAGTGATTTGTTTTTTAGTTTCAAAATCATAGACGATTTTCGCGCCGTCCGGATACTCCAAGACGGCTTTGTCGCGGCTGTTTGACCAAGTAACATTGGAGACATTCTTGAAAATTTTATCGCTGAAAGCGCTCACCGCGCCATTGGCCGAGACGCGGTAAAATTTGCCATCGGTCGGATTATAATAAACAAATTCACCAACGCCTGTCGGAGCGGCGAAATAAGCCGGGTCCTTGGTGACGACTTCCGCTTTGACGATTTGGGTCGCGGGGCGAGTTAGGATTTCAGCGACTTCAGCGGCATTGTTAAGATTGACGCCCGGCGGCAAACCGCCATTGATGTTAGTGGTGTAAATCCGGCCGTTGATGTTAATCGCGCCCGGCAATTGACCCGGCTGGTTAACATTTGCGTTTTTATCCGCCCTCGGCGCGAAAATCGGCCGCCAAAAAAACCAGTAAAGGAAAAAAGCGAACAGCCCGGCGGCGGCAACGAATAGGACGATTATTCCGATTTTTTTCCAATCCATAGGTTTAGTCAAAAGTCTATAAAGTCGAAAGTCTATAAAGTCATTTAATTTAAAATCTTTATAAACCCTGATAATATTTTTGAAATTTCTAAGGATAAGTTGTAGATTGTTGTAAATTCTGATTCGGCTATATATCTTAATTCTTGGGCTAAACACAGCATTGATCTTACTTCACCGCAAGAACCTTTGGCGATAAAAAGAAAATTTTTAAATTCTTTGTCGCCTTTGCGTTCAAATCCTTCTGCTATATTATTCATAATAGAAACTGACGCTCGTCGGATTTGATCTCTAAACCCAAAATCTCTGTTTTTATCAAAAATTTTATAAATTTCTATGGTTAATATCTTCGCTTTTTGCCACGCGACAATATCTTCAAATCTTTCTATTTTCATAAAAAATCCATGACTTTAAGGACTTTATAGACTTTATGGACTTTAAGACTTACTCAAAACACGCTTCAATCCCTTTGCCTCCGGGCAGAACGACCGAAGACAAATCCCACCAAGAGCAACTGACAAGTTTGTAGACAAAATAGACAATCGCTACAATGATCGTGATTATAATCGCGTCCAGCACGGCTAAAATTATAATTTCCGTCCATTTGGCCAATTCTTTGGGCATTACTTTGCCAAAAATATAATCCTCGCCGAATTGGCAAACATAATTAGGAAGCAGTAAAGAAGCGAAGAGATGGCCATTCAGATAAAGCAAGGAGAGAAGCGTCCAATCCAGCCAGACCGAGCCCCAAAAAGTGGTGAGTAATTTTTGGCTGCCGAATTTAGCGCCGGCTTTGGTGGCGTCTTTAGCCGCTTCTTGGGTGTCGCCTTTGGCTAAATTTTCGGCGGCGCTGGCGGCTTCACCGGCGCCTGAAACGCCGGTCGCGGCGCCCAATTGATGCGCTAAGTTATCAGACATAACTGAAGTTTATAAAGTTGAAAGTTTATAAAGTTTATAAAGTTATAAAGTTTTCAACAAAACAACTTTATAACTTTTAACTTTATGAACTTTATAAACTTATCTCTATTATATCATTTTTTGCCGTCAACCGTATAGTGTCGCCGGAATTTATTTTTCCCGCCAAGAGTTTTTGCGAGAGGGGTGTTTCCACCAGCTCCTGGATCGTTTTTTTAATGGCGCGGGCGCCTTGCTCGCCTCGATTCGGCGAAGCGGGCTCGCCGCGGCTTTTTGTGGCGATGAGGCGGAAAACACCGGCGCTGGCTTTAAGGCCGATATTTTGTTTTAAGAGCCGTTCGCCGACTTCTAAAAGCTCTAACTTGGCGATTTTTTCCAAATCGGCCAAAGAAAGGGGATTGAAATAAATAATTTTATCCAAGCGATTTAAAAATTCCGGTTTGAAGTAATTTTTGGCTTCTTCAACGATTTTTTCTTCAAAATAATTCAATTGTCCTTTTTCTTTATCCGCGTCAAAACCGATGCCGTCTTTGCCGGCGAAAAAGCGCGAGCCGATATTGGAGGTCATCATCACCACTGTGTTTCTGAAATTGATGCGCGAGCCGGCCGCGTCCGTCAAATACCCGTCGTCCAAGACCTGAAGGAGCAAGTCAAAAACATCGGGATTGGCCTTTTCAATCTCGTCAAAGAGGACGATGGAGTAAGGTTTGTGTTTTACTTTTTCGGTGAGGTGGCCGCTTTCTTTGTAGCCCACATAGCCGGCCGGCGCGCCGATGAGCTTGGAGATGTTGAATCTTTCGCCGTATTCCGACATATCAATTTTAATCAGCGCGTTTTCATCGCTAAAAAGCGCTTTGGCGAGCGTCCGGGCGGTGTAGGTTTTGCCCGCGCCGCTCGGGCCGAAGAGCATGAAAGAGGCGAGCGGTTTGTTTTCCGGCATCAGTCCGGCTTTGGCGCGTTTCATGAATTCGGCGATGTTTTCAACCGCCTGGTCTTGGCCGATGATTTTTTCTTTCATTATTTTGTCCAGCGCCAAAATCCGTTTTTTCTCGCTCGCGGCTAAATCCTCCACTGGAATGCCGGTGATGCGGGCGATGATTCTCGCCACTTCTTGGGCGCCGATTTCTCCCGCGAGTTCGCTTTTTTCTTCGGCCTGTTTTTTTTGCAGTTCGGTTAATTTATTCGCCGCGTCTTCGGCGCGTTTTTTGAGCTCCAAGGCCAGCGCGAAATCTTCTTTGACGATGGCCTCTTCTTTGGCTTTTAGGGCGGCGTTAAGGTCGATTTCAATTTCTTTGATTTGTTTTTCCAGTATTGACAAGCCGCGATCCACTTTAATGCCAGCTGACGCTTCGTCAATGAGGTCAATCGCCTTGTCCGGCAGGAATTTTTCCGGCAAATATCTCTGGCTTAAGACGATGGCGGCGTCAACCGCTTCGTCGGAAACGCGCACACGGTGGAATTTTTCAAAAAATTCCCTGATTCCCAAAAGGATTTTTTTAGTTTCCTCGGCGCTCGGTTCGCTGATTCTGACGGCTTGAAATCGCCGGTCAAGCGCCGGGTCGTTTTCAATGGATTTGCGGTAATCGGCAAAAGTGGTGGCGCCGATACAGCGGATCTCGCCGCGCGATAGCGCGGGTTTGAGGATATTGGCCGCGTCCATGGAGCCCGAAGCCGCGCCGGCGCCGACTAAATTATGGATCTCATCAATAAATAAAATAATTTCCGGCTTTTCCCTAACCTCGTCAATGATTTGTTTGACGCGCGCTTCAAATTCGCCGCGATACATCGTGCCGGCGACCGCGGCGGTCAAGTCAAGGGCATAAATTTTTTTGCCGTGGAGCGCTTCCGGCACCTCGCCGGCCATGATTTTTTTGGCCAGCCCTTCCACGATGGCGGTTTTGCCCACGCCCGGCTCGCCCAGAATAATCGGGTTATTTTTGGTGCGGCGCGAAAGAATCTGGATGATGCGGCTGATTTCTTCTTCGCGGCCGATGACCGGGTCCACTCGTTCTTGGAATTTAGGCGAAGTCAGGTTATTGCCGAAAAGCTCCAAGGCGCTTGCCGGTTCGTCGTCAAAATCATCGTCAAAAAAATCCCGCTGCTTTTTTTCGGCGGCTTTGAAAAGTTCCGTCAAATCCGGCAGTTTGGAGGCGCCCTTCAGAGTGGCGGTTACCTGTGTCGCCAGATTCATTTCGGAAACTTTCAGGATTTTGAAAAGTTTTTTCACTTCTTCGTTTTCGCTTTGGAGCAAGGCCGCCAAAAGGTGCTCGGTGCCGACGTATTTATGCCGATTCAGATAGGCGATTTGGACTGATTTTTGGATTAAGACGCGCGAAGCAGGCGAAAAAACCGGCGCGACTTTGGCCTCGGCTTTTTGTTCCAATTCATGCGCTTGGGCGATGCGGTTTTTTACCTCATCCGCTTTGACTTTAAGGGCGGTAAAGAGTTCGGCGCCGACACTGCCTCTTTGGATAATCAGCCCGTAGAGGATGTGTTGGGGCTCAATTAGCCGATGATTCAGTTCAATAGCCAATTCCGCCGCGGCTTTGAGCGATTTTTTGTAGTTATTGGAAAATTTATCGAAATTATTTTCTAATTGAGGCATATATTTAAAAAAATAAGAAATTAAAAAATTAAGAAATTAATTATTGATTTAAGAGCATTGTTTATGTTATAATAAAGATGAAATTTTAAGTTTTAATGGATTTATTGTATAATAAAAGGTGTGGATAAGTCAACATTCAGAAATCACAAATCCAAAATTACAAATTCCAAAATAAGCGCCAATGGCCGAAATTCAAAATTCAAAGCATTATGATTTAGAAGATAGAACCTTGGAATATGGTAAAAGAATTATTAAAATGGGCCAAAAATTGCCCAAAAATAAGATAAATTTTAGATTAATAGATCAAGTAGTTCGTTCAGGAACATCCATGGGTGCTAATTATAGAGAAGCTAATGAAACAGAAACGCCAAAAGATTTTCAATTTAGAATGAGAATCTGCCGCAAAGAAGGCAAGGAAACAATATATTGGCTGAATTTAATAGTTGAAGCTAATCCGAAGCTGGCTAAAAGAATGGAGCCATTAATGCAAGAAACAGTAGAATTAGTGAAAATATTTGCCTCTATTCTGAAAAAATATAAAGAGAAATAAATTTATTTGGGATTTGTAATTTTGGATTTGAGATTTAATCTTTGGGATTTGTAATTTTGAATTTGAGATTTATTATTAAGGGTGACAAATTTATGCGCAAAATAATTATTGACCATAAAACAATGGCCGGTTTGGTGATTGTCGCGGTTTGTTTCGCGGCCATCCTCGCCGGCTTTAATTTTGTCTTGGCGGCTTGGGTGGAGCCGACGGCAGCCCCGCCCGGCGGCAATGTGGCGCCGCCATTAAATACGGGCACGGATTTTAGCGGTGATATTACCGGCCAATATAACGCTTTAAAATTCAATTTTAGTTGCGCCTTAAATCAAACATTAAAGTGGGATGGCAATAATTGGATTTGCGTTGACAGCGTTCAGAGTTATTGGTCAATTAACGCTAATAATAATATTTACAATAATAATAGCGGCGGCAATGTCGGGATTGGCACGACCGCTCCAGATATAAAACTGATTATTGGCGACGGTTTAAACGGCAGTGGCAATATTATTGGTATTAATGGCATTGATACTTCTTATACTGGTTATCGTCTGCAAACCGCCGGCGCGGAAAAATGGTTTTTGGGAATGGATAGCGCGGTTTCAAATAATGATTTAATTATTCGCCGTAATAGTAGCGTTAATGATTTAGTAATTAAAAACGATACCGGCAATGTCGGGATTAATGCCACTAATCCTCAAAAAAAATTAGATGTGAATGGCGACATTATCACTTCGGGCGGGAGTTTATTTACCAATTCTATTTATAGCCGGGGAAGCGGGGCCGATGACATTTGGCTTGGCGACGACAATGATAATATTAAAGTGAAAAGCTTGGTAAATAGAGGTGGTGGATCGCCGCTTTTTATAGGTTCTTATAGATGGGGAGATTTTTCTCTGCCGGGCGATAATACAATAATTGCCAATGGCTCGGGTTATAACGCTCTTGGCGGAAATGTTGAAATCGCGAATGGCGGCAGTGATTCAAGCGGTATGGGCGGGCCTGCCGGAAATATCTCGTTAGTAGCCGGCGGCAGCGGTGTTGGCAGTTATGGAAGCGACGGCATTATTTCAATTGGCGGTGGAATCCCAGGAAGTGGAGGTTACTCCCTTGGTTATGGCCAAAAGAATGCCAAATTGCTCGTTTGGGGTGATATTAATATCAGTGGCAATATTTGCGATCAAAATGGCCTAAATTGCCTTAGCGCCGGCGGTTCAAATTTATGGGCGAAAAACGGTAATGATATTTATAATAATTCAAGAAATGTCGGCATCGGCACAGGGGCGGCGATGTCTCCCAGCGCCAAGCTGACCGTGATCGGTTTAGACGAGTCGCTGGATGGCCAATCAGCGGCCATAAAGATCACTAATACTGGCGCTTCTCCCGTGAATGATTGGTATTTAAGGGCCGGTGGCGTCGGCACCAATACGCCCAATGGCGGATTCAGCATCGCGGATAATAACGGTTATTGGCTTTCAATCAAAAGCAATGGCAATGTCGGAATAAATACTGTTAATCCGCAAAATAGGTTGGATGTCAGAGGCGCGCTAAGTGTCGGTTTTAGTGGCCAGGTCGCTCCTACTAACGGCTTAATTGTGGGTGGTTATGTGGGGATTGGCACTCCCGCGCCCCAAGAATACGTTGAAATTGTTGATTCTTCAGCATCAACGGCTCGATTAAGAATTACCGATACCGGTACCGGCCAAAATCCGGAACTGCAACTTCAATATGGGATAGGCACCAGCGACCATTGGGGAATTTATGATAATCAAACTGATGACAGTTTTAATGTTTGGAGCTATAACGGCGGGTCTTCCGGGAACCGGCTAACAATTTTGCAAAACGGCAATGTTGGTATTGGGACGACTAATCCATTAAATAAATTGGAAGTTAATGGGGCAATTAAAATGACCCCTTCAACTGCGCCTACAGGAACGGGAGTAGAGAAAGGCGTAATGTATTTTGACAGCTCGGCTAATAAATTCAAATGCAATGAAAATGGCACATCTTTCGTTGATTGCATCGGTGGCGGATTGCCTGCCGGATCAAGCGCGCAGACTTTGCGCCACAACGGCACAAGTTGGGTGGCGAATGACAATATATATAATAATGGCGCAATCGTCGGCATCGGCACGGGTTTCTCTCCATACTTTGACGCCTCATTTAATGTGGTAGGTTATGATGTGGACCTAAATGGGATAACTTCAGCCATTAAAATTAAGAACCGATCGGCAGCTTTAAATAATAATTGGTATTTGCGAGCCGGGGGATTTAATACTAATACTACCAATGGTGGCTTCAGTATTGCTGATAATAACGGTTATTGGTTTGATATAGCCCCCAACGGTAATACAACTATGAGTGGTCGAGTGTTTCTGAATAAGGGTCTGGTGATCGACAATCAAAATTTGAATTATTATTTAAACTTTGGTGGAAACAGCGGCGAGGAAATCGGTTCTAATAGAATCCCCGGGAACCCCAATCTGTATGGCTTGGATTTTTACACCAACAGTCAAAATCGGGTAAGCATCACTAATGGTGGCTATGTCGGCATTGGGACGGCGACACCCGGGAGTAAACTTTATGTCCAAGGCGGACAGATAAAGGCAAATGAAGCAGAAGCGGGTGCTGGTGAATTAAGAGTTGGTGCTGCTTGGGGTTATCCTGGAATATATGGAGAAAGTGCAATAAAACCGTTAGTATTAGGAAGTGCAACTGGTAAAATTTATATGAATGGCTATGTCGGCATTGGGACGGCCAGTCCTAACCTCGAACTTCATGTTTCTAATAATAATAATGGTGGTTCTGGTGCTAGAATTGAAAATATTTCAAGCGGCATTAGCGCCCAGTCGATGTTATTGGTTCAATCAAACGGAGCGACAGGGAGAATAACTTCTTATTCTTCTGGTTACAATGAACCTTATTGGGCGGATAAAATAGCTTTATTTTCGCAACTGGATGCCGCTGGTTTAAAGATCGGAGCATTTAGTGGAGACGTGGGAATATTTTCCGGAGGAAATCCCACAACCGATCCCAATAATGAAGTCATAAGAATTACTAGTAGTCACAATGTCGGCATCGGGACGGTATTGCCCAAACTACCCCTGGATGTTTGGGGCGTTCAGGCCCTACCGGCAAATAGCGGCACGACCGCAACCGGACGATTACGTCTAAATGGAGCAGATAATATTGCTATGGATTTTGGCGCATACAATACCTCTCCGTATCCTGCCTGGATACAGGTTCATGAGGCGACCGATCAATCTTTGAACTATCCTCTTGTTTTAAATCCTAATGGTGGCAATGTCGGGATTGGGACGACTAATCCAACCGTAAAATTAGAAGTTAATGGAA
>ERZ1292640.168-Hain-H43-02um-R1-168-length-53108-cov-8_pt1 | contig 53108 bp, 40 predicted proteins | sample MGYA00564404_ERZ1292640 | MGnify/ENA primary metagenome ERZ1292640 (study PRJEB36523, sample SAMEA6512636) | groundwater metagenome | collected 2019-01-08 | study: AquaDiva: Metagenomics assemblies of 32 groundwater samples | reverse complement strand
CGCTGTCAACCGTGTCAGGGACGGGGTCAACTCCGTCAGCTGCCGCTGGAACAGTATCAGTCGCTTTAGCTTCCGATACCCCAGCCGCCGGCTTAGCTTTAACCAGCGCTCAAAGAGTTGGCTTTACTAAGGTTAACTTTACTGCCGGTTCTGATGGCGATGCCATAATTGATTCTATGGTCGTTAAGCGAACCGGCATTGGCGCTGATACGGATTTTTCCACTCTTATTTTATTGGATGGCAACGGCAATGTTGTTGGCAATTCCCAGACCTTGAATTCTGCTCACCAAGTTACTTTTTCCACTGACTTAACCATTCCTAAGGGCACCACCAAATCCTATACTTTGGCAGCTAATATGGCTACCTCTGGTTTAGGCGGCGGTAACCTGCCTTCATTGTCATTGGTTACAGTAACACCTAAGGGTTCAACCACTGTTTCTGGCACTTTGCCAATTGTTGGTAACATTATGACCATTAACAGCGCTTTAACTATTGGTACGGTTACGGTTACCGCTACCGGCGCTTCTTACAACCCAACAGCCGCTACCAAGCAAGTCGGCACCGAGAACTATATCTTTGCTTCTCTAAAAGCCACGGCTAATTCCACTGAAGACATTCAAATTGAATCAATCAGATGGTATCAGGCCAGCACTACGGCTGATTCTGATATAACCGGTCTTGAATTATTGCAAGACGGCGTTACCGTTATCGGCACCGGTTCATTAGTTGATAGAGAGGTTATTTTTACTTTTGCTACGCCTGTTAATATCGTTAAAGGCAACAGCAAGGAATTCAGCATCCGCGGCGATATTGTCAATGGTTCCGGCCGAGTTGCTTCTTTCGGTCCTAGTAAGATAACCGACTGGAAAGTTAAGGGCTTGACTTATATGGCTTACCTTAATCCGACTTACGACAATAGCGTTGAGCCATACCTCATCCCGGGTCCGTTAGCCACTATTGATAAGGGTTCGATCACCTTTTCTAAGGCCACTATTACCAGCACCAATGTCGCTCCCTCCGTTTCTAATCAGGAATTGAGCGCTTTCTACGCCCAAGTTATTGGTGAGCCGGTAATTCTTACTCGAACTGTGATTGATGTCGCTACCGGCAGCGGTAAAATTATCAATGTTAAGATTGTTGATGCCAATGGTAATACTATTGCTGGTCCAACTGATCCAGGAGCAGATGCTGGGGCTGGAGCAACTAGTGGTTATGCCACTTCAACTGATACCATCACTTTCCCAGTTGGTACTAACAAGTACACTATTAAGGGAGATTTGGTCTCATCAGCCCAGTGGGCAACTAATGCTTCATTAGCTATTCGACTTGATGGCTCTAAACTGACCGCTAAAGGTGAAACTACTAATTTAAGCATCACGGCTTCACCAAGCACTTTCTTGACGCTTGATACTTTGACCGTTAAGTCAGCTTCCTTGACCGTTAAGACCTCGGCTTCACCAGCCGCTCAAAATGTGGTTAAAGGAACCACCGGTTGGACTTTTGCCAACTTCACTCTTGATACCTCCGGTTCCGGTGAAGATGTCAAAGTTACCCAGTTGACTATTAAGCACACGACTACCGCTCCGGGTTATTTTGGCGATATCCAAAATATAACTCTATATGATGGCGCTATCGCTCTAAATACCCCGGTTCAAGGTACTTCTGAGACAGCTGATAGCGCGTTCACTTCAACCGCTACGACCACTATCACCCTTTTGACGGCACTAACTATTCCTAAGAACACCGTTAAAACCTTGACTTTGAAAGGTGATATTTCCGGTTCAGCCACTTCCTCTAGTCCAACAGCTGAAAATGCTTATGCCCATAAATTTGGCATAGTTAGAGCTGGTAATGTGACAGCTACTGGTGCGGGTACTGGCACTACAGTCACGGCGACTGTTACTGCCAGTGAAGGCCAAGCTCAAACTATCAATTCTAGCGGTACTCTGCGTTACTACGCGGCTGGCGCTAATCCAGGCAATCAGTTATTAGTTGGTAATACTTTAGGCAATATTGTCGGTGTCATTAATGTTGAGGCGTTGTATGAAAATATTGAAATTACCGACCTTGGTATGACCTTCAATGACGCGGCTGGCGCCAATGATGTCTCCAGTTTAGACATCACTGATGGCACTAATACCTGGAATGTACCGGTCAGCGGTCAAAATGCGACGGCTAGTCCGGCCGATGGTACATTAATTATCCCAGTCGGCACCGTTAAGACCTTAACCGTTAAAGCCAATACCAGCCAATCCGGCTTGAATAAAGTCGCAGTTTCCGGCGATAGCTTTACTATTACCTTCTCCAACATTGCAGCCAAAGGCAAGTCATCTGGTATTACTGGCGGCGCGGGTGGCTCAACTCAATTGACTATTTCCGGTCAAACTACTGCTACCAACAGCCAATACATCTACGCCTCTAAGCCAACAGTTGGTAATTTCACTTCCAGCTTAGGCACCGGCGTGGAACGCACTCTGTTCCAGTTCACGATGTCGGCTGACGCCAAAGGCGATGTTGGTTTCTATAAAGTCACCTTTGATATTACGACTTCAGCCAATAGCGGTGTTACCACCACTAATTTGAAGTTTATTGAAAATCCGGGTGGCAGCCAGGTAGACCTCACTTATCGGGAAACCAACTATCAAATTCCTGACGGCGCTGCTGGTTATGAACTTATCACGGCTGGCGAAGGTAGTACACTTCGTTACAACATCATCTTCAATACTTCAGCTTATACCGCCAGTCCCAATTCGGAATATAGAATTATTCCGGCTGGGCAAAGCAAGATATTCGCCTTAAAGGGTGATGTTGCGAAGAGCACCTCGGGCAACTTCAGTTATTCGATCACCTTACCTGGCGATAACACGGCGGTTGCTATGGCTGATGCTACCACCACCGATGCTTCAGCTTTTGATAACTTCATTTGGTCTGATTTGAATTATGGCAACAACACTGGTACGGCCACGGCCACCAATGAGTGGACTAATGGTTACCTCTTGTTTGCTACCACGACTCAATCAGCCACTTTCTAATCTGGTTGGAAATTATTGATTTTGAAAATCCCGCCCCGCTTTTGCGGGGCGGGATTGTTTTTTCCTAATTTTTTTTGTATACTTTTATTATTGTCATTGCGACCCCGCACCTGATGCGGGGGAAGCAATCCCATCTCCATATAAAATACAAAATTATGCCACTAAAATTAGAACAATACCTTGTTTCAATTATAAAAATCAGTTTAACAGCTGTTTTATTTTTACCGCTTTTCGCCGTCGGCTCTTTTTATTTTCCTTTTATTTTTCCTCGCGATATCGCTTTTAGGATTTTGAGCGAATTAGCTTTTGTTTTATATCTTTATCTGGCTTTGTCCAATTCTAATTATCGTCCACAATTTAATCTCTTGGTCAAGGTTATTTCCGCCTTTTTTGTTGTTTTAATTTTAGCTTCTATTACTGGCGTTAATTTCTATGCCAGTTTATGGGGCGATTATGAGCGGATGGGCGGTTTATTCCACCTCCTCCATATCTATTTATATTTCTTTGTTTTGATTAATATTTTTAAAACCAAAGACGATTGGTTTAGAGCCCTGACTTTTTCTTTTTTAATCAGTTTAATCGCCAGTTTCATCGGCTTGGCCCAATATTTCAATTTGCCGGTTGTCAGCCGTTTAGGCGGCGGCCAAAGACTGTCAAGCAGTTTGGGTAACGCTGCTTTTTTTGCCGGTTATTTACTACTCAATCTTTTCTTCGGCTTTTATCTCTTATGGCGGCGGGAATTCAAATTCAAATTCTTTTTCTTTTCGACTATTGTTTTTGAAATATTAATCGTAGTTTATGAGCTGTCTTTAAGATGGCGTTTTAATCGCGGTTTTTTAGTGCCGCTAATAAGCAATAATTTTTTTCTAATTGCTTTTATTTTATTTAACTTCCTGGCCTTTTTGGCTTATTGGTCTAAAACAAAGAAATTATTTTCTTGGATTTTTTTATCGGTGTCATTGCTTTTTGAAAGTTTTATTCTATTTTCTACCCAAACCCGCGGCGCGGTTTTAGGCCTTTATCTGGGTCTGGTCTTAATTTCTCTTTTTGGTATTTTTGGCCTTAAAAAATATAAGCAAAAATCCTTGGCCTTATTGCTATTATTATTTCTGATTTTAAGCCCAATTTTGGTTTATTTAAATCGCGATTCCAACTTTGTCCAAAACCAGCCGACTTTAAGGAGGTTAGTCACTATCTCTAAAACTGATATTACCACCGAGTCACGTTTGACCGCTTGGCGCGGCAGCTGGCAGGGCTGGCTGGACCGGCCGGTTTTGGGCTGGGGCGTGGAAAATTACAAAAACGCTTTCAATAAATATTTTCCCGTTGAAATATACCGCGACCGCGGTTCGCAGTTATGGTTTGACCGGGCGCACGATATTATTATGGATGTCGGCGTGACTACCGGCTTTGTCGGCCTTTTAGTTTATTTATCAATTTACTTAGTGGCCTTTTGGCAGATTGGCAAAATTTACCGCCAAACCAAGGATTTTTCACTTTTTATTATTTTTGCTCTTGTCATTTCTTATTTTATCCAGAATCTTTTTGTTTTTGACACCCTAAACACCGAACTGATGATTTTTTTAATCTGGGGCTTTATCGTCTTTCTGGTTCAAGAACAAAAAAACCGTCCCCCCTTTCAAAACAAGCCGCCGGTTGTCAGAAAATATACTTGGCCGCCACTCGTTTTCCTTTTGGTTATTTTTTTAATTTTCACTTATTTATTTAATATTAAATCAGCGCAAGCCAACCTCTTGGTTTCCAGGCACTTGGCCCTAAGGGATCAAATTAAATATGCTTATTATGATGAGCGGGTGGTGGAACTGATTATAAAATCGATAAATTTAAGTCCCATTGGCCGATTTGAAGCTAGACAGCAATTAGCCAATTATTTAATGGCACTCTCTAAAAATAAAGATATAAATAATAAGAATTTATCTGAATTGGCGGATTTAACCATTAGCGAACTTAAAAAAAGCATTAAGGAAGAGCCGCAAAATGTCAGAAATTATCTTTATTTGGCCACCGTTTATAATTCGATTTATAAATTAAACCCGGAATATTCCAAAGAGGCGATTAAGCTTTTAACTGAAGCTGTACCTCTAAGTCCGACTCGTCCCCAAATTTATTCCGAAAGATGCCAATCCTATATGAATCTGGACTTATATAATGAGGCCATCGCTGATTGCCAAGAGTCCTTGGCTTTAAGCCCCAATGTCATGGAATCGCACTGGAATTTATTTTTGGCCTATGTCTTATCTGGCCAGGATAAGGCAGCAGATACCGAGCTGGCTTTAGCCAAAGATGTAGGCGAGAAAACCGGTAACCCAGTCATTTTTGACCGTTTGCTTAATGTTTATATCCAATTGAAAAATTGGCCCAAAGTTATTGCTCTTTTAGAGCAAGAAATTGCCAAAACTCCCGATAATTCAGTGCTCCATGTTAAATTAGCAGTGGCCTATAAGGAAGTTGGCGATAAAGCCAAAGCCAGATTGGAAGCGCAAAAAGCGATGGAATTAGACCCCAACTTAAAAGCCGAAGCGGAAATGTTTTTAAAGCTTTTGGGACAATAAAAGAAATATAAATAATATAAAAATAATTTTTAAATTATGAATTTATTAAAAAACAAATTTTTTATCATTGCCGTCATTTTCGTTGTTTTAGTGGCGGTTCTTTATTTTACCGGCTGGCAGAAAGGCAATCAGCTTGAGGTTGATAAAAATAAAATTACCTTAGATAAAGTTTTAGAATTTAAAATTGTCCGGACTGATTTAACGCCGGAACTGCAGGAAAAATATAGAAATGAAATGACGGTTTATAAAGATACGATTTTAAATTCTCCCGAAAAATTCAATCTTAATGCCTTGATGGGAGTTGGGATGATAAAATATACAGTCAAAGATTATGACGGCGCTAGAGACGCCTGGCTTTATGTTTCTTTAGTTCGTCCTCAAAACAGCCCGTCATTTTATAATTTGGGCAATTTATACGCCGATGTCTACAAGAATTGCGGGGAAGCGGAAAAATATTTTAAAATCGCGATGGCCAACGACCCGAATGAAATTGGTTATTTAAGGAATATTTTTGATTTTTACCACACCAAATGTCCCAACCAGCAGTTAGCCGAAGAAACTCTCAAAAAAGCCCTGTCAATTAAGCCGGACAACGCGGATTTTTTGGTTTTGAGCGCGGAGTTCTATCGCGATCAGGGCCAAAGGGAAGAAGCGATCAAATACTATGAACAGGCGATTAAATTATCACCTCAAAATCAGGCGCTAAAAGATGAGTATAATCGTTTCAAAAGCGGGTCTTAATTTCTACTCCTCCTAATTTTTATGGAAAATAAAACCTTAGTTAATTCCGCGAAAGCCGTTATTTGGCTTTGTTTGGCGGTTATTTTATTCTCGCCCCTGTATCTTAACAGCCATCTTTTTTTCCCTTTTATTGTTACTAAAACTATCGCCTTTAATATCGCCGTAGAGTTGATGTTTTTAACTTTTTTGTTTTTGGCTTGGCGGGATAAAAAATACGCTATTAGAGTTAATGTCGTAATTATCTTATTGGCAATTTATTTGGCGATTATCTTTATTTCTTCGCTTCTGGGCGATAATTTTTATCACAGCTTTTGGAGCAATAACGAGCGCAGTGAAGGCATTATCTTACTGCTCCATCTATTTATTTTCCTGCTCATTTTAGTTAGTTTTTTAAGAAAATTCAAGGACTGGCTTTTAGTGTTTGACTTGGCGCTTTTTGCCGGATTTTTGGAGGCGCTGTTTGCTTTGGCACAATTTTTAAATTTGCCCGGGGTGATGCCGTCCAGCGGCGGCCAGCGCTTGGCCGGCACCATTGGCAATGCCGGCTATATGGCGGGTTATCTTATATTTATAATTTTCTTTGGCTTATTTTTACTTTTTAAAAGGAAAAATAAATATCTAAAAATTTATTATTTAGTGGTTATTTTATTGAGTTTGTTTATTGTGGTTTTTACCGGCACTCGCGGCGGCTGGCTGGCTTTGTTTTTCTGCGGCTCTATCTTTGCTTCTTATCTTTTGTTTTTTTATTTTAAAAATAAAAGGGCCAGGCAATTAGGCGTGGTTTTTATTTTTTTAATTGTCGCTTTGCCGGTTCTGATTTTTTTAAATAAAAACTCGGCTTTGGTTAAAAATAATCAGGTTTTAAGCCGGATCGCCAGCATTTCAATGAATTCAACCACGGCTCAAAATCGTCTAATGACTTGGGGCAGCGCTTTTAGCGGTTTTAAGGAACGGCCGATATTCGGCTGGGGGTATGAAAATTTTTATCAGCCGTTTGATAAATATTTTAATCCTAAAATCAATGACGTGGTCTGGTATGACCGGGCGCATAACATCATCTTTGACCGGTTGGTGACGGGTGGCATTTTGGGATTGGCCTTGTATCTGGGATTATTATTTGCGCCGCTGTTTTTCTTGTGGCGATTTTATTTGAAAAAACCGGAAATAGAAAATAAAAAGAATAATGAGAAATATCTTGCTCCGTTTTTATTTACTTTAGTTGTGGTTGCTTATTTTATTCAAAATTTATTCATTTTTGAGGCCTTAGTCACTTACATCACCTTATTTTTAACGCTGGGGTTTATTGGTCTGTTTACGCCCGGTTATAATTTAAAAATTTTTAATAATCAGAAATTCAAGCTAATGGCGTTGGTGGCGGCGGTAATTTTGTTTTTGCCGTTGATTTATCTGATTGATTTAAAACCGGCGCAAGCCAATTTAAAATTAACCCAAGCGCTAAGCGATTCCAGATTGAATGTTGGCGCTCGGATAGGATTATTTAAAGAGTCATTGGCTCTTAATACCGCCGGCAATCAGGAATACCGCCGTCAGCTGGTTAGTTTTTTTGAAAATTTAATGAACGCCGGTTATGATTCTAACCAGCTTTTAAATTTAAGCGAAACCGTTGATCAGGAGATGGATAATCAGCTTAAAGAGAATCCCGCCAGCGTGATTAATTATTTAGTGGCGATGCGTTTTAATGATTTAATGTTTGGACTGACCAAAAAAGTGGAATATTTAGAAAAGAATAACGAGCTGTTTGCCATCGCTCAAGAACTTTCGCCCAGCCGCCAGCAAGTTTATTTTGAGGCCGGATATTCTAATCTGTTAGCCGCCAATTATTATACCGTCAACAAAGACAGCGCCAAGGCCGCGGATAATTATGAGCGGGGCGTAAAAAATATGGAAAAAGCGATCTCGCTGGATTTGGCCAATACGGGAGTGAAAAGAAACGCTTTAAAAATTTTGACTATGGCCGGTGTCAATAATTATCTCAAGTATTTTTTTACCAGTAATCTGGTCTTGGAAAATGAAAAAACCGTCTTGGCGGCAGAAGTGATTGATTTGGCGATGAGATTAAAAAATTACGGGTTAGTTAATGATTTGAGCCAGGAATTAATAAGAGTCAAGCCCGATTTTCCCGAGGCCTATATTTGGCTGGCTACGGCCATGGCCTATCAAGGGAAAGATGATGAAGCCGTAGAGGTATTAAACAAATTAGCTAAATTTAGCCAAGATTATAAGGTAAAGGCAGAAGAACTGATAATAAAAATAAAAAAAGATGAATTTAAGAGCCGGTAAAAAATATTTTTATTTATTGAGTTATCCACAGGTTGATTAAAATATATTTAATTCTTGTGGTATAATATAAAGGACAGAGTTATCCACAGTTGATCTAAAAAAGATTAATAAATTTAAATAAAAAATAAAAATTAAAAACTTATGAAAACTAGAAATTTTACTGGATTTTTAAAAAGTTTGTTTATCGGCGTGGGAGCGATGTTGATTGCGGTTACCGTGGTTTATGCCGCCACTACTATTGGCACTAACATTGTCACTACTGGCGATACCACTCTCGGCGATACTAATGCCGATACTATTACTATCAATGGCCAAATTGCCGCTGCTACCACGACTGGTAATTTGGTTGTCGGTATAAGTACCCTAGTTACCCCAACTTCAACGGTGTCAATTTATGGCAACTTACATGTTTTCAGAGGTACGGCTACCACTGCTGATGCTCTTTGGGTCGGTTCGGGTGGAACGGTTAATAATCTAGATCTTCTTGATGGTGATTTGTACGTGCAAAATGATGCTGAAATTGATAATAATTTGTTTATCAGCGGCTATGCCTCCACTACCGGTGATTTAATCATTGGTGGAGGAACTATAGATAGTACCACCTCTACCGCCACTACGACTCAAGGTATATTTGCCAGAACCAGAACCGGTGGTGTCGCTACCTCTACCTTAGGTGTTGGTGATCTCGACAGTGGTGTATCAGCTGGTTGTTTGGAATTAGTTATGCCTGATGGCGGTTATGGACATTGTTATTTATCAAATGGCGCAACTGCTTTAGTTTGTGCTCGAGGCCTATGTGTACCTCGATAATTAAGGCAAGTTAATTTATTTAATAATTTTAGCCGTATGAGAAAAATATCTTTAATAATTTTTCTAATAGCGCTTGCCTTAGTTTTTAGTTGGTCAATTACCGTTCAAGCGGCGAATAATGAATTTACCGCCAGTGGTGATGTTACGGTTGAGCTAACCGGTGGCAATGTTACCATTTTATCCGGCTCCACGGCTGAAATTGTTGATATAACAGGTGGAGTTTTAACGGTTAGCAATCCCGGTTCTACTTCGACGCCTCTTTTTAAATTACAACCCGCTGGCGGCGGCACGGTTTCAATTAAAGCCACTCTAAACGGCGCTGACGCTGGTTGTAGCGCTTCAACTTTGGTTTTGCCGACTACACCTGGGCCTTATATTGTTACCCCGCAAAATGGCCAATGTAGCGGGGCTGGTGGAACTGGTCAAACTACCGGTGGCGGTGGAGGAGGAACAACAACTACCACTCCCACTCCCACTCCAACAGCCACATCTACGCCAACCACAACAACCACAGTTCCGGCCGGGGTTATTTCCAATATTGGCGCTTTAGGCGTTGACAGCAAGAATGTCAATTTATCGCTCAATTCCCAGATTAACTTTACCACTTCATTAAGCACGGCTGCCAGCGCCAGTCACAGCGCCAAGGTTACTGCCGTGGACACAACCAACAAGAAGGTTACGGTTGTGTTGCAATCCGACCCCGTGACGATAGATTTAACACTGGGCGAGGTGAAGAAAGTAGATTTAGACGGCGATGGTGTTAATGACATTAGTGTTAAATTCAACAATCTGATTGGCAGTACCGTGGATTTGGTTATAGCTAATATCGCTAATTTAGAAAAAATTGGGCTATCAGCCGGCGACTTGATTAAGACCGCCAAGAACAGCGCTGTTTATTATATTAATTCCAAGGGTGAACGGCATTTATTCGTCAACGCGGTGACTTTTTGGACTTGGTACAGCGGTTCCTGGTCAAAAATAACTTATGGCACGGAGACCAAAACGATTAAAATTGTTTCCCAGGATGATTTTGACCAGGTCGCGCTCGGTGCCAATATGACGGTCAAGCCGACCAATAAACTGATTAAATTCCAAAACAGCCCCAGAGTTTACGTCGTGACCAAAAGCGCGATTTTGAGACAGGTGGTGAGTGGCGCTGGCGATAATAGTGTGGCAAAAAAGCTTTATGGCGCTGACTACGCCCAAAAAGTAATTACCATTCAAGACGGCTTTGAGAATGATTATACGCCGGGTGAGGCCTTGACCGATACTTCAGTAGCTCCGACTGAAACGGAGGAAATCAGCCAGTTGTTTTAGTGAATTAAAACTATTTCAAAATCCCCCCGCTAAGCGGGGGGATTTTTTAATTGACTACTTTGAATTACGAAACCCCCACTTTCTCCCCCTCCCCTTACGAAGGGGAGGGTTGGGGTGGGGTTAAAACAATAAAACCCCCTTATAACCTCCCCCTGACCCCCTCCTTCGTAAGGAGGGGGAATATAGTTTCGTAATTCAAGGTAACTAAGAATTTGTAATCGTTTATTTAATATTCGTCAAAAGTTTTTTGAATCATCGATTGTTGGGAAAAATTATTTTCTGCGGCGAGTTTTGTTTGTTCGGCTATCTTTTTCGCCAAAACATCGTCGTCAATCAAATGTTTGATTTTTTCCGCTAATTCGGCGGGATTTTTAGATTCTATGAGCAGGCCGTTCTTACCATCTTCAATAATTTCCGGAATGCCGCCGACCTTTGTGCTCACAACCGCGAGTCCGGCCGCCATCGCTTCCAAAATAGAATAGGGGAATCCTTCTTTGACTGAAGAACAGACATAAATATTAAACGCCTTTAAATATCTTGAGCCGTTTTCTTTTTTTCCCACCAGAAAAACATTATTTTGTAAATTATATTTTGAAATTAAATTTTCTAATTGTGGCCGCAACTCTCCATCGCCGATGATGACGGCAGTAACTGGTAACTGGTAATCGGTAACTAGTAATCGGACGGCTTCAATTAAATATTCCAGGCCTTTGGTGGGATAGAAATTGGCGATGGTGCCGATGACGGTTGTCATCCCGAGCCCCGAAGGGGCGTGGGGATCCCATGGATTTTTGATTAATTCCCTCCTCGCCTCGTCTTTCGGCAAAAATTCCATCGCTTCGGCGTCAATGCCATTATGAATTGTGACAAATTTTTCCGCCGGTGCGATTTTATTTTCTATGGCGACTTGCCGATCAAATTCGGAAACACAAATTATTTTGTCTTTGAAGCGCGCGGTGAATTTTTCCAAAAGAAGATAAAGCTGTTTTTTAAAAGCGTTCATCGGCTCATTGAAGATCCAGCCATGGACGGTATAGACGAGTCTAAAGTCAAAAGTCAAAAGTCCAAAGTATTTCAGAGAAGCGGCTAAAGAACCCAAAACTCCGGCTTTGGAGCTATTTAAATGGATGACATTCGGACGGGTTTGGCGAAAAAGCCAAAAAAGTTCAAAAATCGCCAAAATATCGGCTATCGGCAAGATTGGCCTTTTTAGCCATTTTAAAGGCCAAATTTTGGCTCCTAAGGCCTCCATCTTTAGGCCTAAGGCATTTTCACTATCACTGCCAAAAGCTACATCAACGGCCCAATTTTGGGCTTCAGGGCTGCCTGCCAAGTCATAGATGTAGCGCTGGGCGCCGCCCCATTCGCCCTGGGTGACAACAAACAAAACCCGTTTTTTCTCCATATTATTTAAAGTTGACTTTTAGTTAAAAATATACAATAATATTAAGGTATATTTAACTAATAATCAAGCTCTTAAACTTATGTCGGAGAAAGAAAAAATCGGCTTTGTCGGCCAAGGATGGATCGGCAAGAATTATGCTGATGATTTTGAGAAGAGGGGGTATCACGTAACTCGTTACGCGATGGAGGAGCCGTATAACGGCAACGGTGAAAAAATTAAGGAGTGCGATATTGTTTTTATCGCTGTCCCCACGCCGACGACTCCGCACGGTTTTGACAGCAGTATTTTAAGAGAGGTGGTTAAGCATGTGGGATATAAGAAAATCGCCGTCATTAAATCAACTATTCTGCCGGGCACGACCGAATCAATCCAACGAGAAAACCCCGATGTTTATGTGTTGCATTCGCCGGAATTTCTGACCGAAGCCAGCGCCGCTTATGATGCCGCTAATCCGAATAGAAATATTATCGGCATTCCGATAGACAGTGAAGAGTACCGGGAAAAGGCCAGATTGGCGCTGGAAGCAATGCCCTTGGCCCATCATCAGATGATTTGTTCTTCCACTGAAGCGGAACTTATCAAATACGGCGGTAATTGTTGGTTTTATTTTAAAGTGATTTATATTAATATGCTTTATGATTTGGCGCAAAAATTAGATTGCAAGTGGGAGCGAGTAAGAGACGCGATGGCGGCTGACCCGAGAATCGGTCGAACCCATCTTGATCCGATTCATAAAAGCGGTCGGGGCGCCGGCGGGCATTGTTTTATTAAGGATTTCGCCGCTTTTACCCAGTTGTATAAAAAAGAAATCGGAGATGACTTTGGCGTAAAAGTTCTTGAAGATTTGGAAAAAAAGAATATTGATTTATTGGTCAATAGCAATAAAGATTTGGATTTACTTAAGGGGATTTATGGCGAGGAGGTAATAAAAAAATAAGTGAAAGACAATAAAAAAATTTTAATTTTTTCTCTCGCTTATCACCCGTTTGTCGGCGGCGCGGAGGTGGCCGTCAAGAAAATCACCGATCGCCTCGGTGACGATTTTCAATTTGAAATGATCACCGCCAATCTGGATGGCCGGCAAAAAGAGGAGGAAGAAATCGGCAAAATAAAAATTTATCGTACCTCTCTTTTTTCCCCTCCTTACGAAGGAGGGGGTTTGGGGGAGGTTAAAAAAATAATTAATAAATATTTATTTCCCTGGCTGGCATATAAGAAAGCTATCGCCTTGCAGAAAGGAAATAATTACAATCTGATTTGGGCGATGATGGCCAACCAAGCGGGCTGGGCGGCCTTAAAATTCAAGAAGAAATTTTCAACCGTAAAATATCTGCTCACCTTACAGGAAGGGGATAGTGAATGGGATATTTGGCTCCGTACTTTCTTTATCCGTCCGATTTACAAATCAATTTATCGCCAAGCTGATTACATCCAGGCGATTTCTAATTTTTTGGCCGAGCGGGCGAAAAATATGGGAGCGAAATGTCCGATTGAAGTGGTGCCTAACGGAGTCAAAAGTCAAAAGTCAAAAGTCAAAAGTCAAAATTTTAATTCAAAATTTAAAATTATTACCGTATCAAGGTTGGTAATAAAAAATGGGATTGAAGATTTAATTAAATCAATAAAATTATTAATTACCAGTTACCAATTACCAGTTATTTTAACAATTATCGGCGATGGTAAATTGTGTGGCGAATTAGAAAGATTAGCTGAAGATTTAAAAATTAGAGATAAAATTAATTTCGTCGGTGTAATTCAAAATGAAGAGGTTTATAAGCATTTAATCGAAGCCAACATCTTCGTCCGTCCTTCTTTATCGGAGGGTTTAGGCAACGCCTTTTTGGAAGCGATGTCAGTCGGCGTGCCAGTGATTGGCACATCCGTCGGCGGTATTCCTGATTTTTTGAAAGAAGGCAAAACTGGTTGGTTTTGCGAAGTGAAAAATCCAAAGAGCATCGCTGAAAAAATAAATTATATTTTGGCTGAAAAGAACCAAGAAGAAGTAAAAGGCGTCGTGGAAAACGCGAGAAAAATGGTGGAGGAAAAATACAACTGGGACAAAATCGTGATTCAAATGAAAAATATTTTCAGCAAATTGTAGCCATGAATGAAAAAATAAAGCCAAAATTCAAAGAAGGAAAATTGAAATCGGGCATCGTTTATCCGGAAATTTTTTCAATTGGCAAAGAAGAAACAGTTTTAAATGTCGGTTGCGGCGATGGCGTGCAGGCCGTGACTTATAAAAACAGTTTTCGGAAAATGGTCGGGGTGGATATTGATAAAGCCAGCTTGGAAACCGCCGGGCAGGTGGCCGGCTATTACGGCATTGATAATTTGGAAGTTTTGGAAGCTAACGTGGAAAAAATGCCTTTAAACGAGCAATTTGATAAAGCGATTGCCATTGACTTGATAGAGCATGTCATCAATCCGGAAAAGGTCGTCAAGGAAATTGATCGATTGTTGAAAAATGACGGCGAATTGCTTATTACTTTCCCGGCGATGCATGACAAGTGGGGAAAATTTTTCCGTTTTGTCGGCCGCAAAATATTGCGAAGAAAAAGCAAAACGGTTTACCAAGACGGCTGGGATCCCAGAGCGCATCAGTATGACTACGATTTGAAAAGATGGATTGCCATTTTAGAGAGTAATGGTTTTGTTTTAATAAAATCCCGCGCCAGCACCTTGTTTCCGCCACTGCACTATTTAGGATTCCCTCGGTTTTGGTTTTCCAGTAAATTAATCCACGCCGTTGATCGATTTTTTTGCCAGCTGCCGGTTTTGAAAAATTACGGCCAGGCCTTGGTATGCGTGTTTAAAAAAATCACGAATAAAAAAATTCTCATCGCCACCGGCATTTATCCACCCGATATCGGCGGCCCGGCCAGTATTATCGCTCCCTTGGCAAACTCATTAAGAGAAAATGGGTTTGTCGTCAAGATTATTACTTACTCCAATGTCGCGAGTTCAACCGGCGAGGAAAATGTTTATCGGATCAGGAAAAATAAAATTTTCAGTCCACTCGTCTATTTTTTGAAGATGTTTTGGCTGTCTCTGGGAGTGGATTTGATTTACGCGACCGATACTTACAGCGTCGGTTATTTTGCTTATTTGATAAAAAAATTTACCGGCAAAAAATATTTGATTCGTTTTGTCGGCGACAGCGCTTGGGAAACGGCGGTCTCAAATGGCTGGACCAATGATTATATTATTGATTTTCAGCAAAAGACTTACCGTCAAGAAATTGAAAGATTGAAAGCGCGTCGCCGTCGGATTTTAGTTTCCGCCGATGGGATTATCGCCGCCAGTAATTTCATCGCCGGCGTTGCCGAAATGATTGGCATAAAAAAGGAAAAAATTAATGTAATTTACAATTCGGTTGATTTTATTTCTTCCGATTTCAATAATTCTGAAGTGGCAGAGATTAGAAAAAAATACGGCCAGGACAAAAAGATAATTGTTACGGCCTGCCGGCTGACCAATTGGAAGGGCGTGGATGGCATCATTAAAATTATGCCAGCTTTGCTAAAAAAAGTCGGCCTGATTAACTTTCTGGTTTTAGGCGATGGCCCCGAGCTGGATAATTTAAAAAAGTTAGCCGTTGAACTCGGTGTTCAAGATCGGGTCCAATTTCTCGGTCGGATCAGACACGAAGAAATTTTGAGTTATTTCAAAGCGGCTGACTTGTTTATTTTAAATACCAATTATGAAGCGATGTCGCACACGCTCTTGGAAGCGATGACCGCCGGCGCGCCGATAGTCGCCACGCGAGCCGGCGGCAATCCGGAAGTGATTGATGATGGCAAAAGCGGCTTGTTGGTTCGTTATAATCAAACCGAAGAATTAACAAACGCGGCAATAAAAATTTTAACCGACAAAAGTTTCGCTGATGAATTGGTAAAAAACGCCGCTGAAAAATTGAAAAACTTCAATTGGGATAATGTAATAAATAAAACCGTGAAAGTATTAAGAGAAATATAAGATGGCCAAAATCCTACTCATCAACCCGCCGTTCAATATCGCCAAGGAAAATTACGACAGTTCGCTTTCCGTGGGTTTGTTAAGCATCGCGAGTTATCTGAAAAGCTTGGGTTTGGAAGTGGAAATCATAGACGGCGCCAGGCAGAGCGACTATTTGGATTTAATTAGACAAAAGGCCGCTTCTGCCGAGTGGTTCGGCGTTTCGGTAATGACCACTCAAATCGCTCACGCGTTGTCAATCAGCCACTTAATCAAAGAAATTAATCAGACGGGTAAAATCGTCTGGGGCGGCTCGCACCCGACATTTTTCCCCAAAGAAACCATTAAAAATGAGTTGATTGATATTGTGTGCGTCGGGGAGGGTGAAGAAACCATGGCCGAGCTGGCCGGCGGTAAAAATTTATCGGAAATAGATGGCATCGTTTATAAAAAAGACGGCGAAATATTATCCAATCCGCCGCGAAGACTTCACGAGCCGAAAGAGATGCCGCTTTTCAATTGGGATTTAGTGCCAAGGGAAATTTTAGAAAAATTATATCTTATTCCTTCGCTCACTTCTCGCGGCTGTCCGCATCGTTGCACTTTTTGCATCAACGCGATTTTGAAAAATCGCTGGCGGGCGAGAACAGTGGAACAAGTGCTTGAAGATTTGCGTATTATTAAAAGCAAAGAATATTTCAAAAATAAAAAAATAAGATTCTGGGACGAAAATTTTTTTGTGGATATAAACCGCGTCAAAGCGATTATTGACGGCATGATTGAAAAAAATTTAGTTATTCCTTGGGAGACGACCGTGAGAGCCGATTATATCAAGGAGGGGATGATTGATGACGAGTTCATGGCCAAGTTGAAAAAGTCCGGTTGCTATCTTCTTTCTTTCGGCGCCGAATCTGGCAGCCCGCATATTTTATCAAAGATCAAAAAAGACATTATTCCTGAACAAATTATTTGTTCGGCTAAATCATGCCTCAAGCACGGCATTATCCCACAATATTCTTTTATGATTGGACTTCCCGGTGAGAGTAAAAAGGATATGATGATGACTCTAAGAGTGATTGATCAGTTGGTGAAGCTGGGTAGCCAAGTCCAGATTCTTGGTCCGCAGGCCTTTCGACCCTATCCCGGCTCCGAGCTCTATGAGGAATGTTTAAAAGCCGGTTGGCAGGCGCCCCAATCGCTTGAGGACTGGGCGCATTTGGTAGAAAACGAGCTTAATTATTTGACGGTCAAAAATTTTACTTGGGTCAAAGATAAGGATTTTGTGGAATCAATGGAGGCCTATGTCAGATTTGGCGCTCATTCTTTTTCAAGCGCTATGTCTTCCAGCGTGAAATCGAAAAAATGGTTGAAATTTTTATTCGTTTTGATTTGTCAAATCAGATGGCGAATGAAGTTTTTCGTTTTTCCGATTGAATATAAATTAGCCAAGAAATCAGTTGTTAAATAAAAATCGTCTTTTTATATGAGTAAAACTAACCAAGAACTAAAAAAAATTGTTTTAGAAAGAGGTTCGGCTGGCGCGTCGGAAAATGAAAGAATATATAAAAAATTTTTTGAAGATTGGCTAAAAAAGAATGAATACATTTATCAAAGATTCAATCTTGATTTTAATAATAGGATGCTGGATATCGGCTGTACCTATGGTCATAATATGATTCATTTTGCCGAAGATTCAGTCGGTATCGAGAAAAATTCTAAAGCGGCGGAATTCGCCAGATCGCTCGGATTGAATGTCATAGACATCAATGCCGAAGATGATTTGGAATCAATCAGTGAACAGTTTGATTTGATTTGGTGCACTGATTTTCTGGTTCATCTGATAAGCCCTTATAAATTTTTATCTGATTGCCGGAAATTGCTTAAAGCCGGTGGCCGGATTGTCATTCAGATACCGTTAATGTCCATCTTAAATAAACATCGATCAAGCTGCCATTTCTACGCTTTTAATAAAAAATCACTCATTTACTTACTGGAGATGGCCGGTTATAAGGTGGTTAAAACTTCCGGCCTGATAAGAAGATTGCCCGACTGGATTAATTATCTAATGGAGCCGATCTTTCAATTATGGGGAGGCAATATTTGGCTGCTAATCGAAAAAGAACCGCAAACTCCCGTTAATTTCAGCAAGGTTTATTTGCCAAAGTGGTTTAAGACTTAAATTAAAACAACCATGAAAGTTCTCATAATCTCAATTGACAAAGGCCTGTTGGGGAAGGGCCAATTGGGCGATGTGGTGGAGCGTCACAAAAAATACGGTGAATTTTGCGATCGGTTGGATATCATTGTTTTGTCTTTAAGAGGATTTAAAAATTATCAAATTTCCGATAAAGTAAAGTCCTATCCAACCAATTCAAACAATAAATTAAATTATTTTTTTGATGGTTTGAAATTAGGCGAGAGATTATTTAAAGAAAATCATTACGATCTGATTATTTGCCAAGACCCGTTTATCACTGGTTTAATCGGCCGTTGCCTTAAAGGGAGGTTTGGCGGTAAATTATTAATTCATTTTCATGGCGATTTTTGGAATAATAAAAATTGGCTCGGGGAACGATGGTTTAATTTTTTATTTTTATGGCTTTCTAAATTCGTGGTGCCCAAAGCCGATGCTATTCGGGTGATGAGCTGCGGACAAAAAGAAAAATTAATTAGCGTCGGAATTAGTGAAAACAAAATCAGAATAATTTCCACACCGGTGGATTTGGAAAAATATAAAAATATAAAAATACAAGAATATAAAAATAAAAAAACAGTTCTTCATGTCGGCAGAGACGATGAAGTGAAAGATTATGACACACTTATTAAAGCGTTAAAAGTCGTTAAAGAAAAGATCCCCGAGACGATTTTTTGGCAAGCGGGCGCGGATAAAAAAATCAAGGAAGCGATGGCTACCAAAGATTTTAGCGATGTTGAATTAAAGGGTTTGGTGGCGGCTGATGATTTAATTGGCTTGTATCATCAATGCGATCTCGCAGTATTGTCTTCCATTTCTGAAAGTTTCGGCAAAGTTTTAGTGGAAGCGAATGCTTGCGCCAAGCCAGTGGTTTCTACCGCCACCACCGGGGCCAAAGAAATTATTGAAGACGGTAAGAATGGATTTTTGGCGCCCATCGGCGACGCTCAAAAACTGGCGGAAAAAATTATTTGGCTTCTGGAGCATCCGGAAGACGCCAAGAGGATGGGCGGGTACGGCCGAGAATTGATGAAAAAAAAATACGGCGATAATACTGACAAAATAATTAAATTTTGGCAAGATATTATAAATAATAATTTATAAATAGATGAAAGTTTCCGTAGTTATTCCCGCCTACAACGAAGAAGCGCACATCGCCAATGTGGTAAGCGGCGTTAAACAGGTGATTATTGTTGACAGTGTTTATGTGGTTGATGATGGCTCTACCGACAAAACCGTCCAGTTGGCCGAAGGGGCGGGGGCGATAGTCGTTAGGCATCAAAAAAATATGGGCGTTGGCGCGGCTATAAGAGACGGGTTTATTAAAGCTAAAGAAGATGGCGCTGATATTATTGCTGTCATGGGTGGCGACGATCAGGATCCGCCGGAGCAGATTCCGCGGTTGATTCAGCCGATAATTGATGGCTACGATTTGGTGCAAGGCTCGCGCTGGCTCAAAGGCGGGGAAGTGGAAAATATCCCTCTTTTCAGGCGGATTACCACCAAGGCATACAGTATCTTTATCCGGCTGTTTACCGGATTTCCGTTTACTGACGGCACTAATGGCTTTCGCGCCGTCAGGGCGTCATTTCTGGAGAGAATAAATTTAAATCAAAAGTGGCTAAATCATTATGAGCTTGAGCCGTATTTGCTTTGCCAAGCTGTTAGAATTGATAAATCAAAAGTCAAAGAAGCGCCAGTGACCAAGCGTTATTTCAAGGAAAAGGGTTATACCAAAATGGTTCCGCTCCGTGATTGGTGGCGGATTTCCAAGCCGGTTATTTATTTGAAATTCGGAATTAAGAAATAATTTTAGCAATTAAAAACAACCGCCAAAAACGCGGTTGTTTTTTTAAAATTATTTTTTATCGGATAATCGGCTTGGCGGGCACGCCGACAACTGTCGCGCCCGCGGGCACATCTTTGGTTACCACCGTGCCGGCGCCGATGACCGCCCCTTCGCCGATGGTTATTCCACCCATAATCACCGCGCCGCTGCCAATAGAAGCGCCTCGTTTGACTAAAACAGGACTAAGCTCCCAGGTTTTATTGAGCGTCTTTTCCATATTCGGATGATTGTCGTTGACAAACATTACGCCATGGCCGATAAAGACCTCGTCTTCTATGGTTACGCCTTCGCAGATGAAAGTGTGCGACTGGACCCGGCATTTTTTACCCACCTTGGCGCCTCTCTGTATTTCCACGAAAGTGCCGATTTGGGTCTCGTCGCCGATTTCACAACCATAGAGATTGACGAAGTCATAAATTTTTACGCCTTGGCCGACCGAAATGTCATTGATGTTTTTTTTGGGTTCGGAAATGTTTAGCTTTTCCATTTTTTTTAAATTTGAATATTGGCTGAATTATTGTCCAAAGATTTTTGAAGCGCGGCCAGCACTTTGACCACCGCCAAGCCGTTTTCGCCGTCCGTGAAACATTTTTTGTCATTGATTACGCAATCAATAAAGTGATTGAGTTCTTCTTTAAGCGGTTCATTGCCTTTGATGGCGGGTACGGAAATATCGCCGCCGTGGATATTGATTTGGTATTCGCCGAAAGAGACATCCTTGGTGTCTTTAATAATGTTGGCGTTCTTGTCAAAAACTTTTATTTTTTCCGACTGGCTGACATCGTCAAAGAGAATCATTTTTTGGTCGCCGACCACAGTTACGTCTCTAATTTTGATCGGATCCATCCAGCTCAAAATCATATTGACAATAATATTGTCCGGAAATTTTATGGTCGCCGAAACGACATCGTAATTATTGTTGCCATTGCCATTTTGTAAAAATGTTTCTCCCGAAGCCACGACCGACAAAGGCATTTTGCCGATAAAATAAAGGGCCATGGAAATATCATGCGGCGCCAGGTCCCACATCACATTGACGTCTTGGCGGATGGGGCCGAGATTTCTCCTTTGAAAATGCAGATGGCGCAATTTGCCGATGTGGCCGCCGTCGATCGCTTTTTTGATATAATCCACCGCCGGATTGAACAGAAAAATATGGCCGACCATCAGCTTGACTTCGTTTTCTTTAGCCAAAGCGACCAACTCCTCGGCTTCCTCGGTCGTGTAGCACATCGGTTTTTCCACAAACACATGTTTTCCGGCCAAAATTGCTTCTTTGGCGACTTGATAATGGGTCTTAGTGGGGGTAGCGACTACCACGGCGTCTACTTCCGGGTCGCCCAGTATTTCTTGGTAATTATTAGTGACTAAGGCGGAAGGGTATTTCACTTTCGCTTTTATAAGAGCATTTTCATTGAAGTCCGCGATATATTTCAACTCGCCGTTTTTTGATTCAGTGATGTCTCGGGCGAAATTCGGTCCCCAATAACCGTAGCCGACAAGTCCGAATTTGACTTTCTCTTTAGCCGGGTCAAAGCCAAAAGCCCCGGCTGTTTTCTCTACTTGGTAGAAATTTTTAATTAATCTGACCACTTCATCTATCTGCGCTTCGGTCAGTTCTGGAAATAATGGCAGAGATAATATTTGCTTGGATAATTTTTCCGTCACCGGAAAATTGCCCCCGTTTTGATTGAGCGAAGCGTAAGCGCCGAGGGAATAAATCGGCACCGGGTAATGGATGCCGGCTCCGACGCCGTTATCGTTTAGATGTTTCAAGAGTTCGTCTCTTTTTTCGGTTTGAATCACATAAAGATGAAAGACTGAAGGATTCGCGTCGTCAATTGATGGTGTTACAATTTCCGTGATGCCGGCTAATTTTTGATTATAGAGCCGGGCGTTCTCAAGCCGTTTTCTGTTCCATGCTGACAAGTATTTTAATTTTACGTTAAGCACCGCGGCCTGGATTGTGTCCAACCGGCTGTTATAGCCGATGATGTCGTGATAGTATTTTTTCGGCGAGCCGTAATTTCGTAGCATTTTAAATTTATTGTAGAGTGCCTCGTCCGAAGTAGTGATGGCGCCGCCGTCGCCGTAAGCCCCCAGATTTTTTCCGGGATAGAAAGAAAAGCAGCCGACGACCCCGAAAGACCCCACTTTTTTGCCGTGGTAAGTGGCGCCATGCGCTTGGCAGCAATCCTCAATTACTTTCAAGCCGTATTTATCGGCTATCGCCATTAATTTATCCATTTCTACCGGCCGGCCAAAAAGATGAACGGGTATTATCGCCTTGGTTTTTGGAGTTATTTTTTCCTCTATTTTATTCAAATCAATATTAAATGTTTTCGGATCCGCATCCACTAAAATCGGCGTCGCCCCCGTGTAAGAAATCGCCAAGATGGTCGCCACGAAGGTATTGGCCGGCGCCATCACCTCGTCTCCCGCGCCAATGCCCAGCGCTTTGAGTGCTAAAAAAATGGCGTCAGTTCCGGAAGCCACGCCGACGGCGTATTGGGAATCGCAAAATTCGGCGAATTTTTTTTCAAATTTAGTCACTGGTTCGCCGAGAATGAAGTTGGTTTGTTCCAAAACTTGCCCCATGGCTTCATTAACCTCATCTTTAATTGATTGATATTGGGCTTTTAGGTCGACAAGAGGGATCATGCTTTTGACTGTTATTTTTAATTATCCGGCTGAAACCGTTGAATTTAGCGTTAATAATTGCTAAGATTAATAAGTTGAAAGTTTAACAATAAAGGTATTTTATACTAAAACCATTTTTTTTTCAAGTGTCGGCTTCGCTTCCGGAGCTACTTTGTAAAATTGGCTAATTTAAACTAATATTTAGCTTATTTTTTATGAAGACAGTCATTATTAAATCAGTCAAATCGGTATATTTTTGGTTGTTTTTATTGGCCGCCGTAAATCTCGCCATCGCTTTTTTATTCGTCCGCTATCCCTTGTCGTTAAACGGCGACGCTCCTTCTTATCTTAACGCGATGAGAATTATCGAAGGCAAGGATTATGACCATTTTGCCTATGGCGACCAAACCGAGATAATGTTAAAAACCAGGATTTTGACGACGCCCTTAATGCTTTACAGCTCTATTTTATTGAGTTATTTGACCGGCAGTGAATATGGCGCCATGCTTGTTGTCAACATCATTTTTTATTTTTTAATAATCTTTGTTTTTTATCAACTCGTTTACGCTATTTATAAAAATCGTCTCGTTGCTTTTTTGTCGGCGGTTTTATTTTTTGGCAATTATGGCCTTTACAATTACGGCGTCACTTATCGTACCGACCTGGGTGGCTGGTTTTTCTTTCTCTTGTCTTCTTTGTTTGCCGTCAGGTATTTTAAAGATCCGGCCAAGCAAAAATTTTTCTATTTTTCCGTTCTCGCTTCGGCGGTTGGTGTCCTATTTAAGGAATACGGCGCTTTGGGCTTGACCGTCTTGGTTATTTTGATTTTATTTTTGTCGCTCCGTCTATTGGACAAAATAAAAAAAATTTCCAAAGCGATTTTATTATTTTCAGTTCTGCCGATTTTATATTATTTATTTGTTTATCTTCAATTTCATTTTTCTTATTTGGACCGCTACCAATACGCTTTAGTGGAAACAATCGGCGAGAATGCCGATGCTGGAATCAATTGGAGCGTTATTTTACTGGTTAAAGTTTTGGGTTGGCTGTTTTTGGCCGGCTGGCCGATTTTTTTCTACGGCCTCTACCAGGAGCATAAAAATTTTAATCGCGAAAGATTCAAGATTTTAGTTTCTATGTTGCCTGCTTCGCTGTCTTTTTTAGCTTGGCCCGGCTTAACTCAAAGAATCGCTTTCGTTTTTGTCCCATTACTTGCCATGATTAGCGGCTTTGGCTTGTCCAAGCTGAAAAATAAATATATTATCGCTTTGATTTTGGTCGCTTATCTTTTAGTCAATTATCTTATTAGAAATATGTCAGTCACCGATTTGATGCATTTAATAAATTTTTAAACTTTTTTCATGTTAGACGCCCTGCTTATCAATCCATCTTTATTTAAAAAGGAAAGTAATATTTGGCAAAAAATTGATTCTTGTTTCCCTTCGCTGGGCTTGGCTTCAATCGCGGCTTACGCGAGAAAACAAGGTTTTAGCGTGAAAATCATTGACGCGCCGGCGGAAAGAATTTCTGTGGAAGGATTTGAAGATTATTTAAAAAATGGTTTTAGTGATTTTGAGGCGAGACTTGTCGGCTTTACCGCGACCACCGCTTCCATTAAAAATGCTTATGAAATGGCCAAGGCCGCCAAAAAAGTTTATCCCGAGGCTAAGATTGTTTTTGGCGGCGCCCATCCGACCGCTCTGCCAAATGAAGTCATTGGCCAACCGGAAATTGATTTAGCCGTCAGGGGCGAGGGAGAAATTACTTTCTCGGAAATTTTGTCCGGCCGGGATCCGACTGAAATTAATGGCTTGGTCTACAAAAAAGACGATCAGATTTTTTTTACTTCTGAAAGAGAAAGAATTGGCAATTTGGACGAGTTGCCTTTTCCGGCTTATGACTTATTGCCGATGGAAAAATATTATCCGGCCAAAGGATCCTATGAGAGGTTGCCGGCAATAAGCATGCTCGCAAGCCGCGGTTGTCCGGGCCGCTGCACTTTTTGCAACAAGATATTGGGCGAACGGATGGTTTTTCGCTCGGCTGATTCATTAGTGGAAGAGATTAAGATGCTTTATCGCGATTTTGGCATCAGGCAAATAATGTTTTATGACGATACCTTTACTGTTTATAAAGAAAACGTAAAAAGATTTTGCGAGCTTCTGCTTTTACAAAAAATTGATATCGCCTGGTGCTGTTTTTCCCGGGTTGATTATGTGGACTTTAATCTTTTAAAACTGATGAAAAAATCCGGTTGCCACCAAATAATGTATGGCATTGAAAGTGGCGATCAGAGCGTCCTGGATTCCATTAATAAAAAAATCGATTTGGATCTGGCTCGGGAAATAGTCAAGCTGACGAAGCAGGCGAAAATTGATGTGCGGGGCGCTTTCATGATCGGCAATCCCATAGAGACCAAGGAAACCGTCTTAAAGACCTTGAAATTCGCCATTGAGCTTAATCCGGAAATTGCAATTTTCAATATTACCACGCCTTATCCCGGCACCGAGATGTTTAAAGAGGCGAACGAAAAGGGGCTCTTGATGACTTATGACTGGGATGATTATGATTTATCCAAGCCGGTAATGAATTTGGAAAATATCAGTCAAAAGGAAATCATTGATTTGTATCACTATTGTTATAAAAAATTCTATTTTCGGCCGCGCTATATTTTAATGAGGATGAACAGATTGATTAAAAAGCCCCAAGAAATAAAAATGGCTTTTGAATCCCTTAAAGCGGTCTTTTATTTTTTAAATAGACAAGCATGAAACTATTAATGATCACCAGGAAAGTTGATAAAAATGACGCCTTAGCCGGCTTTACTTATGGCTGGGTGAAAAAAATCGGCGCCAACTTGGAGCATCTCCTTGTTGTTTCTTGGCAAAAAAGCGAGCGGGGAGACCTGCCGAAAAATATTGAGCTGATTTCCTTGCCTCAAAATAAAATGTTCAAGTCATTTGCTTTGGTTTATCAGGTTTTTCGTTTAATGCCTAAAGTTGACGGCCTGTTTTGCCACATGAATCCTGAATATACGATTTTAGCCGGTCCGGTGGCAAAACTCTTTGGCAAAAGAGTGGTCAGCTGGTATACTCATCGGAAAGTCAGTTGGAAAGTTAGATTGTTAGAAAAAATCGCCGATACGATTCTCACCGCTTCAAAAGAAAGTTTTCGTCTGCCGTCTAAAAAAGTCAAAGTGATCGGCCACGGCATTGATCTAAGGCGTTTTTTTCCAATTGGCACTGTACATAATGTTTCAATTCATAGAATTTTAAGCATTGGTCGTATTTCTCCCACAAAAGATTATGAGTCAATGATTAAAGCTGTTGAAATTCTAAAACGGCAAGGAGTAAATGTGGTATTGGATATTGTTGGTGACGTCGGCTTAAAAAAACAAAACAGCTATTTCATTAGCTTAAAGCAAATGGTTGAGAAGATGGGGTTAAGTGAGAATGTAAATTTTATCGGCTCTGTGCCAAATAATCGTATTAGGCAAAACTGTTTTTGGAAATCACAAATTTTTCTTAATTTAAGCAATACTGGCAGTTTGGATAAAGCGGTTTTGGAGGCTATGGCTTGTGGAATTATTGTACTTACTAGCAATGAGGCCTTCAGAGATATTTTACTTCCGGAATTAATAGTAAAAAAGAATGATCCAAATCAATTGGCAGAGAAAATTAAATGGGCAATCGGTCTATCTGAAAATGAGGAGGCTGCTTTGAGAAAAAAAATGGAACAAGAAGTGGAACAAAATCACAACTTAGACAACTTAGCTGAAAAAATAATTGAACAATTTGGATCATGAAAATCGCCTACTTTACCGACAATTTTCCGCCCCGACTTGGCGGCGTCGCCACTTACAGTTTTGAAATGCCCAGGCATTTCAAAAAAATAATGCCGGAAATGGACATTGAAATTTTTGTTTTTGGCCAGGAAGATAAAGAAGAAAGCATTGACGGCTTAAAAATTTTTAGAATCAAGAAGAAGTCGTTATTCGATGAAGGGGCAAAAATTTTTAATATTATCAGAAAAGGAAAATACGATATCGCGCATGGAACGACCTTTTTCCCAATCGGATTTTTTGTTTCCTGTTTCAGTCGTCTTTTCGGCGTCAAGCCGTTTCAAACGGTTTACGGCACCGAAACCGTCACCAGTCAGGGGCGTTTGATTACTCGGATAGTGAAATTTTTGACTTTAATTTTGAATCAAAAAACTTTTGCCTTCAGCGAGTCAACAAAACGATTGACGCTTAACCGATATAAAATCAATCCGGAAAAAATCCAGGTGATTTATCCGGCGATTTCCAAGCGTGAACCGTCCAATATTTATAATGTGAGAAAAAAATTCAATTTGGCGTCCGATGATTTTGTGGTTTTATTTGTCGGCCGGCTAGTTGAAAGAAAAGGAGCTCTCGATTTAATAAAGGCGGTAGAGCAAACAGCCGATGGAAAAATCAAACTGATTTTAGTTGGCGGCGGTGAATCTCTGACTGAATTTCAAGAATATGTTAATCAACGTGGCTTGGCTGGAAGGATATTTTTTACCGGCGCCGTGCCTTACGAAGAAGTGGAAAATTATTATCGATCGGCCCAATTATTTTCTATGCCTTCTTTTTTTAATAAATCAATTGAGGATATCGAAGGATTGGGAATCGTGTATCTGGAAGCGCAGATGGCTGGCGTGCCGGTTTTAGGGTCGGATAGCGGCGGTATTCCTGAAGCCATCAGTGATGGTCAAAGCGGCTTTGTGGTAAGGGCTAGGGATGTTGAGGCCCTGGCTGAAAAAATAAAATTCTTGAAGAATAATCCTGATCAAGTCAAGGCGATGGGCGAACAAGCGAAAAAATTCGTGGAGGAGAATTTCAATTGGGAAATCAATATTAAAAAACATCTCGCGGAATATGCCGGAAAACAAAGCGTATAAAATTGATTTAGTCCTCATCAACCTTGACCGGATAAACAAGGTGGGTATTTTTACTTTGGCCGCCTATGCCCGTGAAAAATTTTTGACGGTCAAAATTATCGATGGCTCCGCCGACTCTATTTTGGAAAAATTTTCCAAATTGAATGAAGAAGGTGATGTTTTATCGGTCGGATTTACCGCCACGACCGACATTATCAATCCGGTTCGTCGGCTCGCCGAAAGAATAAAAAAAATAAAGCCGGAAACCGTTTTAATCCTGGGCGGCTATCATGGCACGATCCTCCCGGAAGAAACTTTGAAAGAAAGTATTTTTGATATTGTCGTCGTTCGTGAAGGGGAAATCACTTTGGCCGAAATTCTATTAAAATTAAAAGAGGGGATATATCCAACCAAAGTGATCGGCTGTTATGAGAAGATAGACAGTGAGATTTTTTTTAATGGTTATCGTCCGCCCATTGAAGACTTGGATTCCTTGCCGTTTCCGGCTTATGATTTAGTCGAGATAAAAAATTATTTTCATGGCATCAGAGAAAATACTGATTTAAAAAGAGTGATGGTTCTCTTGATTTCTCGTGGCTGTCCCTTCGATTGCGTTTTTTGCGGCTCAAAGCAAATGTGGTGCCGGCGGTTCAGGATGCATGGCGTTGATTATGTCGTCAAACTAGTGAAAAAACTGATTGATGAGTACCAAATCGACGGCATTTCTTTTCTTGATGATGAGCTCGTGACCAACCACAAATATATCAGCGAGCTGTGTGATCGCTTCATTGCCGAAGGCATTAGTAAAAAAATCAAATGGTCGTGCCATTCCCGGGTCTCGTCGGTTAATTTGGAAATTTTAAATAAAATGAAACGCGCCGGTTGCATTCTGGTTAGATTCGGCATTGAATCCGGATCGGAAAAAGTCTTGACTTATTTGAAAAATAATACCACCAAGCCGACCCAAGCTTATGAAGCCATCAAACTGTGCCAAGAAGCCGGCATTCCCGCTTTCGGTTCTTTTATCATCGGCTCCCCCGATGAAACCATTGATGATATCGTCGAGACTATTAAATTTATTGAAAAATCAGGCCTGACTTACGCGGAGGTTTTTAGTCTGGTTCCTTATCCGGGCACGGATATTTATTACTTAGCCAAGGACAAAGAGCTCTTGAAGCCGAATGTCGTTTGGGATGATTTTAAAATTGAAGGTGAAAACAGCTATTCAATTTTAAAAAATTATCATTTTGATTTTAATCAGATAGATCAAATTAGGTCTTATATCGAGCTTAATGTGATTTCTCGCCTCAATAGTGGTTTGTCTCTTAAAAAATTAGACCATCATCAGGAAATAGAAAAAATCGCTCAAGGTGATTTATCCAAAACCGAATTTTCCCGCCAAGGAAAAATAATTTTGAAAATAAATAAATTAAAAATGAAAATAATCAAGGCGATTAAAAATCCTCGCCTTGCTTTTTCTTATCTTTTTAAAAAAATAAAAGCCAATTGGCCGATCCTTTCCATCGTGGTTTTGGCTTTTATTTTTCGCGTCTGGGGAGTGGCTTACGGCCTGTCCGGCCTTTTTATCGGCGATGAGAAGTCGCTCGTGGGCGGCGCCCTCAAAATGATTTATGAAAAAAATATTTTTCCAGTTCTGGCGCCGGACGCTTTCCGCTTGTTGTATTACCCGGCGTTTATTCCTTGGATTTATTTGATTTTTTTCGTGCCCTGGTTGATTTTTAGTTATTTCACCGGCGATTTTAATTCGTTTTCCCAAGTTAAGGACTATTTTACTATTTATCCGGAAAGTTTCTTTTTAATCGCGCGCCTGATTAATGTTGGTTTTTCCGCGGTCACGATTTTTTTGGTTTATCTGGCGGCCAAGAAATTATTCTCCAAAAGAGTCGGTCTGTATTCGGCTTTAATTTACGCCGTTAGTTGGTTAGCCACTGAACAGGGTCACTTCTCTAAACATTGGAATGTCGGCGGCTTCTTTGCTTTTTTAATCTTGTTTTTTGCTTTTTCAATTTTAAAAAATCCAAGCCGGAAAAATTATATCTTGGCCGGTTTAGCCGTCGGTCTGGCGGGTTTTTCCGATTATGTGTACTCTCTTTACGGAATAATCGTAATTGGGATTCATTTTTTCTTTTTTTCTCGTTCCTTAAAACAAAAAATTCTTGATTTTCGGCTTTGGATTTTTATCTCGCTTGCCGCCGTTATTTTTGGCTTGGGGGTCTTGGTTTATCCGCAGGAGTTTCAACGCTTATTTTTAGGCGAGGATTCAACCGCCGCCGCCGTTAAAAATTTAACGGGATTTTGGCAGACCGTGTCGGAAGTGATAAAAACCCTATTCCATCTGGAGACGGTGATGTTTATTTTAGCGCTTATCGGCGGTTTATTTTTATTCTTTAAAAATAAGAAAATTATTGCCTTGCTGATTTTTATTCCCCTTCTTTCCCCTTTTTTATATTATTTTTTCCTTCATTTTGAGCCGCGTTACGTTTTGCTGTTTTTGCCTTTCCTGGGGATTTTAGCCGGTTTCGGTTTAAATAAAATTATTGAGTTTTCAAGGATTAAATCAAAAATCATCATCGCTTTGGTCTGTTTGGCCGTGATTTTTTGGCCCTTGAAAAATTTGGTTGTTTTTGATAGAATACTGATTCAGACTGATAGCCGGATTTTGGCTAAAGAATGGGTGGAAAAGAATCTGCCTTTCGGCTCAAAAATCATTATTAATTCTTGGGAATTTAATTTAATGAGAAATCATGAGTGCATTTACGACCAGCAACAGACAAATAATTTGAGTTTAAGAAGTCGTGATTATGTGATGTGGGCGCGCTCGTATCCTGACAGTTATTGCGTTTGGCCTCTTGATTTAATCCAGATTTTACCAAAAAATTTTAAAGATTATCAGTATTACCTAATTGATGAACAGACGGCTCGGCGATTTTCCTATTTAGGCGATGGTTTAATGCCTTACGCTGAATTAATTAAAAAGTTTGACGGTTCGCCGATCGGGGTGGGGGAGAGCTCATCCGATAAGTTTATTTCAGAGTCATTGAAAGGATTGCGGCCCGGACCGACTGTTTGGATTTATCAGTTTAATTTCAATTCGAAAAAATAAAATATGTATTTGTCTTTAATTATCCCATTTTATAACGAAGAGAAAAACCTCCCTCTATTGGCGGAAAAGCTCGGTCAATTTTTGGCTTCTTTTAACCGTCCGGCCGAGGTAATTTTTATTGATGACGGCTCAACCGATAACGGTTTTGAAGTTTTAAAAAATCTTGCCGCCGGAAAAAAAAATTGGCGTATCATCAGGTTTAGGAAAAATTTCGGCCAGACAGCCGCTTGGGCGGCGGGTTTGGATTATGCTGATGGGGAAGTGATTATTTTTTTAGACTCTGACTTGGAAAACGATCCGGCTGATATCCCTTTGCTTTTAGCGAAAATTGACGAGGGCTATGACTTGGTTTCCGGCTGGCGAAAAAATCGCTGGCAAGGCCAGTTTTTCAGCCGCCGCCTCACTTCGGAATTGGCTAATTGGCTGATTGCTAAAATCAGCGGAGTTAAAATTCATGATTTCGGCTGCAGCCTGAAAGCTTATCGGCGCGAAATAATAAAAGAGGTCAGGCTCTACGGCGAGATGCATCGTTTTATTGCGGTTTTAGCTTCTTGGCGAGGAGCCAAGATTGCCGAGGTGGCGGTGGAGTTTAAACCCCGTCGTTTCGGCTCTTCCAAATACGGCCTCGAAAGGATTTTAAAAGTGGTTTTGGATTTGGTGATAATCAAATTTTTAAGCGGCTACTCCACTAAGCCGATCTATTTTTTCGGCAAGGTCGGTTTTATTTCTATTATTTTTTCTTTTCTGACTTTTTTATTCTCCATTTATTATAAGTTTTGGGGCGGAAAATCTTTTATTGCGACTCCACTCCCGATTCTAACCGCCATTTTTTTTATCGTCGGCATCCTTTTGGTTTTAATTGGTCTCTTGGCCGAGATGCTTATGCGGTTATACCACGAATCGAGCGGACAAAAAATTTATATTATTAAAGACAAAGTTAATTTTAATTCTGATTAATTATGTGCGGTATCGCCGGTTTTGTCGGACAAGGCAATCAAGAAGACTTAGCCAAGATGATTTTGGCGATAGAATACCGCGGTCCTGACGACCGGGGATTTCTTTGGCGTGATAATGTCGGTTTGGCCCAATGTCGTTTAAGTATTATTGATTTAACCCCGGCCGGCCATCAGCCCATGAGCAATCATCGGGGCGACATCTGGTTGGCTTTTAACGGCGAAATTTACAATTTTCAGGAATTAAAGAGTGAGTTGGAAAGATTGGGAAAATATCAGTTTAAAAGTAAAAGCGATACGGAAGTAATTATTTATTTGTATGAAGAATTCGGCGAATCGGCTTTTAGTAAAATGGACGGCATGTTTGCCCTTGCCCTTTATGATTTCCGGTTAAAAAAAATGATTTTAGCCCGTGATCGTCTAGGTAAGAAACCGTTGTATTGGGGAATATTTAATGAGACATTAATCTTTGGCTCTGAATTAAAAGCTATTTTGGCGCACCGATCTTCCAAAAAGGAATTGAATTTGGAATCTTTAAACAAATATTTGCTTTACGATTACGTGCCGACGCCCCAGACCATTTTTAAAAATATTCACAAACTGGAGCCCGCCACTTATTTGGTTTGGCAAGGAGGCCGAATGGAAAAAAAACGATTTTGGCAACTGTCATTTAGTCCGTCAAAGATTAATTTTAAGGAAGCGATAGGAGAATTGGAAAGGTTGATTGATAACGGCGTCAAGGAAAGATTAATGGCTGACGTGCCGTTGGGAATTTTTTTAAGCGGCGGCATTGACAGCGGCGCAGTGGCTTACTTCGCCCAAAAAAACAGCGTTCAAAAGATAAAAACATTTTCCATTGGTTTTGAGGAGAGTAGTTTTGACGAATCGGTTTATGCCCGAAAAATTTCTGATTTTTTAAAAACCGAGCATTACCATCAAGTTTTAACCGCCAAGGACAGTTTGGACTTGATCCCTAACCTAGCTGATTTTATTGATGAGCCGTTGGCCGACCCGTCTGTTATCCCGACTTACTTACTCTCCAAATTTACGAAAAATTACGTGACGGTGGCTTTGGGCGGGGACGGCGGAGATGAGCTGTTCGCCGGCTACCCCACCTTTCAAGCCGAGAAATTGGTTGGTTGGTACAGAAAAATTCCCTCACCGGTGAGAAAATTAATCATTGAAAAAATTATTAATCAATTGCCGGCCAGCGAAAAAAATTTCAGTTGGGAATTCAAACTGAAGAAGTTTTTAGAAGGCGCAAATCAAAAAAATCAATATCGCCATCAAGATTGGCTTGGCAGTTTTGACAGACCTAATCGGGAAAAATTAATTTTACCAGGAGTATGGCGGGAATTAAAAGAGAAAAATGAATATGAAGAGATTGACGGTTATTTCAAAGAATCGGGGGGTTTTGATTTTAACAATCAGCTTCTTTATTTGTATTTAAGGACTTATTTAATGGATCAGGTTTTGGTGAAAGTCGATCGGATGAGTATGTCGGTTGCCTTGGAAGTGAGGGCCCCGTTTCTTGATTATCAATTGGTGGAATTTGTCAGCAGTTTGCCTTTTAATTACAAATTAAACGGTTTGACCACTAAATATATTTTTAAAAAGTTAATGGCTGACAAATTACCGTCCTCAATCGTCAATCGTGCTAAAAAGGGTTTTGGCGTGCCTCTGGCGCGTTGGTTGAAAAACGAACTCAAAGATTGGTGCGATGAAATTTTAGCTGAAGCAGAGATTGTCAAAGGCGGTTTATTCAATTTTTCTTTTATCAATAAATTAAAGCAAGATCATTTTTCCGGCCGTGAGGACAATCACAAAAAACTTTGGAATCTGGTTATTTGGCAATTGTGGCAGAATAAATGGTTGAGAAAATAAAAAAATGAAAATCATCTATATCGCCAATGTCAGAATTCCCACTGAAAAAGCGCATGGCATTCAGATTATGAAGATGAGTGAAGCCTTCAGCTCGGCGGGTTCAGACCTCGAGCTCGTTTTGCCGTCTCGCCTCAACACCAAGGAATTTTCTTTGGCTGATCCTTTTGCTTATTATCAAGTCAAAGAAAAATTTATTCTAAAAAAAATAAAGTGTTTCGATCCGGTCTTTTTGCTTCAAGCGAAGGCCGGGGTTTACATTAAATGGCAATCATTTTTTTTTATTACCAGTTTATTTTTTTATTTGTTGTTTAAAAAAGACAGAAAAAATCATGTTTTTTATGCTCGCGACGGCAAGCTATTGCCTCTCTTGCAATTATTTTCTGGCCGGACGGTTTGGGAGGCCCATGATCTGCCGAAAAATGCCAATTATTACCTGCCGTATTGGTTGAAATGCTGGAAAATTATTGCCATTACCGAACGACTGAAAAGTGATTTGATCGCTTTGGGAGTAGGAGCCGAGAAAATTTTCGTGGCGCCCGATGGCGTCGATTTGGCTGCTTTTGAAAAGATAAAAGAAGACAGTTCGACCTTAAGAAAGAGATTGAATTTGCCGCTTAATGAAAAAATCATTATGTATTCTGGCCATTTTTACCAATGGAAGGGCGCTCAAGTTTTGGCCGAGGCCGCGAAACATCTAAGTGCCGGCGAAATTATCGTTTTTATCGGGGGGACCGAAAAAGACATCAGCGCCTTTAAAGAAAAATATGGCCACATTAAAAATATTCTGATTTTGGGGCATAAACCACATCAAGAGGTGCCTCATTATTTGAAAGCGGCTGATGTTTTAATTCTCCCGAATTTAGGGGAAGAGAAAATATCCCGAAATTATACTTCGCCTTTGAAAATGTTCGAATACATGGCGGCGCAAAAGCCGATTATCGCTTCCGATTTGCTTTCAATAAGGGAGATTTTAAACAGCGGGAACGCGATTTTAACGCCACCCAACGACGCGGAAGCGCTTGCTCAAGCCATTACGGCGGTTTTGAAAAACGGCAGTTTTTCTGATAAAATTACTAAACAAGCGTTTTCTGATGTTTTAAAATTCACTTGGATTAAAAGAGCGGAAAATATTATAACTTTTTTAAAGGGATAATTTCTAAAATGAAAATATTTATTTTAAACCCGTTTTTATTTACCGCCAAATTAAGCTATATGGCGAGAAAGCGCCAGCCACTTGATTTGGCTTACATCGCCAGTTTGCTTCGGCATGATTTTGAAATCAAACTTCTTGATGCGAACGCTTTGAATTTAAGTTTAAATGAAACAATCAGTGAAATAAAAGAATTTAACCCCAATGTTTTAATTCTAACTTCCACGCCGATTGACCGCTGGGAAGTTCCATCTCATAAACATCTCAAACTTTTAATTGATAATATTGTTAAAATTGTTGATAATGTTAAAATTCCTTATATTATTTTGCTTGGCGCTCACGGTTCGGTGATGCCTGAATGGCTGCTTGAAAAAAGCCGGGTGAATTTTTTAGTTCGTGGCGAGCCGGAAATAGTTACTGATAGTTTAGTGAGGGCATTGGCTAGCGGCGGAAATATTTCTCAAATTAAAGGCATTTCTTTTCTTCAGGACGGACAAACGGTAAATAACCCGCCTGCCGAGCGAAACAGGGATTTAGATGATTTGCCTTTTCCGGCTTATGATTTATTGCCGATGGAAAAATACCACTACACCTTTCCCGATATCCCCACCCCGTTTTCTTTAATCATGTCCTCGCGTGGCTGTCCGTTTAACTGCACTTATTGCTTAAAAATAATGATGGCTGGGCCGTACATCGTCAGAAGCCCAGAAAATGTCGTGGCGGAAATAGAATATTTAGTCGGCAATTTCGGGATTAAAGGCATTTATTTTCAGGATTGGGAATTTTTAATCAATCGGGAGCGGGTGGCAAAAATTTGCGATTTAATTTTGGAAAAGGGGATAGACATCAAATGGGGGGCTAATGCTCGAGCCAGTGATTTTGAAGAAGGGATTGTCCAAAAAATGAAAGCGGCCGGTTGCGTGAGAATTAATATCGGTTTTGAGACTGGTTCGCAGAAAGTTTTGGATTTGGCAAAAAAGCAAATAAAAATTTCAGATATTGAAAAAGCGGTTAAAATCTGCCGCCAATTCGGGATGAATATCGGCATTTACTCAATCTTAAATTTGCCCGGTGAAACCCGCGAGACGATCAGGGAAACCGAAAAATTTCTGGCCGATAACAATCTTAAAACCATGGTTGAGCCCAATTTGCCGATTCCTTATTTCGGCACGCCGCTTTATGAGATGCTTAAGCATCAAGAAGGTTTAGATTTTAATTGGGAAAATCTGGAAAAGTACGCCGGCGGCGTGATGGTGGGGCAGCCGGCTTGGCTTGCCCGACTTTACCGCTGGCACTACAAGCACAAATTCAATCTTGGCGGTTGGTATTTTTTAAAACCGGAGTTTTATTTTAATTTAGTAAAATTTATCTCTAAATAATTTTACTCTTATGAAAGTAGCTATCTTTTCCTTTGATTTTGATTGCACTTTTGGCACCGGCAATATGACTTATGAGCTTTGCCATGAATTTGCGAAAAAAGCCGTTGACTTCGTTCTGTTTTTGCCCAAAGTTGAAAAAAACCGTTCCAGTTTTAAAGGCGATTATCCTTTTGAGACGAGATACATCCTGCCGCCGCAGATTACCAGTTTAAAAGACAGGCATTTTTGGGAATATTTTAAAGTAATTAATCTTTCCGGTTTCACTCTGGTCCATTCTCTTTTTGAGTTTCCCCATTGTTTTATGGCGGCTTTTTGCGCCAAAAGAAATAAATTGCCTTTTATTATGGGCGCTCAAGGCACTTATGGCGTTTTGCCCCTGACCCAATGGCCGAATAAATATTTTTTAAAATGGTCATACGATCAAGCGAAAGAAATTATCGTCCCTAGTCAATTTACCAAGGAAAAAATCAGAGAGTACGCGAAAAAAGATTATCGCATTTCTGTTATTCACAATGGTGTTAATTTTTCCCGTTTTGATAGCAAGCCGGATTTTGAAAATTTAAAAGATAAATATAAAAATCATAAAATTTTGCTCACCGTCGGGGCTTTGATTCCCAGAAAAGGTCAAGATTTAGTCATCAAAGCTTTGCCCAAGATTAAAGAAAGATATCCAGAGATTAAATACTTATTAGTCGGCGACGGTCGAATGCGCCAAGCTTGGGAGAAGTTGGCGGACGACTTGGGTTTGAGCGAGCAAGTTGAGTTTTTAGGAAAAGTGGCGGCGGATGAATTGGTTAAATATTTTCATTTAGGCGATATTTATGTTCACACGCCGCGAGTAATCAATTTAAGTTTTGAGGGTTTTGGCCTTGTTTATTTGGAAGCGAGCGCTTGTGCTAAGCCGATAGTCGCGACTGACGCGGGCGGCATCAGAGACGCGGTGATAGACAATCAAACTGGGTTAATTGTCGCTGACGGAGATATTGATGGAATCAGCGACAAAGTAATTTATCTTTTAGATCACGATGATTTAAAAAAACAACTGGGAGAAAATGGCAGAGAATACGCCAAAAAACATGATTGGCCGATTATTGCCAATGAGTTTATTGATCATTATCAAAAATATTCATTATAATTTCTATGAGTTTTTGGCAAAAAATCAAAAAAAATTTTTTATACAAAATAAAGCAGGATTTATTGTCTTTGATTAAATATCCTAAAATTAATTTATCAAGCAGTGGGCAAGTTGATTATGACGAGTATTGGCGGGCGAGGCGAAGGGAAGTAGCGGTTTTATCAAGATACCAAAAGCAAAGAGCCGATATTGTTTTAAAAATAATTGAAAAAGGGGCTAAAGTTTTGGATGTTGGCTGCGGCGACGGCGCCGTTTTAAAATATTTGAAAGATCAGGCGAATATTGAGGGGATTGGGGTTGATTTAAGCGAAAAAATACTAACTCAAGCCAAACAAATCGGAATTGAGGTTATCCAGATGGATATTACTAAGTTGGAAAATTTGGAAGCGCTGCCGGAAGCTGATTATATTTTGGGATTTGAGATTCTTGAACACTTGCCTAATCCCGAAGAATTTATTTTAAAAATGAAAAATAAAGCGCGGCAGGGTTTGATTTTTTCTTTTCCTAATTCTGGCTACTTTCGTCATCGTTTGAGATTACTTTTGGGGCGTTTTCCTTTACAATGGGTTTATCATCCAGGCGAGCATTTGCGTTTTTGGACGGTCAAAGATGTGAAGTGGTGGGCGGCTGCTTTTGGTTTTGATTTGGATCGGTTAATTGTCTACGAAGGACCATTGGGACTGCGAAAAATTTGGCCCGCTCTTTTCGGCGAAGGCATTATTATTAAAATCAAGAAATAAATGCGACTTGTCGACCAATTAAAAAGAATTAGTCAGAAAAGATTTGTTCGGGATGTATCTATTCTGCAATTTGGCAACCTTTTTTCTTTTGGCCTTGCCGCCATTAATTCCATAGTTTTTGCCCGTCTTCTGGGCTCGGAAAACTATGGCGTTTATTCCCTAGCTTTCGCCTTCTTTGGTTTAGTCGGTATTTTTATGAATGTGGGCGTCAATTATACCGTGCTGACTTTGTTGCCGGCCGCCTACGCCAAAAAGGACAAAAAAGAAGTCACTAATATTTTAAGTTACTGTTTTTATATTTTAATTTTGATTTTTTTGACCGTCGGCCTCCTTGCCATCGGCTTAGCGCCATTTTTTGCCAAGTTGCTTTATCATCAGATGGCAATCGGCCAGTTGGCGCGATATTTGATTTTGGCCTCCAATATTAACATTCTTTTTTTCATGGTCACTTCGATTTTGCAATCAATCAGAAAAATAAAAAATTTGACCCTGTATGAAAATTTGAATAAATTGATTTATTTGGTCATGCCGGTATTTTTTATTCTCCTTGGTTTTGGCGTCTGGGGTATTGTCTTTGGCCATTTCATCTCCTCGATTGTATTTTTTATCGCTTCCTTTTTCTATTTTGAATATTTGGCCGCTAAAAATGAATTCATTCCTTCTTTTGGAGAAATGATAAAAAATTTCAAAGAGGTTGACTTTAAAAGATATTTTAAATTAGGATTTTTAGTGGCGATGGATAAAAATCTGAATAATCTGTACACTATTTTGCCGGTAACCTTTTTAGGCATGCTTGCTGCTTCCGTTTCTCAAGTCTCTTACTTTAAAATCGCGACCGGCTATTTGGCTTTACCCGCTTTATTTCTGACTCCGATCGCGCGGATTTTAACGGTCCAGTTGCCTAAATCATTAGTTTATGGCGGCAAAATATTCAAAGACAATTTTAGAAAATCATCTTTAGTTTCCGGCCTGCTTTTTATTTTACTCCTTGTTCCTTTTGTGGCGCTCGCCCCGTTTTTGATAAAATTATTTTATGGTCATGAATATGAGCCGGCGGCCAAGTTGGTCTATTTTGTTTTTTTGGGCGACGTATTTTTTGGTTTTACTGTCGGCTATAGCAGTTTTTTCCGGACCCTCAATAAACTCAAATCTTTTATCGTCTCTGATCTTTTAATGATTCTAACCGGCATCTTATTTTTTTTCGTCATTTCTCATTTTTTGTCGCCGCTTCGTTCGGTAATGATTTTATTTGTTTATTTCAACGTTGGTGTCGCTTTGGTCCAAGGCGCGCTGATTGTTAAATATTTTAAAGAAATAAAAGACTGATCTGATGAATTTTATAAAATTTTTTAATCAATCAAGTTGACATTATTGTTCTTATTTGTATAATTAAGCTTATTAACTCTGATTGTTTAGAACGTAATCAGGCTCATCATAAATTTTAATTCTCACTTCTGTATTAATGAATTACCGGGAAGTTAAAAAATTAAATTTGGGTTGCGGCGAAAACAAAAAGGAAGGCTATATTAATGTTGATTGGAATAATCTAGTTAATCCCGATGTTATTCATGATTTAAATGTTTACCCCTATTCCTTTAAAGACGAAACTTTTGATTTAATAGAAGCCGATCATGTTTTAGAGCATCTGGATAAGCCGTTTTTAGCGATGATTGAATGTCACCGTTTGCTTAAGCCGGGTGGAAAATTATTTATTAAGGTTCCCCATTTCAGCCGCGGGTTCACTCACGCCGAACACAGCCATGGTTTTGACGTGACTTTTCCTCTTTATTTTAATAAGAAATTTACCAAGTCTGGTTTTTTTGGCGTTGAATTTGAATTGATTAGAATACATTTAAATTGGTTTTCTTTTTTTCATCTTTTGCCGGCCATGAGTTACGGCCCGACCTCAATTTTTTTATTACATCTAATCAATAAAATAATTTCCGGCCTGGCGAATTTAAACCGGGGTTTTTGCAGCAGAATATGGTGTTATTGGGTGGGGGGTTTTGACGAGATAGAGATTGAATTTGTTCGTCCGAAATAATTATCAACATGATTAATAAGAGTGAAAGAATTTCAACCGATCAAAAAACCGCTGATGCTTTTGCCGCTTCCTGGAACAATCTGCCTAGTGGCTCGGTGTATACCCAAGAGCAATTTAATGATTGGCTGGACCCTCTAAAATCCGAAGACATTAGTGGTAAAACCGTTTTAGAATTGGGCTGCGGCAATGCCAGCTTAATGGTTTATTTGCTTGGTTGGCATCCCGAGTTTTTGGTCGGCGTGGATTTGGGCGACTGCATTGAAACTGCCAAAAAAAATTTATCAGTCCTTAATTTTACCAATTGGAAAATTATTAAAGATGATCTGACTTTATTTAAAAGAGACGGTTTTGACGTGGTTTATTGCATTGGGGTTTTGCATCATCTGAAAAATCCAGCCGCCGGTTTTAATTCGGTAATCGCCAATACTAAGCCCGGCGGGAAGTTTCATTGCTGGGTTTATGGCCGAGAGGGTAATGGTTTTGTTGTTTTTTTTGTGGATCCATTGCGTCGATTGGTTTGTCGCTTACCGTGGTGGCTGATTAAATATTTTATCGCTACTCCGCTCGCGGTGCCGTTTTATGGCTACGCAAATTTTCTTAGCCACGCTCCAAAATTTTATTTTTTGCGCAAGTTTCCCCTGTACGATTATTGTTTATGGATTGCGTCCAGAGAATTTTCATTTTTTTGCCATGTGGTCTTTGACCAATTGGTAACGCCTCAAACCACTTATCTTGACCAAGCGACGATTAGAGACTGGCTTGGCAGTTACCCGCAAATTGATTCAGACAGCGTTTATTTGATTAGACGTAACGGTAATTCTTGGAAGTTTGGAGGAATAATAAAAAAAACCGGTGTTAACTAATTATCTTTTTCAACCATGTTGAAAAAAAGTTTAACAATTTCTTTGTTATTGGGGGTAGTTTTTAGCGTTGCGGTTTTTGTTTGGTATTCACCGGTTATTTTTAAAGGATACTCGCCGGGAGCAATGACTTCCGAGGTAATGATCGCGTTTAATTACGCTAATTATGGCGTTTATGGCTATGAAGATAAAATGAACATTGTGGTGGCTCCGGAGTTAGTCAAAGAAAGAGCGGTTGAAAGTTCAGCTGGCAATAAATTCGGCATTATTTCTTATTCCCTGCTTTTTAAGTGGTTTGGCTGGCTGGATTGGAATCAGTTGGTCTTATTTTCGGCGATTGCTTATTCTCTGGCGGCGGCGATTTTTGCTTTACTTGTTTACTTTTCTTTTGGCTTGCTGGCGGCCATTATTTTCGCGGCCGTCTATATTTTATTGCCGTTCAATTGGGGAAATGTTCATTTTCTTGGTTTTTACGAATTCACCATGATTTATTTTTCTTTGTTTTCTATTTTCTATTTTTCGGTTCAAAATCAAAAGGGGAAAACGAATTATTATTTTTTGATCGTTTCCGGGATTTTTTTGGCTTTGGCCTGTCTTTCCCGAGAAGCGATTCTGGTCTTTTTGCCGGTTCTTTTCTTCTGGCTTTTTTTAAAGAAAAAGAAAAAACAGCTGCTGGCTGTTTTTGTGCCGCTCGGCTTGTTGTTAGCTGTTTTTTGGGTTCCGGGCATGTTGGGAATTAAGGGAAGCAACGATTATTTGAATCTTTTTACGAATAAAAATAGCCAAGCCGAAAAACATTCGGATTTCAACTATTATTTATTGGCTTATCGCGATCCCTATACCTTTCATTTTAACCATCAAGAGGTTAATCAGCAGATAGATCGGGCGATCAGCCAAAAAAACGGGGAATTTATTTATCAAATCAGTCAAATGAAGGGCGGCGCCAATATGGGCATCCGGCAGGTGACTTTAAAAGAAAGATTGCTGGTTGGAACCAGTAATTTAATCAAGCATCTTTCCCGCTTCTTCGCCCTGGAGGAGATCGGCGGGCCGTTGGTTTTTATGGCGGTAATTGCCGGCTTCTGGGCGCTTAAGAAACGGGATCCGTCCTTAGCGCGTTTTTTCTTTTTTTGGCTTTTAGGAGTGCCAATTATTTTAAGTTACGTGGTTTTGGCGGTCAGAAGCCACTTGATTGATTATGGCTGGGTTATCGCCTTACTGGCCGCCTTGGGGCTGATCAGCGCCCGCTCGCTTTTAAAAGATTATTATCATGCTGGTAAATACGCTAATTGGCTGTTTATTTTACTGATCGGTTTGTTTGTTTATAATTTAATATTAGCCGATCATGTTTATTGGGGTCGGGCCTATGACAGCGACGTTAATTTGGCGATGAATTATCTGTCAGTTAAAATTAAATCATATCCAAAGCTTATTGCTCCCGAAGAAGTGATCGCCGTCGGTAATAGCTTAATGCACCCCACGATGAGTTATTTGACCGGAAAATCAGTAGTATTTTTTCATCCAGATACGATAATTAAATTGGTTAATGAAAAAAATCTTCAGTCGGCTTTTGATAAATTTAATGTAAAATATATCATCGGCTACGACGCTTCAACCACCGATCTGATTATTAAAAATAGCCAGGCGACAAACATTTCTTCCTGGCCGGAAAGTAAAGATCTGGTGAGGCCGATGAGTTATAGTCAGCGTTGGTTTTTAAATCTAATTAAGTAATTTGAAAATTTTTAAAATCCGGCCGCAGGCCGGGTTTTAAGAGACGAATAATTATTAGAATTTTAGTGGTTTTTTAAGCCAGCAGGCAAAACCAAGAATAGCCATGACGACATAAGTGGACAGAATCAGTCCGGAAAAGACGATAGTGGTTTCTTGAGAGATATTAAAAAAAGAAAAAAGCCCGATCAGGATGATGTCGCGTGTGCCGATGCCCAAATAAGAAATCGGAATCATAGTGACAAGTCCGGCGATGGTCACACTAACCGCCAGAAACAGAAAAGGCAGATGGAGGCCGACGCTTTTGGCTAGGATAGCCATTTGATAGTAGTAAACCAGCCAAGACATGATGGTTATTAGTGTGATAACAAGATAATGTTTGAATTTTAGTTTTTTGAGATCACTCATAAATTCTTGCCAGTTGAGTCGCCAGTAGTCGCGGCTTTTTGCCGGTATGAGCAGATTGAAAAACAGGGCGATAATTTTTTTTATAATTTTTGTTTTCGCCGCCAATAAAAAAATAATAACCGCGGCCGCGATTAGCGCCAAGACGTAAGGAATTTCCGGCCGGAAATAATTAAAGAAAAAGAACATGCCCAAAGCGCTAAAAACAGTCAGAAAAATCATATCAAAAATTCGGTCCCAAACAACGCTGAACATGGATTGGCCGTAACTGTAGCCGTCCTTTTTCAAATAAAAAATTTTAGCCAATTCGCCGACCCGACCCGGTGTTAGAGCGCCGGCCAAGTGACTAGCGCAATAAATAATGAAAGAATCCATCAGTCCGTATTTTATGCCCTGGCTTTTTTTCAGATAATTCCAGCGCCAGGCCTTGGCAAAAGCCGAAAGCAGGGTCAGGGCCAAACCCCAGATTAAATATGAGGTTTCGGCTCGCGAAAACATATTTTTTAGCTCGGCAAAATCAAGCCGGCTGATAATGACGGCGATAATGACGATGCCGATAATCCGAGAAAGTTTTTTACCCATTTTTTATTGTTTTTGCAGGATGCGGATGAAAACCCGGAAACCTTCAATTATCGCTTTGATTGAACCGATGGAGCGAAGTTGCTTGATTTTGTGAAAAATATATTTCGGCCGCAGGTAGAATTCGCGGAAAGCCCGCTTTTGCCAATAAACCAGCCTTTCCGCCGAAATATTTTTTTGAACAACAATCGGCGGCGTTTTGGTCAGCGGCGCGAATTTTTCCCAATCAGTTTTATCATTGATCAGCCCCTCGTTTTTGGCCATCTCATAAAGCTCGGTGCCCGGGTAGGGGGAGGTGATGAAAAAAGTCACATTGTCCAAGGGCAGGTTTTTGGCGAAACTAATAGTTTCTCTGATTGTTTTTTCGGTTTCGCCGATATTGCCAAGCATGAAGCTGGCGTGCACAGTCAGCCCGGCTTGATAAACCATGTTGACGGTTTTTTGCGCCATCGCCAGGGTCGCTTGTTTTTTTATGATGTCCAATACTTTTTGCGATCCTGATTCCAAGCCGAAAGAAATTTTTTTGCAGCCAGCCGCCTTCATTTTTTGAAGCAATCTTTCAGTCAAAGTATTGACACGCGATAAAGATACCCAAGAGATGTTTAATTTTCGGTTGATTATCTCGTCGCATATCTCCATGGCTCTTGTTTCGTTGAGCGTGAAAGTATCGTCGAAAACGTTGAATTCTTTGATGCCGTATTTATTGAGGCATTCTTCTATTTCGGCGATGACATTGGCGGTTGAGCGAAAGCGAGGATTCCGGCCCCACATTTTTTGTGATAAACAATGAATACAGTTGAAAGCGCAGCCCCGGGAAGTGAGGATCGGCCCAGCTTTTTCGTTGCTGACTTTTTTGGTCGGCGCTTGATAATATATTTCCAATTGGAATAAATCTCGAGCCGGAAAAGGCAAATCGTCCAAATCGGCGATGAGTGGCCGCGGGGGGGTGGCGATTGTCTGTCCATCACGTTTGAAACACAGCCCCTTTATTTCCTCAAAATTTTGGCGTTTTTCGGAAATCGCTTTTACCAATTCATAAAAAGTGATTTCGCCTTCTCCGATAACTTCAAAATCAATGTAATTGTTTTTAATTGTTTCTTCCGGCATGGCCGTGGGGTGGATCCCGCCGACCACGACGACGCATTTTTGGTTTATTTCTTTCTTGATTATCTCGGCGATTTTGAAAACGTGGTTCATGGTCGGCGTCGGGCAGGTGAAGCCGACCATGTCAGGGTTTTTTTCCGTGATTGATTTTTTGATCTGTTCGTAGCTTAGTCCCAGAACCTCGGCGTCTAAAATGGCGATTTCGCACTCCATCTTGGATCGCAAATAAGAAGCGAGATAAGCCAAATTAAGCGGCATCATATGTCCGCCGGATTCTTTAATGCCGTCAAAATTGGTGTAAGGAGGATTAATTAACAGTATCTTCATCGCCGCTTTTTTTAGTTTTAAAAAATAAAGCGAAGGCCAGTTTGGCTTGTTTAATTAAGTGATTGAGGTTTTTTATGGCCATAATTTTTTTAAGAATAAAAATCGGTCGGAAATAGAATTTGCGATCCGCCAGTTTGATATTTTCATCTATTATTTTTTCCGATAACGTTTCTTTGGTGAGCGACGGAGCTCCATCCGTTTCCAATCCCTGAATGAATCGTTTCCAGTAATCCTCTCTTATTTGGTCGGTTTTTACGCCATAGTCGAAAATTTCACTGCCAGGGATTAAAATCATCTTGCTGAAAAGAGCGAAATCGGAGCTGATTTTTAAAGCCAAATTAATGGTTTTTTTGATTGTCTCCGCTGTTTCTTGCGGCGCGCCGATAATGAAATAGCCGAATATCTCTATGCCTACTTTCTGGCATAGCTTGGCGCAAGCCAATGATTGTTCGACGGTGATGTCCTTTTTCAAAACTTTCAGGATTCGATTGTCGCCGGATTCAAAACCGAATCTTATCCGGTAACACCCGGCTTCTTTCATGGCTTTGAGGATTGGTTCGTCAATCATATCCACTCGTTCTCGGCACTCCCAAGTAATTTTAAGATTTTTCAATTCCGACATTAATTGATAGGCCCAATCCTTGTCTATAATCAAGTTGTCGTCAAAAAACATAAACTCTCTGATGTCGTAGCGTTCAATAATTTGCTTGATTTCTTGAGCGATATTTTGTGGCGATCGCCGGCGCCATTTTCTGCCCATCCGGTTTTGGCGGTCGCAAAAAGTGCAATTAAACGGGCAGCCGCGGGTGGCGATAATAGTGGCGAATTTTTTATTTTTTGAGAAGACGTCAAAATATTTTTCCATCGGCAACAAATGGCGGGCGGGAAAGGATATAGTGTCGAGATCGTCAATTAAAGGCCTAGTTGGGTTGATGATTATTTGTCCATCTTTTCTCCAAACCAAGCCAAGAATTTTTTCGAAATTTAAGTCATCTTTTTGCACCAGCTGATCGATGAGTTCAATAATGGTTTTTTCTCCTTCACCCATTATGCCAAAGTCAAAATTACCGAATTGCAATGAGGCCTTGGGCATGGTGGTGACATTCGGTCCGCCCAAAACGGTGATCGTCAGAGAATTTATTTTTTTTATTTCCCGGGACAATTTATCGGCTAAGCGATAATTCCAGGTCATAGCGTAAAAACCTGCCATCTCCGGTTGCCAATCTCGGCAGAGTTGGAGGATTTTTTCTTCATAATTTTTTTCAACATCACAGTCAACGATTTTTATCTCGTGGTTTTTTTCTTCCAGTGCGGCGGCGATATAAGCCAAACCAAGAGGCGGATAAACGCCTCTTTCTTGTTCCATCTTTTGTTCGTATTGGCCCGTGGCCGCCTCCGTTAAGCTGGGATTGATTAAGAGAATTTTCATCTATTTTTTACGCCAAGAGTTTTTGACGATGCTTAGTAAGCCGTCAATTGAATTTTTTAATTCATAACGGTCCAGTTTGGCCAACCGGCGCATGATGTAAGTCGGCCGGAAATAAAATCGGCGATAAGCGATATCAAGATATTTTTTCAGTTCTTCTATCGGCAGATTGGTGGCGTTCATCATACAATCATCATAACGGATCGCTTCCAAGCTGTCATCCAGTATCCAATGATTAAGTTCGGCCTCCTCTCGCAATTCTGTGCCGGGAAACGGGGTGGTAAAGCCGAAATAAGCGTAATCAGTGTCCAATTCAACGGCAAAATTAATCGTCTCCTCAATTGTTTCTTTTGTGTCGTGAGGATTACCGATCATGAAATTAGTGACTATCTGAAGCCCCGCCGCTTTGGCCATTTTAACCGCTTCTCTTACTTGAGAGAGCGTAATCTGTTTTTTTAATCGGTTTAAGATTTCCTGATTGCCTGATTCAATGCCAAAGGTAATACTGCAACAGCCGGCTTTTTTCATTTTCCTAAGCAAGTTTTCGGTCAGATTATTGACGCGGCCGTTACAGGTCCAAATCAAGTCATAATTTTTTTCAATCAGCAGGTCGCATAATTTTTCCAAGTTTAGATCAAGAGTCAATTCCGTGTCTTTGAAAGAAATTTCTTTGATTTTAAACGCTTTAACTAAATAATCGATTTCCTTAATCGTTCTGGCTGGTGTTTGGCAGCGGAAAGTTCGTCCGAACATTTTTGGGTTGCCGCAGAAAGTGCAATTGTAAGGGCAACCGCGACTTCTGACCATGCTGATAAACGGCGCTTTTTTGGCATAAGGACTTTTATATTTATCAATATCTAAAAGGTGATAAAGAGGGATAGGCAATTTATCAATATTTTCAATCAACGGCCGTTTTGGGTTGACTATAATCTCGCCATCCTTTTTATAGGCCAAGCCCAAAATGGAGCTGAAATCGCTCTCGTCATTTTCCAAGGCCTTTAAAAGATCAATAGTGGTTAATTCTCCTTCGCCCATAACGACAAAATCAACAAATTCGTTTTTAACGGTGTGCTCTGGAGCGATAGTCGGATGGACTCCCCCGACTATTATTTTTATTTCCGGATTGATTTTTTTCAGCGCCTCGGCCAGTTTGAAAGTTTGGGAGATATTAACCGACATGGCCGAAATTCCAACTACTTCCGGTTTTTTATTTTTAATAATGTCGACTAAGGCATCAAGAGACAGGTTGTCTATGGTCGCATCGATGAGTTCCACTTCATAACCCTCTCGGTCCAAATAAGTCGCCATTGCCAAAAGGCCCATCGGCGGATAGCGAAAACTGGTAATTTTTTTCTCGCCGGTCGGCGGTTCCACTAAAATGATTTTTTTTAATTTCATGGGATTTATTAAGATTATTTTCGTCGGTAGCTGATTTGATCGGCCAAGAGCCCAAAAAACATAATTTGGAAGCCGACGATGATAAAAATCAATATTGCCGTCTTGCCGAAAAACGGGGATTCATCGGCCAAGATGATATATATCCATCCCAAGACGCCTGCCAAGATCATAATTAGGCCGGAAAAAAAGAACAATCTTAACGGCTTAAAATGAGCGTACATTCTAAACATCGTCGGAATTACGATTCGGGGATATTTAAATCCGGCTTTGATAAATGATTTGCCGCTTTTTCTCTCATGAAAAGCGGTTGACACCTCGATCACTCTCATGTGCTTGCCCCATGAGTCAATAATCAGTTGTTGGGTTTCATTGTAATCTTTAATGATATTAAATACTTTCAAATATCTTTTATCAAAAGCCATCAGTCCCGTTGTTGCGTCGGTGACTTTGAGTCCGGTAATGAAAGAAGTCAGCCAAGCAAAAAATTTATTTCCCCAATCGCGATAGAGAGGCATTTGATAGCTCAGGCCGCCCATTAAGCGCGAACCAAAGACGCAGTCCGCCCGGTCTTCCAAAATCGGCCTGACGATTTTTTCAATTTCTTCCGGCGGATTTTGCATGTCGGCGTCGATTTTTACCGCGATATCCGCGCCCATCTCCAGCGCGGTCTGCATGCCGGTTCGCGTTGCCGCTCCCAATCCTCGATTGTAGGGGTGGATGACTATTTTTCTGGCGCCCGCCGATTTGGCGATTTCGGCGGTTTTATCTTTTGAACCGTCATCCACCACGATGACATCCAAAACATAATCTTTCTGATTTGGGCCCTGGTAGAGTTCTTTTATTTTTTGTATTACTTGGGTGATTGCGCCTTCCTCGTTGTAAGCGGGAATAAAGACCACCACATAAGGCAGATTAAATCGTTCCATAGGTTAGCTGTTATTGGTTAAATCGCTGGTTATCTGATTGGTTTTTTCTATTATATAATCCAATTCTTCTTTTTTTAAATCCGGATACATGGGTAAGGTGATGATGGTATCAGAAAGTAATTCGGTATTTTTCAGATCACCTCGGGAAAAATTGTTGTAATATTCCTGCTGGTGGACGGCCGGTGAAAAATGGACTGAAGCGCCGATGCCGGCTTTTTTGAGTTCTTCCACCAGTTGGTTTCTTATTTTTTTATCGACTCGGATAGTGTACATCTGATAAACATGTTTGCAATTTTCCGATTCTTTCGGTAAGGCAATTAAATTTTTATCAAGATTTTTTGATAGATAATCGGCGTGTTGCCTTCTTAGGTCATTCAAAGTTTCTAATTTTTTTAATTGTTCTATTCCCAGTCCGGCCAGAATCCCGCTCATTCTTAGGTTGTATCCGGCCATTACCGCTTCCCGTTGCCAACCGAAGGTCGTTTGAGAAATTTTATCAATACCATGGGAAATCATCACTTTTATTTTATGCGCCAAATCGCTATCGTTTGTGGTAATCATTCCCCCCTCGCCGGTGGTGATGTTTTTTGTCGGAAAGAAAGAAAAACAGCCAATACCGAAAGAGCCGGTTTTTTTGTTTTTGTACTCTGCCCCAATCGCTTCGGCCGAATCCTCAATTAAAATTAATTTGTGTTTTTGGCAGAGTTCAACTATTTCATCCATTTGACAGCTTTGGCCGGCAAAATGGACGGGGATTATTGCCTCGGTTTTTTCATTTATGAGCGGCTCAATTGCGGCGGCGGTAATGTTTCCGGTTTCCAAATCAATATCGGCGAACACCGGTGTTGCTCCAGCCAGAATCACCGCGTGCGCCGTGGCCACAAAAGTAAAACTCGGGACAATCACCCGACCCTTAATATTAAGCGCTTTTAACACGATAAAAAGCGCGGAAGCGCAGGAATTGATGGTCTGCGCGTGTTTGACGCCAATATAATCGGCGAAGTTTTTTTCAAACTCTTCATTGTATGGGCCGTGGGTCAGCCAGCCACTTTTCAAAACTTCTTCTATTTTTTTTATTTCTTCTTGCCCGATGGACGGTTTGCAAAGGGGTATATTCATAGGTTTATTTTAATGCCTGCGGCTTCGCTGGCTTTTATCGATTTGATATAGCTTATGTATTCATCGATTCCTTGCTCCAAAGAATACTTTGGCTCATAACCAAGGATTTCTTTCGCTTTAGTAATACTTAAGGATCCTCTCTTGGGTCTGGTCTCGTCCGCCGGCTTAATAGTTGTTTTTAAATCCGGGAAATATTTTTTTATGATTTCAACAAATTCTTTAAGCGTCCGGCCTTCGCCTCGAGTGATGTTGAAAACTTGGTTTTTCGCCTTTGGTGACAAAGCCGCCAAGACAAATCCCTGGGCTGCGTCATCGACATAAGTGAAGTCAAGACAACTTTCGCCACCGCCATCCAAAGTTAGTTCTTTGCTCTTGAAAGCGTTGTCAATGAATATTTGGCTCACTCTCAAATTGGCATCAGTCGGCCCATAGACGGCCGATGGCCGGATGATCACATATTCAATTCCGAATCTTGTCCCGAATCCTTTAATTATACTTTCACCTGCCAATTTGGTGCCGCCGTAAACATCAATCGGGTTGGTTGGATGATTTTCGTCAGCTGGTGAATATTGGAAATTACCATAGACGAAACTAGAGGACGAATAAACCAATCTTTTAACAAAATCAACCGAACCGACCGCCTTAATGAGAGAGGTCATGCCGTTAATGTTAATATCCAAGGCCTCCGAGGACATTTTATTGGACACCGTGGCCAAAGGAATTTGGGCAAGATGGATGATTATTTCGGGCTGATGGTCTTTAAGCGCTTTTAAAAGATTGGCCTCATCTCTAATATCGCCATAAACCATTTTAGTTTTTGGGCAAAAGTCGTTCAATCTTTTTTTAAGATAAAAAATATAATTTTCTTTTTCCGATTCAATAAAATTATAAAAGCGGTCATAAATAATCACTTCATGACCCAAATCAATGAGTTTTTTTACCAATTTTGAACCGATGAACCCAGCGCCGCCTAAAACCATAATTTTTTTGGCTTCGGTGACCATTGGCGTGCTAGGCAGGCTTTGATTTTGCATTTCCATTTAGTTTATAGATATTATAATAATATTGACAGTTTAAGGGCTTTTCTATTTTTTTTCAAGGGGGTTTATTAATTGGGGGTAGCTTGTTAAAGTTGACAATATTATCAAAATAATTTATTATGGGTTAATCGCCGTTCTTTAAAAAAAACAAGACAGAATTATCAAAATAGGTTAGTGTAATTGTGGTCCTTATTTCTTGCGATAAATTAAAGACATAGGGAGTGATTTGGAAATAGAAAAGGAGGATGGAACAATGAGTACTTTACAAAAAAGCGTTTTCCCTTGGCCGGCATATCGTTCCATTGCTGTTTTGGGAAGGCAATTTGATTTGCCTAAGCCGCTATCAAAAGATTTATTTTACCAAGTGATAGGGACTTGGCCTCGCTTGTGTTCAGATGTGATTTTTGTAGACTATCAAAGAAAAATTTTTTATTTGGCCGATAGGAGAGTAGATCCTTCGGGACCCTGGATGATCGGCGGTACTATTTTAGCAAAAGAAGAAGAGTTATCTGCCGCCATAAGAAGATTAAAAATCGAGACCGGATTGACCATTTCTCCTAAGCGTCTCCGATTTGTTTGGTTTAAGCGATATATATTTGAGAGTTGGGATTCTGCTTGTTATTTATTTTCTTTGGAATTAACTCCCAAAGAACAAAAAGCGGTAAAACTTGACAATAGTGAATACGAATCAGACAGGGGATTAAAGCCATTTTCACGGCAAGATTTGGCGGAGGGAGTAAAAAAAGATAAGGGCAGGGAAAGTCCCTTTCCAATTTTGCTTATGGCTTATGATGCAATATTTAGCGGGTAAGATTTTAACTTAATCGGCAGTATGCTTATATTGCCGGTTTTTTTAGATATTGACTTATTTGTTTTTTTGTTTTAAAATTTGACTATTATTCAATAACTAAAGAAATATGACAAAAAAGGTATTAATTACGGGAGGCACCGGTTTTCTGGGATTTAATTTGGCGAGCCGGCTTTTAAAAGCCGGGGATAATGTGATTGTTTGTGACAATTTATCAAGGAGAGGAGCGGAGATAAATCTGGAAAAACTTAAAGAGGGGTTTTCTTTTTTGAAATTTTATGACGCTGAAATAGAGGATGTCCCGTCGGTGATTATTAAAGAAAAGCCGGACATAATCTATCATTTCGCCGCTCAAGTCGCGGTGACAAAAAGCGTTATCAGCCCGATCAGGGATTTTGAGATAAACGGCCGAGGCACATTTAATATTGCTCGCACCGCCTACGAGCTGGGCATTCCCTTAGTTTATTCTTCTACTAATAAAGTTTTTGGCGATAATGTAAACCATGTTCCCATAAAAGAATTGGAAACTAGGTATGATTTTGACGGTGAATTGTCACAGCGGGGCATCTCGGAGAGTTTTTCCATTGATGCCAGAAAGCACACTCCTTATGGCTGCTCCAAGCTCGTCGGCGATATTTATGTCAGGGAGTTCGGCGGCATTGTCAATCGGTGCTCTTGCATGTATGGAGAAAATCAATTTGGCATCGTCGATCAGGGGTGGGTAAGTTATTTTTTGATTCAGAAAAAATTAGGCAAGGAATTGACTATTTTTGGCGATGGCAAGCAAGTCAGGGATTTGCTTTATATTGACGATGTCTTGGATTTATTTATTTTGGAAGGCAAACTTCTATTGGAAGGCAATACGGATTTGAAAGGCGAAGTGTTTAATGTCGGCGGCGGTTATAAAAACACCGTTTCCCTCCTTGAATTATGCCGGAAGCTGGATATTAAACCCAAATTTTCCGATTGGCGGCCAGCTGATCAAAAAGTCTTTTATTGCGATATTTCAAAAGCAAAAATAATATTAAATTGGGAACCGAAGGTTTCCGTTGATGAGGGAATCAAGAGAGTAAGCGAATGGGTGGATAAAAATTTTTCTCCCATTAGCTAATTATTTCGTTTTATCTTCCTCTTCCACTTAAAGCGATTTTTATTGTTTTCAAAATAACACTCAAGTCCAAGAGTAGCGACCGGTTTTTAATATAGTACAGGTCATACTTCAACTTTTCCAGCGATTCTTGTTCCGAGCCGCCGT
>ERZ1292640.167-Hain-H43-02um-R1-167-length-53111-cov-8_pt1 | contig 53111 bp, 45 predicted proteins | sample MGYA00564404_ERZ1292640 | MGnify/ENA primary metagenome ERZ1292640 (study PRJEB36523, sample SAMEA6512636) | groundwater metagenome | collected 2019-01-08 | study: AquaDiva: Metagenomics assemblies of 32 groundwater samples | reverse complement strand
TGGTTTTGATCAGTAATCATACCAGATTTGTTACCAATGTATCTCAGCCTCCGCACACACAAGCAGGGGGGCATCCTAAAAAAGGAGGGGACGGCCGGTCATCGCGTCTGGGACGGGGAGGCCAAAGCGCGCGAGAATTGTCGGCGTAATATCGGCCAGAGAGTGACGGAGCCGGATTAGTTCGCTGACCGGCAGTTGGAGATTAATATCAATCGGGCGGGCCTCGGGCAGTTTGGGGTCGACAAAGATGAAAGGAACCGGATTGGTCGTGGCCAGATTAAGCCAGCGCCGATCCTCGTTCGGTAAGGCCTCAACCTTGCCGGCATTGGCGGTGATAAAGATCTCGGAGTTTTGTTTTCGGCAAAATTTGACCAGTTTGCCCATAAACTCATCGACTATCTGGACCGCTCGCACCAGGGTGGCAAAATTAGCGCTTTGAGCTAAGTTTACCAAGTAGGGCAGATCAAGTATGACAAAATCATACTTTTTGCTCTCAGCCGCTTCAACGAATTTCCGGGCAATCTCATCAATAATTCCAGCGGCATTACTAATATAGCGGCGTGAATCCGCCGTTGTGGGAACAAAAAGTTCGTCCGGCGAAGCGCCAGGGAAAAGATATTGCCTGAGGGTTGGCAGGCGGTTGCCCTCACTAATTATAGCTACCCGAAAACCGTTCTCTGTGAGAATAGAGATTAAATTTTCGCTTATTTTATCATCAAAAGCGAAACCCGCTTTTGATTTTGAGAGCAGGGGAAGCGGGAAAAAGGTGGTAATCAGGAGAGACTTGGCGGTGTGCCGCCGCCGGCCGGCGGCGAGAGAGAAGATCAACTGTTTCAGTATGAGCGGCGCCGAGTCAGTAAAGAGAAGGGAGTCAAAGTCTCGCAGGATCCCAACCGGAGTATGGTTATTAATGAGGTAAGCTGGCGACAAGTCAGAGAGGTTTTGATTGTTTTTCTCTGCCCGAGCGAGGACCTGTTCAATTGAGAGGGCGCGCAACCCGCGGCCGCAAAGGGTGTCGACAAAACGCTCGGAGCTTGCTGTCTTAAAATAATTCTGGCCCGAGATTGTGGCGATCTCACCAAGACCCTTCTTTTCCAGTATTTTTTGCGTGATAGCAACCTGTTTTAGAAGGCCGGCCCGATCGGGCTTATTCTGGGACAGTATAAGGTGAAGATAGAGCCGATCAATCGATTTTTGTTTTGCCAGTTGGATTATGGCCTCAAGGTGATCCGGTTTACCAAAGATATTATCCTCAGAGAGAGTGGTGATTGTGTGGAGAGAGGAGAAGTGCCGCTTTGTCCAGAGTATGGCATCGGTTAAGGTCGGGTTATCATAAAAAGTATGAGAAAGTATTAATTCATCAAGGCGATCTTGGTTTGACTTGCCGCTAACGCCGCGGCCAATAGCGGCGAGAGTGAAGTTCGGATCAGCCAGGCCGGAAAGATGACGGTCGCCGGCCGGGCAGGTTTGTAAGATATGACGTGAGTGATGGTTGAAAAGATTAAAAAAAGTGCGCGGTCTGGCCGCCAGCAGGGCATTACCGGGCCAGGTCGAACTTAAACCCAGCCCCTCAACTATAAATAGAATTCGGTGTGGCATTTAAGATCTCTTCCTTAATGAGCAGAGAGGCGTTGTGCATTTCTTCGGGCTTGGGCAGACCTGCTAAATCCAGAGCAGTGGGGGCGATTGAGGCGAGAATGCCGTCATTTTGCACCTTGATCTTCTGGTTGTAGCTTCTGTTGCCGACAACGATAAAGGGAACAGGGTTGGTGGTGTGCTCCGTGTCGGCCTCACCGGTCTCCGGGTTGATCATCTGTTCGGCGTTGCCATGATCGGCAAAAATCAGAGCGGTGCCGTCATGATTAATTATTTCAGCGAGAATCGGGCCCAGGCACTTATCGACATGCTCAACGGCTTGAACGGTTGCGCCAAGATTGCCGCTGTGGCCGACCATATCCGGATTGGCGAAGTTGACAACCAGACAATCATAAACGTTGCTTTTGATGGCAAAGAGGAGGGAATTGGTAACCTTGGTTGCGCTCATTTCCGGCAGGTAATCATATGTTTTAACGTGTCGAGGCGAGGGGATGAGCAGGCGATCCTCGCCCGGAAAGGGTTTTTCGACCCCGCCGTTAAAAAAGTAGGTGACATGAGGATACTTTTCGGTCTCGGCGGTGTGAAATTGCCTCAGTCCCCGAGCTGACCAGACCTTGGCCAGGGGGTTGTTAATCTTCTCGGGCGAGAAAACTTGAGCGGAGTGGGGGTTTTCATCATAAATAACAAAGGTAGCTAAATGAATATTTTTAAGTTTAAGGCGATCGGGGAAGGCGGGAACCTTATCATCTAAGAAGGCTTGGGTAATCTGGCGAACGCGATCGCCGCGGAAGTTAAAGATGATGACGGTATCGTTATCGCCGATCGTTACTCTGGATTCGGTTTTGCTAGCGATCAGCCGCGGCTCAATGAATTCATCAGTGATGCCCTGGTCGTATGAGGTGCGAAAAGCTGATTCAATCGAGGGGAAGGCATTGCCCTCGCCCTTAACCAACAGGTTGTATGCTCGGGCTAGGCGACCCCAGCGATTATCGCGATCCATACCGTAAAAACGTCCGCCGACTGAGGCAATCCGGCCAATGCCTATCTCGGCTATTTTGGCTTCAACTTCCTTGGCCATGTTTAATCCGGCAGTCGGCTCCGAGTCTCGGCCATCGGAGAAGAGATGGATATAAACGCGGCGGAAATCTTTTTGCCGCATCATTACCAAGAGGGCGTAAAGGTGGCGGATGTGGCTGTGGGTACCGGTTTTAGATAAAAGGCCGATCAGGTGAATGCCGGAGTGGTTCTCTTTGGCGTGCTCAATTGCTTTGATAATTCGAGCATTGCTGAAAAAAGCGCCGCCATCAATCTGGGAATCAATCAGAGTAATATCCTGATGAATAACGCGGCCGGCACCGATATTCAAGTGTCCCGCCTCGGAGTTGCCCGGAGCATTGGTGGGCAGGCCGACAGCATCGCCGGAGGCCAGAATTGAGGTCGAGGCATAACTTTTCCAGGCCTTGCTAAAATTGGGCGTTTTAGCTTGGGAGATGGCGTTGCCGCCCCAATCGGGGGCGAGACCCCATCCGTCAAGAATACATAAAAGTAAAGGCTTCTTTTGTGGCGTCTTAAACATTTCCCTCCGAGTTAACAATCTCCTACAAAACTACAAATTCACCGAAATTACTAATGTTGTAATTTACTTTTTAGGTATTTAATGTTATCGATCACGTCCGGATCGACACCGTTGAGGATGGCCAGATAATAGGAGACATAGTCACAAAAAACAACCAGAGCGAGGTGCTCGGCCAGAGGATCGGCGGCTTCGCTGAGAGTGTGTTCGCTATAATCAAAACCACTTTTTTTAATAATCTCGGCGGTAATATCGGCGCGGAGCTTGTTTCGGTCCCGATCATATTTTGAACGCAAAATTATGTAGTGGCGGGGAATCTTGGGGGTAAGGAAGCCCTCGATTCCGTTGTGGTGCATCTCGGGTAAAAACTCAACCAGGGCAAGGGCCTTGGCGCTTTCGTTGAGTTGGCATTTGAAACGGAGTCCAATGGACCTTAAGAGCGGGGTGGCGCAGATTATCGGCATTTTATTGAAAAGAGCTCCGGCCAGCTTCTTGGCCGGATTATTCTCAAGGGGCGCCTCGTAGCGGAAAGATTCAGTCAACCCTCTAACCTGGTGGCAGATGTCTTCATAGTGTCGAGGGAGGTGGTACTGCCCGAGCCGGACAAAGATAGCCAGGAGAAGGGTAAAGCTGTAGGCAAAGGCCATTCGGGGAGGAGAGTCGTAGCCAAAGTGAACCAGAGGAAAGCTGTGACGGTGGGCCAGATCAGCCAACTTTCCGCCGGTAGTCAGGGCGATAATCTTCGCCCCCTTTTCAATAGCGTTCTCAAGGCCGATTATCGTTTCCTCGGTGTTGCCGGAGTAAGAGTTGGCAACAACGAGAGTGTTGGCATCAACATAGCCGGGGATATCATAGTCATGAATAACTTCAATCGCGAGCGGCGAATCGTAGAGCAGCTCTTTGATGGTCTCGCCGGCGATACCCGAACCGCCCATACCCAAGAGGACAACTTTTTTCAGGGATTGGTAATCAAGGGGCAGGGCAATTTCGGTGGTTTGTTTCCAGGCATTAAGGCAGTCATTGCTAAAGTCCTCAATGTGGTCGATGATCCGCCGCTTGTCCTGTGATTCAAAATTGATCTCATCCAGCTTTTCGGCCATAAGCCTCCCTTCATAATTATTTTAGAATGGCATATAATTATAATAGTGCCTGGTAATAATTATAGTAGAATGTTTTAACGATAACAATGGATCATGTCCAAGATGAAGCGCCTCAAGTTGACGGAAAATAATATTAATGAGATAGCGGCGCAAGCGTCACGGGTGTTAAAATCGGGCAGGGTCGTTTTGGCTCCCTTTGATACGATCTATGGTTTCATGGCTGATGCCGGGAATGATAGGGCGGTAGAGAGGATATTCCATCTTAAGGCGAGGCTTCTCTCCAAGCCGGTCGGTGTCGTCTTTGCCGATCTGGTTGGGGCAGAAAGGGTTGCTCATCTCTCGCCTTTGGCCCGGGATTTTGCGGCGGCCAGGATACCGGGGCGCTACACCTTTATTGTGCCGCTCAAATCGGCGCAAGCTGTTTGCGGGCTTTGCCAGCAGGGTGGTACGGTCGCCTTTCGAGTGCCCGGGAGCGAGTTAATTCTGGCCATCGCCAGGCAATCCGGATTAATCTTGGCTCAAACCTCGGCCAATAAGGCCGGTTTGCCGCCCGCCGGAACTCTTGCAGATGTTCGCGCGCAATTCGCCCGCGACGAGTGGGAGAGCATCGATCTGATTATCGATGGCGGTCGGATTCCTCATCCTAAACCCTCGGAGATTTTTGATCTGACCGGGGATCGGCCGCTAAAGATTGAACGAAGCTGACATTTGTGTTAAAATTTATCTTGCGACTGTGCGCCAGAGTGATGAAACCGGTAAACATGCGCGACTCAAAATCGCGTGCCGCAAGGCTTGAGGGTTCAAGTCCCTCCTCTGGCACCAATATTAAGCTTTCCGATTTCCCCCTAACCGATTCGGTGGTGCAAAGTGTTGCCTGCTGATTTTATAGAGGACTTAGGACTACTTATCGACGCTCTTTGTGCCCCTCTGCCCGTGGAATAAACTCAACCGCTGAAACACTTACAAAAATTGCTCGTGCGCTTAATGTGAGCGCGGACAACTCACTTAAACAACTCTATGGTAAACACTAAGGAAGCAAAAGCGCGCATAAAAATAAACAAACTGCTTGAAGAAGCAGGATGGCGATTTTTTGATGACGAAAAAGGAGAGGCAAATATCCAGCTTGAGCCAAACGTAAAAATCGCCAAGAAAGATATAGACGCTTTTGGTGAGGATTTTGAAAGTACCAAAGGCGGATTTATTGATTTTCTGCTCCTCGACGAAAAAGGATTTCCATTTGTCGTTTTGGAAGCGAAAAAAGAGGAAAAAGACCCGCTCGACGGCAAAGAACAGGCGCGCCGTTACGCTCAATCCCAAAATGCCCGATTTGTCTTGCTTTCAAACGGCAATCTTCACTACTTTTGGGATTTAGAACGAGGCAATCCCGAAATTATCACAGAATTTCCGACACAAGAATCACTCTTGCACCGCTTGGAATTTACGCCGGACAACAAACGCCTTGCCGACGACAAAGTTGAAGCGGATTACATTGCCACGACGCAAAATCCAAATTTCAAAGACGACCCTCGTTATCAAGATGAAGCGAAAAGAGCCCAGTATCTCTACGACGAGGGTTTGCGAATTTTGCGTCCGTATCAGCTTAAAGCGATCCAAGCTCTGCAAAGAAGCGCGGAAGCCGGAAATGACCGCTTTCTTTTTGAAATGGCGACCGGCACAGGGAAAACACTTGTTTCCGGTGCTGTCATCAAACTATTTTTGCGAACCGGCAACGCGAAAAGAATTTTGTTTTTGGTAGATCGTCTGGAGCTTGAAGATCAGGCGTACAAAAATTTCGTCCGCTATCTAAAAAACGACTACACATCTGTTGTTTACAAGCAAAATCGCGATGATTGGAAAAAAGCGGACATCGTTATTTCAACCGTTCAAAGTCTTGCCTCGCAAGCCAAGTACAAAAAACTTTTTTCACCGACGGATTTTGACCTTATTATTTCCGATGAAGCGCACCGCTCAATCAGCGGCAACAGCCGCGCCGTCTTTGAATACTTTGTCGGCTATAAACTTGGACTTACTGCAACGCCAAAAGATTATCTAAAAAATGTTGATCCTCAAAAACTTTCAACAAACGATCCGCGCGCCTGGGAACGCAGGCAGTTATTGGATACCTACACAACTTTTGGCTGTCCGAGCGGTGAGCCGACATTCAGATATACCTTGCTTGACGGCGTAAAAGACGGCTTCCTCATTAATCCTGTTGCCGTTGACGCTCGCACCGACATTACAACGGAGCTTCTTTCGGAAAAGGGCTATGCCGTTATGGTGGAAAACAAGGAAGGCGAAGAAACCGAAGAAACTTTTTTCCAACGCGATTTTGAGAAAAAATTCTTTTCCGACAAAACAAATCAGGTATTTTGTAAATCCATTATTGAAAATGCCCTCAAAGACCCAATAAGCGGCGAGATGGGTAAAACGCTTATTTTTTGCGTCAGCCAAAAGCACGCTTCCAAGATTACGCAAACCTTAAATCAGATGGCTCACCAAGTATGGCCGGATAAATACAATTCCGATTTTGCCATTCAAATCACCTCAAACATTCAGGACTCCCAACAAATGCCGATCAACTTCGCCAACAATAATCTCAATGGCCATACAAAATTTTTGCCCGGCTACAAATCAAGCAAAACAAGGGTATGCGTTACCGTCGGTATGATGACGACCGGCTACGACTGCGAGGATATTTTGAACCTTGCTCTCCTGCGCCCTGTATTCTCGCCGACTGATTTTGTGCAGATGAAAGGACGAGGCACGCGCAAATTCACCTTTGAATACAAAAACGAGGACGGCGAAGTGCGAAAAGTCATCAAAGACAAATTCAAGTTTTTCGATTTCTTCGCCAACTTTGAATACTTTGAAGAAAAGTTTGACTACGACGAGGCATTAAAATTACCGATCAAAAAAGGTGGCCCCGGCGGAGACGGCCCCGGTCCCATTGATATTGATGAGTTTGAAATTTTTGACCCTGACAAAATCAAGCAACTAACCGAAACGCCAATCGGCACCGAAGGAATGAAGGTTGACCGAAAACTTTTTGAGGAAGCGAGAAAGAAAATCCAGAATGACGAACAAGTAAAGGAGGCAGTCAATCAAGAGCAATGGGAAAAAGCGGTAAAAATCTTACGCGACAAATACGAGGACAAACCCCAGTTATTCCTGAATCTTGAGAAAATCCGCAAGAGCGAAAACCTTGACCGCCGTTTATCGTGGCGTGAATTTTTGGAGCGAGTATTCGGCTTGATTGACGCTTTCAAATCCAAAGACGAAAAACTAGAAGAAGAAGTTGAGAAGTTTATCTCAATCTACAAGCCTGAAAGTAAGTATGTGCCGTATATCCGAAACTATCTGAAAGCGTATGTTGCCGATGATCGCTTCCGCGAAATCATCAACAGCAAGCATTTTGCCGAGTTGAACGTGTATCCTGGATTTTCCATGCAGGAGTTTAAGGCGCTGAACGGCTGGCGCGAAACTGTGCCGGAATATGTAAAAGATTATGTGTCAGTTAATCAATACATGAGATAACTATGTTAGACGCTACTACAAAACGAAAAATTGACTCTGCCCGGCAAATCCTTGTCGGCAAAGTTCCTGATCCAAAGGCGCAAGTGGAGCAAATCACCACCGCGCTGGTTTATAAGTTCATGGACGATATGGATAAGGAATCGCAGGAGCTTGGCGGACAGACGCGATTTTTTGCCAATGGTTTTGAAAAATACAGCTGGACCAAACTTTTAGACAAGCGGCTTTCCGGCGCCGAGCGGCTTGATCTGTATGTACAAGCCATTACGAATATGTCCAAAAATCCGCACATCCCCCAGCTTTTCAAGGATATTTTTAAGGGTGCGGCCTTGCCCTATAACGACGCTCAAACATTAAATTTGTTTCTGAAAGAAATTGACGGATTTACTTTTGACCACAGCGAGGATTTGGGCGACGCCTATGAATACCTGCTGAATGTCGTCGGTACATCGGGAGAAGCCGGACAATTTCGCACGCCGCGCCATATCATTGATTTTATCGTTGAGGTTGTTGCCCCAAAGAAAAACGAAACGATTTTAGACCCCGCCTGCGGCACGGCCGGATTTTTGATTTCCGCGTACAAACACATTTTGCGCCAGCACGACGGCAAGAATGACCAAACCGGAGAGCCAACGAGTGCGGAAAAACGCCTCTCACCGGAAGAAAAGCAAAAGATGATGAGTAATTTTGTGGGTTACGACATTGATCCGGGGATGATGAGAATTGCCATCGTGAATATGTATTTGCACCATTTCCCCAATCCGAAAATATACGAATACGACACACTGACGTATGAGGATCGCTGGGATGATACTTTTGACGTCATTCTCGCCAATCCGCCGTTTATGACACCAAAAGGCGGGATTCGCCCACACAAGCGTTTTTCCGTGCAAGCCACCCGCAGTGAAGTATTGTTTGTTGATTATATTTTGGAACACCTCAACATCAAAGGACGTGCCGGTATTATTGTTCCCGAAGGTGTCATTTTCCGAAACGACTCGGCATATAAAGAATTGCGGAAGAAATTAGTTGAAGATGGTCTGTATGCCGTTGTTTCTCTACCGCAAGGCGTGTTTGCCAAGCCCGGCGGCAAAGGTAACGTAAAAACGAGCATTCTCTTTTTTGATAATCAGCTTGCGAAAAAGAGCAACGAGCTTTTGTTCGTGAAAATAGAAAACGACGGCTTTGATCTCGGCGCGCAAAGACGAAAGATTGATAAAAACGACTCACCGGAAGCCCTGGCTGTTTTAGACGCATGGAAGAACGGCAAGAAATACTTGCCCGCCGAAGCCTCGGCGAAGGCGGGCGAGAGCAATCTCGCCCTTTGGGTAAAGAAAGAAAAAATCGCTGAAAATGGTGGATACAGTTTAACTAGCGAACGATATAAAGAAATTGTAGCTCGGAAAAATGAAAAGTGGCCAATAGTAGCATTGGGTGAAATTTGTGAAATGTATCAACCGAAAACAATTACCTCAAAGGACATTAAAGAATCTGGTCCTTATAAAGTTTTTGGTGCGAATGGTGTCATCGGCTATTACGACAAATATAATCACGAAGATGCGGAGGTGCTTGTCACCTGTCGCGGTGCGACTTGTGGGACAATAAATTTTTCCGAGCCGAAGTCCTGGATTACTGGCAATGCGATGGTTGTTAAACCAAAAGATGAATGCCTCAACAAAAAGTTTTTATACTACATTTTGAAACAGGGGGATTTTAGACAGACGATTACTGGTTCAGCACAGCCGCAAATTACGCGCGCATCCTTATTTCCGTACACAATCCCACTTCCACCACTCGAAATCCAAAAGGAAATTGTCGAGCAGATTGAGGTCAAGCAGAACGCAATCAAGCACGCCAAAGAAATTATCAAAAATCTAGAGAGAGAGAGACGCTATTTTGGCCAGTCGCTTAGAAAGTTAAAAGACGTTGAGTGGGTGGAGTTAGGAGAGGTATGCGAAATCAATCCCAAGAAAAGTCAGATTGCAAAGTTGCCTGCAAAGACAGAAGTATCTTTTGTGCCTATGGCAGATATATCAGAAAATTCAATGCAATTTGAAGCAAAACAGATAAAGAATTTATCTGATGTTTCTGGTAGCTATACTTATTTTGCAGACAACGACGTGCTCCTCGCGAAAGTTACCCCCTGTTTTGAAAACGGAAAAGCCGGTATAGCTCGGAATCTAAAAAATGGTATTGGGTTTGGCTCCAGTGAGTTTATCGTTTTACGAGCTTCAGAACGGATATTGCCCGAAATTGTATATGGCTTTACTTCCAGTGATGATTTTAGAGAATCAGGCAAAGCACGAATGTCTGGTACAGGTGGACTTCAACGAGTATCGCCTGACTTTGTAAAAAAATATAAAATCCCGCTCCCAACGCTTGAAGTCCAAAAACAGCTCGTCGCCGAGGCGGAAAAGGAAGAAGAAATCATCGCCGCCAACCGCCGTCTGATTGAGCTGATGGAACGTAAAATCACGCAAGTTTTGGCCGAAATCTAGTTATTCCAGTATATTTGTAGAAAAACTTGACACGCTTGTTTGAATTTGCTACATTACTTACATAATAAGGTTATTTATATGAGCACGGCACCAAATCTCTACAAGAAAATACAGGATTTCCGCCAAAAGGCCGGCATGACGCAGGAGAAACTTGCAGAAAAAGTCGGTTTGTCCCGCGGAGCGGTTACTTCAATAGAACAAGGAAAGCGCAAGGTTACAGTTGAAGAACTGCTCAAATTTTGCGAGGCGTTTAGCTGCTCTTACGCGGACTTTTTGGCTTCCGATCAGAAAGATAGACCGGCGGCGGAAAGTGGAAAGAAAAACGTCCGCGAGCTTTATGACGCATACAGAGATAAATATCAGGGCAAGTCACTGCCTTATCCGCAGAATGATAACCCCCTTGATGATTATTTGCGTCAGGTGAACCCATATTATTACCCGTCTGCCAATAACGAAATCCGATATGAGCAATGATCCAAAACAACCGAAAAAACTGGAACTAACGGAGCCAGCCCCAAGAAAACCGGAAGAAGGCGGTGAGGGCGCTTCGTTGCCAGTCTCCATTGAGCTAAATCAAAAGCGTAGCCAGCATAACCAAAATTTTGAAAACAGTTTGCGGCAGGCACGAATTGAGCTTATCAAGAACATTCAGCAAAAACGTGGCTCCAAAGTTTTCGTGTTTTATTCTCACGACACTTTGGACGCGCAACATGCGGAAATTTTTTTTGAACTCTTGCAAGAAGTCGGCAAACAAGAAAAGCTCGATCTCTTTTTGTTAAGTCCCGGTGGATTTGCCGACCAAGCTTTCAATATGTCGCGCTGGTGCAGGCAATACGCCACGCAATTTAATGTAATCATTCCCTACTACGCAAAAAGTGCCGCAACTTTGCTTTCTTTGGGTGCGGACACGCTTTTGATGGGGCCTTCATCGGAACTTGGACCAATTGACCCTCAAATTCGCATACCCGATGAATACGGGCGAACAATGCAGGTGTCGGCGCTATCCATTAAAGACGCGTTGAAGGTCATTGAAGGACTGACTGAAGACAATCAGGAAAAAGCTCTGAAATACATGCCGCTGATTGAGAAGATCGATCTCAAGGTGCTTGGACAGTATGACCGCGCGATACAGAGCGCAAAACAATACGCCTCTGACCTCTTGCACATGAGCGGTCTTTTGAAAGATAAGGACGTTGAGGAAGCGGATGTCAATGACGCAAAAAAGAAAGTGCCAAAACACAGAAATATCGCGCACCAGTTAACCGAGGGTTATTATTCCCACGGTTATGCGATAGGCACGGACAAAGCGCAAGAACTTGGATTCAATGTCGTTTGTCCGGGCAATGATGGTTTTGACCCCGAAGTCTGGAAGTCGGTTTGGCGGCTGCATAAGCTTTACGACGACATGATGAGAAACAACCGGAACGAGCGGCTTCTGACCGAAAACTTGGTGGAATACCGACAGGTGATGACCGTTTTGGAAACTGACACTTTCTCCGTGCCAGTGGAGAAGAATTTTATAAAGGACTTATCACAGAAATATGGCAAAAGATAACACCACACAACCAGCGGCAGAAGAAAAGAGCAAGCCGATTTTGCAGTTTTCTGTTTTGTGCGACGGCGTTGCCAAAGGACAAGGCGGCAAGCCTGTTTTTATCGGTATATTTGATAACTTTGTCCGCACCGGCGTTATCCCACAATTTTTTATCGCTAACAGATGGATTTATGGCAAAGGTAAATTTAAGCAAAAAATAGCGATTAAAAATCCGGATTTGAACGGTAGTGTTGCGGAGGTTGCTGATCAAGAATTTATTTTACAAAATGAAACAAGCCCAGCGAACATCATCAGTGGGCTCGTGAGCGTCAATTTTGAAAAACCAGGCGTATATTGGGTAGAGATTTCAATTGACGATGAGTTGGTAATGTCATATCCGCTGCCTGTGTATGAACAGCAGAAATAACTAATTCCGCCCGCTATAAAATTAATGGTATTGCCGGAATGAAAAAAGATCATCTTTTAAATGAGTCGGATCTGGTTTTGCTCTTTACCTCCAGAAACAAAAAAAGACGGTCCAGGCTGATGCGTTTCGGGCGGTCTTTTTTGGTTTTTGTCCTCATATACGTTGCGGTTTTTGTCGCTTTCAATTTCGCCAATATTTGGCAGAATTTGACCTGGTGGTATCGGAGCGAATATCAGCCGCTGGCGGTCACCTCTCAAGTCGAGATCGGTGGGACCGGCGCAGGCGGGGACGGGGCATCAAACTTGGCCGAAAGCACCGGTCTCGCCAATAACCAGCTTCGCGTTGAAGCGATTGATGTCACTGCCCCCGTGACCTGGCGGGTCGAAAATGAGGAGCGGGAGATACGGCAGAACCTCCAAAACGGCCTGATTCACATTCGGGGCACAGCTCTGCCCGGTGAAAACGGCAATGTTTTTATTACCGGGCACAGTTCGGATCTGCCCTGGTCCAAGGGGAGCTACAAGACCGTTTTTGCCCTGTTGGGACGCGTGGTGATCGGAAACCGTGTCCGATTAATGTATGACAATAAGTCTTACGAGTACGTTGTTAAAGAGATAAAAACCGTTGCCCCCAGCGAGATCTCGGTGATGGAGTCAAGAGGAAAACCGGTTCTGACACTTATGACCTGTACGCCCGTGGGCACTACCCTGCGCCGCCTGATTGTTGTGGCGGATCAGGTTGCGCCGGATCCGGCTGGCAACATCGAAAAACAATCAGCTGACAAAATTAAAAATGATTTGCCGGGTGTTCGGTAGAAATATGAGCAAGGGACAAAGCCACACGACAACCAGAAAGACTATTTTATCTTGGCCATCATTGTCTGGCCGTTGTCGCGATAATAGAGCTCCTCGCCGCGTCCTCCTACAGCCAGATCGGTGACGGTACTCTGGTTTAGTTTAACCAGCAGTGTGTCGTTAAAGCCGCTCTTTTCAATTACTCTAATCTTTTGACCCTGCTGGTAGATAATGTGGTTATAATCAGGGTACCAGATTGCCTTTTGGATGGGTTCGGCAAAGCGGGTGACAAGGATGTCACTGACCCAGATTTCATGATCATTATAAACAAGAGCCTTGTCGGCGTTGACCGCCAGGACATCGGTCGGCAGTGATAACAGGGCAATCTTCTTTTCGTCGTTTAGCGGGGCGGGGGTGATGCTGTTCGGGATAAGAATCACATCGCGAAAGTCGGTGACCATCTCCGGTTCAATTTTGGCCACAGCCAACCAGGCGACGTAATTATCCTTTTTAACCTCGATCTGGTAGTAGCCCGGCAAAAGATTGCGGCTGTAGGGCGTCTTAGCTGAGACAAACTGATCATCAAGGTAAACCGAGGCGTTTTTCTGATTCGACGATAGATAAAGAATGCCGGTCTTGATCAGGGTCATCTTTTGCCAGTCATAACGAAAACCCTGAGCGTAAAAAACAATAACAAGACCGATCGCAAACATTAGAGAGGCCACGGCAAGCTGAGAGATGACAATCCGGGTGAAATTTTTCGTCCGGCGATCGTTCATTGATTTAAATTATAACAAGATGCGACAACAACCTCAAGGCGTTAAAAAATACTCTGTGGCGCAAGCCCGGGGTATTTTATATTGCATTATGGCCAAAATTACCATACAATATCAGCAGTTAACCTATCGCAGTTGCCCGACATAGCGCTAATTTAAACTTAGGTGAGGGAAGTATATGAGCAAGATTAAAATAGTTGGAAGAAAAGAGCTATCCGGCGAAATTAAGGTTAGTGGAGCAAAAAACGCGGCGCTTAAAATTCTGCCGGCGGCTATTTTGGCTGACTCCGCTTCCACCATTCACAATGTCCCCGACATTTTAGATGTCAGGCGAATGGAGGATATTTTACGCAGCGTTGGTGTTAAGATTTGGGTTGATGGCGACACCGTCACCCTTGATCCGCGCCAGATAAACAACAACCAGCCTGAGGCGCGCTTAATGCGAAAGCTTCGGGGTTCTATTGTACTGGTTGGCCCCCTGTTGGCTCGTTTTGGTGAGGTAAACTTTAGTCAACCTGGCGGCTGCTTAATCGGTGCTCGGCCGATTGATGACCACCTCGATCTTTTTGCCCAAATGGGTGTTGAGATTAGGCGCCACGGCCGCAACTATCACTTAAAGGGGAAGCCCAGGGCGGCTGACATAACCCTTAATAAAATGAGTGTGACCGCGACGGAAAATGCCATTATGGCGGCTGTTCTTTCGTCGGGGACAACGCGAATCCATGTCGCGGCGGCTGAGCCGGAAATTGCCGACTTGGCTCGCTTCCTCAACCGGATGGGCGCCAAAGTTCGGGGTGCCGGGACCCATGACATTACGATCGAGGGTGTTAGTAATCTCAAAGGCGCTGACCATATTGTTGTGCCGGATCGGATTGAGGCCGGAACATTTCTTATGGCGGCGCTGGCAACTAACTCCAAATTAATTGTTGGCCCCATTGTGCCTGAACATCTCTCGATTGTTTTGAAGAAATTAAGAGACACAGGTGCCGATATCGATATTTTAGCGCGGCAAGGTCAAAGATACTTAGAGGTAAAAAAACACGCTAAACTTAAACCGGTCAGTATCGATACCCGGACGTATCCCGGTTTCCCCACCGACCTTCAATCGCCCTATGCGGCCCTTATGACGCAGGCAAACGGCCCAAGCCGAATTTTTGAGACAATCTTTGAGGGCCGGTTTTCCTATCTTTCCGAGATGGCAAAAATGGGGGCGAAGCACGAGGTTTTAAGTCCTCACATTATCCAAATTTTTGGTCCGACCCCGCTGCGAGGCAAGCGCCTGACTTGTTCGGACTTGAGGGGCGGCGCGGCTCTGGTAATTGCCGGACTTATCGCCAACGGCGAAACCGTTATTGACCAGTGCGAATTTATTGACCGGGGTTACGAAAACATTGACGGGAAACTATCCCAGGCGGGAGCGGAGATCTTCCGGATTAAATAATGGTACCCTAGATGGTGCGAAAAATTGCCATAGATTTAGGAACGACTAATATTCGGGTTTATGTGCCCAAAAGGGGAATTGTTGTTAGTGAACCAAGCGTGGTGGCACTGCAGGTTTCCGACAACAAGGTGATGGCAATTGGCGAAGAGGCAAAAAAGATGCTTGGCCGAACACCGGAGAGCATCATTGCCGCCGCCCCCCTCCAAGACGGCGTGATTGCCAATTATCGGATTACCGAGGCAATGCTTCGTTATTTTATCAATCGTGTTTCCGGCAAGGTCCGTCTTTTTAAGCCCGATATTATGGTTTCGGTTCCGGCCGGCGTGACCTCGACGGAGCGTCGGGCCGTGATTGACGCCTGCAACTCAGCCGGAGCGCGCCAGACCTATGTCATCAAGAAGCCTGTTGCCGCTGCTCTGGGTGCAGGTGTTCCGATCGCCGCTCCATCCGGGAATATGATTATTGATATCGGCGGCGGAACCACCGAGGTGGCCGTGATTTCTCTGGGCGATGTTGTTGCCTCGTCTTCTGTTCGAATGGGCGGAAACAAAATAGATATTGCTATCGCTAATTATATTCGAAAAAAATTCAATCTGATCATTGGAGAGCAGACGGCGGAGCAGATTAAAATTCAAATTGGCTCGGCTCATAATCCTAAAAAAGAGGAAAAGATGGAGGTTTCCGGCTCAAACACAATTACCGGTCTGCCCGAGAGCATTATGGTTTCCTCGAATGATGTTGTGGCGGCCATTAAATCTTCGCTTATGGATATTATTAATGCGGTGAAGGATGTTCTTCAAAAAACTCCACCCGAGTTAGCTTCGGACGTTATGGATAAGGGCATTATCATTACCGGCGGCGGATCCCTGCTCTCCAACCTCGACAGTCTGCTGACCAAGGTTACCGGTGTGCCCTGCGAGGTTGCCGGCAATCCGCTGGATTGTGTTGCCAAGGGGTCGGGTATCGCGGTTGAGAATCTCGCTTCGTTCAAGCGTTCCGTACTATGGGCCAAGTCTTAATATGATTATCGGTATCGATGCAACAAAAGCGGCAAGGGCGGAGAGAACGGGAGTTGAGGAGCTAACCTATCAACTGATTTTACACTTGACTGCACAGGATAACGCCAATAAATACCTGCTCTACACCGACAGGTCTCTGCCCGGCGAGATTTTGCGGGGACAAAACCTGACTCAAATTCTTGCTCCTCTGCCGCGCTTCTGGCGGAGATTTCGTTTTCCGTTGGCGCTTTTAAGGCAAAGGCCCGATGTTTTACTTATTCCCGGCTACACGCCGCCGCCGCTTGCGCCGGAGCGGACCGTTGTGATAGTGCATGATTTGGCATTCAAGTATTTTCCGGAGGCCTACTCTGTGATGGAGCGCCAGCTTCAAGCCCGGGCTCTGGGCCATACGGTCAGGACCGCAAAGCACATTATCTGCATTAGCCGCTCAACCGAGAGAGACCTTCATAAGTTTTATGATTTCCCCGAGTCCCGCACATCGGTTGTCTATCCGGGTTGGGACAAAAACAGATTTTACCAAAACCGGAAAAAGTCCTCGGCTTCTGATTACATTCTTTTCGTCGGCCGCCTGGAGGAGCGCAAAAACGTTGCGGCTGTCGTGCAGGCTTATCGGAGATATCGCCAACAGAGCCAGCGCCAAATCAAGCTGGTTTTGGCCGGCCGGCCGGGTTACGGTTTTGGCCGTATCGAAAAAGAGATTGTTCTTCTTGGTCCCCTGAGAAAAGATGTCATCTTAATGAATTATGTTGAGGGAGAAAAGTTGCCGGAGCTGTACGCCGGAGCCAAGCTTTTCCTTTTTCCCAGTTTGTATGAGGGTTTCGGTTTGCCGGTGCTGGAGGCTTTTGCTAGCGGCACTCCGGTTATAACATCAAACACCTCTTCCTTGCCCGAGGTGGCCGGCGATGCCGCCCTTCTTGTTGATCCGCGCAACATTGATGCGGTTGTCGGGGCAATGACCGAGATTATTGAGGACGAGGCAATGCAAAAAGAGTTGATCGGGCGCGGTTACAAGCAGTGCCAAAAATTTAGCTGGGACAAGACTGCCGGAGAGGTTTTGGCGGTATTGAGATCGGTGTAAGATGAAAATAGCAATTATCCACGATTTTCTAACTAAAATCGGCGGCGCCGAAAAAGTGTTGGCCCTGGTGAGCGCCCGTTTTCCCGATGCCCCGATTTATACGCTATTGTATGACCCCCTTGGTATCAAAAACCTTTTCAAGCACAACCCACGTATAATTGCCTCGAGCCTAAACCGCCGGCATTATCTCCTTCCCGGCAGTAAAAAGCTGTTCCTGGCCCGGTATCCCCAAGCGGTTGAGGAGTTTGATTTATCCGGCTATGACCTTGTTTTATCCTTCTCTAACTCCTTTGCTCACGGTGTCTTGACCAAGCCCCAAACTCCGCACATTTGTTATTGCTATTCGCCAATGCGTTTTGTCTGGGACTGGCATAATGAGTATCTACGGGAGAATAAAATCGGTTTTGGGCCGAGAGGCTTAATCGTTCGATCGATTTTGCACAAAGTGAGAATTTGGGACCGCTTGGCAGCGGACAGGGTCGATTACTGGCTGACCCAATCAGAGACGGCTCGAGCCCGGATTAAAAAGTATTATAATGCCGATGCCTTGGTTATTAATCCGCCCGTTGACCTGGCGCGGATAGTACCGGCCACCGGAGAGCCGGAAAGTTTTTACCTTGTCGTCTCGCGCCTGGAACCATATAAGCAAGTAGATTTGGCTGTCAGGGCTTTTAATGGGACGGGTCGTCAACTTGTTGTTATCGGCGAGGGCTCTGACCGAGGTCGTTTGACCAGGATGGCAGACAAGAACATTAGTTTCCTGGGATATCAATCTGATGATCTTGTCATAAATTATATGAAAAGATCATACGCCTTGGTGTTTCCGGGAGAAGAAGATTTTGGCCTAACACCGGTTGAGTCGATGGCGGCGGGCCGCCCCGTTGTGGCTTATGGTCGCGGTGGCGTGACCGAGACGGTGGTTGCCGGCAAAACAGGGCTATTTTTTGACCGACCCTCCGTTGAGTCGTTAAGGGAAACCCTCGATCGACTGGAGCAAGATTATCGCCTCTTTGAACCGAGTCAATGCCGGCAGCGGGCGGAACAGTTTTCAAGTGAGATTTTTGTGCGCAAGCTCTCTACTTTTATTGATAAGGTGATAAATGAGAAGAACTGATGTTTTGGGGATAAAAGTTGACGCTCTAACCAAGAGTGAGGCCGAAGACAGACTGGTCGAGATTGTCGACGGCCAGAAACAGAGCTTTCTCTTTACTCCCAACCCCGAGATGGTTGTGCGGGCGCAGGGGGACAAAGAGTTTCGGGTTATATTAAACAGGGGAGATCTAAATTTGGCTGACGGTATCGGCTTGCTCTTTGCCGCCCGTTTTCAAACACTGCCCGTTGCGGCAGGTTCGCCGATCTCTTATTTGGTTGTATTTTGTCAGTGGCTGTTTTTAATAATGTTCCTGCCCCCTTTCCCTCATTTTTTTACCAAACCGATTCCTGAGCGCATCACCGGTTCGGATTTTATTTGGAATATTGCGCGCGTTGCCGCCCGGCGAAAGCTTCGCCTTTTTCTTTTGGGCGGCGGCCCGGCGGTGGCGGAGCGATGCGCTCTGGTGCTTCAAACAAATGTGCCGGACCTCCGGATTGCGGGCGTGTACTCCGGCCCCTCCGCGCAGGCGGAGGAGATCGTTCGGCTAATCAACAAGTCAAGGGCCGACATTCTGCTTGTGGCTTTTGGCGCCCCTAGGCAGGAAAAGTGGCTGAGCGATAATCTGGTTAAAACAAAATGTCGTCTTGGCGCCGGTCTGGGCGGCACCTTTGATTTTATCGCCGGTGTCAAAAGCCGCGCGCCGCGCTGGATTCAGCGCCTGGGCTTGGAGTGGTTTTACCGCTTGCTTCAGGAGCCCGGCCGCATTTCCCGTCAGGCGGCCATACCTAAATTTCTCTGGCTTATATTGAAAAGTAAGATGTCAGCGACAAAGAAAGGGTGAAATGATAAAAACAAATGTACCGCTTTCCGACTACTCCAACTATCATATCGGCGGACCGGCCCGCTATTTCTTTGAGGTCAAAAACCTCTCGGATCTGAGGGCGGGGCTGGTTGAGTGGGACAAAATCAGACCGACCTTAGCCAAGGGGGCTGATAAAATATTTATCTTGGGTGGCGGAACCAATCTGGTTATTGACGATCGGGGATTTGGCGGTTTGGTTATCCGGACCGATTTTAATTTTATTGAGCACGATGATTTTGCCATAACCTTTGGTTCGGGAGCGCCAATGAGTGAGGCGGTTAACTTTTGCACTGAGGCCGGTCTGGCCGGCTTTGCCTGGGCCGGCGGTTTGCCGGGTTCTGTCGGGGGCGCCGTTCGAGGCAATGCCGGCGCTTTTGGCGGCGAGATCAAGGATAATCTGCGGGAGGTGGCTTCTTTTAACCTAAAAACCAGACAATCGCGCCGTTTTTCTGCGGCGGAGTGCCGATTTGGGTATCGGACAAGCTATTTCAAAACTCAGGCCGGACAGGACGAGGTTATTGTTTTGGCGGTGTTTGACTTTGAGGCGGGTGATCGGTCGAAGATTGCTCAAGAGGTGCGGGAGAGGGAGGGTTATCGCCAATCACACCAACCGCTCGAGTACCCCAGCGCCGGCAGCACATTTAAAAATATTGATGTTCGACAGGCTCCGGCAGAGTTGATCGAGGCATATCGGCAATCAATTAAAAACGACCCCTTTCCGGTTATCCCGGTTGCCCGGCTCCTCTCTGATGCCGGACTGAGGGGCAAACAGATTGGGGCGGCGATGTTTTCAGAGAAGCATCCCAACTTTATCGTCAACTTGGGCGGCGCTACGGCCAAGGATGTCTTGGCGCTCATTGATCTGGCCCGCAAGACAATCGGGAAGCGCTTTGGTGTTGATCTGGAGCTGGAAATAATGTACTTGCCATATTAAAACGACAGGAGGTTGCCATGGAGAGATTTTTGGACAAAAGGGTCTTAATAACGGGTGATTCGCGCGGTATCGGTTTGGCGATTAGTCGACGCTTTCTGGCCGAGGGCGCGACCGTGGCGGGTCTTTCGAACGAATCGGCATGCGAGCTGGAAAAGAGTGAGCGGCACATTCATATCAACTTTGATCTTACCCAAAGCGCAAAAATTCCGGCTCTAGTGGAAAAGGTTGAGAAAGCGATCGGCCCGATTGATATCCTGGTTAATAACGCTGGCATCTCTTATTTTGAAGATTTTCTGGAGATGTCCGAAGACCACTTAAGAAAAACCTTTGAGGTCAATTTTTTCAGCCACATTTTGTTGTCGCAGTGCGTTGCCAAAAGGATGGTTAGGGCCAAAAACAACGGCAGGGTTATCTTTATAAGCTCCACCAAGGGACTCTTCGGCGGAGTTGAACAGTTAAGTTATGGCGCCTCTAAAGCGGCGCTAATCTTAGCGGCCAAATCAATGGCGGCCAGCCTGGGTCAACACAACATTACTGTTAATGCCGTCTGTCCGGGTACGACCGATACGGGAATTAACGCCAAACTGCTCAATGACTCGGAGTTTCGCCATGAAAAAATAAAACGTATCCCGCTTGGCCGGATTGCCTCGCCGGAGGAGGTTGCCGCCGCTGTTCTCTTTCTCGTCTCGGACGATGCTTCCTACATCACCGGTTCTTCGATTGTTATCGACGGCGGCAAAACCGCCACGATATTTTAGAGCTCTACGATCGGATGAGGGCGAGAAGCTCGTCGCGCTTCTCTTCCATCAGTTTCTGCGATTTGGCTTCAACACAAAGGCGTAAGACGGGGTCGTTAGCGGACGGCCGGACATTAGCCCGCCAGTCCGGATACTCAATCGTCACTCCATCAAGATTATCAATCGATGCTCCGAGAGACTGATACCTATCTCTGATCTTATTCATCATAGCTTCGTGATTCTCAACTGTACTATTGATCTCGCCGGAGATAAAGTACTTGTTAAACAGTGGTTCAAGCAACTCATCCAGCGATTTATCGGAGGTGCTTATTGTCTCCATAATTAAAAGAGTGGGAATGATGCCGCTGTCGGCATACCAGAAGTCCTTGAAATAGGTGTGTCCGGACGATTCACCGGAAATTAAGGCATCCTCTTTTTTCATTCGCGCCTTAATGTAGGAGTGGCCAACTCTTTCCGGTATTGCCTTGCCGCCATATTTCTTGGCCACATCAATCAGTGCCCAGATGTAGCGCGGTTCGTAAAGAACCGTGGCGCCGGGGTTTTTGATGAGGGTGTTGGCATAGAGAAGCGCATTCGTGTAATACGGGTCGACAAATCTGCCGGAACCGGTACAAAAGAAAACACGATCGCCATCGGCATCCCAGGCGATTCCCAAATCAGCGCCGCTGGATTTTACCAGAGCAACAAATTCCGGTCGGTTCTCGGGAATAAAGGGATCCGGCATACCCTTGGGGAAGGTTCCGTCCGGTTCATCATTAAGTCCGATAATTTCGAGCGGAAGATTGCCGCGCCCAACAACATACTTAAAAACATTTCCCTGGAAGCCAAAATTGGGATTAATAACAACCTTCAAGGGTTTAATAGCCTCGGTCTTGACGAAGCCAAGGACACGATCGGCAAAATCTGGCCAGATGTCCCTTTTTTCAACGCTTCCCCTTTTGCTATTCAAAGCTTTCCACCGGTCGCTCTCAACAAGGTCGCGAATTTGTTGGATACCGGCCTCGCCATACAGCGGAAAAGCATTTTCCTTAACCATTTTAATGCCGTTAAATTGAGCGGGCTGATGGGAAGCGGTGATTTGGATGCCGCCGGCAAGCTTATAATAGCCGACCGCAAAATAGTACATTTCGGTTGAAATCGGTCCGATATCGATAACATCAATTCCGGCATCAGCGAGGCCGTTGATAACAGCGGCCTGGAGCTCGGGCGAGGAGGTTCGGGCGTCTCGGCCAACGGCAACTTTGCCATCAGGTTTGACATATTGAACATAAGCTTGAGCAATCTTATGGACCATCTCTGCATTAATCTGATCAGGATAAGCGCCACGGATATCATAAGAACGGAAGATGCTTTTTAAATTAATCTCCATAACAATCTCCTTGTCTTTGATTTTTGATTTATTAACTCACCTTACGCACCCACTCGGAGACCACGCCCTGCCTGCTGGCAGGCAGGTTTAGCGTGTCGGGAACAAGTCCGGCTTGTAAACAATGCTTTTGTCCCTACAAGCTAAAGCTTGCGCTCTGGTGCGTAACATGAGTTATTAAAGGTACTCTTCTTTCCCGGCCTCTTTTAGTTTACCCAGCAAATCTTTAACCTTGTGAGCTTTGTGGCGGTTGCAAATCAAAACGGCATCCTTGGTATCGATAACGACAACATCTTCCAGGCCGACGGTGGCGATGAGTTTGTCGCCAGCCATAACCAAACAATTGTTATCATCACAACTGATATGGTGGCCTCGCGAAACAACCGGCTTGGCCTGAATCTCGGAGAGCAGCTCAAAGAGAGTGCCCCAGGAGCCAATGTCGCTCCAGCCGAAATCTCCCGGCACGACAATAATATCTTTGGTTTTCTCCATGATGCCATAGTCAATTGAGGTGTTTTCAACCTTGGCGTATTCCCGGGCTAAGACAGTTTCGTGTTCGGGCGTATTCCAGGCTTGGGCAATCTTCATAATCGCTTGATATGTCTTAGGCATAAATTCATTTGCCAGTTTCAAGAGATAATCGGTGTGCCACATAAACATGCCGGAGTTCCAGAGATAATCAAAGGAGGCAACATATTTTTCCGCTGTTTTCAGGTCCGGCTTTTCCACAAACCGCTTAACCCGAAAGGCTCTAATGCCGTTATCGTCCTTGGTAATTTCTTTGCCGAATTGGACATAGCCCAGTTCGGTGTCGGGTTTGGTCGGGTTGATGCCGACGGTTAGGATATGATTAGGGTGACTGTCCAGGATTTTTTTGCCGGCCAATATGATTTCTTGGAATCGTGCTTCATCCTTGATGGCCGGATCCGAGTAGGCAAAAAAAACGGTCGGATTATTCGCCTTCTGCGCCAGTATGGCCGTGGCCAGGATGCAAGCGGCGGCGGTGTTCATGGGATAGGGCTCAATGATATAGTTCTCTTTCGGAACCCCGGGCAGCTGCTTCCCGATTCTGTCGGCATATAAGGGGTTGGTTGAGACGTAGATCCTTCGGGGTGTTTTGACCATTGGGATAAGGCGGTCGTGTGCCTCCCGAACAAGAGATTTCTCGCTGGCTAAAGCGTGCAGCTGCTTGGGTGCCTTTATTCTTGACAGCGGCCAGAGACGGGTGCCCTGCCCGCCAGCCATAATAACAGCATAGAACATATCAATTCCTTAAATTAACGCGTGATGTGTAATTCCGCTTCAATCTGTCATTCCGGGCGGATGACAATTACGCGACATTGGTAAATACTATATTACTCTTGCCCTTAGAGCTTTGCAAGATTGGGAAAGGTGAACCCTTGACAATTTTCCAGATACGAGTAAAATAAACAATCGTATTTCAGGGAGGGACCATATGGAGAGGGAACTTGGTACGCTGGAACGCGCCCTACGGGAGCTCGTTGAGGAGGAAACACATGGAGAAACTCCCCGACGGTTCGAGAGGGCACGGGAGGCGGCGGCTGAAGGCCACCCTCAGCCTCGCTCTGCACCACCGGCGGCCGCTATCGTCGCTCAAGCCGCGGGCGTCCCCTAGGGGGCGCCCGTTAACTTTTTAGATCTTTTTTAAAGAAGGGTTGTAATTTAACTCTCTGTCTTAGTATACCCCGGTGATGGTATTGACTTTTGTGGCGGTTTATGTTATATTAAAACAGTTTTATCGGGGCGGCGATGGGCGTGTCTGCGCCTATTCCAAGCCGATGAATCTCGGTTAATTCCAACGGAAACCGCCCCACTACAGTGGGACGGGGAGGTTCCAGGTGAGACTAGTAGTAAGCGCGGTCGCCATCGGGGCGACCGGCGTTCTGGATGTTGGGGTGCGATTGCTGGGTGGCGGATATCACCCGGCAGATCGCACTTTCGGTTGGTGGCTTGCCGTGTATGCGGCGAGCTTGTCAGTCGTTGTTGGGCTGGTCTTCTTTGTCCTCTGGCTCTGCCAGCGGGCAAGGAAGGCCGAAGTTGGGCAGACGGTGTTTTATCTTCTGCCCAAACAAGGCTACGTCTCTGATGGTAACTGGCCGTTTGCGGCCAGACCGACAGAGGAGTAGCCCCCGACCATTCGCGCCCCGCCGCCCGCACACGCGGGTTGGCGGGGCGCTTCGCGTTTTTAGGGACTAAGATTAAATTGATCGAAAAAAGTGCAGCTTGGCGGAGCTGCTTTTTTTATTCTCCGCCTCTCCCAGCCACTCCTGTTTGGCAAAATAGCGCTCGGTCGGACCGCCCCAGGCCGCAATTGATATCTTCTTGTCTCGGGCAATCTTTTTTAGACGCTTGGTGACCTTGATGAGTGTTTCCGGATGAAAGGAATTAAAAAGAAAAAAGATCGTGCCGCAAGAGAGGTCAAAGTCGAGCACATTGCCGCAAAGGTAGTGTAAATTGCTTATCTTAAGCTGCCGTGCGACCCTTTCGGGCACAATCTCAATGCCGATGCACTTGGCTTCCGTTGCCAGACTGCAATAGGTCAGAACACGGCCAAGGCCGGCACCCAAATCATAAATAACATCTTGGGCGGCCGGTTTGGTTGTTCGGAGAAATTCCCGGATATAATCATAGGGCGTTGCCTCGTAAGTGAACTGTTCGTGTCCAAATTGCCCGATTAAATCGAGAGGGTTTCCGTGAGCGGCTCTGTTGAAATCAAATCCGAAGACCTCATCGAGTTCCCGATCATCAATTGGCAGGGCGCTTGATTGCAGAAGCGGGATCAGCGTGCGAAGCGATTCGGGATGCTTGGCGACAATTGCTTTGATTTTGGGTAAATCGTTCCTGGAAAACATCGATCTTGCCCTGCTGTTTAATGCAATGCAGTAAAGTATAGTATATTATAGCGCGGTTGATAAGATTTTGCGCGCCGCTTGACTGTTTCTAAAAAATAATCATTAGGAAAGACGATTAATCGCCCATAAATTATTTTTTGCTTGACAATCGTTTCCTGTATTATAAAATAGTAAAAGAACGCAAAAGGCTTTTGTTTTGTATTGTTACTAATATAGGAGGGCAAATGTGGCGATATAGGAAACTCGTGGCCAAGGTGCTTATCTTAGCACTTGTTTTTGGCTACACTTTTATTTTTAATGGCGGAGGTCAGCGGTCAACTGTTCCCCGCGCCAAGGCCGGGGCGATCAGTTCGGTCAGCGTGACTCCTTCCAGTGCAACCAAGGGGGCAAGTGCGAATTATACCATAAAGTTTACCCCCGCAACCGCTTTGAGCGGTTCTTCTTTTGTCAGTATTAACATATTCGGGCCGCCGGACGCATCATTTAATCTGGGTTCGGTTCAAAGTGCCGGTCTTGGCGCGGGCACCTCGAGCTCTATTGCTTCTATTGAGAATGTTAATGTGGAGGCGAGCGGTGGAAGTGTCGGCTTGCAAGCTCAAGATCTGCCGGCTTCCGAGGTGACAGTGGTTTTGCAGAATATTGTCAACCCCCCTAAATCCGGCAAATACCAAATTCAAATTTTCACCTATCAGGGTATGGCCGCGACCGACAGCGGTATGGGGACAGTTACCATTGGGACGATCGCGCTTTCCGGGACGGTCAAAAACCCCGGCGGCACCGGCGTGGGCGGCGTTTATATTGAGGCCCAGGACAAGACGGATTTTAGTGCTCGTTTCGGCTCTTCTACTGATGATAACGGCAATTATGGCATTGGCGATTTAACATCGGGACGAACATATATAGTTAGAACATTTATTAATCCCGACCCCAACGGTGCTGCTAAGGGCTTCGTCCCCGCTGATGATTACGAGTTTACTTACGCGGGAACGGCGACAACCCACGACTTTACCTTAAAGAACGCGACCAAAACCATTACCGGCAAAATAACGCGCCAAAGCGGTGCAGTTGTCGCCAATGGTCGGGTAGCGGCAATGCGGACGGACGGCCCCGGTTTTATGAACACTGAGGCTGACGTTAATGGAAATTACACGTTACGGTTGGCAGGCGGACGCTGGGAGATTCGCCCCGATACTTATGCCGGCCCCGGTCAGACAGCGCCGGATTATGCTTACTCCGGTCCCGGCACTATGGTCAAGTTTACCAAAGACGAAACGATTGAATCAAAAGCGGATGTTAACTTTACGGTTGTAACCGCCTCGGCAACCATTAAGGGTGCGGTCAGCCCCAATCCGGGCGGTTTCGCCGGGGTCGGTATCTTTAATAAGAGCGGCTTCGGTACCGGTACCGGGCTGGATCCGCAAAATGCTTCATTTTCGGTGAGAGTCCCGCCCGGATCTTACAATATAGATATGTTTATGGATCCCAGCCAAGCCGGCGATAAGTATATGATGCCGGAACGCGACCCGATCACGGTTTCAGATAACGAGACCAAGGATTTAGGCACCATCACATTAACCAAGATGGACAAAACCATCTCGGCGACCGTTCGCGAAAATGTCGGCAAGTCGGGCTTGCCCAACTTTGAGGTTGGCTGTTTCCGTGTTCGCGGCCAAGGGTTTACGATGGGTCGAACCGGAGCAGACGGTGTTGCCTCCATTCCAGCCGTTAACGGCGAGTGGGGCTGTATGGCCTTTACCGGTATGGGCGGGCCAAAGGGCGAGGGCGGTCCCGGCGGCGAAGAAGGGGGACCGATGGGTTTTCTGCGCTGGCTTAGATTAGCCGAGAAGGCTTATGCCCAAGAGGGCCAGCAAGCCAGTCAGAAATATGTCGTTATGGGCGGGCCGCAATTTGTGACGGTCGCCGACAACACGCCGACGGCAACTTTTGACGCTCTGGTGGCCGATCGTTCTATCGGCGTCACCATTCAAGATTCAAGCGGCAACAATGTACAAGAACATGGCTTTATTGAGGCAGAGCTTGTCAGCTCCGATGCCGGCGATAATTTCGATAAGGGCGGCGGGCTCGGTCAGCCGATTGATCCCAATATGCCCGGAATGGCGACCATGCAAGTCCCGGCCGGAGTTTACGACCTGTTTATGATGACGCCCCCGGGCTCCGATTACTCTGCCGGCGACGTCACTCGCGTTGATGTCACAAGCGGAAACGCTACGGCTGTTATCAAATTGCTGGCGAATGATTCAACGATCAGCGGCACACTTAAAGACGAGGATGGCAACACCGTTAAAAATATCTTTGCCTTTGTCACGGCCTCAAACTCAAAGGGCGCCTTCATTCCCGGTGATGTCAACTCTGCCGACGGCACTTATTCGATGCGGGTACCTTCCGCCGGCGGCAAATTAAATCTTGGCTACTTCGTCGACCCGAAAACCGGCTACTTTCCTCAACCCTTTAGCGATGCCGCGGTTACGCCGGTTGCCGGGCAAACCCACACCAAGGATATCGTTATGAAAAAGGCAACCACAACGGTTGCGGTCACGGTCAAGGATCCCAGCGGCAATGCCGTCGCCAACGCCTTTGTTGAGGCGGATAACCGCAAGACAGACAGCTTTAGCAAGATCGACCACTTCTTTAACACCGGCAATCTGACCGATGCCAACGGTCAAGCAACATTGAGTTTGCCTGCCGATGACTATACCCTTAAGGCTTTTCTGCCTCCAGAGACACTGCGCAACAACAATTGGCTGCCGCCGAAGGGTTCGGCTCTAACTCTGGCCAAAAACGACAGCAAGAGTCTTACCTTAACATTCCAAGCGGCTGATGTGACGCTGGCCGGCAAGGTCAGTAAATCTGACGGCACCGCCGTTAATTCGGCTTTTGTCACCGCCTACTCAAAGGACGGCGAATCGATCGAGACGACCACAGATTCATCCGGCAATTACACAATGAAGGTTGCCTCCGGCGAGTGGAGAGTCGTCGCCGAAAAGGATGAATTGTCAACCAGTTCGGCTCAACCGACACCTCTTTTGGCTAAAAGCCAGGGACTTGATACTTCTTCGGCAAAATCATTCACGGAAAACCTGACAGTTGCGAGTGGCGATGCGCTTTCATCCCCGGTGACGACGACCTTTGACACCGACAACTCAAAGCTGGTTAAATTAACGGATGGTTCGATGAGCGGCGCTCAAGTCTCAATTCCTCAAGATGCTCTTGATCTTGACGGCGAGGGAAACAATGCGACGCTGACGGCACGGTCAACGGTAGAGTTGCCCCATCACCTTCTGGATAAACCTCTTGGCGACGCCGGTCTTGATATCTCCGTCTCTGACTCATCCGGCCAGTCGATTAGCTCGACAAACTCAAGCGTCGCTATCACTATTCCTATTGAAAGAGGCGATCTCACCGGCGCCGGCTTGGAGGTCAGCGATATCGGTAAAAAGGCGACGATGAGTTATTACGATGAGGAGAACGGCAAGTGGGCGCCGCTTGAAGGCTCGGTTAATTACATCGAGCGGGACGCCAATAGTGATGGCGATCTCACCGACGCCACGGATGAGATATTGGTTACGGGTCAATCCTCCCACTTCACCTCCTTTGCCGTCACGGCGGCCACGGACAGCACAGCGCCCTCGGCGCCAACCAACATTGCCGCTTCGGCCGGAGACAGCAAGGTGACTCTATCGTGGAGTAATCCAACCGAATCAGACCTCGCCGGCATTAAGATCTACCGCTCGACTACCGAGGGTACGGTCGGCGATCTGCTCACAACAATCAGCAACACCACCACGACCAGTTACGAGAATACAGGATTGACTAACGGCACCAAATACTACTATGTTGTGAAAAGTTACGATAGCACCGGGAACATCTCTGCCAACACCAGTCAGGTAAGCGGCACGCCGGGGGTTTTGCCGGTAACCGGTATAGCCGAAACCGCGCCTGATTCAATTTGGGCAAAGATGATCGGTCTTCTGGCCAGCCTCTTCTGATTTCCAGCTTTTTCATTTGCGATATCCCGCACCATCCGCAACCGGCGGAGGGTGCGGGACTCTTAATTGAAAAGGAGCCCAAGAATGAAAGTAATTCTTGCCAAAGCGGCGGCCGCCTGGCCGAAGATTAAAAAATTTTCCTCGAGCCGCCGGGTGTTTTTGATTGGCTTGGTTCTTGTCATTGCCGCGGCTGTCTTTGTTTTTTATCCGCGCAAAACAATCAGTCCGACTATTACCACCGCACCCGCAACAGACGCGGAGGAGAAAGCGGAGGTTTTCGAGCAGAAGAAGGTCGACATTGGAGATTTTGGCCTCGATATTCCCTCTATTGGTGTTTGGGCGCCGATCATTCCCAATGTCGACGAAAAAAATGAAGCGGCCTACCTGAAGGCAATTGAGAGCGGTGTCGCTCTGAGCCGGGAGTTGGCCGGCAACCCCAAAGAAAACGGCAATATGTTTATCTTTGGCCACTCTAAGTATTATGAAAACAAACCCGGTGACTACAAGGAGGTTTTTAAGGATTTAAATAAATTAAGTGCGGGCAACAAGTTTACCGTTTATTACCGTCGCCAGTCTTACCAATACGAAGTCTTAGACTCAAAAGTGGTGGCGGCCGATGATTTTTCGATTCGCGATGCCACCCCGGATAATCCCGACGACAAAACCATAACGATTATGACGTGCTGGCCGCCCGGCACGATCAAGAATCGCTGGATTATCTTCGCCAAGCAGTTATGAATTTTTGGCAAAAACTAAAACCGCCGATTATGGTTTCGGCGCCAATGGAGGGCATCAGCGATGCCCCCTTTCGTTTTATGCTGGCAAAATACGGTAAAGCCGACGTAATGTTTACGGAATTCGCCTCGGTTGACGGTCTCTGTTCGGAGGAGGGGCGGGAGCGTATCCGGATTGACTTAAGTTACGGTGAGGCGGAGAGACCGATCACAGTCCAACTTTTTGGCTCTGACCCAGAAAAATTTTATCGGGCGGCTAAAATTGTTGCCGACCTTGGTTTTGACGGCGTTGATATTAATATGGGCTGTCCCGATAAGCAGGTAGTAAAATACAATGGCGGGGCATCATTGATTAACGATCCCTCGCTGGCCCAAGAGATCGTTTTAGCAACCAGGGAGGGGGCGGGGGAGAGGCCGGTTTCGGTGAAGACCCGCCTCGGTTATTCTGAGCCGATCATTGAGAAGTGGGTGCCGGTGCTTACGGCGGTCAAACCCGCCGCGATTACGCTTCACGGCCGAACCAAAAAGGAGATGTTCCGGGGTCAAGCCGACTGGAACTTGATCGGCCGCGCCGCCGAAATTATCCGGGAAAGCGGAATTATTGCGATCGGCAACGGCGGCATCAAAAGCCGGATCGAGGCAGGGGAGAGGGCGAAAAAATTTGGCCTTGACGGGGTAATGGTCGGGCGGGCGCTGTGGGGCAACCCTTGGTTTTTTAATCCCGACATCAGCAAGACGAATCTGCCCCTAGGGGTTATCTTGCAAGCCCTGCTGGAACACGCCAAAATTTTTGAGAGTATCTTTGGCGGCCGGAAAAACTTTGTCCAAATGCGCCGCCGCTTTGCCGCCTATCTTAGAGGAATTCCCGAAGCAAGAAATTTAAAATCCGAATTAATGAAAACACAGAGCGCTGTCGATGTGGCCAAAGTATTGGCCAGAGTGCTATAATATTATTATGGCAAAGCAGGATGAGCTGATCCAACTTAAATCTGAGGCAGAGGAGGATAAAAACCTGCCCCTAAGGCAGGGAGCAACTCAGATTGTTTTTGGTGACGGCAATCCCGAAAGCGAATTCTTCTTTCTGGGTGAAGCGCCGGGTTTCTTTGAGGACCAGAAAGGTGTCCCCTTTGTCGGCAAGGCCGGCCAGCTGTTAAATGAGACGCTCAAGGAAATCGGGATCGAGCGAGGAAAGATTTGGATCTCAAATGTCGTTTATTTCCGTCCATCGGAGAACCGCGATCCGACACCCGAGGAGATTGCCGCTTTCCGTCCCTATGTTGATCGGCAGATTGAGATTATCGACCCGCAAGTTATCGTCACTCTCGGCCGATTTTCGATGGCTAAGTTTTTGCCCGGAGCAAAGATCTCGCAAGTTCACGGCAAGCCTAAATGGATCATGACTGCCGGTCAGCGTCGCGTCCTTGTTCCCATGTATCATCCGGCCGCCGCTCTGCGGGGCACCGGCATTATGAATGAGTTTAAGAATGATTTTCAAAACATCCCCAGGGTTTTAAGAAAGATTGAGCGAGAGGCGGAGGAGTCCGAACAGCCAAATCAAATCAACCGGCAGATCAGTCTCTTCTAGTCTTGAAACCTAGATGCTTTATGGATTTTCGACTTGATGGACTTTAAAGACTTAATAAAGGAGGTGCGATGATTAAGAAGTTGTTCTCAGGCAGAGGCGGTCAGGTAAAGGCGTGCGAGCCCAACAAGGTTGTGATTATCGGCACGGGCGCGGTTGGCACATCAGCGGCGTACGCTATGATGATTGAGGGCGTTGCCTCGGAGATCGTTCTCATTGATGTTAACGAGGATAAATGTCTTGGCGAGGCGAGCGATCTGGAGCACGGTCTCTCCTTTATTCCGGAGGTTAAAATATCGGCCGGTAAATATGAGGATTGCCGTGACGCCAGGGTGATAATGATCAGCGCCGGGCTGGCCCAGAAACCCGGCCAAACCAGGCTCGATTTGGCCAAAACAAATGCCAAGATTGTTGGCGAGATAGTCTCAAATATCAAAAAATACACTCGGGAAGCTGTCATTATGATGGTGACCAATCCGTTGGATGTTTTGACTTATGTTGCCCTAAAGCGGTCAGGGTTTCCGCCCAATCGGGTTTTCGGGACGGGCACCACGCTTGACTCATCGCGCTTTCGCTATTTTCTGGCCGAGGAGTTTGGTGTGGCCACGGAGAGTATGGGCGCTTATTTAATCGGCGAGCACGGTGACAGCTCCGTTCCTGTTTACTCCCACTGCAATGTAATGGGCGAGCCAATCACAAATCTGCCCCAGTATAGGAAAGATAAGGTTGAGAGCGCTTACGTTAAGGCGCGAGACGCCGCCGCCTTTCTTATCGGCAAAAAAGGATTCACTTGCTATGGTATCGGCTTGGCGGCGGCCAGATTGGTGCGAGCGATTCTCTACGACGAGAAACATGTCTTTCCCGTCTCAGTTTACTTAACCGGCCAGCATAGCATCAAGGATATTTGTCTCTCTCTGCCGGCGGTAATCGGCCGCAATGGCGCCGAGCGGATTCTTGATATTAATCTCTCCTCAACCGAGAAGGATGGTCTTCTTAAATCCGCCGAGATTATCAAAACTACTCTCAAAAGCGTCGATGTTTAGCACATCGTTAGTAAGAAGCACCCCCCGCCGAGGCCATCAGGGGTAGATCCGGCGGGGGGACGGATTAGAGGAGGTCCTCGCGGCGAAGTTCGCCGGTTGCCAGGGCCTCGAGCAATTTCTCAAGTGCGACCTGCCGTTGTTGGCGCCAGGTTGGAGCAGCAACGTGCTCCTCCATGACGGTCGTGACGGCGGCCAGAATATCGGGCGCCTCCTTTCCGGCAAGTTCGGTCAGTTTGTCTGGGGAGACGCGCTGAAATCCCTGGCGGGAGATTAGGGCGGCCAGGTAGAGCGGCACCCCGATTTGCGCTAGCACCAAATCGCTTTTTTCGGCCGAAAAGCCCGAGGGATTATGCTCGGCAGGCAAAGGCTCCTCGACCCCCGTGATCTCTTCTTGGCGCCGGTGGTAGAAAAACCACACAAGTACCGCATCCACGCCGTAAACCACGAGAACTCATCTGCCGTAACGGCTCCGCACATCACACACCTCCTTCCGGATTGGCCTGTCTGTCGGCACCGGGATGCGACAGGCGGGACAGGCGATCTCCGGCAGGTTATTTTGTCAGACGCGCCAAGAAAGATCAAGTCTGATTTATCTCGGCGTGCTCGCGCTCGTAAGCGCGCCAGAGGCGAGAGTAGAGACCCCCTCGCCGCAAAAGCTCCGGGTGTGTGCCGCTCTCAACAATCCGGCCGCGATCCATAACATAGATCACGTCGCTATCAGTGATAGTCGGCAGGCGGTGAGCAATGGTGATCGTGGTTCGTCCTTGTGAAACCTGCCGGATAGATTTCAAAACTTCCCGTTCCGATTCGGCATCAAGATTGCTGGTGGCCTCATCAAAAACTAAAATATGAGGGTTTTTGATGATAGCGCGAGCGATCGCTACCCGCTGTTTTTCGCCGCCGGAGAGTTTAACGCCGCGTTCGCCAACAATGGTATCCGTGCCTTCGGGTAATCGCTCAATCAGATCGCTCAGGTTAGCCAACCGGGCGGCCGTGGCGACCTCGCGGTCACTGGCCCCCGGTTTGCCAAATCGGATGTTTTCGGCGATAGTGTCATTAAAAAGAACGGTCTCCTGCGGTACCAGCGCAACAAGATCATAAAGTTGATTGGTAAAAATTGCTTGAAGGTCAACCCCGTCAAGATTGATCTGTCCGCCTTGAGGACGATAGAGCCGAAAGAGGAGTTTAACGAGCGTAGATTTACCCGAGCCCGATGGTCCGACAATCGCCACGCGCTGGCCGGGCAGAGCAAGCAATGTCAGATCTTGTAAAACGGTTCGGCGGCCATATTGAAAATTAATATGGCAAAGCTCCACCTTGCCCTTTGGCTTGGCAATGGTTCGATTGGCCGTGCCGGCGGCCAAATCCGGCCTGACTTGCAGCATCTTCATCATCTCCGAGATATCAGTCAGTCCATCTTTAATGCGGCGATAGACAAAACCGAGCGTGCTGATCGGCACAGAGAGTCGGACAACGTATGTGGTCAACAGGACAAGGTCGCCGACTGTGAGTATTCCGGCCAGGGCCTGTCTCACGGCAAGATAGATAATGAGGCCAAAGCCCAGAAGAAGAATAAGGGATTGGCCGGCGCTGATCGCGCCAAACAGCTGATTCGACCTGACGCTGGCCCGGTACCACTCATTGAGCCGATCGAGGAACTTTTTGCGCTGAAACTGTTCATTACCAAAATATTTGACCGTTTCAATGTTGTAGATCGTCTCGATTTGGACGCCGGACGACTCATCCTCGGCCACATTGGCGGCGAGACGGTAGCGCTGGCGCAGTTCGGTTGTGAGAATGGTAAAGGCGGCGTAAGCCAGGACGGTAGCAAGGGTAATTAAACTAAAATAGAGCGGATAGAAGCGTAAAAGCAGGGCAGTTACAAAGATTAACTCAAAGAGAGTCGGCAGGATACTGCTAACCAGAAAATCAAGGATGAAGTTAATGGATTGGGCGCCGCGGCTGATGCGCCGGGCCAGGGTGCCGGTTTTCTGGTCGTGGTGATAACCCAGAGGCAGGTGGAGGAGGTGGTTGAAAAGATCGCGTGCAATGTTGCGGCCGACGCCCATCTCCACCGGAGCAAAGACGTAATCGCGAAGAAATTCAAAGATGAAAGCGGCGATGCGCAGAGCGAAATAAATGACCAGGAGGCGCAGCAGGTCGGGATCGGTGATGGCGGCCTGGCCGGTCCGGGCGATGATGAAATCAATGATTTGCTTGAGGTAGAACGGCTCCACGGTGGTCGCCGCCCGGGCCGCAATGATTGCTGTCAATGTTAAAATAATCGGTCCCAGATACGGCCGAAGATAGGAAAGAAGTTTTTTGGTTTGATCGTTGTTTTGCGTCATAACTTACCGATGTTATAAAATTATACGCCAATTTAGCGCTATCTTCAATGCGGCGGCTGATCTTGACAGCGGTTCAAGGTTGGTGTACTATTAGCAATGATGAGATGGCGGCCAAATGGCGGCCATTTTTGCTAAAAATCATCCAAACAGACGTGCTACAATTAAATTGAGCGGCATAATTGATCGATTAATCGAATCTCTGCCGCGGGGAGAAAAAATGGCCCAAAAAGTCAGTCCGTTTATTTCCGCCATAAACGAGTTGTGCGAGGAGAAGGGTCTCGATCGAGCCACTATTATCGAGGCAGTCGAGGCGGCGCTCGCGGCCGCTTACCGCAAAGATTACGGCCGACCCAGACAAGTTATCCGTGCCAAGCTTGATGAGATCATCGGCGAAGCCGAGATGTTCCGGGTTTACGAAGTGGTTGAAACTCCGGAGGAGGTTCTTGAAGCGGAACAGCAATTAATCCTGGAACAGGCCAAAGAGATTGATCCGAAAGCCAAAATCGGCAAAGAGGTCGCGGTACCCTTGCCCAAACATACAGAGTTTGGTCGCATCGCCGCTCAAACGGCCAAGCAGGTTATTATTCAGCGCTTGCGTGAAGCCGAGCGCAACTTGCTCTTTGAGGAGTTCAAGGGGCGCGAGGGGGAGGTTGCAACGGCAACAGTCCAACAGTTTGAGGGTAGAAATATGATTTTAAGTCTGGGTAAAGCCAGCGCGGCCATGTATCCCTCGGAACAGATTCGCGGGGAGCGCAACTATGTTGGCCAGCGCCTCAAGGTAGTGATTAAGGAAGTGAACGAAACAGCGCGCGGCCCGCAAATTATGGTATCGCGTTCCGACGAGAAGCTTATCAGCGGTCTCTTTGCTGTGGAGGTGCCCGAGATCAACGCCGGAGTAGTCGAGATCAAAGCCATTGCTCGAGAGCCCGGCTCCCGAACCAAGATTGCGGTTGTGGCTCATGACGAGAAGATCGATCCGGTCGGGTCGTGCGTCGGCCAGCGGGGCACCCGCGTTCAAGCCGTCTTGGATGAGATTGGCGACGAGAAGATTGATATTGTCCTCTGGGACGAGGACGCGGAACAGTTCATTGCCAATGCTCTTTCCCCGGCCAAAACCGCGCATATTGCCATCTCGAGCAAGGAACACAAGGCGACGGTTTACGTTAATAAAGACAGCCTCTCCTTGGCCATTGGCCGAAACGGCCAAAACGTTCGTCTGGCCTCAAAGCTGACCGGCTGGGGTATCGACATCGAAGCTAACGAGAAAGCCGAGCCAGGGGAAGAGCCAGCCGATTAGTCCTCTCCCCAACAGAGAGATTTATAAATATTTTTAGCCAAGAACAATTGATGAACAGAGAGTCGCCTGATATACTATATCCTCACACAATAAGTAGGAAGGTGTAATGGACAATAGTGTATTTCGAAAATTTAGTGACAATCTTAAAAAAGTCTTGGTCTTAGCCGAGAGAATTGCTCGCGAACAGGGTGCCGTTATGAACACGGAACACCAACTGATGGCGCTTGTTCTGACCAAGGGAAGCCTGGCTCACGAAATTTTAACCAGCTTTGATGTAACATCTGAGCGGCTTCAGCTTGTAGTAGCATTGGTTAACAAGAATTTGCACCAAAGTGCTCCCGACGGATTAACCGAGGATGCGAAGGAAGCGATAAAGGCGGCGGTATCGGTCGCGTCGCAGTACGGCCACTTTGCCATCGATACCGAGCACCTCTTGCTTGCCCTGGTTTTAAATCACGGTTTTAATTCTTATAGCGTTATTGAACGAGTCGGAGTCAAGCCGGATGAGATCAAAAAACAGCTCGAGGTGATTTTTGGCGGCATCAAGGATACGCTCGATGCGCTTGAGTCAGAGCCGGAGCGACCGGCGGAGATTCAGCCGTCCGGCAGCTTTGACGGACCTGATGCCGACGGTTTTGGGCCGATCGGGCCGCTGCCCGGACAAAATTTTGCTCAAATGCGACCCCGATCATCCGAATCACTGCTTGATGCCTTTACGACAAATCTAACCAAGGAGGCCAGGGAGAGCAAGCTCGATCCGGTTGTCGGCCGCGATCGTGAAACCGAACGGCTGATCCAGATTCTCTGTCGCCGTACTAAGAATAATCCCGTTCTGATTGGCGAGCCGGGAATCGGCAAAACGGCCATTGTCGAGGGCCTGGCCCAGCGCATTATTGACGGCCAGGTTCCGGCAAAATTATCGGGCAAGGAGATCCTGGCGATAGATATGGGGGCGCTTCTGGCAGGGACAATGTATCGCGGCCAATTTGAAAGCCGCGTCAAGAAAATGTTGGCCGAGATTAAGCGCAGCGGCAACTCGATACTCTTTGTTGACGAAATCCACACTGTTGTGGGCGCCGGCTCTACCGAGGGATCAATTGACGCCGCCAACCTCTTGAAGCCAATGCTGGCTCGCGGTGAACTGCGGATGATCGGCTCTACTACTCTGGATGAGTACAAGAAACACATCGAGAAGGATCCCGCCTTTGAGCGCCGCTTCCAACCCATTCTGGTTAAGGAGCCGTCAATCGAGGAAACTCTGGCTATCCTTGGCGGCATCAAGCAGCAATACGAGAGTTACCATAAGGTGCAATTTACTGCGGAAGCAATTGAGGCGGCCGTCAGAATGTCAGCACGCTATATTAATGATCGCAATCTGCCCGACAAGGCAATCGACCTGATCGATGAGGCCGCCGCCTCAACAAACACAATTGATAATGCTGCGGTCAGGCTCTCGGAATTGCGCCGGGAACTGCGTCAAATTTTGCGCCAAAAAGAAGAGTTGATTCTCTCTGAAGATTATGAGCGGGCAACCCGCCTGCGCGAAAAGGAGCTGGCAATTGAAGCGGAGATCCGTCGTCTCAAAACAAACACCAAAGAAAAGAAGGCGGCAATTATCTCTGCTCAGGATATCGCCAAAGTTGTTTCGCGCTGGACCGGAATTCCCGTCTCCGAGTTGACGGTCGAGGAGAAGAAGCGTTTCCTTGACCTGGAGGGTCGGATTAAAAAGCATCTTATCGGCCAAGACGAGGCGGTTTCAGAGGTTGCCAAAGCAATTCGCCGGGCGCGCGTTGGTGTCTCCAATCCTCATCGGCCGACCGGCTCCTTTATCTTTCTCGGCCCGACCGGCGTCGGCAAAACGGAGTTAGCCAAGATCATCGCCCACGAAGTGTTGGGGAGCCGCGACGCCTTGATTAAGATAGATATGTCGGAGTTTATGGAGCGCCACAATGTTTCGCGCCTGATCGGTGCGCCGGCCGGCTATATCGGTTACGAAGAGGGCGGCAAACTGACAGAGGCGGTCCGGCGCAACCCCTACTCGGTTATCCTTTTTGACGAGATCGAAAAGGCCCACCCTGAGGTCTTTAATATCTTGCTCCAGATTATGGAGGACGGCGAATTGACGGACGCCCGCGGCCGCAGAGTTGACTTCAAAAACACCATTCTGGCGATGACTTCTAATCTTGGCACCAATGTCTTTGACAAGCATTCTCTGATCGGTTTTGCTCACGCCGAGGACGATGAAGCCCAGAGCGAGTACGAACAGCTCAAAGAGAGCGTCTTTGACGAACTCGAAGATTTTTTCCGTCCGGAATTCCTCAATCGTGTTGACAAGGTAATTGTTTTCCGTCCGCTAAGCCACGAATCCGTTCTGGAAATTGTTAATCTTCAAATTGAGGAATTAAACAAACGCCTGTCTGAGCAGAAAATTACATTGATCGTTGAGTCAAAAGCCAAAAACCGTCTGGCGGAAATCGGATTTGACCCCGATTTCGGCGCCAGGCCGATACGTAAAGCCATCGCCGATCACATTGAGAATCCCCTGGCAGAGGCAATTCTGCGGGAAGAATTCCAGGCTGGCGACACAGTTAAAGTTTTATTGGCAAATAAGAAAATTAGTTTGCGAAAAGCCGGGCGACTCATGCGAGCCTGATCATTGCAGACCGGTCATTTCCTGCGCCAAGCAAGTGATGATTTTTGACAATTGCGACAGTTGCTGTTAATCTTTTTTTGGGTTGGGAATTTAAAATTGGAGCAATTATGTCGAGGGTGTTTTATCAGTCGCCGCGCGGAACAAAGGATATCTTGCCAAGCGAAGAAATTTATTGGCAGTATTTTTTCAATGTCGCCCAAAAGACGCTCTCGGGGGCCGGTTTTACTAAAATAGAAACGCCCCATTTTGAAAATGCGGAAATTTACTCTCGCGGCATCGGTGAGACTACCGACATTGTTCAAAAAGAGATGTTTCTTCTTCAGCCGACATCCTCTGACGAACAGGTGACTTACGCTCTCAGGCCGGAGGGAACTGCCGGCGTTGTTCGAGCCTATATTCAAAACGGTATGAACAGCTGGTCTCAGCCAGTTCGATTGTGGTATTTTGGCGCTATGTTTCGGCGAGAGAGACCGCAACGCGGCCGCTACCGGGAGTTTTATCAGCTCGGCGCCGAGATCTTCGGCGACGAGTCGGCAAAGTCCGATTACCTGGTGGTAATGTCGGCCTGGGAAATCCTGCGGCGCCTCGGTCTATCCAACCTGATAGTCTACGCAAGTTCAATTGGCTGTCCGGATTGCCGGCCTAAGTTTTATGCCAAACTGAAAAAGTTTTACAAAGAAAAAATCAATCGGCTGTGTCAGGATTGTCTTGTCCGGCTGGAGAAAAACCCCTTGCGTCTGCTCGACTGCAAAAATGAGCGCTGTCAAGAAATCGCCAAGGAGGCGCCGAATATTCTGGACTCGCTTTGTCCGGAGTGCCGGATCCATTTCCAAAACACGCTTGAATATCTTGATTATTTTGGTGTTCGCTACGAGATCGAGTCGCGCCTGGTTCGAGGTCTGGATTACTACACCAGGACGGTTTTCGAAATTGCAACGATTAATGACAAGGGGCGGCAATCCGCTCTTGGCGCCGGCGGGCGCTACGACGGATTGGTCCAACTCCTGGGCGGACCGGTCACGCCGGCAGTCGGCTATTCTCTTGGTGTCGAGAGAATAATCGAGGTAATGAGAGAGCAGAAAGTGAAGATTCCTCTACCGCGCGGCGTTGAGGTGACCATTGTTCAGTTGGGCGATAAGGCCAAAGAGGTCTCCAGAGATATTCACGACCGCCTTGTTAAGGAAAATATTAATGTTTTCTACATCCCCTCTAATGACGGCTTGCGTCAGCAGCTCCAAGCCGCCGCCAAACTTGACTCCCGGTTTGCCCTTATTGTCGGCCAGCGCGAAGCAATGAAGGCGGAGGTGATCTTGCGCGATCTCTCAACCTCTACCCAGGAGACTTTCGCCATTAAGGTCTTGGTTGACGAGATCAAGAAACGCCTAAAATAATAGTTGATTAATTTTTGTTCTATCATCCCTGGCGCAAGTTGCCGGCTTGTGCTATTTTAGTATGCCGACCACAGTAACACCCACCTGGAAGGTGAATGCACTCAAACACCTTCCAGGTGGGTCGGATAAGAAGGAGGTGAGGGATTTGGATCGAGAAAGAATAAGACGCATCTTGGGCATAATTATCGCTCTTCTTGTTTTGGCTATTATCGGCACTGTTATTTGGATTCTGGCTGTCGACGAAAGACGGCCGGCCGAGGAAGCTCCGCCGACCGGGGTCGAACAACCGGAACCGGAGGTGTCAATTCCCGAAGGTGAAATTAGGGAGGAAGCACCCGAGGAACAGCCGCCAACCGAGGGGAAAAAGGAGGAGCCGCCTCGATACAACGAAGGCGGTCAGCCGCCAATTCAGTCTCAACTAAAGATGCAAACGATCACCCTAAGCCCAATTATGGGATTTGGGGGCAGCGGCGTGGCAACGCGGACATATAACGGGTCGACGTTTAGTCTTGAGGCGCAAGCTAACGTACCCGATCCCCGCCAAGATGATATTTTTGCGGCGTGGCTGGCAAAAAGGGTCGGCGAAAAGGGCAGCGCCCGCCAATTCTTGTCAATGGGTAAGCTCGAAAAGAAGGATGGTGTTTTTCGGGGCCAGTTCAGCCGGAATGAAAATTTACTTGATTATCAATATATTATCGTCTCGGTTGAACCCGGAGACCAGCCGCTCCTGGATCTGCCGCGTGCGCCGCTGCTGGAGGAAGTATTCAAGTAGCCGGAATCATCAAGAATAATTGCGTCGAGAGAGATGTCTTGTTAATATTGCAGAGACAATATTAATACCAATGTTGCGCAATCCTGCCCACAATCTGTCATTTCGAGGCCTTGGAGGCGACCTTCGATTTGACTCAGGTCGCTGTGAGCGAAAGTCGAACAGCGAGAAATCTCCGAATTGGTTTGCTACTACATCGGAGATCTCTCATCCGCCGGTTGGCGGATTCGAGATGACAATTCGAGGAATCGCCAATTAATTGCGCAACACTGGTAATATTAATGGTTTGTTTTAATGCTCGTAAAAATAGACAAAATTATCTATACGGGCTGGGGGTTGGGGCGTGACAGCAACGGCCGAGTTGTTTTGGTAAAAAAAAGCGTCCCGGGCGACACAATCGAGGTTGATATAATGGCTGAGAAAAAAAACTGCGTTCTTGGCAGAGTAGGGCGCGTCGTCCGGTCCGGTCCGGCGCGAATCGAGCCAGCCTGTGTCAACTTTGACCGGTGCGGCGGCTGCGAGCATATGAATGTGGCTTATCCGGTCCAGCTGCAAATTAAATCCGCCGCGTTTGCCGAAGTGCTCGTGCGCCAGGGGCTTGATATTAAGCCGGAGCCGATCATCGCCGGCGCTCAGGAAAATTTTTACTATCGCAACTCAATCCGTTTCTTCTTCCACCGCGAAGCAGATGGCACGATCTCATTTGCCCGCCATCGCGGTGATACCGCGGCAACAACAGAGTCAGCGGGGCTGCTGCCAATTGATTATTGCCTCCTCCAGTCAAAAACATCTAACAAAATCCTGGCCCGGTTAAAAAGCGTTCTAAATTCTTCGCCGAAATCAAATTCGAGCCTCTGGCAAATTAAGATAAGAGAGGGCAAAACCACCGGCGAGTTTATGGTGGAGATTGTGACAACAAGCGAGGAGTTACCCAATCAACGGGAAATTGTCACCGAGTTGGCCAAGGTTACCGGAGTAAAATCACTCTATCACACTGTCGCCCCCGCCAAATCATTAAAAAATCTTCGCAGACGGCTTATCTTTGGCTCGCCCGTCATTCGCGAAAAGGTCGGCCGATTCACCTTTCAAATCTCTCCGGAATCCTTCTTTCAAACTAACGCGCTCGCCATCAAAACCCTCTATGACACTATTAAGAAATATGCCGAGGTGAAGCCGGGGGATACGGTCTTGGACCTCTACTGCGGCACCGGCACCATCGGCATCTATCTCTCAACGCTGGCCAAGAAGATTATCGGAGTTGAGACCGTGGCTGGCGCTGTTCGCGACGCTCGCGACAATCTCCGCCTAAACCATATTCACAACTGTGAATTTGTCTGCACGGATGTTAATAAATACCTTGAAGCTTTTAGCACTGAGCATTTGGATTTTGACATTATTGTTGTCGATCCGCCTCGCGCCGGTCTTGCCCCTCGAATCATTCAAATACTTTCACACTTAGCACTTTCACACTCTCAAACTAGATTTATTTATGTTTCCTGCAATCCGGCCACCTTTGCCTGCGACGCCAAACTTCTCGAGAGCGGGGGAGTGAGGCTAAGAAAAATCCAACCGATCGATATGTTTCCCCATACTCATCACATCGAGTGCGTGGGACTGTTTACTGCCACTCCCAAGATTAAGCAGGTTTTACAATAAGGTACGAAAATCGATCCTTATCACAGAACCCAAAGTTACTAAAAATAGCAGAGAGAAAACAAACAATCATTTTGAAGAAAGGGGTGCGTATGGACTCGAAAAAAGAAAGCATCTTCGACAATTTCACCAATTTGTACACTAGTACCTTAACATCTTAATTCATATGTAGTTTAAACTTCTCCCTTGCTTTTTGACGGGTGAATTTCCAGTTAATGGTTGTTTGGGCTTTGTTCTGTCTCTGTTGGTACATCCTTACTTCTCTGGTTAGGATTTCCTTGTCGGGGATTCTTCTCTTAAGTACAGCTTTGGTTAGCTTGCCGATTTCAATCTCGGCCATATTGAGCCAGCTGGCATGTTTCGGGGTGTAGCGCCATTGGCGATAAGGGGAGAGTGATTGTGTAATGACGAAACGAAAAACAGTAAAATTAGTTCTCTATTCAATAATTGCGACGGTCTTTTTAATCGCTCTTTTTAGCCGCACAGATCAACCAACCGGTACCACCAACTCAAACGACAGAGAAATCAAAACCGAAGAACCGGCAAAGCCGGAAACGGTTCAACCTGCAAATCAAGTTGTAGCAACACAAGCAGAAATAAAGCCGGCTGAGGCCCCACAGCAACAGACCGATCTATATTCAGTAGCCAGCGTTACGGATGGCGACACGATTAAGGTCTATATAAACAATGAAACCGAGACAATCCGTCTTATCGGTATGGATACGCCGGAAACGGTTGATCCGCGCAAGCCGGTTCAATGTTTCGGCAAAGAAGCCAGCAATAAAGCCAAAGAAATCTTAAATGGTAAAAAAGTCAGGCTTGAGGCAGACAGCACCCAGGGTGAGCGAGACAAGTATAATCGCTTGCTCCGTTATGTCTACCTCGAAGATGGTACTTTTTTCAATAAATATCTGATTACCGAGGGCTACGCTCACGAGTATACATACGATTCAAATCCCTATAAGTACCAAGACGAATTTATTGAAGCCGAAAAACAAGCCGGAGAGCAGGGTAAGGGCTTTTGGGGCGCTAATACCTGTAATTGAGATACAACGCAGTCGGCAGACGGTGCAACGGCCACGACTACTCAACCAGCCCCTGCTGCAAGCCAGCCGGCGGCGGCAACCGCTCCCATTAGCGCTGACGGTCCGCAAGCCAAAAAGAGCAACAGCGGCATCTGCCATGAAAAAGGCGTGAGCCAGTACTACAACCAAACTAAAAACTATACCGCCTTCGATTCAATTGAAGATTGCCTATCCAGCGGCGGCAGGCTACCAAAATAACGGGGCAAACCGGCTGCGCCCCTCAAATAATCTCAGATTTGCGACAAGACAAAAAGTTATCCACAACCGGCGGGGTTGACAAGCGTTCGGCCTTTGTTTGATAATGGAGGTGTCGAACAAAAGACGAAAGGAGATGGAGTGGGGCCTCTAACCAAGCGGCAAAAAGAGATCTTGGACTACATCCGGAGCTTTATCGATGAGAATGGCTACGCGCCAAGCTATCGAGAGATCGGGCACTATTTTGAACTCTCCTCAACCGGCACTATTGCTGAATATATTAGCATCCTCGCCGAGAAGGGCTATATCACCAGAGAGGCAATGGAGGCGCGAGCCATCCAGCTGACCCCCGCCTTTGATGACGGCGCCGAGACCTTTAATATCCCGCTTGAGGGTGTTATCGACGCCGGCCGGCCAATTGAGGCCATCCGGACAAGCGAGACGATTGACATCCCCCGTGATATGATGGGGCGGCGCACCTTTGCCCTGCGTGTTCGGGGCGAATCGATGATCGATGACGGCATCCTTGACGGCGACTATATTATCATTGAGCAAACCTCCTCCGCGCGCAATGGTGATATTGTCGTCGCCCTCATCGACAATCAAAACGCGACGCTGAAGCGTTTCTATGACGACAAGGGCAAGATCCGTCTTCAACCGGCCAACAAAACAATGAAGCCCCTGCGCTTCGCCAAAAGCCGCGTCGCCATCCAGGGTAAGGTCAGGGGAGTGATCCGCAAGTTTTAACCGGTGTTAATTGTGAACGCGGACGTTAGCAGGTTCTGGTATAATTGATTGTAGCGCGCTTAATGAAAAAATGACTCTCGCGCTTTGTCGCAATAATGGGAGGAAACGCTATGGCCACAATAGGGGAATCGGAGTTCAAGGGCAATCCGATGCTAGTGATTAAAACATCAGAGGAGGACAAATACCCGTTTCAGTTTGGTCTCAAGAAGGCGAAGCTGATTCTGGAGAATATTGAGAGTATCAAACAATTCGTCGAGAAGCACGAAAACAGAGCATGAGGCTAGACCGCTCTTTTTTCGAGCGAGATGCTGTCGCTGTCGCCAAGGATCTGCTCGGCTGTTTTTTTGTACAAAATCTCAAATCAAATCAGATTGTTGGGAGGATTGTTGAAACCGAAGCCTACGGCGATGCGACCGACCTGGCCTCGCACGCCCGCTTCGGCCCGACGCCGCGCAGCCAAATTATGTTTGGCCCGGCAGGTGTTCTATATGTTTACAAAATCTATGGTATCTTTAGTTTAGCCAACATTGTTTGCGGCAAAACCGGAGAGGCGAGTGCCGCCTTAATCAGAGCCGCCGAGATCGTCGCGGGCGAGGTGATTGCTCGCCGCAACCTGGCCCAAAGCAAGTTCGTCAAGCTAAACGAACAGCCGGCAACGGGTCCGGGCAAATTCTCCCTTGCCCTGGGGATTGATACCGGGCACAACGGTACTGATCTTGCGGCCTCGCCGCACCTTTATCTTACGAGATCGCCGGCAGGAACCGAATTCAAGATCGCGACAACAACCCGCATCGGCGTCGATTACGCCAAGGACTCCAAGGATCTTCCCTGGCGCTTTTATATTAAGGACAGCCCATTTGTGTCCAAGCGATGAGAAAAGATAAAATGTCTAAAGTAGCCTTTATAAAATCGGATGACCGGAGTTACAACATTGATCGAGCCCTCTCCTTAATCAAAAGTGAGATTATTAACGGCCTGCGCGACGCCAAGAAGGTGGTAATCAAGCCCAATTGCGTGACCGACAATGTCCAGCTTGCGGCTACTCACGCTCAAGCGCTTAACGCCGTTCTTAGCTTTATCCAGCCGTATGTGGAGCATCAGGTTACCTTGGCCGAGGGCACGGCGGTTGGCGAGACAATGAGGGCATTCGAAAACTTTGGCTACTTCAAGCTCCAGGGCATCTACGGTTTTGCCGTCACTGACCTCAACACTGATGAATACGAGACAGTTGAGTTAGTTGACCGCCGCGGCAAGCCCTGGTTGGCCAAAGTGGCCCGAACGCTTATTGGTGCCGACTATCTCATCTCCGTTTCGCCGCCAAAAACCCACAATGTTGTCGCCTACACGGGCGCAATTAAGAATGTGGCGGTGGGAAGCTTGGCCCGGCCAAGCAACAGCTTCGCTTTCCGCCTTGCCAACCGCCTGTTTCGCCGCCGGCTGAACCACAAATCGGCTATTCATCAGGGCGACGCCGCGATTAATGAAAACATTAAACGCCTCTATGAAAAAATTCCCCTAAAACTTGCCGTCCTTGACGCTTATGCCGCAATGGAGGGTAACGGTCCGATTAACGGCACAATGGTGCCGGCTCATTACGCCATTGCCGGAGCCAACCCTGTTGCGGCCGATTGGCTCGCTTGCCAATTAATGGGCATTGATACCGCTGATGTCGGCTACCTCTCGCTTCTTGGCGCCGGTAAAAAAGAGCATATTATCGCCGGCGATGACTGGCGGGAACATATTATCTCTTTTAAAATGCACGAAAATTTTGCCAAAAAACAAAAACAGGGGTAAAATGTAACCCGGGAAGGGATAACCTGCCGGCCGGCCATGTCTGCCGACAGCAGGCAGGCGAATAGACCAAATGACGAATGACCAATGCTTATGGTGAGCAAAATCGGACTATTCGTCATTAGTTGTTTGGTCCGCCGGTTGGCGGAATTAGTCATCCATTTGTGGTTGGGAAGCGGAGGGGAATTGTGGGTATTGCCAACGATATCCGGCCGAAACATCCGTCATATCGGGCGGAGAAAACAAAAACAGAGCGCCAGACAGAAACAACAAACAAAGTTGCCCCGGAGAGCGCCGAGGCGGCAGGAGCAATAAAGGCGCCGCCGGAAACAGGCGCCGCCAAATTATTTGAAACCTCAAACCCGGAACGCCGGCAGCTCGAGGATCAATTTTTTAGTGATCTTCCCCGCCACCGAAAAGATGAGGTGATTGTTGCCGGACATCACGGCCGCAACACCAAAACGGCCTGGATCATTCTCCTTTGGCTTCTGGTTTTTACCGCCGTGATCGGTTATGCCCTCTACCAAAACTACTCCGGTCTCTTTCGGGCAGAGAGCGAACCCCAGGCCGTCTCATCAGACGAGCAAAACTATAACGGCGAAATCGCGACACAGGACGAACTGACAGAGAGTGCCCCAGCCAAGCCGACACCAGAGAGTCCGGTCCCGGCCGCGCCGACTATTGACAAAGGTCAAGTTACTGTTAGAGTTCTAAACGGCAACGGCATCAAAGGTTCGGCCCAAAGCGTCAGCCAAACCATCAAACAAGCCGGTTTTAAGATAGCCGGTGTCAGCAATGCCGCCAATTTTAACTATGTTAAGACAATTATCTACCACCAAACCGGCAAAGAAAACGAGGCAAAACTTGTTCAGGAAACCCTCTCCGGCCGTGAAACCGAATTAACCCTCTCCGACACTGTTGCAGATGATAACAATATCGTTGTCGTTGTCGGGGACAAGTAAAATGCAATATTTGGATTTAATTTTTGGTTATTACGACAGGGTTACGGCCGGCCTGGCACCAACCGGCCAAGCCCTGGTTGCGATTCTGTTGCTTGTCTTTTTGGTCTGGCAGGTTTTTGGTGTTATCCGCAGCGGCCACTGGATCTTTGTCGCCGGTTTGCTTGTTTTTCTGCCGGGAACTTGGCCGGCAGCTAAACACGTTGCTAATCTGCTTTGGCTTGTGGTAAAATTTCTATTAACAAGAGCCCAGGGCGCTCTTGGTTAAGTTTGGAGAGCGAATGTACGATGTTATTATTATCGGTGCCGGACCGTCCGGATTGGCGGCGGCAATTTACACCAGCCGGCGCGCCTTAAAAACGCTGGTTCTCTGCAATGATGTCGGCGGTCAGGTCACCCGGACGCTTGATATCGAGAACTATCCGGGCTTTGATCTCATCAGCGGTTACGACTTAGCAAAGCGCTTTCGCGATCAAGCCCAGAAGTTCGGCGCAGAGATTAAAACCGAGTCCGTAAAAGAGATCAAAAAAGAGGGGGAGGGTGCCTTTCGGATCAAAACCGCCCAAAATGAATACACGGCCAAAGCAGTTATCCTGGCCTTTGGCAAAAAGCCGCGTGAACTCGGCGTGCCCGGAGAAGAGGCCCTAAGCGGGCGGGGGGTAACATACTGCGCGACCTGCGACGCCCCCTTTTTTAAGGGCAAAGACGTCGCCGTTGTCGGCGGCGGCAACTCCGCTCTCGACGCGGCCGTCCTGACCTCAAAAATTGCCAAAAAAGTTTATCTAATCCACCGCCGGAACGAATTCCGGGGAGAGCAACACCTGATTGATCAGGTGAATGCCGCCCCCAATATCGCCAAAATCCTGGAGGCAGAGGTGGCAGAGATCCTGGGACAGGATAAGGTTGAATCAATCCGACTAAAGGACGGGCGCAAGATTAACGTTGACGGAGTTATGGTGGAGGTCGGTTTTTTTGTTGACAGATCGCTTGTCCAGGAACTGGTTGAACTTGATGCTCAAAATCAGGTTGTGATCAATCCGGTCAATCAGCAAACCTCGGTTCCGGGAATTTTTGCGGCGGGCGACCTGACGCCAACCCCCTACAAGCAGATCGTTGTGGCCGCGGGCGAGGGCGCCAAAGCGGCTCTGGCCGCCTTTGACTATACCCAGCACCTGACCGGGCGGCGGGGCATTATTGCCGACTGGCATTAAATTAAGACAAACAAAACCTTAAACAAAGGAGAGGGAAATGACCGATATCGACCTAACAGAGTATGTGCCCGGCGAAAGCAGTCAGCCGCCAACTCACAAGCGCGGCCTAAAAGAAAAGCTCACTCACATAAGGCAACGGATTGCTCTTTATCTTGTTGATCCCAAAAAACGCCTGCTTGTCCTGAGTGTTTTCGGTCTGGTCACAATTGCTCTTTTTGCCGTTGGACTCTACTTTATGACGCGCGATGTCGCGGTTAAGACAGATGAGATTAAGGTGGAAAAACCCGCAACAATTGTCGCCAGCGGAAACGACCAAGCCCCCCTTGACGGTGTTATGACCTCGGCCGAAGCGGCGAGTCGCCACCCCCTGGCCGTTATTGTGGAAAATCATCCGGATGCTCGTCCCCAAGCCGGCCTCGATAAGGCCAGTATCGTTTACGAAGCAATCGCCGAGGGTGGCATTACCCGTTTTATGGCAATCTATGGTACCGAGGAGGCCGAGAAGGTTGGGCCGGTCCGCTCGGTTCGAACCTACTTTATCGACTGGGCCTCGGGTTATAATGCTTATTTATCTCACGTTGGCGGCAACATTGACGCGCTTGACCAGATCAAGGCCGAGAAGAGTCTTGATCTGGATCAGTTTACCTACCCCTCCTCTTATTGGCGGGACCGCAACCGCAGTGTCGCCTCCGAACACACTATGTACACCTCAACGACCAAACTTCGGGAACAGGCCAAGACGAACGGTTATTCAACCGCCAACAACTTTAATGTCTTTAAATTTAAGGATGATCCCACGGCGGCCGAACAAGACGCTCTGCCGCAATCCCAAAAAGCCAAGATAAACTTTTCCTCCGCCCAATATGCGATTGAGTTTGATTATGACCGAGAGACAAACAGCTACAAGCGCAAAATGGCCGGCTCAGTTCACACCGATCAGATCACCAAGAACCAGATAACCGCCAAGAATATTGTTGCTATGACTGTCGACCGGCGGGCGACCGTTACCCGCATCAATGAACCGGGCTGGGATATGGATATTGTCGGCGGAGGTAAGGCAAAGATATTTCTTGACGGCAAAATGATAGAGGGAACATGGAAAAAAGCAAGCAAGGCGGATCGCGAGCTCTTTTATGACGAGAGCGGCAATGAGATCATCTTTAACCGCGGTCGTTTCTGGATCGCCGTCGTCCCGCCCGACGGAACAGCCACCGCCGAATAATCCCCCGGATTATTCGGAAACAACAAATCACAAATAACAACTCCCAAGATACCTTATTTTTGTTTTTTGGAATTTGAATTTTGGAATTTACAAGTAAGGAGGTTTATGGCCAAGATTAAAGACTTGATGGCGCGGGAGATTCTTGACTCCCGCGGCAATCCGACTGTAGCCTGCGAGGTGATTCTTGACAATGATGCCCACGCCATCGGCTTTGTTCCTTCGGGCGCTTCGACGGGCGAACACGAAGCGCTTGAGCTTCGAGACAACGATCCCAATCGCTACGGCGGGCGGGGCGTCTTAAAGGCCGTTGCCAATGTTAACGGGCCGATTAAATCAGCTCTTGCCGGTGCCGACATCGGTAATCTCGCTGCCATTGATCAGAAAATGCGCGAGCTTGACGGAACACCCAATAAATCAAAGTTAGGCGCCAACGCCACCCTGGCCGTCTCCCTGGCCGCGGCCAAAGCGGCCTCAAAGAGCGAACATCTCTCCTTTTACCGCTACCTGGCGGCACTGCTCGGTAAGCCGACCGATAAAATTACCCTGCCCATTCCGCTCCTCAATATTTTAAACGGCGGCAAACACGCTGTCGGCTCAACTGATTTCCAAGAATTTATGATCGTTCCGATTAAATTTCCTAACTTTCACGAAGCAATCCGCGTTGGCTCAGAAATTTATCACGCCTTGGGTAAAATCCTCGCCGAGAGAAGCTACCAGCCGCTGGTCGGCGACGAAGGCGGCTTTGCCCCGGCCCTCTTCTCTAACGAGCAAGCAATGGAGCTTCTGATGATGGCGATTCGCGAAGCCAACTACCACGCCGGCGAGGATGTCTTCATCGCCCTTGATCCGGCCGCCAGCCGTTTTTACTCCAACGACCTCTATCAATTGCATCGTGAGAACAGATCGATGACATCGCAAAAAATGACTGACTTCTACGAGAGTTGGATTGAAAAGTATCCCATCGTCTCGATTGAAGACGGTTTGGATGAGGGCGATTGGGAGGGTTGGCAAAATCTCACGGCCCGAATCGGCAACAGGGTCGAGGTGATTGGCGACGACCTCTATGCCACCAATACCGAACTCCTGGGGCGCGGCATCGATTATCATGCTTCAACCGGCATTCTGATTAAACCCAACCAGATCGGCACATTGAGCGAGACGCTCGACGCGATCAAGATCGCCGAGAGCGCCGGATTTAAGGTGATTGTTTCGCATCGTTCCGGTGAGACCGAGGATGATTTTATTGCCGATTTGGCTGTGGCCGCCGGTTGCGGCGCTATTAAGGCCGGCGCCCCCTGCCGCTCCGACCGGATTGCCAAGTATAACCGGCTTATGGAGATTGAGGAGAAAGAGGGGAGTAATGCAACCTTCGCCACCTGGGAACTGCCGGAAAATCCCGGCTTCACCCAGCTTTAACGCCGGCCACGTTAATCGTTTAAGGGTAACGAGGCCCGTTTTGGTTCGCGTTTGTCGGTTGCGGCCTATGACGTTACCCAAAGACCCTAAACGATACGAGCCTCGTAACCGTAACCGTCAGACGTAAGACAAAGAAGAATGACTACTATCAAACGCATCGCCTCCAACAGACTATTAAGGCTCATCTCACTATTTTTATTATTAGCTATCGCTCTGCGCTGGTTTTACCCTTTGGAGACCGCACCAAACATCAACATTGCTCAAAGACCAGCCCTTAATTCAGCCCGGGCCGCGACCGAGTGGTATGTTTCGCCAACTGGAGAACAATCCAATACTGGAAGTATCGACTCTCCCTGGAACCTCTCTTATGCCCTGGCCGGTGCCGGAGATTCAATCCAACCCGGAGATACCGTCTGGATGAGGGGAGGGACTTACGGAGATGGCACTACCAGATTTGATAGTACTTTGGACGGAACAGAGGGAAACCGTATTACAGTCAGACAATACTCAGGTGAAAGAGCAACAATTAACGGGCAATTGAGGGTTAACGGCAGTAACTGGATTGACTATTGGGGCTTTGACATTATGCACCCTACTTACGGGCCGGGATACGACGCGGCACGCGACGCAGGCATTTGGACCCTGACTTCAAGCAATAATCGTTTTATAAATCTTACTATTCATGATGTTTATGGTTCGAGTGCGTTCGGTTTTTGGTCGGCGGCAACGAGCTCGGAAATTTATGGTTCTCTGATATATGAGAATGGCAGGCAAGATGATAATCTTGATCATGGCATCTACACCCAGAACGGCGATGGCACCAAGGGCATTCGTGACAACTTTATCTTTAATAACTGGGCATACGGAATTCATGCTTACGGGTCGGAAATAGCTCGTGTTGATAACTACTTAGTTCAGGGCAATACCTTTATCAATAATGGCCGTGGCAACCAAGGCGATGTTCTTTTGGGCGGTTCCGGTAACTCCAATAACTTGCAATTTTTAAATAATTATCTTTACAACTCTCTACAATATACCAATGGCGTCCAGTTTGGTTATACCGGCGGTCACCAGAGTATGAAGTTCAACAACAACTATATTGCAATGAAGGGCGAATACCGCGGCCTCTTCTCCCGCCGTTTTAACAACATCGAAGTTACGGGAAATACCATTATGGGTCTGGCACTAGTAGGTCGTTTACCTAATGTCGATGGTATGGTTTCTGAAAATTGGAACAATAACTCCTACTACCAGATCGGTAGTGCAAGCGCCTTTTATGATGGTAGTTATATGCAATTCGATGCCTGGAAAACAGCCACCGGGTATGATGCAAGCAGCACATTGACAAGCGGTCAGCCCACCGGCACTGTCAAGGCCGTCCGTCCCAATGAGTTTGAATCTAACCGTTCTCACATTACTGTCTACAACTGGGATAATCTTGACTCCGTCTCTCTGTCGTCCTCAGACCTCTCGGGAACAGGTATTAGCTCAGGCGACACCTACGCCATCAAAGATGTTCAAAACTACTTCGGAGATCCCATTGCCACCGGGACATACAATGGTTCGGAGATATCAGTAACATTGCCCGACACCGGCTCTCCCGTCTATCAGCCGGCCAGCGGCAGTGCTCCGGCCCATACCTCCAAACAGTTCAATGCCTTTGTCTTAACCTACACTCCCGCCACCTACCACACCATCACTCCCTCCGTCTCGGGCCAAGGCTCTCTCTCTATCTCCTCTCCCACCCAAGTCCTG
>ERZ1292640.166-Hain-H43-02um-R1-166-length-53613-cov-6_pt1 | contig 53613 bp, 55 predicted proteins | sample MGYA00564404_ERZ1292640 | MGnify/ENA primary metagenome ERZ1292640 (study PRJEB36523, sample SAMEA6512636) | groundwater metagenome | collected 2019-01-08 | study: AquaDiva: Metagenomics assemblies of 32 groundwater samples | reverse complement strand
TTCCAAATAGGCCTGAAAGCCACCTTAGGAATTTGCGGAACGGCATCTTTTGTTTTCACTCAAGTTGGGTATTTTAGGATTAATCAGGATGGGTTAAAAAGCTTAACTTAATGACCAACCCAAGGGGGGCTGATCCCCCCTTAGTTTGGTCAAATGCCCAAACCCCCCTCGTAAATTGATTATGGTTTTGCGCAGTAGGTAATGGTTGTATTAGTGGGGTAAAAAGTTTACCTTTATTGTTTCCAAACCCTCCTTTTTGGAAAAATTGCCGGTTCTGAAATAAAAAAAGGAAAGTGGGTCCCCTAGGAGACCATGAACGCATAGAACGGCTCTCCGCTTGTCCTGACGTTGCCATTCGAGGCATCCACCTCCGCCCTGATCTCGTATTCAACCGGGATGAAGAACAGCAAGTTGCCCTTCTTCTTTCCGGAGCCTACGTATTTCAAAACGCCGCCCTCGTCGATGAGCCTAATCCCGGCAGTAGGTGTGCTCACTTTGAAGGCGGATTTGAACTTTTCATCAGCCTCCTCCGGGGATACGCCAACTTCCTTATTCTTGACAAGCAGCTTGCTTTCCTGGACTTTCACCTCCTCGGTCGTGGTCGCCTGCGCATTAGGCGTCTTGAGCACGATTGCGGGGCTTCCGGGAACCTTCCGGATGGTGATTTCAAAATTCTTGTTGTTTACCGTGACCATTGTCTGGTAGTCGGTCTTTTCGATGTCCACTTCCGCCCGTTGCTTTCCCTCGCCAATTTTAAGCACGGCAACAGCAGGCTCGACCAATACGTTCCCGCCTTCGCAATAGTATTTCTTCCTGCCATCCTCACAAACCTTCACTTTGCAGCCCGAATCATCCTTGAACACCTTGCAGTTATCCTCCTCCTTGGGGCAGGATTTATCGGTTGTCCCATCCGAGCATACCTTGATTTTGCAGCCGCCCTCATCCTCGTAGGTTTTGCACTCCGGATCCTCCGGCAGCGGCGGCATGTCCTGGCACGTTTTTTCCTCATACCCATTCGTGCAGTATTTGTATGTGCAGCTGCCTGTCACGACCTCCTTGCATTTCTGGACGCAAGCTCCGCCCATGCACGTGTAGCCTTCCTTGCAATCCACGTTTTCGCACCAATTATTGTAGCACGTCCTTGAAATTGCGCCTCCCGGGCACTCCGACAACTGGCAGCCCTCCTTGTCTATTGAAACCTTGCAGGCAACCGGCACGCTTATTCCGCCATCATCAATTTTGCAGCCCTTGGAAATGCTTCCATCCGAGCATTCCTTGATTTTGCAGCCATTTTGCTCATATTCCTTGCACACCAAATCGATTGCCGGCTTTGTTGGGCATGAATAGGAAGTCGCATCGCCGCAAATTGTGGTGACGCAGCCTTTTTCATCCACCGACTTTGAGCAAGCATCGCCGCAGTAATATTCCGTAGAGCCATCCGTGCATGCAACCACCTTGCATCCCTTTTCATCCATGTACGATTTGCAGGTGCGGGAGCCGGGGTCAAAATCGCAGCTCTTTGAAATGGTGCCATCGCTGCATTCCTTGATCTTGCAATCCCCATCCTCGTAGACCTTGCACGTCACCGAATCTGGGTCCTTGGGGCACGATTCCGAAGTGAGCGGGCCGCAACTCGAAACTATGCAGCCGTTATCCTTTATTTCCTGCTTGCACTCCGGGGGCTTTTCGCAGTAGATTTCATTATAGCCATTCGTGCATGCAACAACCTTGCACCCGTTCCCGTCCATGTATGATTTGCATTCAGTGGTCTTGTTATCCGGAGCTTCGCATACCTTATTGTAATAGCCGGAGGAACATTTCTTGATCAGGCAATCGCCCTCCCTTGTTACGGTGCATTCATCCGGCTTGACCGTAACTTCAGGGCACGAAATGCTTACCATCCCATTGGGGCAGCTTGTTGTTATGCAGCCTGTCTTGGCATCCACCGAGCCGATGCACGTTTGGGGAATATCCGGGCAAGTCACACTTTGCGAGCCATCGGTGCAAACGGTGATTTTGCAATTTTTCCCATCTTCGTAGGTTTTGCATTCCCTAGGCTGGGGCTTATCGCAGCTCTTTGAGTAATAGCCATCGGTGCACACCTTGAATGTGCAATCTCCCTCTATGTAGGTTTTGCAATTCACCATGGTGGTCGGGTTTGCAGTTGGATCCGAGCAGCTTTTGTAAATTTGGCCATCCGTGCATGCCTTGATCATGCAGTTGCCCTCCGAATATGTTTTGCATTCAACCGGGTTGGCAAATAATGAGGGAACCGCTGGCAGGGACGATCCTGTTTTATCATCCTCGGCATTTGCTATTAGTGGAAGCAGGAAAACAAGAAGCAGGGAAAGACTTGCAATGTAGCCTATGCGATTCATCAAAACCACCTTAAATGTTTCCCTTACGTGCCTAATAACCTTAGCGGTTTGGAAAAAATACTTTAAACACAAAATTAGAAATTCCCCCTGGCTCCCGCCTTGATTATTTTAAGCAAACGATAGTCCAAGCCCCCCTTTGGGTTTTTTGATTTCCATGCCTTCATTTCATCATCAATCAAAACACTTAAAAAGTATTACCGGTAATACCATTGCATGGAAACATGGCGCACGCGCATAACCAGGAAGAACCAGACCTCCATTCCAAGGCATATCAGGGGCCATCTCGGGCTAAAGCCGGGAGATGATGTGGATTGGGAAATTTCAAAAAGCATGGTGGTTATCAACCCAGCGCGGCATGTGAAAAGCCCCACCAAATTTCTCACCTCCCAGATGCGGCTTAATATTGATGCGGTCAAGCTTGTGAGGGAAATCAGGGAGGATTTCTGATGTATTATTTGGACACCAACGTGCTTGCCTATGCAACCGAGAACCATCAGCTTTATGGCAAGGACTGCAAGCGCATATTATTCGATATCGAGCTTAAGAAAATCAAGGCATTTGCGTCAATCCAAGTGCTGTCGGAATTCCTGAATGTGCTTGTCAAGTTCAATAGGATATTGGAAAAGGATGGGAAAACAAAGCTAAACCTGGGTGATAATGTTGCAGCGGTTTTGGCACTCCCAATCAATTGGATCGACTTGAGTTTTCCGGTAATAAAAAAAGCCGCGACTTACGATTTCAGGATTTCGGGGCCCGATTACATCCATATCGCCTCCATGGAGCTTTTTTCCGTCAAGCTCCTGCTTTCCGCCGACAAGGAACTCGACAAAGTCGATTTTGTGCGAAGGATCGATCCGCTGGATTACAAATGATCGTTTTCAGTTGGTTTGCTCAAAAAGATAATCCCTGCAGACCGGGAATTTGATAAGGTTGAATTCGTAAATAGGGTGGATCCGCTTAAGTATTCCTAATGAACTGTTAAGGAAATAATCCCGAATAGTTGATTATTGTTCAATATCCCCAACGCCCTCCTTTTTTGCAAAAGAAAAGCTCAGGACGCCCTTGATTTTCTTTATTTCCGTCAAAAGCTCCCGCTCGCCCTCGCTTAGGCTTTGGAGGTATTTCTTTTCCACCGCCTCGATTTCCTCATTCCTCATGTCCGTGTAAAGCATCTGCTTGTAATTTATCTGCCGCCCAAAATACGGCCCGCTTACTGCTATGGCTACCTCCTGCCCCTTCTTTGCCTCATCAACGGATTCCTTTTCCACCTGAATTGACCGGATTTCGCCAATGCTTACGCCATTGGCATCCATCAGCCGGTTTTCCTTGCGAATGCGCCCCTCCTCAACCCTTACCCCGAAAATGCACGGGTTGCTTGCCCTAAAGCAGTTGTTTGGGATGAGGTAAATTTTTGCCGGAAGGGTCAATTTGGAAAACGCCTCCTTCCTCTCTATGCTTAGGGATTCAGTTTTCCAATTCTGGTAATTGATTATGAGATTATAGATGATTTTTTCCTCGAAGATTTTTACCCCCTCTATTTTTGCAACTGCGGCAACATCGGGCTCCACTATGCTATGGAACGCGAACACGACTCCAGCGAATTTATCCGCTTTTGCCACACTTGAAGCCTCCAAAATATCCTTCTTGGCCACTTTCCCAATTCCCGCATGCCGTATTGGGATTTTAGCTGCAGCAAACAACCTGACAATTGCCTCAAGGCTTCCAAGTGCGTCTGCCTCAATGATGACCCCATTTTGCGGGTTTTCAATCTTGATTTCTGAAAATTCCTTGATCAGCGTCTCTTCAATTTCCGCCTCCCGCTCCTTGTCGTATTCCAGGAGCGATGATCCTGCAACTGCCTCCTGCGCATACTCGCAGGAGATCTTGACCCCGCTAGCTGCGCTTACCTCGTGCACTTTTTTATAGCGCTCGCCGCTCGCCTTGACCTCTTCGGAATTATTCGGCCGCAAAAGGCCCTTGATCCGTGTTTTAATGACATTCCCCTCCTTGGTAAGAAAAACAATCTGCTTGCCTTCCACGAGCGTCCCTTCGTAAACAATGACATCGAGCGTCATCCCAAGTCCCCTGACCTCCTTGACCTCAAGGATGCTACCCTTCCCAAGCGCCTCCTCTTTTTTTGTCAGGGATGCTTCAAGGAAGCGCTGGGCAAGCCCCCCAACGAACAAGAGAAGCTCAGCAATCCCTTCCGTAGTTTTTGCGCTCACCGGCACTATGGCTATTTGCTTAGTGAAATCCTCAACCCGATCAAACCGCTCTGCGGAAAAGCCGTATTCCGAAAGCTGCCCCACCAGCTGGTAGAGTTTTGTATCCAAAAAATCCTTTACCTCGCTGCGCTGCGGCGCAAAAGCGTCAATGAAACTGGTCGTATGCTGCGGCTTCCAGCCCATGAGCACATCAATTTTAGTTGCGGCAACAACAAAGGGTGTTTTGTATTCGCGCAATATCTCAATTGCCTCACGGGTCTGGTTTTGCATCCCCTGGTTTATGTCAATAACAAGAATTGCAATATCCGCAATGCTTCCCCCCCTTTTCCTCAAATTCACAAATGCCTCATGCCCCGGAGTATCGATGAATAATAGCCCCGGAAGCTGGAGGTTTATTTTCATCCTTTCAAGCACATTCCCGCAAAGCTCCTTGATTGCGGAAAGCGGCACTTCGGATGCGGAGACATGCTGTGTGATCCCGCCCGCCTCCTTGCTAGCAACCGCCGATTCCCTGATTGCATCTAGCAAAGTGGTTTTCCCATGGTCCACATGGCCCAGAACGCAAACTATTGGTTGCCTTAGCATAAGTATTCCACTGAGATACATTTGGCAATAAATGTATAATAACATCCCTGCCGCCTGCCATTTCAGGAAAAAAATTCACATAAGCAAACATTTATAAGTGATCTTCGCTCTCAAAAATAAACTTCTATTCAGGGGGGTGGCTGCTGATGAAACTCTTTTCGGTACTGGCAATTTTGCTGTTTTCAGGCATTTTGCTTTTCGGCTGCACTTCAGCCCAGCCGAGTGCAACTCCCACCCAAAGCGCTCAAACTGCCACGCCTATTCAAACCCTTCAGGCGTCTGCCCCTGCAACTTCCACCCCGCAAGGCACGCCATCCATGCAGGAATTTCGCCTCGAAGCCAAGAACTGGGAATGGGCCCCTTCCACTATTGCCGTTAAGAAAGGGATTCCAGTGAAGCTGACAATTACCAGCACAAAAGGGAACCATGGTTTTGGGCTTCCCGAATTCGGCGTTTCCAAGTCCGTGAACTTGGGTGAGACCGTGGTTGTGCAATTCATTCCAGACAAGGCCGGCGAGTTCGTCTTTAGCTGTTCGGTTTATTGCGGCTCTGGCCACCAGGCAATGAAGGGAAAGCTGATCGTTACGGAATGATTTTTCAACTTCATTTTTCTTGATTGCCAGTTGGGCCCTAATTTAATCCGCATTTTAAAATTTTGCAATTCATTTCAAATCAGCACGCGAGTCTGTAAATTTTGTATTCCGAATTTCCGAATTTTCCGGAATAAACCCTCTCGAAGCCATCTATTGCATCAAAATCCGCCGGTTTTAGCTCCCGCTCCTTTTCGCTGACAAATACATAGTCCGCCCCTAGCTTTCTTCCAAGGTTGCAATCGCCATTCCTATAAAATTTGCCTATATCCTCTCCCTTAATTCCGTATTTTTCCGTCCGGATCCCCTGTGTCCATAGATGGCCCCCAAAGCCCATGACAACATGCCTTCCTGCAAGGTTTGAAACCAAGTGGTTATGCGCCCCTCCGGTCATGAACACTGCATCCTCCGGCGTGTTATCCCTAATCCATGAGGCAACCTGGATTTCCCTTGCCTCATAAATTGTCGGTTTGTCATTAACATACCAAAGCAAATTCAGGGCAGCGCTTCCTGTTGCGGCAATCAAAATGACGGTCACAATTGCCTTGCTGGCGCGACTTTTTCCCCAAAGTTTCGCCAGATAAATCCCGCCCAGGATGCAAATTGCCATGAACCAGTGCAAATGGATTTTGATCGTATCCCAATCCTGCGGCTGGAATTTAATCAGGTTGGCGATGATGAAGAGGGCTCCAAATGGTGCGAACCATTTCCTGTGCTCCGGATATTTCCAAAGCGCAATTATTGCCAAAATCCCCGCAACCCAGATGTTTTTTAGCCAAAACGAGGCAAGGTCCGCTAAAGAGGCATCCTTATTGGAATCCATCCAGCCGTATTGGAAGCCAACAAAGCCCGCGCCAATATTGCGGAATACCCAAAGAAGTTGCGGGACTGAAAGCAGCGTTGCAATGCCAATGAGCGGCAGCCATTTTCCTATTGTTTTTTTTGGCTCATTTAACAGGCTTGGAAGGACGGATAGGGCGCTAATGATTGCCGCCGCCAGGAACGCATGCGGATAGATCATCACAAGTGATGCCAGTAAAAGGCCGGCGAGCGCCATTTTCCTCCTTTCCTCATCCGCCCGCAATTTCGAATTCAATATCTCAAAGAATAGGGAGTAATAGAATAGTGCAATTGCAAACCCCATGAGCCCCCCGCGCTCGGCAATGAAAATGAATGTGAGGATGCTCATGAAATGAAGTTCCATTTGGGGCATGTGGGCATATGATTTGGCAGGCACCGTGATGAATTTGCCCAGATCCCCGCTGGAAAATGCATCCTGCAGGGCGTAAATTATCCCGAAGTTTCCATTGAGGAGGAGAAGAATGATTGCGAAAGCCGCAGCCGTTTTTGACCCAGAAATTTTCCTTGCAAGCGCAACAAATGCAAAAACAAGGGCAAATGAAAAAAGCAGGTTCCCCAAAATAACCGCTTCCCGAAGGCCAAGGCCCCCAACAATGAAAATTGCGGATAGGAAATCCATTATGAACGGGTAGGTTAGCGGGGAGCGCGCAAAAATAGGGTATGTGGGCGGAAAGTTATCCCCATAGGCGAAATTCGTGATTATGGAAAGATGGAATGGGTAATCCACGTAGGTTGCTTCGGGCGTTGCAATCCTCCCATCCTGCTGGTATGCAAGGACGGATGTAATATTTAGCAGGAACAAAATCAGGAAAATTGCAAGCGCGGCAATGTTGTCTGCGCCAAATTCAAATGGGCCTGGCAAAAAGCCCTGTTTTTTCAAAATGAAAATCGGGATTAGGAGCAAACTGATTGAAATGCAAATGGAAATCCATGCAAGGTCCCCGGCCAGCCACGAAATTGCCAATGTGAGGAATGTGGATATGGCAAAACCGGATGCAATCGCAAATGCGCCCTGCGCAAACCCTTCCTTTATTCCCGCAAATTTTGCAATGGCTATGCCTAAAAAAAAGCTGGCCATCAAAAATGCCAAAAGCAAAATCATATGCACTTCACTTTAGCGATAATTGTGTAGCGATGGAGGAAGATTATGCTTATTGGTATATTCCCATTCTTTCAATCCCTCGATATTTTAGATCCTAAAATTCCGTCCCCTTCCTAGCAACCGACAGCTCATGCCGTATGGAGGATCCAATCAGCGAATCGAACCGTTCGCACTTGTCAATTGCATTCCCTATGTGTGATCTTGTGTTGAAGGCATCCTTGATTTCGGCTTCGGAGAGGTATTTGGAAATTGCCTTATTTTCCATAGCCAATTTTTTAAGCGGGTTTTCCTTGCCCTCCTGCACAACCCTCCATGCCATCATGCTCATTTCCCGTATGAGTTCGTGCATCTTTTGCCTATCGGCGCCCTTCTTTGCAAGTTCAACTAGGAGCACTTCGGTCATGGCAAAAGGTGCATACTTATCGAGGTTGCGCCGAATTTGCACCTCATTTACCACCATCCCTTCAATTAGCCCTTGGCAAATCCTAAGGGATTCATCCACTCCAAAAAATGCTTCGGGTATCACGATTCTGCGGTTTGCGGAATCATCAAGCGTGCGCTCCAACAATGAATTGGCGGCATTCCCCCACATCACCTGCGGAAGCGCGCTCACGAACCTTCCCAGCGAGCACACCCTCTCCGCCTTGATGGGATTCCTCTTGAATGGCATTGCAGAGCTTCCAACCTGCTTATCCCCAAAGGGCTCTGCCAATTCGTAGATGAATGGGGATTGCAAAATGCGCAAATCAAATGCGAACTTGTGAAGGCTTGCCGCCACACTAGCCAGGGCGCTTACAACCAAAAAGTCGATCTTCCTGGGGTAGGTTTGCGTTGTTGCCTCAAATGCAGTAAGCTTCAATTCCTGCATCGCCAGCTTTTCCATCTCTTCCGGCTTCATCTTTCCCTTAAGCAGTTTTTCATATGCCGCCGATGTCCCAACCGCGCCCTTGAACCCCTTTCCCTTCACCATCTTTTCAACGGTTTCCAAAAGCTCCAAATCCAGGAGCAGATCCTGCGCATAAATGGTGAACCTGTACCCCAATGTTGATGGTTCAGCTGTTTGCAGATGCGTCTGTGCAATTATTTGCAAATTCTTGTACTTCTTGATTTGCTTCCTGTAAGCAATAAGGCATGCGCCAATTCCCCTCTTGATTATTTTTATCCCTTCGTGCAGTTTGAGCGCCTCTGCATTGTCCTCAATATCCATGCTCGTGGCGCCCAAATGGAGCTTTCCGCCGGCCTCCCCGCTTTGCTGCGCGAACACCTTGAGCTCCGCCATCAAATCGTGCTTGATTTCCCGCTCGATTTTGTGGGCTGCAGCAATATCAATATTCCCGATGTTTTCCTCTATTTTTTTGAGGTGCTTTTCATCAATCAGCCCCGCCTTGCCTTGCGCCCGGGCAAGTGCCATCCATACTTTCCGCCATTTCTTGCGGTTTTCCACCTCCGAAAAAAGCTTCCTCATCTCCGCGCTTCCATAACGCCAGGAAAATACGCTCAAATAGTTCGAAAAGTCCTGTTCCATAAAAGACACCTCATTTTTTTCTTGGGATGATTTTTTTGCCAAAAGCGTATATCGACCAATATTCATTCACAACTTTTAAGTTTCATCCACCCGAAATCCGCTCACTTCTTTTTAGTTGAATTAACCTAATATCCATTCACTTTTTTTTCCCAAATTTATAATAGCCAAAAACCAAACCGCAGCTGAGCAGATACCATATTGCAAGGTCAAAAAGCATGAACCCAAAGGCAAGGGGATATTGGATCATTGCAAGGCCCGTTAGCGTATCGTGCGTTGGAAGGGGCATTCCGAATAATTTGTAGCAAAACCCCTCGTATGGGCAAAACATCCCATAGCAAGGCGTGCAGGCGTTTTGGAAGGGTGTTTCGATGAAAAAGGTGAAATAGCCCCCCATAATGGCAAAAAGCGCAATAACCGGTATGCTCGGCTTTAGATAAATAGTGTATTCATCAAGCAATTCCCTTCCCCCCCCAACAATATAGGCATTTGGGGTTTTTAAGAGTGATTTTGCAGGGCAGTCGAGCGTTTTATCCTTCTAAAAGCTACGCTGTGCGCAATTTTCATCGTGCACTTCCCCCCTTTACTTAATCCGCTTATTTTTTGCATAAATGAGTGCGCATGCAATGAGGTACCAGAATGCCACATCTATTACGAAATAGAGGAGCATTGGAACAAAACCAATTTCCGGCCCTTTAATGTCGCTGGTAGTTGGTCCCATGAATAGCGGTAGAGGCGCGCCCATGGTTTTGGGGCAATTTGTCTGGGTGTCGTAAATTCCTTCCGGTTTGGTCAAATCCTGTGAAAAGCATTGCATTTTGATAAGTGGGGATTCAAAGAAAAACATGAAAATACCCGCCAAAATCAATAAAAGAAGCAGTTTTTCGATGGTCGGGGCAAAGAACCCTGCCTTTTCCCCATGGTTGCTGCGTTTTGGGGCATTTCTTGGATTTCCCCTAGCCGCATTCCTTTGCTTTTGTTTTGCCATTTGTTACCACCTTACTTAACTAATAGGTTATGGTTGTTCCATCCTTATATATCGGCCTTTTATCCGATACGGGCGCATTTGGCGCTCCTTGCCACCTTAAAGATTTTTATTCCGCCGATTCCTTCAATAGTTTCATGCTTTCAGACTACCTGCTCCAGGCATATTGGCTTGCCTACTTCACCTACTTGATTTTCCCGGATTTTGCAAATCCACCTTTCTCCTACCTATCAACTTTCTTCCTTTTCACGAATTTCTATTTCCTTTTGCTCATATCCATCTACATTGTCATGCTCCAGGATTTTGAGCGTGAAATCGGCACCAACAACTTTGCAATCGCCTACCTTCTAGGTGCAATAGCCGGAAATCTGGGCCTTCTTTCCATTTCCTTTGGGCTTGAACCAACAATCCCTCTTTTTGGAGCTGCAGCCGGTGTATTTAGCGTCTTTGGCGCCTACATCGCAAGGCACCCCTGGGAGCTTACGGTTACGGAAGGCTTGCCGATGATCACCATAATGGCTTTTGCCTTCCTTACAATTGGGCACATCATCCTTTACGGAAAGATGGATTTCCTTCCCATAATCATTGGAATAGTGCTTGGATATGCGTTGCCGGCAAATCCCAATGCCCCTCCAAGGCAAATGGGGATGAGAAGGGGGATGTATTAGGGAAAAAAAGCTCGGTAAGGAAAGATTGTGGAGTAGTGCTAAATGCAATATACTATCCTCGAAATTAGCCAAACCCCCTAATTTTTTCAGCACTTGAATGTCTCAAGCGCATGCTGGTATCCGGGGAGCAGCGCTTCTAGCTTTCCTTGTCCTGCAGTAATCAGCACGGAACCCGCGTTATCGCCGCATGCTGTAAAAGAGGTGCACTGCTCGAATGCAGTTCCGCTTTCGTCGATTAGGGAGTAGCAGCCAACATACCAATCTTTCCCTCCTATTTTGCTAACCTTGCCATTCTGCGCAAATGAGATTTCAAGTGGTGTAAGCTTGCTTTCCAGATCAAATCCATTGAGCTCTTTGCCTCCAAAAACATCTAGCGTATCCCCGTCCATAGGTATGGATGAGAAAAGATATGACGCCCCCTTGCCGTTGCTATACGCCAAATCGATTCCATCATCCGTCCCCTTCGTCCAGCCTGAAGGTATTTCGGATGAAATGCTTGCAAGCTTGATGCCCATGAACGCTTTTGCCGCCGGAGTTGCCGCCTGTTCAGGGCTGGGCTGGGTGCAGCCAAGGAGAATAAGCGAAAATACGATAGTTATAGCGGCCTTATTCATAGTTCAAATCACGCAATTTCATTATAATCTACTTCCAATACAACATAGCCGTCCTGGTACTTTATCCGAAAGTCTTTTGTGAACAGTACATTGCCTTCGCCATCGATGAAGTTAAGTACTCCGCTCATATCATCGTGGTCCGGCATGAAATATGGGGAATATGCTGCCTTATCGATTCCGCCCTCATAAGCGAACCTTTCAGATTCCATTATTATCGGGGTTTGGAATGGACCATCATACATCACGGGCATAACCCGAATGCCGCTAAGGCTTTCTTTGGATGGCACATTCACCAACTTTACCGCAAAGGTGGGAATTTTGCTCCCGAAATTGGCGTAATCAAATTTGATATCCAAACCCTTGGTATTATCCGAAACAAGCCTGTATTTGTCTGCTGTGCTACCATCTGGCGTCATCACAACCCAAATGTCAAGAACTGATCCGCTTAAGCTTTCCCTAAGGGGGACGACAACGTCATCCCCATCAGTAACTCCCTCGGACCCGTAGGACATTTCATAGCGGATCCCTTTTGGCATAGGGCCCTTAATGGTGATTATTTTTTGGCCTTCCGCAGGTTCCGGGATTATTTTTTCCTTAACTTCCGGCTGCCTCATGTTCCTGTAATTCAATACGATTTCACCTAATTTTCCTGATAGCTTAAGCCCGGTAGAGTAAATTTCCCTCTCATTCTCGTATACCCTAAGCGACACATCCTTACCAATGATCCCAAGGTAAGCCATCTCCGTGGAGAATCCTTCGAGCCCCTTCATTGTGAATGCTGAATTCCCAAGGGTAGAGCCGGTATCCGAATCAAACAGCTTCATTGTGAGCTTTTCAGTGCCTTTCAAGTTGATGATTTTTACATGGAACCCAAGGAGGGTATCGCTTACAACTGGCTGCCTCATGTTCCTATAATTGAGGGTGACTTCGGGCAATTTACCGGACAATTCCAGGTTAGTTGAGTAAATTTCCCTGCCATCTTCGTAAACCTTCAATGTCACATCCTTCCCGATTATGCCGCTATAAGCAAGTTCTTCTGAATACCCTCCATCCACCTTTATTGTGAATGCTGAATTCCCAAGGGTAGAGCCGGTTTCCGAATCAAATAGCTTCATTGTAAGCTTTTCCTTGCCCTTTAGGTTGATGATTTTTACATGGAACGCGTTCAGTGTGTCAATCACGATTGGCTGCCTCATGTTCCTGTAATTCAAGACAATTTCTGGGATCTTACCGCTAAGCTGGAGGTCTGCTTTGTAAATCTCCCTTCCCCCTTCAAAAACATGGAGCGTTACATCCTTGCCGATTATGCCCGAATACGGGAATTCATCGGAGTACATGTCGCTTCCCTGGAGGCTGAAATCAGATTTTCTTAACGCTTTAGCCGAATCGGTTTCGTCCAATGTCATTGATAGCTTTGCCCCAAGCGGGACGTTGATTATCTTGACTTTGAAGGAGTTGATTTCCAGTTTTGTGTAATCAAACTCGTATATTGGCTTGTTCGGGTCGACTTCAACTTGCGTCTTGAATATTTCTACCCCTTCCTCGAATATCCTAAGGTAGAATTTCTTACCTGAAATGTCGCCCATCCCGCTTTTTGGGAAGACTTCGGATATTGCCGTTGATGAATCCGTGTATGTGAATAACGATTTATCATATGAATATGACAAGCCTGATGGGGATGCGATTTCATCTAGCCGCATGCTTAGCTGCAATCCGGGTGGCGCATTTTTCAATTTAACCTGAAGGGATGGGCTGCTTGGCTTTCCGCTTGTTGCCCATTTGCCGCTCGGATCAAAATCATTTGCATCGACCTCCACGATCTCATGCGGGAATCCCACTTCAAATTCCTTGAACAAAACGATCCTGTTGCTTGAATCGAAGAATGTGAGGGAAATGTCGTCCCCAAGCTTTAGGTTTTGCCCATAATCGCCATATAGGGTTGAATACTGCGCAAGATCTGGCCCATAGCCTACCCTGAAGAAAAATGGATCAAGAGCGACTCCTTTATTTTTTGATGGCGGCCAGAAGCCCCAATACAATTCCTCGCGATTCATGCCTGCCCTCATGGTGAATTGCTCATCGCCCTTGAGGTTGATCACCTTAACGACGAAATTAGGCTTCTTTGCATTATCTACCCAATCCTTCAATTTGAAATCTACCTGCCTGCTCTTTGTCGTGGTTCGGATGAGCCCTCCCCGCATATATTTCATGTCTATATAGACTTCTTTTCCTACTCCGGCAGTAATGGGCACAGTGAACTTCTTCGAATTGGTCTTGGGCAAATCAGTGTCAGATCCCAATGCCTCATGGATGGAGTATTTCCCAGCTTCGTCAATTGGGCCCTGGACAACTATGCAGCGGATTCCTTGGCACTCTGTTGATCCTCCCTCGTTGGCACCGCCACCTGCCCCATCCTGCGTGAAATCAAATATTACGTCCTCATTGCCGCTTTCCTTAATGGTCCTAGTCTCATATTTGCCTTCGGATGTTGGCGACCAAGCCAGGAAATTGAGCGTTGAGCCTACTTGCGCAGAAATCGTTGCGCCCACCTTGCTGTCGATCTGCATCCTTTGGATCTGGGTCCCATCGACCAATACATCCTTTGCGTAATCCCCAATTGACGTGAGTATCTTGCCGTACCCGCCATTGCTCGAGGAAATGGTCATCAGTACTACCAGGTTCGGATCCCCCTTGAATTTGGCGTTGACTTTTCCAAACTTGCCTTCAGGCTCGACGTTTTTAGTGATGATTTTTTTAACTGTAATTGGGCGCCTATCCTCGATTGCGCACAGCTTTTCGCCGACCTTGGAGCATATCCTAAGCCTTAATGTGTATTCACCGGCGGGCGTCTTGTCTGGCCCTTCGAATTTATCGTACCCAAGCCATGTAGCAACGTACTCCTTAAGGCTTGCAGTAGCGCCCTTTGCCGCATCAATTGCCGCGCTTGATTTATCCTTCAAGTTACTCGATTCTATCCTTGATTCCTTTCCATTGGAATCGATGACCGATAGGATGTGGAACTGGGTTGCCTTATCCATCTTAAAGGTCATTTTCACCATTTCGACTTCCTGGGTGAGGTAGAAATTGCCTTCTTTGTACTCCCTTGGGTAAGGCGGCTCAAACGGCTTGCTCTTATATGCGGGAGTTGGTTCAATCCATGCCCTTATGATGATATTCCCCGGAGTTGCAGGTTCAATCTTTCGTTCTATTTTCTTTCCGCCATCCGTAAGTGGAATAAGTGTGATGACAATTAGGCTCCTATCCGTTGGCTCCTGCCAGGGGATCAGTAGGAATTGATTGTCGAGAATGCGCGCAAAGGGTGGTGTTAATACATCTAAACCTGCTGCGTTATCGAGCTTCTTTGAAAAATCAAGGGAAAGGTCGCATGCCCTGCCAATTTCGCATTCCTCTTTATCAAATCGAATCAATGCCTGATAGGTTCCCTTGTTCAGAATGCTTATTTTTGTCCCGCCAACATCTACTTCATCAAATAGCTTCATAGTGAATTGGGAAACCCCTTCCCTGTCGGTGATTATGAGCCTTTTTACCTCGGTAATATCCTCCCTTTCCTTGCCGGTGCTTACTGTAATGTTGTAATCGCCGTTTTCTAGTTTGCCAATTTCATCAGTTAATTTTATTGTTTCGTGAATGTCGCCTTCGGTATATTCGAATTCCTCCTCCTTCAAGGCAATCTCCTTGCTAGATGCCTTCTCATCCAATTTCTCCGGCAATGTTAGGATTTTTTGGTCAATTGAGCCATCCGAATTGAGCTTGAGGCCCTCTTTCCTTAGCCCCTGCGCATACGCAAGCATTTCTGGGTAGTAATTAAGGGAGGCATCAGCAGTGACTTTCAATTTTTGCCTTCCATTTGCTATTTCCTCTGCTGTGAAATCGACATTAGTTTCCGGCCCGTTGCCTTTTGCCGGCTTGTTTCCAATTTCTATATCTATATTAGTCGGCCTTAGCCCAAATTTGAGGTTGAAGGATGCCGGAACCATTGCAAAGAACTTGGTTTTGGAGCCCTTCTTGATGTTAAAGCCGTTATCCAGATAGTGGATGAATAGGTTGCGAACCTTCTCAACCTGCTTTGAAACCGTCCCGTCGCCGGTTATTTTGTATATCTCACTTGCGATTTTTCCGTGAGTTGGATCCTTCAAATCAAGCGGGTTTTCCACGATCAAACCAGTAATCAGTTCAAAGCCCCAAAGCTTCCTGGTTTTCCTTGTCCATATGGCAAGCGGGGCAACGTTTTTTCCAAGGTCGTATTCGATGGTGTCGATTTGCGTGATTTTGCCCTCATATTCCGAAATTTCAACTCCGTTGATTTTTACCGTGATGTCTGAATATGGGTATTTGTATTCCTTGTCATCAAGCCTTGGGATGCGCAGCCTCTCGTTTGGAATAACCTCCTGCTTTTCAACAGATTCAATTTCCACAAAAAGCTTCTTTAGGTCCCTCCAACCCTCTCCTTTTACCTTAAACCTATCTGGAATTGCCTTTTCAATATCGCCATTGCGGAATGAGAGCTTGCAATACCCATCCTCCCCATTTGCGGCCTTTGTGCATTCGAAGGATTTGTTTTGCTTTTCTGTGAGTTTGGCGGTGTTGAACCGGAGTTTGCCCTCATTTAATAGGAAAATGCCATCAGTGAAGAATTCCTGCCTGATCTTGAATTTTTTCACCTTGAATGAATCCATGAAAAGGTCATCGACGCCAGCCATGGCTGTCCTCCCATTGAAGATTACCTCCACAAATTTCCCAAAGTCAAATTCGCAGTATTTATCCTCACCTGCCTTGCAGGAGCTGCCATCCTTCACATAAGAGGCAACTGCGCTCTCCGGAATAGAAATAGAATCGATTTCAGAAACCCGGCTATCAAGCTGGTCGCCTATATTATAGTATGTGGCTGCTTTTTCCGCTGGCGCCTTGGTTTCGGCGGCAAAAACAAAAGTGGAAAGTGTTAGGAGAAATAGAAGCATCAGCGAATATTTGAAAAATCGTTCCATATGCTCTCCTTGGAAAAAGATTACTCTTTAGATGGCGATAAGGGCTTTTAAACGTTGCTTAATTCCGAGTCTGTCCAATAATTATATTTGAAGCCTCCCTGTGGGTTCTTGTAAACCCACAGAGAGGTGAGAGCTATGGTCCTAGCTCTCAATTTGCCTTTAGAACCGCAAATTGAAAAAACGTTTCGCCGCCTGCTGGCAGCGGTAGGAGCGCCTTGGAAGCCAGCAAAGCGCGGAAGGAAGCCAAAACGGAGCCCTAGGGACTATGCTTTGGCACTTTTCGTCCGCTCATTCTATGGCTTCAGCTACCGCACTGCCGCAGCAGTGCTGAAAATCCCAAGAAGCTGCCTGCAGTGGGCGTTTTGCAAACTGAAAAGCGCTTGGGTCTCCGCGCTCGTAGAACGCGCAGCAAGGCAATTGCGCTCAACTTTCAAAGTGAAGGGCGCAATACTCGATTCCACAGGGATTGCGGTTCGGGGCTTTGGCTACAAGCGCAGATTCCAACGCAAGCCCTATTGGAAGCTCCATGCGCTCGTTGAGCATGCGCCCTGGGCGCACAAAATCTGGTTTGCGGCTGCAAAAGCCACTCGCGGCTTTGTGCACGACGTAGTCGTGGGGAGGCAGCTGCTGGAAAAAGCGCCTCCTGCAGAGCTATACGGTGATCGAGCTTACGATGACAAGAAGCTTTTCAAGCTTGCGCTTCAGCTCGGCTTCGAGCCTTGCATGCAGCAAAGGAGGAACACGGCTTCCCGCCGCGGGATTCGCGGCGTGATTTGGAGGAATTATGACGACGCGAAGCGTCGGAAGTACCGTGGCAGGATCGAAGCTGCATTCGGCGGCTTTGCCAACCGATATGGTTCGCGGATTTCTGAGCGGAGAATCGGCACGCGGCGCTGCGCGTGCCTGTTGTGGGCGGCAGCCCACAATGTCAGGACGCTTGCAAAAAGCTTTTTGGGTTATTTATTGGACGCTCTCCTTAATTCCTCAAGTTGAGATCAACAGTTTGAAAAACTAAAAACATAAACTCGTATTCGTGCATTTCAAAACCCTATTTTTCGCACCTTGCTCGTTGCCTTTAAATATATTAAGGTATACCTGTGTATGCGTGATGTATATGGAAATAGGGACTATTCGAATCAGGAAAAACACCAAATCCCGCCTTGATGGGTTTAGGGAATATAGGAACGAGAGCTACGATGAAGTTGTAATGAAACTTGTCAGCATTGCTGAAACTGCAAAGGATAGGCCAGAACTCTCAAAAGAGGCAGTCATCCGAATTGAGGAGGCAAGGAAACGCATAAAAGATGGCGCGTTCATTACTGAATCGGAGGCTAGGAAAAGGCTGGGCTTGTAATGTATGAGCTGAATTTTGATAGGAAAGCAATAGAGTACCTTGAAAGCCTCCCGCATGAAATAAGGGGCAGGATATTCCAAAAGCTAGCCGCAGCCAAGGAAAATCCTAGGCATTTTTTCGAAGGGTTGGAAGGAAGAAGCGATTTTAAGTTGCGAGTTGGCGATTACAGACTAATTGCTGACATCGACCACAATTTAAAACGAATAGAAGTCACCTTGATAGGCCACCGGAAAAGGGTTTACAAGAGGCAATAGGGCGCGGGGCGAACTCCCAATGGTTAATGGGCACTCCATTTATGATATTCTACTCTAGCTATGCGCAATGATTATATACTTGTATGCCCATTAGATGAGCAGTGGAGGTGGGGGAGATGAACGTGAATTTGGGTACGCCATATGAATCCTTGATTGAGCGGCTAATTGAGAAAGGGTACGCCGGAAACCAGACTGAAATCATCCGGCAGGCATTGGTTGCCTATGAACGGCAGGTTGACGAGGAGGAGGTTTTCCTTGTGCGCAAGGCCGTTGAGCAGGAGATGGGGCTAATCGAGAGCGGGAAAATGAAAACCATCCCGTTTGAGAAAATAAAAGCCAAATACCTAAAGTGATTTTGTATGCGTGTTGTTTTCACTGAGGTGTCCGGATCAGATTTGGGGGCAATGGAAATTACCCTTAGGCGTTTTTTCATAAAGCATGTTGAAAAAATAAGCGGAGAGCTCCCTAGGCGCCATATGCGCTTTGGGGTGCCTTTTTTTGTCGAGGAGGTGACTAGGCAGGCAAGGCTAGTCTACGAGGTAAAGATGGGGACAATTTATATAATTCGTTGCTTTGCCCTCCACAAGGAATACGAAAAATGGTACAAGTCGTTCAAATGACCAACCGGGAGCATTAACAAGACTATAGGATAAAACAAGATGCAGGGAGAGCAGCTCAAGGATAATACTTAAGTCTGACTTTCGGAGCACCGGTCGTTTCCGCGGAAATATAATTCTTCAATCCCTATTAACATAAACCCCCTGTTTGTTGATATACCCAAATCTTTTCGCCAATTGCAGCACTCTTTTGTACTCGTACGCTCTATGTGAATTTTTTGCCTTTTTTGCACCCGCTTCCTCAAACTTAACGATCGTATTTATTATGGGCTTTTTGAGCACTTCACGCTCAAATTGTCCTTTACAAACCCTTTCAATGAAAATCTCTAGGGTATCCTCAAAACCGTATTCATCAGAACACAGTCTTTCCCATGCGGCAATAAGTAATTTGGCCTTAGTTTTTTCATTCAATTCCTCCCAGTTCTTCAAAATTTCCTCTAAGCATTCGTCATGAAAAACGGAGAGGTTTCCAGAAGAATCATCACAGCGGCCATAGCTCTCTAATACTGCCTGCACAACGTCAAAAAGCTGGGTAGCCACGTAATCATACTCGCCAGTTTTTCTCCATACCAGAATGCGTTTGCGAATAGCCCGCAATTGCCGCAAGAGTCCGTTCATTTCGCTCCAGTCCGCTCCGCGTTCGATTGCCCGTTTAATCTGTTGTGAGTAATCCCTTGCTTTTGCATTGCGCTGCGCTTTATGCGGAAGTGCCAAGTCAAGCATTTGAGAAAATATCTGCGGCTCCTCTTTTGCAAGCGTTTTCACAATCTTTACCAGATCGGAATTTTGCATATTTTCGATTTCAGTCACCTTTTTGCCAACATCTTCGAACTCATCCCTCCTTTTTATCCAGTGCAACAGAAGTGCAATAATGTGTTTGCATACCCCCCAATCATACGGACAGTCGCACTCACCTTTCAGCTTCCCTTCAACAAGCTTTGCCGATGTCCTGTAATTGCTGCTGGATGAACCCTCTACTTCTGCGCTTATTTGATTGCCATCAATCACTGGATTCAGGACCGCGCCTTCTTTGAAGTATTCGACACCGCGCTGGAATATCTTTGAATCCACCAGCTTACCTATGTCTTCCAAAGTTACGCCGGCCAGTGTTAGTAAATGCATTCTCTCACCATTTTCTTTGAGGAATATCAGTTGCCGTACATATGGGGCAGTCAATGGCTTCCCGCTTCTTGAAATTACCCCTATCGCATATTTTGAGTTCTTCCCTAACCAGCCGCAGAAATTCCTTGTGGGTGATTAGTTCTTCCTTCCTTTCATTTGCGAGGGCGAGTATCTTCTCGTGGCATTCAAGGCGCCCCAGATCTTCTGGTTCACGGAGGCAGCGCATCGCACAGAAATTCCCAAAATACCAATTTGCAACAGCTTTGAACCTTGCAGGCTTCTTATCCCCCATCACAACCCCCTCAATTTTCCATCGACTTCGCGTACCACCGGATCGAACTCCGGGACGTTTTTCATGAACTGAGTAAGGTCCCGCTTCCAGTCCTGCCGGAAAGATTCGATTTCATCTTTGAGCTTCGAAAGCTCGAACTTTTCTTTATAATAGGCGAATTTCCTGTCAATGAGCTTCCTTTCCGTCTTGACTCCGCATTTGAACAGATACCAAACGTCGTATAAGTCTCGTGCAGCAGTCCTCGAAAAGAGCGCATGGATTTTTTCGGCGAATAACTCTTCAAGTGGCAGAACGAGCAGTTTTGCTTCACCCAAGCTATAGTTGTCCACAACAGCTTTCTCTTCTGGCGTGAGCGCAAGGTTTTCGCGGAAGCTGAAATCGAAGCGGATTCTCTGCGGCTGGCCAAGGATGGAAGTGAACTTCAGAGCAATACGGAGCCCCGCGCGCGTCTTTTCCTTTTCCAACACGCCAAACTTGACGCCGTTCAATTCCCTGCCTTCGAATAGCGTTTTCAGTTCCTTCAATATCTTGCCCTCGCCGATATCCGAGGCCGCAAAATCCAAATCTTCGGAAAACCTCGCTTCTGGAAAATAAATCTTCTTTAGTGCAGTGCCTCCCTTGAAGACTATACTTTCCACGAGCTTGGATTCAGAAATTGCCAAGAGCACTACCGATAGCGCAAAGTCCTTCTCGATAATAGCACGGGGAACGCCCGCGATTATCGACCGGTGGTTCAATTCTTGCGCATCCATCAGTATCCCTCTTGGAATTCGAGCAGCTTACGTTCTTCTTCGTTTATTTTAAGCCCCCATTTCTTGTCGTACTTGAACTCTTTTTTTTGTGCGGTGGGGTCAAGCCATGCGTATCCTGCAAACTTGCCTTCCAGCTTCCTGGCGTATTTCTTGAGCTCAAGCAATTCCAGCAAATACCCCAAGCGTTGCCGTACTGCGCCCTTATCGTTCTTTGCAAGCAAAAGCAGTTTTTGCCAATCTATTTTTTTTCGAGTGACCCAAATGGCCTTGGCAATGCCAGCAACGCCCAGGCAGTACTCAGGGAAGGACAGCCCGTCCAGTATCGTTTGTTCTATTGAAGAAACGTTGACGGGCATATCGCCGTACGAAACAGAAACGAATTCGCCCAAATGCTTCTTTTTTACGAAAACGAACTTTGCCTGCACTGCTTCCAACCCGCGTTTTTGCCTCTGTAATGCCACGTATACCACAACTGGCAGCTGTTCAGTCATTCCCCAATGATTCATTGCCGAAACAAACCCGATATAGTACTCTTTTCCATTCACTAGCGAAGGAACCACGCGGAATGCATCTTCCGACCAAAGCCCTTCTTCTCCGCTTCGCAAAGGCGCAAAAAGGTATGCTCCCCTCTGCAAACGAATCACCCGCTTCTTTTTCATCAAGCGCTTTAACACATTCCATACGGAAAAATCTGAAGAATTAAGGATGCGCTTGGCGTCCGCTATGCTGAACACCTGGTCCTTCCGATGCTCCAGCTCGAATATCAGCCGCAACTCCATCCGGCCGAGGCTCCTTATTTTTTGCATAACGATACTGCCTTTATACGATAGTTTCGTAATACAAAATATATAAGGTTTTCGGTCGCTCGCATGGCTGTTTTGCATAACTTAAGCGAAGGGCGATTCCTAGGAAATCGCTTCATTGCCGCAACATTTAAATAGTATTATATGAATAATACAACCAGTATTATTGAAATAATATGGTGTAAATATGACGGGAGAATTTTACGACAGGCACAGGGAACTGGCATTTTTTTCCGACAAGCTCAAATCCTTGAAGGCAGGGGAGCTGATAATCTTTTATGGACGCAGGCGGCTTGGCAAGACAAGCCTCATCCGTAAATTCCTCGATACCAACAAGGTAGATGCAAAATCACTCTACCTATACATAAACATCCAAGGTGAGCAGGAGCTTAAGCAGTTCATGGCAAGGGACATTTTCGAGCAATGGAAGGAAACCATTGCAATTGCTGCCTGGAAGGATTTCTTTTCTTACCTCAAGGCTTCCTCCGAAGGAAGGAAAACCGTCGTAGTTATTGACGAGTTCCAGCGGCTCAAGACGATCTCACCAAGCTTCATCACGGAGCTTCAAAACCAATGGGACTCCGGCCTGAAAAACGCATCCTTGATGTTGATTCTCGTTGGTTCCTCGATTGGAATGATGAAAAGGATTGCAATAAGCCCGCACGGCGCCCTCTATGGCAGGAAGACCGCGCAAATACAGCTTGCCCCCTTCAGGTACATTGATTTCAGGGAAATGTTCCCAGGCAAGAGCGAGGAGGAAAAGATCGCGTGGCATTCCGTGTTCGGAGGAACACCGTATTACCTTGAACTGGCTAAAAAGCACAAGCACCTTGAAGAGGCGATCATTGAAGAAGTCTTGACGAAACAAGCGCCACTAAGGGAAGAGCCTAAAAATCTCCTGGAATTCGAGCTTAAGGTCATCGCACGGTACAACTCGCTGCTTTACGCCATAGGCAAGGGCAAACGGAGCCTGAAGGAGATTTGCGATGTTGTAGGAATACAACGCACTACCCTTCCCCCATACCTGAACGGATTGCAGGAATTGCTCGCCCTCGTGGAGCGCAGGCAGCCGATGTTCGGAAAGAAAAACCTCGGGAGGTACGAGCTTAAGGATAACTTTTTCAAGTTCTGGTATTCGTTCATCCTCCCCCATTCCTCCAGCCTTGAGATCGAAAACATTAAGGCCCCGCTCAAGGACATCCGGGAAAACCTTCCGTCCCATATCGGAATGTGCGTCGAAGACGTCATACGGGAACTGTTCATCCTATACAACGGGGAGGAAATCAAGGGAGTAAAGCTTGATTTTGAGAAGATGGGCGCATGGTGGGACCGGAAGGGGAACGAAATTGACTTGGTGATCGATGGAAAAAACGAGCTCCTGCTAGGGGAGGTAAAATGGACGAACAAGCAAATGGGCGTTGAAGTGCTGGATGCGCTATTGAAAAAATCTGAACTCGTCAACAAGGGGGGCAAACGGCGTTTTATTTTGGTCAGCAAGAACGGCTTCGAACCCAGTTGCAAGAAAAAGGCGGAAGAACTCGGGTGCCTAACTCTCGACATCAAGGATATGCGGCAGTTATTCGACGCCAAAACGGAAAACGGGTGAATTGAGTAGGTTTGATTCGGGTACACACTCAGACGCAATAGGAGTGCAGGGAGAGCAAGGGGAGACCTCGTCTCAGAGCAGAACCCTCATAGAAATGCCCTTTCACGCACTACAATGTTGCATTTGACGTTTATAAGCTCTGCACCGCCTCGTACATTGACGAGAGCAGGCTCGTTGATTGATTGAGATTATAACGCTCTGGGCAGAGGGCGTTTCCGAGGAAGTGATGAGTCCGGAGGGCGCCTAAAATGGGCGATTGCGGAAGCGAGGAAGGAGAATAAGTTAGCAGGATCCCGAGTTGGAGAAAATCCGGCATGTAGGGTTTATTATTTCAAGCCTAGCTGATGTAAAGCATGATGCGCATTTTGCCGAAAGGAATTCGGGAATTCGCCCTAAGGCAACGGCATGCGATTGAGGAACGATTGGTTCGGCTAAGATTTCAAACCCGTGCAGCTAACCTATTCGGCGAAGGAACTGAAGTCCATTCGGATAGCTCTAGTTTAGTCAAGGTCGTAAAGGGCGGGGGTCTGTTAAGCCCGCAAGTCCGCAGAGCTTTTTTAGGAAAAGCAACGCACGAAGACCTATTCATTCCCAAAAACGAATTCGAGTTTGCAGCCGAAAACTGGTCTGATCTAGTTAACATGGCAAATTGGAGAGCGCGCATTGTCGCCCATAGTGGAAAAACGCGCTTTATTGCAAACATCGGCGGTAGGCAGTTGTTCATGAAGTCTGGCCCGCTTCACGAATTAGATTCGTTGGTTAAGTTCAGCAGAGGGATAAAATTAGGCAGGCAAATATCCATAAGAACCCCGCAACCAATTTTCTCCTTGCAAGGCATACACCCTTCAGGCGCGAGCTACTGGCCTATAGTCATGGAGGACGTTTCCGGGCTGAAAACAGTCAGGGAGGTTCAGGAGGAGCATCCAGAGCATAAAGAGGTAATCGGACGCCTGGCCTTGGATGCGCAAATACAATTATACAAGAGATACCGTATAAATTCAACTATCAAGCATGAGGAGGCGCTGACGAATCTCCTTGTGGAAAGATTTGATCCGAAGTCCGGAAAGATTAATTTCGTAATGCTGGACTTTAAGTATATACCGAAATAAACAGAGAACTGTTCCGGTTAGGGGTTTGCGGAAGCGTGGAAGGGTCTAATTGGGTTTAGTGCCAAATTCAGCACAAACGTGCCAAGATGGCTAGTGCTCTGAGACGTGGAGACAATGCAGGGAGAGGGATTTGAACCCACGCAAGCCCTGAGGCTAATAGATCTCTCAGCGATTGCTCCGCAAAAGAAAGAACAGCTAAGCTGCTGCGCGAATGTAAAATCAAAGATTTTTCATGAGCGCTTCTTTTCTCGTGGAGGTCTTTTCTTTGAAAGAAAAGAGGTCCCTTGAGTCTATCCCGTTTGACCGAGCTCCGGCATCCCTGCATAAATTGGGAAGGAATATGGCTTATTGGTAATAAAAAAGGTAGCCTAGGGCTCATTTCCTTATGAACTCGAGCGCCTTCCTATTAATGAAATCCTTGGCAGCTTCAAAGTTCTGGTAATGCGTGATGTAGACGCTCACCTGCAAATTATATTTGTCATTATCCACCTTCTGGACCAAAACCTTGCCCGAATCCTGCTTTATCCCCTGTATCTTCGCCCCCTCAATTTGCTTTATTATGAATTTTTCAAACTCTCCAAGATCCGCCTTAACGGGGAGGGACAGGTCGAATTTTGCCTCAAAGCCCTGCGATGGCCGGGATAGGTTCACAACCCGCTGCTTTGCAAGCTCGCTGTTGGAAATAACCATGATATTTCCACTCAAATCTGCAAGCTTGCTGCTTCGAAGGCCTATTTTTTGCAGCATCGCAACTTCCCCGGTTGGGAACCGTAAATACTCCCCATAAATATAGGGCCTATCGAGCTGCAAAGCAAGGCCCGCAAAAATATTCGCAAGCGATTCCTGCGAGGCAAGTCCCAAAATGAGCACAAGGATGCTTGTTAGGGTGAGCAGGCCGCTTACATCAAAACCAATTGTTGAAAGCGCCGCAATCAGCCCTCCGAGAAGTATGATGATGCGTGTAATTTTCCTAAGGAATGGGATAAGTGTAACATCCATCTTGAACTTGCTTTTCTGGCTTCCCTCCAGGTAATACCATCTTAAGGAGGCGCCAACTGCTTCCGAGAGCACATATGATCCGATCAAAACAAGGATTGCAAACGAATACCTGGTCATTACCGATTGCAGGTAATTAAGATCCGCCAAATATCCGGAAAAGACGTAAATAAAGAGGATTACCATAACCGCCTTTAGGGGCGATTGCACGTAATCCATCAAAAGGTCATCGAGCGTTGATTTGGTTTTTGCAGTTGCCTTCCTTGCAATGTTTGCAACGAACCAAAAAAGCAGCTTCCCTGCAAAGTAGCCTGCAATGCCTACAAGTAGCACCTGCAAGAATGCCTTTCCTATGAATGCGTAATCCATGTTTTATTTCCCCTTTCCAATTGCATCATTTTAGCATATGGCACCCCGCCTTCGAGATTCCTTAGCTCATCGTGGAATAATTTTTCATTTTCAAAAGCAAGTCCCATCTTTGCAACAATTTCCTGTTTATGGTATTCCCTCCAAAGCTCTTTGAAAGATACGGGTTCCCTGCCGTGCATGATGGAGCCCAGGATAAGCGCCCGCTTGTGCTTTAATGGCATTATTTCCGGGACAGTGGTTCTGTACCTATAATGCAATGCGGCATTTAGGTTTGCGGCAGCCAACGGATCTGGTTTTTTATCCGGCGCCAATCCAGCTTCGATGATACCCCGGGCTGCAATCAATAATTCCTCATGGTTGATCATTGCGCCTTTTGCCTGGACAAGGTTTTTAATAATTTGATTTGGCCAACCCCCCTTTCCCCTTTTTATCGTGCTTGCAGTTATGCCCATCTCCTTAATGAGCCTTAAGGGAATTCCCAGTTGCGTAGGCAGCCTGGAAGCAGGCACCAGGCTTTTTTCATCGGTTATTTCATCGAGTTTGCCAATTAGCCCCGGCTCATTTTCCGATCCCAAATACCATTCGTTTAGGCGTAGCGCTGCGTTTGGATGCATGCCTTTTGCGCCCTTTGGCCCCAAATGGACGGCAATATCCTTATGCAGCTTTTCGTTCTCGCTTGGCATGTTACTGACCTGTTTTTTCCCTGCTTGGTTTCCTTCCGGCAATAAAACCAATCGCATCCCTATATTCTGAAATCATATCCCGGATTGTATGGGGCGATGCAGTTATTCCTAGCATTTTTACGACAATGTTTTTGTTATGCGCCCTTGCAAGCTCTTCAATTGTTTTGGCATTCGATCTGGCTGCAGCAACTGCCAGCATTAGGGCCTTTCCATGTTCGGGCTTAAGGAATGGGAGGTCGGATTTGCTGACATCCTGGACCATTCTTTTTATCCTTGCAACTTCCTCCCCGTTATTTATGGCAGCGTTCAATTCATGATCGATTAATCTATGCTCAATATGCGCATGCTGGACTTTCACAACGGCATCCAATAGGTCCACTGGCCAGCCCCTGCGTTTTGATAACGACCTAACTTCAATGCCCCTTACCCTGGCTGCTTTCATGCTCCCCAACATGAAGCCAAGGCCATTTTCGAGTGCGCTTATGGCAATGACCCCCCTTATGTCGGCCAATTTATCGAGCCTTTCTGGAAGGCTTGCCCTAAACACCTTAAGCTCGGATTTTATGGCCGGGTGGATTTTTGTGATGCCCTTCATTTATACCAAGTTAATCCAAGCATGCAAATTATTTAAGGCTAGGTGCGCAAATTACTGCATGAGTTCACTGTATTTGTCAACCGGCAGGAAGCCAACGCAAACAACAAGGAAATTAGGCAGGCTTTTGTCCCTTATTTTGCACTGCAAGTATGAGAATAGGGGGAAGCGCTCCGTTGATGAGATCTGCGAGCGCGCCGAAACTTTCGGCTGCCAAAAAGTTGCATTCATTTATGAACAGAAGGGAAACCCCTCCTCGATTCAGTTTTTTGATGAGGATTTGGGATGGCTGCCTGAAATCATCGCGATTTCCGGTATAAACCAGCCGGATCGGGCAAGCCTTTCAAGGATCCCAAGCACAATCAAATTGATTGCGCATGATGCTGAAGGGAAAAAAATGATTTCACTCCTTGGCCTCGAAGCAAAAGAGGAGGATGCGCAATCCCCATTGGAGGGCAAGTTCTCATCAAAGGGGATCGAATTTTTCCAGGGCAAATACCTGATCCTCAACCTCAAAGGCAAGATTGCAGTGATGGATGGGAAAAAGGAGGGAAAGGAAAAGGCACTTTGAACTTTTGCTAAATAGTTCCTAAATGAGATCGCTTTCCTCTAATCATCCCCCCTAAAAAAACTGACTTGTTTGCACCCAATAAAAAATACCAAAAAACGCCTGTTTTAAATATGGGCTTGGGCTTTGACCTAATGTGGGATTATGGACAAGAAAATGAAGGGCAAATTGGACCTTCGGAAGATCGACATATTCGGCGAGGGAGGAAGGCAAATTGCGCATGTGCCATTTTCGCAGGATAGGGCGCATCATGTCCCAACCGGAATCCCGGGCCTGGATGAACTAATTGAAGGCGGTTTTGAGAAGGGGGCCGTAATCCTGGTTGCTGGCGATACCGGGACTGGCAAGAGCACATTTGCGATGCAATACCTCTATAATGGCGCTTACAAATACAACGAGCCGGGGGTTTACCTCACATTTGAGGAGAAAAGGGAGGATGTGTTCCGGCACATGGGAAGGTATGGCTGGGACCTGGAAAAGCTGGAAAAGAAGAAAAAGCTCCTGATTTTGCAATATCCTCCCCACGACATCGACCGGTTCATTCTGGAAGGTGAGATCATCGAGGATACAATAAAGGACATGGGTGCAAAACGGCTTGTCATTGATTCAATCACCTCCTTTGCGCTCATTTTCGATTCCAAATACAAGCGCAAGCTGGGGATTGTAAAGGTGCTTGAGCTTTTGAAGAAATGGGGGACTACCACCATGCTTACCTCCGAGGCAAATACCACTGATGCGGGCGAAATCCGTGCCAAATTCGGGCTTGGCTACCTTGCAGATGGGCTGATCCATCTATACAACATCCGGCAAGGCGACCAGAGGCTAAAAGCGCTTGAAATTGTCAAGATGCGTGGGATTTCGCATAGCAACCTGATCGTGCCATTCGAGTTCAAGAGGAAAGGGATCGAGCTCTATCCCAACCAGCCAGTGTTTGGGGGGTTGGAGAGCAAGTAGTTGACTAATTCGCAGAGCAAAATAAGGGGGGAGGCGGCAACACGTGGTAGGGGATTATCCCCCATGGGGTGTTAATGTTTAAATAAGCGCAAATTGTTCCCTTAGCATGCGGCTTCCTCGTAGTTCCAAAGGCCAATCTTCCTTGGAGTTGCTTATCATCCTAGCCATCGGCCTTGTTGTCCTGGGGCTAGTCATTTCAACATCGCAGCAGCGCATCGCAAGTTCCTCGCAGGCGCTTTCATTTTCGCAGGCAAAATCATCCGTAAGCCTCCTTGCGCAGGCAGCAGATGCCGTTTATTTGGAGGGCGCAGGCGCCCGGCGCGAGGTAAAATTCGTTATCCCCGATGGGGTCCTTTCAACTTCCATAGCACAGCATTCCATATCCATGAAAGTTGCCTCCCAAAATGGGGGCAGTGATGCTGCTGCTAACACAAGGGCGCTTCTTTGCGGAAATTCATTTTTGCCAACGGCTCCTGGAACCTATTACATTGTCGTAGAAGGCCTTGATGGCTGCGTTGCCCTTGGCGCAAATTCCAAATTGATTGTGAGTTCGACATTGATTTCGGAATCCGCAGCTTCCGGGCAATCGTTCGTGCGAACACTCAAATATTCCAATTTGGGGAATTCGCCAATCCAGGTTGATTTGTCTTTGGATTTTGTTTCCCCTGACGTGTTGGCTGAATTTATCGATCCGGCTGATGTTTTATTCACTCTTCCTGCCCTAGGGGAAAAGGATGTTCTTATCAATTTCACGACATCCAATTCAGCGCTTGGCTCAAATTCCGGCGCCCTATATGCAAACGGATCGGAGGGCACTAACCTTACGACAAGCATTTTCATCGAGGTATTTGGCCAAACCTGCCAGCAGCAAACATGCGCTGGAGGCGGCGCAAATGTATCGCTAATTGAGATCAAAACTTATTCCTCAAATTCGTACTCGCAGTTAAAGGATATTTTTGATCCGCCGGAAGATATCTTGCTTGAGGGTGGCAATTGGGATGCATTTAGCAGCCTTAATCTGGATGTGCGTGATCCAACAGATGCATTTTCATTTTCCGGCTATCCAAAATCACTTGTTACAAATTCCTCTGGTGGTTTCAACGGCACCCTTTCCGCGGGCGGCCTAACAGGCCTTACCGGCTACATTGTCCGCGCAAGCGGCATCAGCGCAGGCTCACCTGAAATACGAACTGCAAATTTTGACATCACATCTTGCAATTGATCGCAGAATTATTGATTGAATGATTATTATGGAAAATAAATTTAGGAAATCAGGTATGGTTTTGCTAGCCGTGCTCATCCTTGCAAACATGGCAAATTCCTCTTCGCAGATTTACCTGCAGGACGGCTCGCCCTATATTTCAAATGGGTCTGCAACAACCCCAATAACTTTTATCGATGCACTTGATGATACCCCATTCAACATTACTTCCGCATTCACCAATGTGGTTTATTCCTTTCCCAATCTTGTTTTGAATGGCAATTTCACCGGAGGTAGCGGCACTAGCTGGTCTTATGCGGAAAACGACCCATCCGGAAGGGCGACATCAGCATTCCTGGCAACAGGCGGGGATATTGAGGCAGGTAGGTGGCGCTTCAGATTGACTGATGGCAGCAATTCCCGAAGCTTTACCGCGAATGGGAACCTCACCAACTCCGGCGTGAATTGGGATGGCTCCTTGCCAGCCGAAGCGACCCTTAATTTTTCCTTCATCAAGTCCTTTACGGGCACAAGCGGCCCCACATCGCATGAAATGTCGGTTTATTTGCTTAGGCCGGATGGTTCCCAATTTCTCCTATGGCAGGATTTGGCCCTTTCAGATATGCCCGCCTATTCCCGGATAAGCATTTCAGTTCCTGCAGTTAATTTCAATCTTCCTGGCACCTATTCAATCCGCCTATTCAACCGCGCAGTTACGCCCGTTGCAGGAAGGTCAACAATTGAGGATTATTGGGACCAAATTTCACTCGTCCTGAAAAAGCCCCTAAACAATTATGCGGTTGGGGTTTTGCACAATTCCACCCAAATATCAATGCCAGCCAACCTGAATAATCTCATTTCCATAAATGCAACCTTGAGGTTCAGAAGCGATTTCACCTTTACTCCATCTTTCCAGATATATAATTTTGCCTCATCAAGCTGGTCAAGTTCGGGTTGCACACCCTCAGGGGGTATTTTGGCTAATACCTGGTATTCGTGGGAATGCGCAATTTCCTCCTCCCCTGCCGATTTCATAAGTGCGGATGGGTTTAGGCGGATATTGGTGCGCCTTTATTCTCCCACATCATACGCAACCCAATTCAACATCTCCGAGGATTACTTATCCTATAATGTGACCTACGTTTCAACCGAGCCATACGTGTCCGCATCCAAACCCTCCTATTCTTCATGCGGCATTGTCTTTTACGAGGCGCGCTTCTATGACAAAAGCGAGGCGCTATTCACCCCCCAAACAAATGCCAACATCACAATCCTGAATTCTTCTGGAATGGTTTCTGAAATGCCTGTTTTGGTATCTGGCGGGATATACCAAGGCAGCTTTGCGCTCCCTGCAAATGCAAATTCCGGAAACTGGCTAATCAAGGCGCTTGCAGGTGCATTAGGGAAAAAGCAGTTTTTTGTGCGCACCGGGAACTCCGATGTATGGAAAATTGAGATACTCCCCTCTATAATCAAGGGAGCATATTCTTCAGGAGAATCCGTGCCGGTATCCATCAACGTGATTAACCTCAAAGGAATTGGGGTAACAGGGCTTGTTCCGGGAGTTAGCCTGCTCTTTTACCGCGATGCCGCGCCTTATGCTCCTGCTGTAACATCCCATGGCAATGGCACCTATTCCTTCAATTTGGATTTCGCATCGCTATCACAAGGCGCGCCCCATAAACTAGTCGCCATCGCAAATTCCGGAAGCCTTGGCATTTCCTCGGAGATCGGGTTTTATGTTTCATGATTTGCTGTGATGTTCCCCCTGGAATCAACCAATTTTGAAGTGATGTTTCGCCATGAGCAAAAAAGCCCAATTCAGCTTCGATTTGATGGTGGTGATTTCCATCATGCTCCTCTTGTTCCTTGGCCTCTTCCAATTCTACATAGGCAAAGCCGAGGGAGCTTCAATCACAAGGCAAAAATTATCGGCAAAGTCGATCTCAGACACCCTTGCTTCAAGGATGGACTCCGTTTTGCAGGCGGGCAACGGAACTGAAAGCAAATTCAGTTTGCCGCAAACACTCTCAGATGGCGAAAATTACACAATTGAAATTGTTGGAAGGAGGGTGGATGTTGTTTTCAATCGGGCATCGGTTTCCTCACTTTTATCCTCAAGCGATCTCCTATCCGTTGATTTGAATGCAAGAAAAGGGACAGAAATTGAAATTTCCAGCATAGGCGGAAAAATTTACCTCAAGTGATCAAAATGCGCGGCCAGCTTTTCTCCTTCGATTTTCTCCTTGCCATTTCCATCATCCTTTTCATCTTTGCGCTCTCAATGTTTGTTTCGGAAAACACGGCAAGTTCAATTAACCGGCGCGAAGCCGAATTTGACATTCAAAGGGCAGCCGATAGCGCCCTTTCGCAGCTTGTGGAAACACCGGGCAACCCCACCAATTGGCACACCCCGGATTTCACCGATGCGAATGTAAAATCCATCGGGATTGCGGCCTCAAGAAATGAACTTGACCCTGATAAAACCAGCCGCTTATTTTTTATTGCCAACTCGAATTTTGGGAATTATTCCCTCGTTAAACGGATTCTTGCCCTGGATTTGCCCTCAAGCAATTTTTCAATTGCAATTTCAAATGCGTCAAAATATGCAATATTTGAAACCATGGTTTCCCCTGCAGGAACCGCATCCGTCCATTCGTTTTCCCGCATTGCCATATTTGAAAACGAGCCGGTTCTGGTCAATTTGAGGATGTGGGTGGAAAAATGAGGGGAATATTCTTTTCAATTGATGCTATACTAGCCCTGCTGATCGCATTTTCCTTATCCGCCTTCATTCTGAATGCGATCGCAGGCCTTCCAGATCCATCCCTCTCAAGTTCGCAGCCAGAAAAACTTGCGGATGATGCATTGATTTCGATGGATAAGTCGGGCGTTTTGAAAAATGCGCTGGAATCAAAATCAGCGATCCCCCTGAAGGAATTTGCAAGGGTTTTCCCATCCAACATATGCTACCGGGTTGAAATTTCAGGTGAAAATGAGGGAGTAATAATAGCTGATGAGAATTGCGCCTGCAAAACCTATTCGATTTCGAGGAGGAATTTCATTATTTCCGGTTCAACCACTTCGATTTACTTGGCTGAAATGAGGGTGTGCTACAAAAAATGAAAAAAGGCATATTTTTCGCATTGCTTTATGGAGCTATCTTCCTGCTATTCTTCTCCATGCTTGCATATTATTCCCAATATGGCGCTGATAGGTCGCTTTTGCTGCAGGAAGGATCCAGATTGCGCAAGTTTGCATCAATTGCTGATGATGTTAAAACGGATTTGCTTGGGATTTTGCGCATTAATTCCATTTCCATAAACCGGAATTCGACCCATGCGATCATTTCGATTGATGATAATTTCCCTATTGCATATTCGAACCCTCAAAATGAACTGATTTCGTACGAAAGTTATTTTGAAGGGCCCTATGCGGCAAGCCAAAACCTTGCCGAAAACCTCCAAATAGACCTAAATTCAATCTACGGCGCCCCCTTCCTTTATTTCAATGGCGTTAATTTGAATTATTCCCACTCGGATTTGGATAAATCATCCGCGACCTTTAAGGGAAGTAATTCAATTGAAAAATATTCCGTGTTCATCCTCTCAGATCCTGCCGATCCAATTTCATCCTGCGCTTTTTCAACCCAAATTGCAGGCGACTTGGAACTTGAAATCGGCATTCAATCGCCAAACTGCCCCTCGCAGCAGGTATTCCTTGATCCCAATCCCAATAGCCTCTTTTTTGCCAACACAACTTCGGGAAAATACCTGAATGTCAGCATTGGATTCATCGATGGCAGCCCAAACTCCATTAAAATTTCCAATTTAGATGGCATAAAACTTAACATTCTCCTCAATGCCACAATTTCAACCATCCAGCCAATAACGGCATGGCTTCCGGTGGGGTTGGAATTCAATCCGGATTATGCACTTTCTACTCTCGTAATTGCAGAAAATTAGGCGCCTATTTGCCCTTCTTCCCAAAAAACTCGTTTTCCACTTTTGCAAATCCGTAGATTCTCGAAAAGCGCATTATCTCATATGTGATCTTGATGAAGCATAGCGCAATCACCGTGGTGTATAAGGAGCGGTAATTCGCGAGGAAATTGGGCCCCACCTGGTCGAACACCTCGATGCCTTCAAGGTAGGTCAGCCCATTGAAAATGAGCTGGAATAGGAAGAACAGCACCGCCGTGAAATAGAACCAATCCACAATCCGGCGGAATTCGCCCTTTTCAAACCGCTGCTTTGCCCGGAATACGAAATATGCCGCAAAGAAGGTCACGATTATCGTGATCGCATTGAAGAAAATGACGCTCTCGTTTGCCATAATAAACAACCGCGAATTGAAACACTTTTATTACAACGAATCCAAATCAAATTCTAATTGCCAAATCCCAAACTCTCATGCCATTTCATTATTTTCCAATCTTTATCACCTTATCGCAAAATTGGCTCAAATCATCTATGAGCTTTTGGTCAGTTTCCTTTTCAAGTGAAACAATCACCATTCCAACCTTCCAAAGCCTCATCTTGGAAACAAGGAAATGCGTGAACTGTGCAACCGTCCCTGCCGAATTGTAGATCAGCATTGTGCTAAGGGAATCCATGAATATAAACCGATTTCTCTGCTCCATCCTTTCAATGAGTTGCGTGAGCGCGATGCTTAGTTCCGTGAGGTTTTTGGGGGAGGGCAGGAAGATGCAGTTTTCCGTCCTCTGGCCGCGCTTTCCGGTGGTATTGGTGATCAAATCCAGGAAGTAAAGCCTTCCAACATCGAGCTTTTCCTTTTTCAGCATCTGCGTCAAATTCTCATACGGGCGATTGAAAGTTACGTATATTCCGGCAGCATCCCCTGGCTCCATCAGGTATTTCAAGGCGGCAAGGTTCGCATCCATGTATTTGGAGGAATCCGCAACGAGCATCACGATGTAGTGCGGAGGAAGGGACGAGAGTTCCCTTTTGAGAAGGGGCTTGAGATCTGGCATTATGCAATTACGGCTGGCTGTTTAAATAGGTTTTTCAATCAGCTCGCATATGCTGGCTTCAAATTATTCTGTATATCGGTCAATTTTTCCTCATTGCTCGCCACTTTCTTATACCTTTTTATAGCAGGAAAGGCTTACCGGTAGTAGATAGCATGAAGAAGGAATCCGAGCGAAGCTTGAAGCACTCCGAGTTCGTAGAACGCCCCAAGGGGTTCCATCTCATCCGGACGCAGATAACCGATTTTTGCGAGATGCTGGAAAAAAAGGAGGGGATGCAGGAGGATTTCTCGACTCTTGCAAAGGAAACGGGCCTATCCACCAATGAAATAGAGCGCATTGGGAAAATTCTCCAATCTCAAGGGCTTCTTGAGCTCAACTATTCCGTCAACATCCTAAGCAAACCAACAATCCGGCTGCTTGCAAAACTCCCGCAGCCGCATTCCGAAAGAATCACCGGCGAAAAGCTCTTGCTCTCCTATCCGATGCAGGCAAATAACGTGCCAGCTGAGGTTGAAATCTGGCAGATGCAAGATGCCAGCCGGCCGCTTTACGCCCTCCATTACCCGCAGGTTTGCGTTTACACCGAAAAATTCATTTCCTACCTTCGGGATTCGCTGGCTAAAGCAATGCCGGTTGAAACCGATGAGATTGTCGACCAGGCAAAATTCAGGCTCCTCAAAGAAAGATTTTACAAGGCGGCAATGGAAATCATCCAAAAGGAGCTTCCGCAAACGGAGGAGAATGTGGGGCAAACACTCGCAGGTCTTTTGCTCCATCGTATGTATGGTTTGGGTGTAATCGAGCTCCTCATGGCTGATGACTATTTGGAGGAGGTTGCAATAAACGGTGCAACAAGCCCAATTGCGATCTACCACCGAAAGTTCGGCTGGCTCAAAACCAACCTCAATTTGCAAAATGAGGAGGAAATCTACAATTTTGCCGCCCAAATAGGCAGGAAGAGCGGAAGGGAAATATCCCTCCTTAACCCCATCCTGGACGCAGCCCTAGTTTCGGGCGACCGCGTTTCCGCAACACTATTTCCCATATCAACAAGCGGAAACACCATCACCATCCGAAGATTTGCAAGGAACCCCTGGACGATAACCACTTTCATCGAGGAAAAAACGCATACCATGTCCTCGGAAATGGCGGCCTTCCTTTGGCTTTCCATCCAGTATGAAATGAACATTTTGGTTGCAGGAGGCACGGCTTCAGGAAAAACATCCGCCCTCAATACTATTGCTGCAATGATTCCTCCTTCCCATAGGGTTGTTTCCATAGAGGATACGAGGGAGCTTTCGCTTCCATCCTATTTGCACTGGAACTGGGTGCCGCTCCTTACGCGCGCCGCTAATCCCGAAGGAAAGGGGCGGGTTTCCATGCTTGATTTGATGGTGGAGAGCCTTCGCATGCGGCCAGACCGGATAATTGTTGGGGAAGTTCGAAGGAAGCGCGAGGCGGAAGTAATGTTTGAAGCCATGCACACCGGCCATGCGGTTTATGCCACAATCCATGCGGATTCCGCGGCACAGGTGGTAAGGAGATTGACCGAGCCGCCAATTGAAATCCCCAAATTGGAGCTCGAATCGCTGCAACTCATATTAGTGCAATACCGCGACCGCCGCAAAGGAATCCGCCGCACCTATGAACTCTCCGAACTCACTCAAATCGCTTCAGAGGCATCCGGTGTCAACCTAAATACCCTCTTCAAATGGCGCCCCAGGACTGACACATTTGAAAAAATCAACGAAAGCACTCGAATTTTCGGTGAGCTCAACTTGCATACGGGCCTTACGGTTTCTGAGATCCAGGAGGATTTGGCGCAGAAAAAAACCATTCTGGATTGGATGTCGAGCCAGGGAGTAAATTCAGCAGATTCGGTTGGCGATCTCATGAACTTTTATTACAAGGATCCAAATTCGGTTTTTGAGGCGGCATCCAAAAGAAGAAAATTGAAGGATATTTTGGAATAATTTTTACCCACTTTTCAAAAATAAGTTTGTTAGGATAGATTGGAAGGAGAATCTAAATTTTGGAATGCCAACCTTGGTGAAAGCATGAACCTCTTCGTTTTCAAATACGGCGGAATCCTCAATGGAAACCTGCGCCGTTTCGTTGGCATCGGAAATAAAATCGGTGGCGCAATTCCAGGCCTCAAATTTGACCTGCAGGAGGCCGGATATTCCGTTGCAGTTGGGGAATACGTTGCAGCTGCCCTTGCGAATTCCTTCTATTACGGGCTTATCATTTTCATCCTGCTCTTTTTGCCCCTTCTTTTCAATGGCAGTGTGGATATCGGCTTTGTAAGTCATCCGAGCATTGGCAGCCTTTTGCTTTTCCTCCAATCGCTTAGATCCGCATTTGCAGCCGGAATCACGTTTTTCTTCGTATTCTTCTCCTTTTTCCTCTTCTACCCAAAAGTCGAGGCGCGAAAAATCGCGGATAATGTGGATCGCGACCTAATTTATGCATTGAAGGATATGGAGCTCCAGATTTCATCCGGAGTGCCGCTTTATGATGCGATGGCAAATGTTGCAAGGGCGGATTATGGGCGGGTTTCAAAGGAATTTGAAATAACCGTTCGGGAAATAGCAGCCGGAGGGGCGGAGGATAGGGCGCTTGAAAAAATGGCCGGAAGGACGGAGTCCGAATTCATGCGCAAAACCATATGGCAAATGCTGACTTCACTTAGGGCCGGAAGCAGCCTCGAAGGCGCCCTTCGCTCCACAATTGAAACACTTAACAATTACCAAAGGGCGCAAATCAAGGGATTTTCCGGAGAGCTTAATGTGCTGACCCTGGTGTACATGATTTTTGCAGTTGCAATCCCGGGCCTTGGCTCAACCTTGCTAATTGTGCTCTCATCCTTTGGAGGGGTTCAGGTGAATGAGCTCTTCTATGTTTCGCTCATCTCACTATGCTTTTTCATCCAGATGATTATCATTGGCTTCATCAAAAACAGGCGTCCGGCGGTTCATTCGTAGTTTGCGGAAAAATCAGGGAATAAAAAAATGGATCAAAACAAATCGCAAAAATTTGGCAAAAGCATTGTGGATGCCGCAGGTAACCCCATCCCGCTTCGAGTGGGAAAAAATAAGGGGCAAAGCATTGGGAAGTTGAAGGAGGAGATAGCTGCCATTGAGGCCCAGGTGGCTGCCCTTGGGCAAATCAAGCTGAAAAAGAAAAGCGGAAAGCATCGGAAAAAGCTCGCTTTGGCAAAATTGGGCCTCGAGAAATTGCGGAAAAAGCATGTAAAAATGGAAAAGGGGATCCAATCGATTGGGGGGGCAAAAAAATCCCCTGAAAATGCAGATCCTCAATTGGCGGGGAAATTGCTTTCCCCACCCGAAGCGCAAATTATCCCATTGAGTTTCCCAATCCATCAACCACATATAAAAAACGAAAAGCCAATTTCCTCTTTTCCTAAAGCGCCATTTTCAGAAAAAATCTACCTTTTCCTTGCACGGTTCGCCTCCAAAACCCAGCGCCGGATGGTGCGCGAAAAGATGGCCTTTGCTGGAATGGAGCAAGAGCCGGAAATATGGCTTGGGCAAATCCTGCTTCTAGCAAAACTTTGCGGTTTAACCGCCTTCATGCTATTTTGGGTCGCCTTTCGGGAAATTTCAATCATTACGCTTTTCGCCTACGCATTCCTTGCATTCCTGCTTGTGGTTTTTAGCGCTTATGTCCACCTAAACGTGCAAATTGATGACCGAAGGCGGCGTCTTGAGGACGTGCTTCCGGATGCGATGCAGGTTATTGCGGCAAATATACGTGCCGGCATGACCCCTGTTGTTGCTCTTCGGGCTTCTGCCCGCCCCGAATTTGGCCCAATTCAGGAGGATATCAAGTATGCAACCACCAAATCGCTTGGCACGGATTCGTTCACATCTGCCCTAACTGAAATGGCGCAGAAGACGAATTCGGAGCTCTTCCGAAGGATCGTGTCCCTCTTTACCGCAAGCCTCAAATCCGGCGGCCATCTGGCGCAGCTTTTGGAAAACACCGCAGCTGACATTAGGCAAACTCAGGAGCTTCGCAAGGACCTAGCGGCAAACACGAGGCTTTATGCCATGTTCATACTTTTTACAGTTATAATCGGAACCCCCCTTCTTCTTGCCGTATCCATACAATTCAGCACCATGGTAACTAGCCTTCAGGCGCAAACCACAAGCGGAGGGATCGCATCCGAAATCTCCTCAATACCGCTGGTTTCAACGCCCCTATCCGTCGAATTCCTCTTTGGTTCAGCAATCATTGTGATTCTAATCACATCCATTCTTGCATCCGCCCTCCTTGGCGTCATCAACAGCGCCTCCTACTCCTCGGGCCTGAAATACTCGCCCTTCGTCGCCGGTGCAGCCCTGCTCTCATTCTTTATTATAAAGGATTTGGTGTTGAAGTCGATTTTGCCGGTGGGATGAATATGCCTTTAGAACTCTTGAGAAAATTAGTGGAAGATGGGGCGGTTAATGGTTCATTGGTTTTGGCTATCCGCAACCATAAGGACCCGGAAAGCGGCATGCAGCTTTCTTTTCATAGCGTGAATAAGAATTTTGCAAAAACTCTTCTGGAGGGAGGTTTTAGGCCTCCGACGACAAAAGGAGAAAAGGATTTGGAAGCAGTACTTGGCATTAACACATATAGCTCTGCAGTATCCCCCCTGTTTGTGTATAAGAATAGTGGGGCTGGTGGAGGAATTGTTTTGCCGGATATGCCGTTTAAACAATTAATGAGGGTTCTGGTACCCCAGATCAAAAGGGCAGGCTTGGCTCTTTTGCCATTTAAAGTCCCCAATTGGTCGCGCGCCTACCAATTGCTCCCAAAAAAACATGGCCAAATCTAGGCGCCGATTTCGATACATTTATATATCGCGAAAAGCTAATGAATAAAAATTTTGAAAGGTGGTATGATGAAATTAAGGGCGCAAGCTGCGGTAGAATACCTGATGATTTTAGCGGTAGTCATAATTATCGCTCTCGTCGTTGTTGGCGTGCTTGGCGGATTCCCATCCCTAACTTCGGGGATTTCAGAAAAGGAGAGCTTAGCATATTGGACGACAACTGATGTTGGGATTGTTAGGACATATGTTTCCGGAACCGATGTGAAGATGGTCCTTAGGAACAACAAGAATTTCGCGGTAACTGTAACCGGCGTTGATGTCGGGACCGGAATTGTAGCCACATTGACTGAAACACTGCAGCCAGGCGAGGCAACGGACCAAATTACCGTTTTTACACTCACTACTGGTTGCGCTGCCGCCGCATCTTACTCGTATAATGCCGTAATTACGTATACCGATGCGACCTACTTGACGGCATACACCTTCACGGGTGCAAAGCCGCTGATTGGAACTTGCCAGTAATTTCCTTTTAGGGGATTTTTCCCCTCTTTTTTATTTCTTTTATTTTTATCCCCTAGATTTCCCCCTGTTCCCATTCCCCTTATTTCCCCATCAGGTCCTCCTTTGATTTATTTTTTTAGCCTCCCAAGAGCCAGCTTGACTTCTTTTTATGCCTTTAGATGGTATTCTTATCATAACGTAACATTATCACAACGTGGGCATATGGCAAAAAACGGGAATGACGCAATTGAAAAAAGGCTCCAATCCTTGGAAGGGAAAGTGGGGGATTTAAGGTCGACCAGCTACATGACGCTCCTATTCGTTGCAATCCTCTTTGCGCTCATCGTTGGCGCGATGTTTAAGGTATTTTTCGGCTGAACCTGAATTGACGGCATGGGCCGTTATTTGAATTTTAATCCAATCAAGTGATTAATATGAAAACTCCTGTAATTGCGCTGAATTACAAGGTGTATGCGGAATCAGCCGGGGAAAAAGGGATGCATCTTTCCGATGTTGCCTTCAAGCTAGCAAACAAGCACAAGAAAAGCGTGGTTGTTGCGCCCCAATTTGCCGACCTTGCCTTGACCGCTTCAAAATACCCCAGATCCGGCCATTTCTCCGTGTTCTCCCAGCACTTTGACAGCAATTCGCAGGGGGCGTTCACTGGCACGGTTCCTGCAGAATCAATGCTCTCATCCGGATGCAGCGGCACCTTGCTTAACCATTCTGAAAAGAAGGTAAATGTTGCCGAACTTATCAATCTGGTTTACCATGCGAGGAAAATCGGTCTTGACCTCATCGTCTGCGCAGATGATGTACACGAAGCCATTGCCATCGCCAAACTGCATCCTCCCTGCATCGCAGTCGAGCCTCCGGAACTGATCGGGAGCGGCATTTCCGTTTCCAGCGCAAAGCCGGAAATTGTGAGCGATTCCGTTAGGGAAATCCGGAAAATTGACAAGAACATAAAGGTGCTTGTTGGGGCCGGTGTTTCCAATGCGCATGATGTGAAAAAATCAATCCAGTTGGGGGCAGATGGAGTCCTTCTTGCAAGCGCTTTCGTGAAAAGCAGGGATCCGGCTAAATTGCTTGATGAGATGCTAAGCGCGCTTTGAAGTAGGAAGGAAAAGCGGAAAAAGTAAAATTATCGTTGCCCTTTAATTGCTCTAATGATTTCAAATGCCCAAACCTTTCTTTAGGCAAAATTCTGGTTAATTCCGGTTGTTTTTGCATATTTATCTAACCGTTGTTTTCTTTTTAACTGTTTTCTTCAGGTATGGTTTCCTGAATTCCAGGTAGGAAAGCCATGCAGCTGTGAAGGCTGGTTTCCATTCAGGCTTCAATGAGATGTTGGTTTTCCTTCCGCTTAACCAGCCGCGATCACGCAGCGTTTTTAACGCCCAGAAATCTGGGTGTAATGACGACCTTCCAGGTCTAAAACCAATTCGAATGTTAGAATACCTGACAAGATCGCGCAGTTTGTTTTGGGCCATTGGTCCATAAACTCGAATAATTTCCCTAATTGCCGAGTGCGCCTGCTTATATTTTTCCTTTTCGCTGATTTCAGGCATAAGTAATCCTTTCGCGAGCATGTTTATATTCGTAAACGGTTGGATGTCCTTAACATCATGGGGAATTTATCCCAATCCCTGTTCCTTCCACACGAACCAACCTGTTTTTCTCATCCATCTCAATTTTTACATCCGGAAGGAATTGCTTGATGGTGTAGGCATTGGTTTTCAGGTGGTTGGTGATTTTTGCCGCCGTGAACTCCGTTTTTCCTTCCGCAAGTGCAGCAAAAAGCAAAATCTGGTCGGCCAAATGCTCATCCACGGACGCGCCGCTCCTTTCAAACTCAAGTAGCCTTACCGCCGCCTCCTTCCCGACCGTTTCCGCCTTTTTTCCAATCTCCCCAAGCGAAAAGAAGCCAGCAACTGAATTTTGGTGAACTGCTTTGAGAAAAAGCATGGTGCCTTTTCCAGGCGAAGCAGCATTTTTCACCTCTATTTTCTTATCGCAATTGAAATTCACGAGCATTTTCAGCGCCTCCTCCTTTTGCCTCTTTGCGATATCTTCTGGAAGGTTGGAAACAACTGAAACACCCTCAATTTTAAGTAATTTTCCCCTATTTCCATCGAGTTGGTTTTCCGCATTTTCTCCGTTCCCAATTTGCAGCCCCTTCAATTTGTCGATCTTTCCAATCCTCGCTTCAATTCCCCCCCCTCCGATGGGATAGTAGCCGTACCTGTTAATCTGCAATTCGCACTCAAAGCCCATCCTCTCCACAGTCGGAAGGAAAATCTCATCCAGATATTCAAAGCAAGGGCTCCAGTTGACGTGGGTTCCCCCTCTAAGGATTAAGTGGGAATCAGTTCCTGAAAATGCCAGAGGGAGCGCAACTGTTTGGAAAATTAAACTCACAGAACCCGCAGATTCTTTCACTTCCGAAACATCGAAAATGTATTTTCCGCCCTTAATGGCCGTTGGGTGAAAATTCAATTCTGTGGAATGAAGTTCAGCCCCTTTCACTCCCGCCCCGCATATTTTAGCAATCGCCCTTACTGCCGTAAGATGCTGTGGCTGCAACCCTGGTTTTTTCCTCTTCGACCTGATGTTGGAGATCTCAAATTCCTTTCCCAGAATAGCTGACAGGCTCAAGCTAGTCCTCAATATTTGCCCGCCCCCTTCCAGATAGTCGCCGTTGATTTTGATCATAAATATGAATTGATGTGGGCAGAAGAATATTTGGCAAAGTTTACCTGCGTTTTCTTCGCATTATTTCCTCATTCCTGATTGATGGCTCGAAAAGCCCTCCCCCAACAGGAATGCTGTTGGAATTTCTAGTGCTTGCAAGCCTTCCAGTTACCCTATCTGGCTCAAGTGGCTGGCGGGTTGTGATTCGTTTCCCCAAATTGAGCTTGTTTATCTTTCTTATTATTCCCTCAGGCAGGTGAAATGCGACGTGCCCTCCGGCTATAGGTCCTCCCCTGGTCCTAACCAAATGGGATGCAACAAAAGCAAATGCCTCTTCCCTTGTCATGCCCGTGCGTGAATTAATCCCTTTCCCTCTTGCCATTTCCTCACCTTTTTAGAACCATCCATTCAATTCCGTAGCCTTCCTCCTAAGCTCCTGCCTCACGAGCGTCTTCTCCCCTTCCGGCGCATTTGTGATTTTTCCCAATTTTCCCAATAATGCCTCCCTGACCTCCGGGCTCTCCGCCCTAATCATCTGTGAAAATTTCTCCCTTCCCATCTGGTGCCAGACGGAAATAGCCTTCAAATGATCATTTTCATTGCTTTCGAATAGAAGCGGCATTTTTTCCTTGAGCTCCCTGCTTTTGACATTCCCAATAAGGCTTGCCAGTTCGACATGCCCTTTCCTATCCTGCAAATAATCCGCGCTGCTTCCTTTCATGATCGCTTCAGCAATGTCCCCGCTTGATTCCTCCAAAAGCGCCCTTGCCTTTTCCCTGCTGATCTTTGCCTGCTGCGCAACCATTGCAACATCGCTCTCGGCAAGCTTTTCGTCGGAAACTGGTTCATCAGCTTCGATTTCAAATTGCTCTTCTTCCGCCATTTTTGAATCGATTTCCCGAATGCTTCCGGATACCTGGAAGCTTTTTTGCCCCTGCATATCAACCGCAACAACACTGGGCGAATCGATGATGATCTTTTTTCCGGAGGGTGTTTCAATAACAACTCTGGTAGCTGGGATTTCCTCATTGTTTATCCCCAGCTTCTTCATCATTGCCGCCATCTGCCTTGGGTCCATTTTCGGGAACATTTGACACCCCCTGGGGGGATATCCCCCCACCACGTGTCGCCGCCTCCCCCCTTAATTTGAGTGGCGAATCGTGTAATATTATTGCCCTATTTGAAAACCTCCATTTCATCAATTTCGCCATGAAGGCTTTTAACTCGGTAGCATAGTTTATTTAAAGGCATTTTATTAATATTTGCAACCGGCATGCAAGTGAAAAAGACATGGCTCCACCCCAACCCCAAGCAAAGGTCTTTGATTCGGTTAGGCAAGATATCCACACACTAGATTCCAAAATATCCCTAATTGCCCAGAAACTTCGCACAATCGAGCAAAACGAGGAGATAATCGGAAGGACAATAGTTGCCCACAACGAGAAAATTAAGGAACTAGATGAGATGGCAACCGGCGGTGGGGGAGGCGAGAGGGAAATTGCTGTTGGGAGCGCTAATACGGCGGATATCTCTGCGCTAAAAAAAGACATCGAGGATCTCCGCAAGGACGTTTCAGAGATGCGCTATGTGCTGAACTCAATTAATCCGCTGGAATATGCCACCTTGGACCAGGTTAAGGACCTATTGAAGGAAAAAAAGGGCTGATTTGGTGCGCTTATGCTGCTCGCGTTTCTGGTTTTAATCTCCGCATTTCTTGCAGGTTATTCGATCTCCAGGAAATTCTTCAAGGCGGAGCTATTTGCGCCTTCATTCCTGTTTGGTATTGTCGCATTCAGCTATTTCCTATTCGCGCTTTCATCCCTCTTGGGTTATTCAACTATTTCCATTTCCGGCGCAATTCTCATTTCCCTCCTGATTTTCGCATTCATTTTGAAGGATGAAAAAATACGGTTCAAATCAATTACTACCTCCTTATTTTCTCCAGATTCATTTGCAATTTTCCTACTGGCCTTTTTGCTTATGGGGTATGTGGCATCCCATGCATTGGGCTATTCCGACGGCTTTGCAGTCATTTCGCAGGATTGGGCGGTGCACCTTGGGATTACAAACTCACTTGCGGAAGGCAATTTCCCGCCGCAATATCCGTATCTTTCACAAGCGCCCCTCAGCTACTATTATTTCAGCCACCTGTTTATTTCGAGTTTGGTTAAAGGCGGGCTGGATTCCCTAACTGCGTATCCTCTTGTAATCGTTTTACTCATTTCTTCTATCATAACTTCAATCTATTCCACTTCTCGTAATTTGCTGAAAAGCAAACTGGGCGGCGTGCTTGCAATTTTCCTTGCATTCTTCAGCTCCGCATGTGCCGCATGCCTCATAAATGATGCTGCATGGTTTTCGCCTTTCTTTTCATTTTCAGCAAACAGCGGTTTTCCCCTAAGGCCAATAGTGCTTTCATTCGCATTCAACCAGCTCCCCATGGCCTTGTCATTCCTGTTTTTCGCAGTTTTCCTAAAAGCATTCTTGGAATTGGAGGGGGAAAAGAAATTCTTAATCCTGGGCACCTTGATCGCACTCCTTCCCATGTTCGGCCCATTCTTTTATGCGTTGATGTTCATTTTCATCACATATGGTATCCTATTTGAAAGGAATAGGCGGTTTTACGTGGGCGGTGCAATTGCGATTTTTGCCGGTGCATTGCAATACTTATTCTTCTTTTCCGAGAAAGCAACCCCCTCCATTTTGAGATTTATTCATTTTGAGCTATACGCCCATCTGGAAAGCATCCCCGACCTGCTGCTCTTCTGGTTGCAAAATGCAGGCGGCCACATCGCCTTCGCATTGCTCGCGCTCTATTTTGTAAAAATAAGGGCCGATCTGAAAAACCTCCTGCTAACATCCGGCTTGCTTTACGCACTTTCGAGCTTCATCATCGTCTTTCCGGATATGTGGGCGAATGAGAAGTTTTTCATGCCCTTCTTTATTTTGCTAGGCGTTTTCGCAGCTGCATTTGTATTGCATATAATTTCGCTCAAGCCAATTATCCGATACGCAGGATTTGCAATTTTATTGATCGCACTCCTGTCAACTGCCCATCAATTCAAATTTTTCCTTCCCCCTTCGCCTACAATCGCACAGCAATCACTCGGAGATGCGCAAACTTTTGAGGCTTGCAAATGGATAAAGGAAAACACCCCCCAAAATTCCGTATTCCTTACTCCCGAGAGTTTGGAAGAGAGCGGCTGCATCTATGCGTATGCCGGAAGGCTTGCGGCTTATTCTAACCCCTACTGGATTTGGTCGCAAGGGTTTGATAAGGACCAATTGGAAAGCGAGCAAAAGCAAATGCTTGCCGGGGATACCTCGTTGCTTGCAAAATATCGCATTAATTATGTGTTTGCAAACCGCGAATTGGAGGGGAAAATTGGCGAATCTCTAAGGAAATTGCTAACCCTGGTGTATTCGAATGAGGGAGTTACCGTTTACCAGTTGGATGTGCGGTAATTGCAATCGATTAATTAAGCGCCCTACGCCAAATTTTCCTCATGGCAAAGGATTATTCCGGCACAACTGTAATTATTCCCACCTTGAATGAGGCCCGCAGCATAGGAAAACTCATAAGGCTGATTTCGAATTTGTACCCTGGCATATCCGTAATTGTTGTTGATGATGGCTCTAGCGATGGCACTGTTTCAATAGTTTCGAAAATTGGCAGGAAAAAAAGTCGCATCCGGGTAATTGATAGGCGCAAGGAAAAAATCCACGGCCTAACCGCGAGCGTTATTGTAGGTTTGGAGCAAACCCGGGCAAAATATGCCGTAATTATGGATGGCGATTTGCAGCATCCGCCAGAGAAAATACGCAGCATTGTTGCGGGGTTGGGGGAGGGGAATGAAATAGTTGTTGGCGTGAGGGTTTCCGTTGCCGACAATTGGCCCATGCATAGGCGTTTGATGTCTGTTGCTGCATCCGGCCTTGGTTTTATGAGGCTTTTGCCTTCCGGCAATATGTGCAATGACATTCTATCCGGCTTTTTTGGGATTCGCGTGGATTTTGCAAAAAAACTGATCAAAAAATATCGTGGTCGTTTTTCATTGGAAGGCTATAAGGCATTATTCGATTTTCTTAAGGCTGCGCCCGCCGGAATTAGTATTATGGAAATCCCCTACAGCTTTGGTGAAAGGGAGGGCGGCAGCTCTAAGATCAATCTGCGGCATATTGCAATTTATGGAAAATCACTGTTCAAGTAGGCGATCGAATGTTATTGGCATTAATCGCATTGGCTTCATCCTTTCTTTTTGGCTACGAGATTGCAAAAAAGCTTTTTGATGTTGAGCTTTTTGCGCCCTCACTTCTTATCGGAACCCTAGCATTTTCATGGCTGGTTTTCATTGCTTCCCTAGTTTTAGGGTTCAATTCCAATTTAGTCCTTGCTGCATCCATCTTGCTTGTGGTTTTAGTCTATGCGATTTCAAGGAAAGCCAAAGGATTCGCGTTTTCCCATTTAAAAATATTTAGCAGGGATTCGTTTGCCGTTTTTTTGGTTTCATTCCTCCTCATCGGCTACTCCTCCATGCTTGCAATCGACCAATCAGACGGCCTAGCATCCGCAAGCTGGGATACCGCATTTCATCTGGGAATTATCTCATCCATTTCGCAAGGAAATTTCCCTCCTGCATATCCAAACCTTTCTTCAGAGCTGCTGTCCTATTATTATTTCCTCCATCTTTTCGCATCAAGCCTGGTTACTGGAGGTTTAAGCACGATATTTGCATACCAATTAGTGCAAACCCTCCTCATCGTTTCCTTCCTAGCGGGTTTTTATGTGCTTGCAAGGGAAATCCTGGGGAGCAGGCTTTTTGCTTTCATATCCGTAGCGCTTTTGTTTTTTGCATCTCCATGCACAGGTTGCCAGATGGGCGGCAGCGCCTTCCTTTCAGTTTTTTCCCCACAGATTGGCAGTGCTGCTTTAGGGATGGCTTCCAAAGGCTTCCCATTTGGTCCCACCCCAATCACCTTGGCGTTCATACAATTCACAACCGCCTTTGCCCTCCTGTTCCTTGTGGTCTTTATTAGGCTGCTTTCATCTAGCAGGAAAAACCGCCTTTATGAGGCGGCAGTTTTACTTGGCATTCTTCCCATGTTTAACGCATTCTTCTTTGCGGCATTTTTTGTGATGTTTGGTTTTCTGACAATTGCCCGAAAGTATGATCCAAGGCCACTTGTGCTTGCTGCAATCATTTCAATCCCTCAATTCCTAATCATGCTTTCGCAAAAAACAGCCGGAATTATGCAATATTTCAGATTCGAATTGTATGGGGGAAATGCGCCCAACGACCTTCTTCTTTTTTGGCTCCAAAATGCCGGTGTCCACATTGCCCTTGCAGCAATTGGGGTGATAATTCTACGGAAGATAAGCCGGGATTTTGCGATCCTATCCCTTGGCGCACTTGCGCTTTTCATATTTGGGAATTTCTTCCGGATTGCCCCATATGAGCTGGAAGCATCCAAGCTATTCCTCCCATTCCTTGCAATTGCATGCATCTACGCTGCTGGTGCATTGGCATCTTTTGTGCAAAAAGGAGCCGCTTTGAGGCTTTTGGCAATTGCAATTATTGCAATTGGCTTGATATCATCCTACAATCAGTTTTTCATTTACCTAAGCCCCGGATCAGTGCACGCTCCAGTTAGCCTTGGGGGCAAATCGGTTGTATCCGCATGTGAATGGGCTTCCCAAAATACGCCAAAAAACTCGACCTTCATTGCAGATCCGGCAGCTGAAAATAGCGCTTGCATCTATGCAATTGCTGGAAGGCGCGCATTCCTCTCAATTCCCTACTTTGTTGCAACTCACGGATTTGATGAGGCGAAATATGCGCAAATCCAATCCTCCATTCTAGGCGGCGACCTTGATTTGGCAAAAACAAACGGAATTACCCACATTTTTAGTGCGGGAGGTCTTGAGGGGAAAATTTCGGATAACCTGCGCAGAAACCTAGAAAAAATTTACTCTTCAGGCGGCACCTCAATATATCTGATTAGGCCTGCTTAACGCAGATATCCAATGCACAAATTTATCCCTTCCATTGCTGGCCCGCTCCTTCTATCATGCCTATCCTTGCCTAATCCAATCGTCCCAAAAGAAGATATATAAACCTTCATTCCTCTAACTAAGAATGCTGATTTTCTATTGCACATGCAATTAGAACAATCGATGAAAAAGGTGAGATTGTTATGGCCAAGGAATATGTTAAGTTCGAGACTCCGTCAGATATCCAAAAGAAGGCTCTTGACCTCCTAACGGATGTGCGCACCGCAAATGGCATCATCCGGAAGGGGACTAATGAAAGCACCAAGGCTATCGAGCGCGGCGAGGCGGCGCTTGTTGTAATAGCCGAGGATGTGGACCCTGCTGAAATTGTAATGCACCTGCCGCAGCTTTGCTCCGAAAAGAAGGTTCCATATATTTATGTGAAGGAAAAGATCGCGCTTGGGAAGGCAGCAGGATTGAATGTGGGATCCGCCGCGATGGCCATCCAGAAGGCCGGGAATGCCGCAAATGAGGCAACGTTAAAAGACATCGTTTCCAAGATGGCTGGCAAGCTCAATTTCAAGGGTGATGAAAAGAAGCCCGAAGCAAAGGAGGAAAAGAAGGCGGCAGCTCCTAAAAAGAAGGCTGAAAAGAAGCCCGCAGAGAAGAAGGAGGAGCCAAAGGCCCAGGAAAAGAATGAGGAAGTGAAGGCGTGATTCGCTTCCCTTTGATTTTATTCAAGTGATTACTTATGGGCGCAGTCAAGAAAAAATTCCAGGACATGCAGATGCAAAACAAGGACGACAAGGAGTTCCGCCCGGCTGATGGGCACCTTGCGGAAATTGTCGAAATAGTCGGCAAGACCGGCGTTTTTGGCGAGATTTTGCAGGTGCTTTGCAAGGTAATGGATGGGCGGGACCAAGGCAGGGTCATTCGAAGGAACGTAAAGGGCTCCGTCAAGGTTGGCGATTATTTGATGCTTCTTGAAACGGAGCGGGAGGCCAAGCCCCTGAAAAACAAGAAACCCAAGAAGGATTTAAGGCGCTCATTCTAAGTTGATCAATATGGCAGCATGCTCATTTTGCGGGTTTGAAATTGAATCCGGAACCGGCTTCATGTACTTCAAGCGTGATGGCTCATCCACCCGCTATTGCTCAAGGAAGTGCCAAAAGAACGCCATGCTCCTCAAGAGGAACCCGGCGCACTTCAAGTGGACAAACAAGTTCGCGAGCACGGCGAAGAAGAAGAAATAATATTTTTTAGCGCTTTTTCAGCAACATTTTAATTTCAGCTGCAACTGATATGTTATGCTTCCGCGCGAATAGGGTCCCTTGCAATTGCATGATCTTTTGATTTCTTAATTATATCGACTAAGGATATCTTCAATTTGCGGAGAAGCTTTAATCTATTTTCATGATGCTGCTTAGGGGTTGATCCGAACCTTGCATTATTAGCAATCAAAAATTCGTCAAGATCCCTCGATGCCCATTCCATTACGTGTGTTTGTATGTTAAGCTTGGCATCCGCATTCTGCCTGCCCATATCCCATGCGTGCCCTAATTTATCCTCTAGCAGATCCAATATTTTGGAACGGGGCGCCAGGGTGTCGAAAATCGCATTTGGTTTTTTTGGAATAACCCTTCCAATTATCCGGTCCGTTCCCTCTTGAATTACCGGCACCGTCGTTTCATGGAATTTAACCTTTCCAATAAGCTGTCCCGCATCATGGCGGAATCCCGTGAATATCATTAGCGCATCCGGATGGAATACTCGCGCTTTTTCTACCAAACCTGCTAGGGCTTCCCCATCATTTCCCTTTGCCTTAATTGTTACGATGGATCTATAGCGTGTCAGATTATGTTCGGGTATTGGATTTCCTTTGTGATCGAACCTAACCTCATTTTGGAGCGGCTCTTCTTTTATGATTGCCTTAATTCCGGCCTCCCCCAATCTTTTTTGGAGGAATTGCTCGTAAGTTTCACCGCCAAAGGGTGATTCGCTAATCCCGAGCCTAGTAAATCGTATCCCTCCGGAAATCCTCTCCGGCTGGAAAAGCCTGCTTTCGGAAAAAAACCTTCTTACCTCGTGGGGCTCTTGCATGGAGTACACTAGAGGATAAAAGCTTATAAAACGGAGGCGCGGATCGCTTAGTTATTTGCCTTTGAGCGCTTTTTCAACTGCTTTCCAAATATCCCGCCTAATTTCTGGTGAATCCCCTAAGTCCAGTTCCAACTCGTTACTGTGAGGGTAATAATTTCCTGAAAATGTCCTGATGCCCCTTTTTGCAAGCACTTCGTCGCTATCTTCCACGAACCGTGCCTGTATTTCTGGGGGGTAGTTTTTCCTTCTGAATAAATAATTTACCAATGCGCCATGATGCGCCCTCCCGATAACAATTGTCCTGCGTCCATTGTCCTCAATTCCCACGAATTTGACTTTTTCAGGTGTTGCCCATTCGTGCCAAAACCTGTTTGACCATTGGCTTGGATGGCGTATAACCCGCCGGTCAATTGTCGGGTGGATAATGATTTCGGGTTCTGGCATTGTTATCGGAATGTTTATTGGATGCTATTTTATAATATGGCTGTGGCAAGCTGTTTAATTATTTTTATAACTAGGGCTACTTGTAAGAATAATATTCATGGGCATCGCTAGGGATACAAAAATAAAGGAAATGCGGCGTATGAACGTGCTATATATCAACAAGATGCTGACACATACCCGTGTTTTACGCTGTATTGGAAAGAAATTTCACTGAGAATATCCCTTAAGCCATTTTAACATTTCATAAAAATCCATGAAAATATGGCTAAGAGAATGTGTGATTACGGCCTTTAGTAACGGTTGACTCAAGGATCGCTTGCGCTTTCCTCTTACATCCCCGTCCTATCGAACTTATCTGCTTTAAGCGGCCTATGCGGTTTCGTTTTAGGCACGGCTTCGTCCTTAGATGCCTTCAGGACTTATCCGTTAGCGCGTAGCTACGCAGCTTGCCTTGGAAGACAGCTGCAATACCAGCGGCGCCGGTTCCCCGTTCCTCTCGTACTCAGAGAACCTTACCCTCAAACCGCAATGCACTTCTAGGAGATGCCACCGAACTGTCTCGCGACGTTCTGAACCCAACTAACGTAGGTCTTTAATGGATGAACAACCCAACCCTTGGCGGCTCCTGCACCGCCAGGATGACCTGAGCCGATAGCGATGTACCAAACCGCGTGGTCGATTATTTCCCTCACGGAAAGCAATCCCCAGCGATCGTACGAACAATTAATCAGGCTTCAGCTTGCGCTGACATCTCTAGACTAAGAAAGAACTCCATGCACTAGCAATGCCAGTGCAATCCGAAACGAAAACTAATTGCTCGAACGAAGCGCTAAAAATCCAATCCTTCATTTTCCTCATGTCATCAAAAAATGGAGATATGAACTCTAGCACGCGACGAGCCTGTTTGAGGTTCCGTCCAATAATTGGTGAATTCGTAAAGGCATCCGCTAACTATAATTACAATTAGTGAATGCCAAAAAAATTCTAGAAAAAATATTTATTGAACGAAATTACCCCCGGGGTAGCTTGTCTGACAGAACAAGGCCTCATTAAAAGGCCATTGTTGTTCGTTAACCCCCACTTTCGTGTCTGCGACCCATTTTTTTAAAGTCACAGTCAGGCCAGCATTTGTGTTTAACCCTCTACAGAGCGGTTCTGACGCTCCTGAGCTGACCTTTGGGCACCTTTGTTTCCTTATCGAAGGTGTACCGCTTACTGGTCTGAGGAGTTCATAAAAAATAAAATTTGTCACCCGAAATCACCCCTTGCAAAGCCCTTATATGCTCTACGAAATGATTTTATTATGGACAAAAATTTGGCAATGCTTATTGGTTTTTTACTCTCAGACGGCTCTATTTATTTCGATAAAAGCAAGCAGACTTATTGCATCCAGCTTACAAACAAGGTTGATGCCTTGCTTGAAAAATTTAAAGATTTGATGCAAGAATGCTTTGGCTTGAATAATCCATCCTATAACAAGTGCTCCAATGCTCTCTCAATCCGATTTTTCTCGAAAAAAGTCGCACTTGAGCTGATGAAGTATTCGCCGACTTACCGAACTCTGCGCTTCCCAACAGGTATTTTTCCTCCAGCAATAATTCCAGTGGAAATTCTTGAAAATCCGGAATTACTAGTTCCGTTTTTGCAAGCTTATTTTTCCTGCGATGGCAGCGTTTTGCTTGATAAGAGGACTAGCCATTATCGAGTTGAAGTAGCTTGCGTTCATCCGTTGCTTAGAAAGCAACTCTCACAAGCACTCTCAAGCCTCGAGATCCGCAACCGAATAACTTTGAAGGGCGTCGTGATCGGCGGTAAAGCCAACGTACGACTTTTTGCAGACAAAATTCGCTTTCTTGACGAAAGCATAGTTTGCAATTCAACTTCAAAATATTACGGGATTGCGAAAAACCAGGTATTGGCCAAAATATTGAACTCCTCGGACACCCAGTCAAACCACCCACCTGCAGCTGTTTCTCTTGCGAGATGAGACTCGTAGTCAAATATTAGCAGTGTCACAATTTCGCCTATCTGCACCCCAGAAGGTGCAACATAACGGCTCCTGCTTACACTTTGAACACCCAACCGCGAATCAACAACAGGCTATGGTTAAGCTCCACGGGGTCTTCGTTTCCCCCTAGAAGTTCTCAGCATGTTCACTGAGTAGTAGGTTCACCAGGTCTGACGCAGGGACAGTGGGACACTCGTTACGCCATTCATGCAAGCCGCCAATTAAGCGGC